>Ga0209157_1004740_pt1 | contig 10070 bp, 9 predicted proteins | sample GraSoiAngelo_135_FD_185892 | JGI IMG/M metagenome (GOLD analysis project Ga0209157, IMG submission 185892) | Grasslands soil microbial communities from the Angelo Coastal Reserve, California, USA - 14_0929_05_40cm (SPAdes) (version 2) | ecosystem: Environmental > Terrestrial > Soil > Grasslands ...
GCGCACGTGCTAAAGGCTCCAGAGACTTCAGTGCGGATGCGGCCGCGGCAACTCCGAACCCCGCTTGCGACATCCGTTTCATGAAGGCCCGGCGTGGAATGAGGCCGTCCAGATAGTCTTTAACGATATCTCGCATAATATCGCCTCCGAAAGTGCTCTGGTGTACTCTACCGCAAGTTGCCGCCTGGGAGATGCTCCAGGTCGCGATTGTTTTCGTTGCAGATCGCTTCCATGAGTTCCATGTCGGTCAACAAGCGCACGTGCTCCATAAAGGTCCATGGCTTCGTGTACGCCTTAGGGTCGTCGATCGTGATTTCAACATCCATGTGGCCGAAATCTTTCCGGCGGAACCGCTCGATGACGTGCAGCGCTTCGGTTATTGGCTTGCCCTGTTGATCCAGCCAGAATTTTCCATTAAAACCCTTCGTGTCCACAACGAGCGTGTCGCCATCCCACTTGCCCGTCGAATATCCCAGCCAGCTTGGAGGAGCATCTTCCGCGACTTCCCGTCCATCGAGAAAGATCTGGCGCCAAAGGATGCCGAAAGCTTCGTACAGTATGACAATGAAATCGGGACTCGTCTGAACGACCTTCCATTGTCCCGGAGCTGCGTCCATGCGAGGCACGCCCTGGGGCAGGCACAGCGCCGATGAATCTTCATTCTCATGGATGCCGGTCTTTCGTTCTTCAAGCAGCGCTTGGGCCCACGGCTGGTACGGGATGTTATCGACCTGCAGGTTCGCCGCAAAGTTCGCCGGCTTGCCGTCATATGTGTTTTCGGGTCTCCAAATTCCCGTCAGGTCCGGTTTGCCGTTCGGCCACCGCGGTGGAGGTGCGGAAAGGTCCGGCTTGCCATCAGGCGTCTGCGGGACCTTGGCCGGAGGCACTTTCGCCCACTGTGCTTCAACAGGAGCACACACCAGGACGAGGACAGCAATAGAAGAAGCGATTATGGTCTTCAATCTAGTCTCCTAAATGTGCTGATTATAAATGATCGTCAGCACTGCCGGTGCTCATACGTAATATTCCCCTCCTCGCAGAGGAGGGGAATGCGCTCGACCTAACGAAGCGCCGGTTCTCCCTTGGATGCTCAGGCCGCTTCGATTCGGAAGTCGGCGACCAAGGGCAAGTGATCGGAGGCGATGACCGCTTTACGTTTTCTGTGCAATTGCAGCCGCTCCAGCGTAAGGATGGGATCAAAGTAGATGTGGTCCAGGTGCAAAAGCGGCAACACGCCTGGATACGTTCGCGACCGTTGCAGGTGATGACGGATATCCGCCCACTTCAGATGTGAGCGAAGCGTTCTGGATACTGAGCCGCGCAGCCATTCGTTGAAATCACCCAAGACGATGCGTGCGCCGCTCAGCTCTTCGTGGTTCAAGATGTGCTCATCGAATAGCCGGCGGGCTTGGGCGCGATGTTCCAGGAAGGCAGTGCCCAAGTGAACATTGAATACGTGCAGGGTCGCCGCGTCGACCTGGATGTCCGTCCGGAGACATCCTCTTGGCTCGCGGCCCATTGCCGTAATGTCATAGTTCCGGCAGATGTGGATCGGAAAATGCGTCAGTATGACATTACCGTAGCGTCCGCCGTTCAGATGCCGGGTCTCGCCGAATGCGAAATCCAATCCCAGTTCTTCCGCAATAAACTGAGCCTGATCCGCCTCGCGGCTCCGTCCCTCGACGCTCAAGACCTCCTGAAGCGCAAGGATATCGGCATTAATCTCGCCGAGAATATCGACGATGCGGCCCGGTTGCACACGGCGGTCGAGCCCCCGGCATTTGTGAATGTTATAGGTGACCACTCGGACAGACTGGTGAAACGTTCGCATTCGGCACAGACGTGAACAATCGATATTAACATGCCTCTCACCACCGTTGCGGGTGCTTGTGGCCCTGGCCATTGAGATGTGGTGATAGCGCACGGCGTTATGCCACAATTTGCGCGCGGAGCAGTATGTCGGTCCACCTTATAGCGATCTTTACCTTGCTCGTGATCTTTGCGCTCGGCACTCTGCGTCCGGTAAACCTTGGCGCGCTCGCTCTGGTAGCAACATTCGCAGTTGGGGAAATCGTTGCCGGAGAAGATGCCAAAACAATTTTGTCCGGCTTTCCGCCCGACCTCTTCGTTCTGCTGTTCGGAGTCACCTATCTTTTCGGAATCGCCTCGGTAAATGGAACAATCGAGTGGTTGGTGAACTCGCTGGCGCGGCTGGTGGGAGACCGCACGGCGCTGATCCCATGGGTCATGTTCTTCGTGGCGGCAATTCCCACGACAGCCGGGGCATTGGGACCGGCCGCAGTTGCGATGTTGGCCCCAATTGCACTGCCGCTGGCAAAAAAGTACGACATCAATCTGCGGCTGATGGGACTTATGGTGCTGCACGGCTCATGCGCCGGCAACTTCTCACCGGTGAATGCGCTGGGCGTCATCGTCAATGGGACTGTCCAGCGAAACGGGCTGCCGACGTATCCTCTCGCACTGTTCGCGGCTAATTTTGGCTACAACATCATTCTTGGAGTCACGATCTATCTGCTTTTTGGGGGCCTCGAGCTGAGACGGCGTCAACGGGTTCGCACTCCCGTCATGGTTGGTGTATCGGAAGAAGAAGCCGTGGGCGAATCCCTGGCCAAATCTGGTCCACGCTCAACGCCGATTGGGAGAGCCAGCACTGCCATGCCGGCCGGTTTTCAATCGGCGCCCTCAAGTGGGGTGAACCTCGTCCGCATCGTCACCCTAACCGGCATCATTGCCGTTGCCGTAGGCGCGCTGGTCTTCCGGGTCGATCTTGGAATGCTTGCCATCGCTTGCGGGGTGTTGCTGCACTTGTTGTTTCCGTCGACGAGCAAAGGAGCCTTGAACAGAGTGAGCTGGAGCACCGTGTTGTTGATCTGCGGCATTGTGACCTACATGGCGCTGCTACAGAGAACAGGCACCATCACGATGGTTGGCAATAGCGTGGCCGGTCTCCGCACTCCGTTATTTGGTGCATTGCTCGTTTGTGCGACAGCGGCTTTGACCTCCGCCTTCGCCTCGAGCGCGGGCATTCTCGGCGCTCTTATTCCTTTATCTGTGCCATTGCTCAGAACAGGATCTGTAGGAGTCGCGGGGTTCGTTATAGCAATTGCGATTTCGGCCACAGTGGTGGACTCCACACCGTTCTCGAATCTTGGAGCTGTGGTACTTGGCAATTGTCCGGAAAGCGATTACGAACGGCTGTATAGTGGCATGGTCCTCTGGGGCTTCGCTATGGTGCTCACTGCGCCTGTAGCCACGTGGCTCCTGTTCGTTCTCATCACTTGAAACTGGAGAGGCGTTCTGTTTTTGAGCTGCGCGCTTGCGCGCAGTAGACCGCCGCTACGCCGCATGGCAGGCAAGTTGCAATCACGCTGGTTTTACATTTTTTTGCTTTCACAACCGCATCTTTCGGTGGGAAACTGAATGTCTCTTCGGGAGTGAGGAGTATGATTGCTTTCGAACCCTTTCGCTCGTCGGTCCCGAAGCTTCCGTACATTTCCAATACCCCTCACCTCCAAGTCTATCCTACCGTTGTGCGGGACGGACACCAACCCGTCCCGCGCTTCGTGATCAACGTCAGATCGGCATTGGTCAGGCCGCCCTGCGTTCGCGGTGGTACAAGTCCCGCAGCTCGTCCTTCGCTGCTTCGAGACGTGACCGGCGCGTTTTGGAAAGATTCCTTCCTGCGCGATTGATGTAAAAGTTCTCCTTTTTACTTAGACGAATGTTTTCAGCCTATTGTGATAATCTGCGTTGCCAAAGAAAACCGACTATGCATGACAGAATTTACGACAGCATCTGTGACGTCATCGGCGACACACCGATTGTACGGTTGAAACGAATCCCAAAAGATCACTGGGCAGAAATGCTCGTGAAACTGGAATCTTTCAATCCGGGTGGAAGCGTGAAGGACCGCATTGGTGTCAGCATGATCGAGGCGGCAGAGCGAGAAGGGCGCCTGAAGCCTGGAGGCACCATCGTCGAAGCGACCAGCGGGAACACCGGAATCGGCCTGGCGATGGTGTGCGCCGCTAAAGGTTACAAGGTCATTTTGACCATGCCCGATGACGTCAACATCGAACGAGTGGCCCTCCTGCGGGCTTATGGCGCGCGCGTCATTCTGACTCATCGGCTGGATTTCATGCAGGGCGCGATCAACAAGGCCGAAGAAATCCTTCGAGAACATCCCGACTACTTTATGCCGCAACAGTTCCGAAATCCTGCGAATCCGCAAATCCATCGGGAGACGACCGCTCGCGAGATCCTCCATGTCGTCGGCAGCAGACTCGACGCGCTGGTTGTCGGAGTCGGAACGGGAGGTACAGCTACGGGCACAGGTGAGGTCATTAAACAGAAAATCGAAAGCATGAAGCTTTTTGTCGTTGAGCCGATGGACTCCCCTGTGCTGTCGGGGGGAAAGCCCGGCTGGCACAAAATCCAAGGCATCGGCGCCGGCTTCGTTCCCGAGATTTTGAATCGGAATATTATTGATCGGGTTTTAACGATAACTTACGAGGATGCTACCGCTGCCGCCCACAATCTGGCCGAGCAGGAAGGTATCCTTTGCGGCATTTCATCGGGGGCCATTCTTCACGCCAGTTGCATCTTGGCGCAGGAACTCGGCCGGGGAAAGCGCCTGCTCGCGATTCTTCCCGACACGGGCGAACGCTACCTCAGCACCGAATGGTTTTCTTAAAGTATGCAAGATGATTCTCGGGAGCCGCCTGAAGAAGCGGCGGACGCATCGTTCGCCGATATCCTGAAGGAATTCGAAGCGGCGGAGCGCCGGGCGCCTTCCGGCGGTCCGCGCCGCGGCACCGTTGTCGGCATATCCGGCGATTACGTCCTGATCGATTACGGCTCGAAAGCGGAAGGTATAATTCCGTCCGCCGATCTGCTCGATCGCGACGGTAAGTTAACTGTCAAGCGCGGTGATACCTTTGACGTGGCAGTCACCGGCCGCAACAACGAGGGCATGGTGACGCTTTCCCGCGTCGCCGGCCGGCGCCCACAGGATTGGGATACGTTGACGCGTGCTTTTCAAAACAAGGAAATCATCGCGGGCCGGATTACGGCCACTGTGAAGGGCGGCTTCACTGTGGACGTGGGAACGCGCGCCTTCCTCCCGGCCTCGCGAAGCGGCGCTCGCACACCCGCGGAAATGGAACAACTGGTTGGACAGGAAATTCGTTGCCGCATCATCAAACTCGATATCAACGACGAAGATGTAGTGGTGGATCGCCGCTCGGTCCTGGAAGAAGAAGCGCGCCAGATGCGGCAGAGCACCTGGGAAGAAGCGGCGTCGCGGTTGAATGCGGGGGATCGCGTCACGGGAGTCGTTACACGGCTGGCAGATTTCGGCGCCTTCGTCGAACTTCAGCCGGGCGTGGAAGGACTGATCCACGTGTCTGAGATGTCCTGGACCAAGCGCGTAAAGCATCCCAGCGAAGTGCTCAAAGAGGGCGAGCGTGTCGAGGTTGTAGTGCTGAAAGTGGACCTCGCGGCATCGCGCCTCAGTTTGGGGTTGAGGCAGGTTCTGGAAAATCCATGGGACACCATTAAGGATCGTTACCCGAGTGGAAAAATCGTTGAAGGCAAGATTACAAGACTTGCCAAGTTTGGCGCGTTTGTAGAGGTCGAGGAGGGAATTGAAGGTCTGGTCCACATCTCCGACTTCACGAATGAAAGGCGGATCCAGCATCCAAACGAAATCGTGAAACCCGGGCAGGTTGTGCGTGCGATCGTGCTGTCGGCGGATCCGGATACGAAACGATTGAAGCTCGGCATGAAGCAGCTCGAGGCCACTCCCGCCGACCACTTTATCGAACAGCTTTCAGTCGGCGATCGTGTCACCGGCCGCGTAATACAGGTGCAGGGTGATCAGGTGACGGTACAGTTGGCCGAAGGTGTGGAAGGTGTGTGCCGGGTTCAGGAGACTGCCGCCGGCAGGCCGGCGTCTGTATCGGGCGGATCGCTCGCGGAACGATTGGCTGCAGCGTGGAAGGGTGGCGCCAAGCCCGCGGAAGACTACCACGAAGGTCAAATACGCTCGTTCACGATCAAGGCCATCGATGCTGCGGGCAAAAGGATTGAGCTAGTGCCCGCCTAGCAGACTAGTGAAAAACTCCATTCGACAGACTGTAGCGGCGCTCTATGAGCGCCGGTTTTTCGTGGAATCGGGAGATACCGGCGGTCATAGACCGCCGCTACAGAGCGCGGTTTCTCTCGCAAGCCCCTTCAGCCGGTTGACTGTTTCCTCCCCGAGCAAGCGCAACGTGAATGCCGTCTTATTGTGATTGAGCGGCTCGCAGAGGTCCGTATAAGCGCGGCAGGACTCGCCGTCCGGCGTGCCGGGGATGGGAGCGAATTCGGAAAGCATTACACGCGTCCCTTGCTCGGCTGCGAAGCGAATCGAAGCTTCCACGTTCTGCTCCTCGGAGTCGGGGTGTCCGATGATGACGTATGCGGTAATCAAACCGGCGCCTGCCTCGCGCAGTGTCCGCACGGCATCCGCAAATTCTTGTGAGTACACCTTCCCGCCTGTTTTGCGCTGCCACGCGTATGCACTGGACTCGAATCCCAGGAAAAAAGTCTTGAAACCTGCGCGCACCATGAGGCGCGCGAGCTCGGGCGTGACGAAGCGCGCGTTGAGCGCGTTGGGTGTGTGAAACGAGAGATTTAAATTTTCCCGCAGGATCGCTTCAAGAAATGGAAAAAGAATGCGGTCCGCTTTGAACAACAGCGCGTCATCATAGAACGCGACATGGCGCGCCCCCAAACGAGCCAGGTGCCGGAGTTCTTCCAAACAGACATCCAGCGGTCGTGCGGCGAAATTTGGATATATCAGTGGGACGGAGCAATAGGTGCATCGGAAGGGACAACCTTCCGTTATCTTGAGAACGCCCACCTCTCGATCAGCGCCTTCCCAGAAGGGAAGTCCCTCCGACAGCGGCAGCCCAAGCGGCTTCAGGTCCAGACCTCGAACGACTTGATCCGCGCCCAGCGACGCTGCATGGGCCGGGCATAGAGTCGCATAAACCCCGCCGAGAATGACTTTCGCGTGCGGCTGTAGCTCGCGAACGTCGTCGACGACTTCCCGCACACCCAGATACCAATAGGTCATCACCGTTTGCACCAGCACAATATCGAACTTCTGCTCCAGCAGTAGGCGGCGGAAATCTTCACGCGGGCGGCCGAATCTGTAAAAGCGTCTTGGAATGTCGGCCAGAGGTGCGGGTCTACTGACGGGTTGTTGGTCGAATCGTCCGCGGCCAAAGGCGTCCCGCTTGCGGGAAACAAGATGATCAAATAGCGTCAATTTGCAGCTCCGGAGTTGCCCGGCCACGCGCAGCATCCCATAAGGACGCAGCCAAAAATCGAACGCTGTGAAGTCATAGATGGGTGGATTGACGAGCAGCAGATTCACTTATTGAACTCCAGCACTGGACAGCGGGGCTTAAGCGTTCCGCTTCATATGATAGCCTGCTCGGATGATCCGCAGCGAACCGCCATTGATCGTTCGGAATCTTCGCAAGGAGTATCGCGTCCACGGTGGATCGCCCCTGTGCGCGGTGGACGGAATCTCATTCGAAATTCAAAAAGGAGAGTGCTTCGGGCTTCTTGGACCGAACGGCGCCGGAAAATCCACCTCGATGAACTGCATAACCGGTTTTTATCCGGCAACGGCTGGACAGATCCGGCTCATGGGCTATGACGTGTTTCGCGAGCCTCGCAAGGCGCGGCAATCGCTCGGTGTCTGCTCTCAAGAGGATACATTGGATTCCGACTTCACCGTTCTGGATCAGATGATCCGATATGGGACGTATTTCGGGCGGAAGCCGGAAATCGTGAAACCTCGTGCGCAGGCTCTCCTCGACCGTTTCGGACTCGGCGAGAAGAGCGCTGACCTGGTCGAATCGCTCTCCGGAGGAATGCGCCGGCGGCTCCAAGTTGCGCGTGCGCTGATTTCGGATCCGGAGGTGCTGGTTTTGGATGAGCCGACAACGGGAATGGATCCCGAGGTCCGGCGGGTACTCTGGGACATCATCCTGGAATGCCGCGCCCGCAATCTCGCGATTCTGCTTTCCACTCACTACATGGAAGAAGCGCAACGTTTGTGCGACCGTGTTGCGATCCTGCATCGCGGCAAGATCCTCGATTGCGCGCCGCCGCACGAACTGATCTCGCGTCGTATCGGCGAAGAGATCGTCGAGGAAGAGATCCGGCCCGGCGTGCGGTGGAAGAGGCCTCCGAACCTGGAAGACGTATACCTGAAACTCACCGGTAAACATCTGGAAAACGGGAGTGAGGCTTGACTGCTCTCGGCGCGATCCGCTGCGTGTGGCTGCGGCACTTTGATGTTTATCGCAAAAGCCTTGCCTACGCCCTGGTCACCACGTTCGCAGAGCCGCTGCTCTATCTTTTCTCATTCGGTTTCGGTCTTGGTTCACTGGTCGGAACGGTGAAACTCCTGGGAATCGAACTGACGTACCGCCAGTTAACACTTTCAGAAGTGCTCTGGGCGGAGATCATGTGGGATGCTTCGAAAGCGACATTCTCCGCTTCTGTCGTGATCGGGATCGGGATTCTGATGGGTGACTTCAGCCGTTCGGGCGCTCTTGCCGCTATTCCACTCTGCTTTGCCGGCGCTACGCTGTTCGCAGCGCTCGGCTTATTGGTGGCGGCGAAATCGAGAACGATCGAGGAAATTTCCTACCCGCAGTACCTGCTCGTTTTTCCGATGTTTCTCTTCTGCGGCGTGTTTTTTCCTTTGAGCATGCTGCCGCGGTATTTGCAGTTGCTGGCCTGGGGCCTTCCGCTCACCTCCATCGTCTCCCTAATGCGAACGCTGACGCTCGGCACGCCGCTTCAGCCTCAAGGCTTCATCGTGATTACTGTATGGCTGGCAGTTCTTGTGCCGTGGTCCAGGCAAGCCATGAGCCGTCGCCTGATCAAGTGATCTCTTGCTGTAGCGGCGGGCTATCTCTTGAGGCTGCGCGCTGTCGCGCTTGCGCTTCGCGGACCGCCGCTACAGGTTTTCTGCTTAAAGCTTCCTGCTGTTCCTGCCGATTTGTACTGACGGATGTTTTTCGAGAAATTTCACGGAGGTTGCCTTGAATATTTTTGAAACAATGGGTCTTGGTTACACCATTTTGGCGACAACACTGTTCACGATTGAGCTTATCTGCTGCAGCGCAAAGGGATTAAGCGCTCTCCGGCACTTGCTGGCGCGCGGACAAGGAGCACCGGAAAAACGCGGGGCGGCACCAGCCGATAATAGCAGGGATAATACTAGGGATAATGGTAGGGGAAATGTCGTGAAGTTAGCGGCTCCTGAGTCGAGATCCTTTTAACTTGGTCCTTATTCCTCAGCGGCCAATCCATCAACGGAGACTCGATTTCTTCTGCTCTCGATTGGACGCACTTTCTCTCGAGCAAATTCCATTTGCTCGATTTCTGTTCACGACCAATCCATAATCTTTACAATTGCATTTTCGCCGTGGCCCGAACGGAGAACATGCCTCTCCGGCGTCGCAGGAATTTTCGCCGACTGTGCGGATTATTGAAAATCGAACTAAGGTATGGACGGAATCGTCCGTCAGTGCCAGCGGGACGATCGGGTTTTGCGAGAAAGGCAGCACCATAGTACGCCTAAAGGAAACTTGGGGACCGGCCGATACGTTGACGCAGGAGGCAAAGGTGCCTACGAACGCAGCAGATGTGGCCGGTTTCCGGGATTATTACGAAACACTCCAGTTGAGCCCGAATGCGGATGAGGAAACAATCAGCCGCGTGTTTCGCATTCTCGTCAAAAGGTATCATCCCGACAACGCGGATACCGGAAACACCAACAAATTCAATGAAGTGATGGACGCGTACCGGATTCTGTCGGATCCTGAAAAGCGAGCCGCCTACGACGTCAGATACGAGGAGAACCGCGCTACCGTTCTGAAGATTTTTGATGAAGCTTCCGCAACCGACAGTTTTGAGTCGGACCGGCGCGTTTTTGAAGGCATCCTGTCGCTGCTCTATGTCTCACGCCGGCGTAATCC
>Ga0209157_1004742_pt1 | contig 10065 bp, 11 predicted proteins | sample GraSoiAngelo_135_FD_185892 | JGI IMG/M metagenome (GOLD analysis project Ga0209157, IMG submission 185892) | Grasslands soil microbial communities from the Angelo Coastal Reserve, California, USA - 14_0929_05_40cm (SPAdes) (version 2) | ecosystem: Environmental > Terrestrial > Soil > Grasslands ...
AGAGACGGCTTGTTTGCCGACCTGATCGCTGTCGACGGCGATCCCACGCGCGACATTTCGGCAGTTCGACGCGTTCGATTCGTCATGAAAAGCGGAGCTGTCATTCAGTAATATTCCCCTGCTCGCTCGCGCTTCGCGGGCGCATCCACCCCTCCTCTGCGAGGAGGGGAATGCGGCCCACTCACCCCCGCCTGATTCCCCCCAACTGGCGTGACTTCTACCTTGTCTCGGATGGCCCGCCATCTTTTTTCGCTGATCCCAGGGACGGCCAGCAGTTCTTCGACGCGCTTAAAACCGTGGTTCTTTTCGCGGAAATCCACGATGCGCCTGGCAAGAGCGGGGCCAATACCCGGTAAAGACTGGAGCTGCTGGACTGAAGCTGTGTTCAGGTTGATGATGAGAAGAACGATTGCTGTGACTCTCATGCCCGCCCGTACCGGCCTTTGACGAAGTCAAGCGCTTCCGACCGGTTCCTAAGCCGGCCTTCGAGCTGGGCGTCCTCTACTATCGTGAGAATTTCCTTGAAGACCGGCCCTGGCGGAAAACCGATCGCGATCAGGTCATCGCCCGTAATGAGCGGTTCAGGATAGATGTCCTTATCGGTCCAAGCCGCAAGTCTGCCCAGAACGTAGTTGACGTCACTCAGATCCTTTCCGGCCGCCATAAGGTGAATCCGTGCAAGCTCCACGTGATCTTCAAACCGATTGAGCCGGAAAAAACGTTTAATTTCCGCAACAGACATCTGTCGGACTCTGGAGAACTGGGGCAGGTTCCCAATCAGGGCAAGAATATGATGCATCTCGGCCCGCGAAAACTTCAAGCGTTCAACGATGGTCGCCGCGCTGGAGAGGGCAGTGTGGTGAAGTAAAGCACCCATCGCAAAGTCCGCCGGAGCGCCGGGTTTAAGAAACCGGAGAGAAGCTTCAATGTGACCCGTCCACTCCACCTCTGGAAAGATTTCCCGACGAAGACCCGATTCCTCCATCAGGCGAAAGCCTCGTGCCGCCCGGCCTTCCGTCAGTATCCGGCAGACCTCTTCCCGGATACGTTCGCTACTGACTTGATGAATCCTTGGCGCCATCGCCGCAACAGCCTGCCAGGTCCGCGGCTCGATCTGGTATCCAAGGCGTGCGCCAAACCGAACGGCACGCAGAATTCTCAGCTTGTCCTCCTCGAAACGGTCGTGCGGATCGCCAATCGCGCGGACCAGCTTGGCTTGGATATCGGCCTGGCCACCCACGTAGTCGATAACCTCCTTGGAGATGGGATCATAAAGGAGCCCATTGATCGTGAAGTCGCGCCTTAAAACATCCTGCTTGGCGTCAGTGAAGACGACTCCGGTTGGACGCCGCCCATCAACGTAAGCTTCGTCGGAACGGAATGTCGCGACTTCAAATCGATGGCCGCGATAAATGACGAGAATGACGCCGAACTGTGCGCCGATGCTCTCGGTACGGGGAAATATCTCCACGATTTCTTCAGGCCGGGCGCTGGTCGCAATGTCATAGTCGGCGGGTTCGATTGCCATGACCATATCGCGCACGCATCCTCCGACGAGATATGCTTCGTGGCCTCGGCTGCGTAGCTCCCGTACGATCTCGGTCGCGGAGTCGGGCTTCATGCGGTTATGATAGCCTCTTTGCTGTAGGGGCGGTCTATGACCGCCGGCAATCACGCAATTTGTAAGATCGTCGGCGGTCCGCGAAGCGCAAGCGCGATAGCGCGCAGCCCATAGAGATAGACCGCCGCTTCAGAACAAATCTCGGAGTACGGCTGATGCCATTCAAGGGTGTCGACTTTTATCGAATCGACGACCTGCTGAGCGACGAAGAGCGCATGGTGCGCGATACGGTTCGCCGATTTGTTGATGAGCGGGTCGTCCCGATTATCGATAAGCATTTCGAAGAAGCAACCTTCCCGTCCGAACTGATTCCGGAAATGGCCGAAATGGGCCTGTTCGGCGGCACCCTGCCCGAGGAATATGGCTGCGCCAATATGAACAACGTCGCGTACGGCCTGGTCATGCAGGAACTGGAACGCGGCGACAGCGGCCTTCGAAGTTTTGTGAGTGTTCAAGGAGCACTTGTGATGTATCCGATCTTCACTTTCGGAACAGAAGAGCAGAAACAAAAATGGCTGCCGTTACTCGCCCGCGGCCAGAAGATCGGCTGCTTCGGTCTCACTGAACCCGACCACGGGTCCGATCCCGCAGGTATGGAAACGCGCGCGCGCCGCACGAACAAGGGTTGGGTGCTCAATGGCACGAAGCGTTGGATCACAAATGGCACGATATCGGACGTCGCGATCATTTGGGCCAAGGCCGAAGGCGATATCCGCGGATTTATCGTTGAGACCAAAATACCCGGATTCCAGGCGCCTGAAATCAAGAACAAGCTCTCGCTGCGGGCCTCTGTGACCTCCGATTTGATCCTCGACGATGTTCTCGTCCCTGACGGCAATCTCCTGCCGAACAGCTCGGGGTTAAAGGCGCCGTTGATGTGCTTGAACCAGGCCCGGTATGGAATCGCTTGGGGCGCCATTGGTGCCGCGATGGCTTGCTACGAGTGGGCGGTCGAATACACGAAAGGAAGAATTCAATTCGACAAGCCAATCGCTCAGTTCCAACTGGTCCAGGAAAAGCTCGCGCATATGTTGACAGAAATCACGAAAGGACAGCTGCTCGCATGGCGGCTCGGCCGCTTGAAAGATGAAGGCAAGTTGCACTTCAGCCAGACCTCAATGGCAAAGCGGAATAATGTGCGGGTCGGACTGGAAACGGCCCGCCTGGCACGCGATTTGATGGGAGCAAATGGAATCACTTTGGAATACCCCATTTTCCGCCACATGTGTAATCTCGAGTCGGTTTACACCTATGAAGGAACCGACCACATCCATACACTCATCCTGGGAGAACACATCACCGGCTTGCCCGCATACAAGTAATCAATCAAGTAGGGTCAATGGCCCAACTCAGGAGGGGAGTTCATTACCGGGCTTTTTTTCAGCGATTTCTCCCAGGGCCTGTTCCTGGAACGAGATGATACGTTCGGCCACTCGGAGGCGCGCCCTCAGCTCATCGGCATCGAAAGGCTTGGTGACGAAATCGTCGGCCCCCGCTTCCATGCCTTCAAGGTAATCCTTTTTTCCGATCAGCGCAGTGATGATGATGACGAACGTATATTTCGACTGCTTGCGTTTGCGGATGCGCCGGCACAATTCGAAACCATCCATTTCCGGCATCAGCACATCAGAGATGACCAGACGGAACCTTCCGCGGCGGAATGCTTCCCACGCCTCCTTCCCGTTTTCAGCCGCAACAACTTGGTACCCGAGCTTTTCGAGCATCCAGCGCAAGAGCTCGCGCGAATCCCGGTCGTCTTCGGCGATCAAAATTTTCATTGGTAACAATAACTAGCACAGTTTTTCGGTGAAATTCTAGTTCCACGGGCACCAAGCTTTGCCGCTCGGCGGGCGCGTCCGCGTCGACCCGTGGTCGGCAAAAATCGAACTGGTGAAGTCGAAATCCGTCGCGCTGCTTTCTGCACGCGAAAAGATGCCGTTTGAGGTCACTCCGATTTATCTGTACCTGACGCGGCAAACCGCCGCACCCCAAACTGCATCAACCGAACCGGCGAGCACGTCGGGAGTCCAGCACCAAAAGAAGCGCCACAAAAAAGGCACAAAAGCTTTTTGCGATTTTTGTGCCTTTTTGTGGCTACTTCACCTTTATAGTTGCCCCGGGCCGTGAATTATAATGCAGGGTCCATGGATAAAGACCTGCTGCGACGCCAGATTGTTGACGAGATCCAAGCCGAGTTTGATACCAAACTTCGACAAGCCAAACGCCAAAAGGAACAAGCCGAAGGAGAATTGGAAGCAGCATCCGAACGCTGGCGGGCCGAGAAGCGCCGTATGAATGCAGAAATTGACCGGCTCGAGGCCGCACTGGTCGATGCTAAAGCCGCTGCCGCACGCAAGCAGCCTCAATCGGATTCAGGCCGAAAGCCCTCATCGCCAGATCCGCTGGCGGTTGCAAGAATCCAAGAAGCAGCCGATGAAAAGCTCAAGAAAGCTACCGCGGAATGGGAGCGGGAGCGCGGTCAATTGAAATCGCAGATCAACCGCTTGGAAGGCGCAGTTGCCGAAGCGATCGCACGTGCCTCGAACCCGCTGCGATCGACGCAACCCATGAAGGAACAATTCGAAATTGAATTGAACCGGGTCGCTCAGGAAAAAACCGAAATCGAACAGGCCTTCTTAAGAGCCAAGACCCAATGGGAACAAGAAAAGCTCAAAATCACCGGCGAAATGGTCAAATTGCGGCGAGCGGCGCAGATTATGGGCCAGCCGCTTCCGAAAGAAGATAAACCTGACGTAAATCCGAAGACCCGGGATCTGGAAAATCAACTCAAGGAATCACACGCGAAATGGAGCGCAGAGCGCGAACAATTGGCAAAGGAAATCCATCGGCTCGAGCAAGTCTCCCGGCACTGGGACATCGAACGCCGTCAACTGAACGACCATGCCGGACAACTCCAGCAGGCCTTCGTGAAAGCACAAGCGCAGATTCAAACTTACGAGGCTGCCGCCCGCGCGCCAAAACCTTCCGAAGCACAGGTCGAACAGCTCCGCCGAGAAAAGGAAGGTCTCCAAAAGGAGCTGCAGGAGACCCGCAGGGCGTGGGAGGCAGAGCGCCAACAGTTGAAAACGGAAATTGAGCGGCTGGAAGGGCAGATCCAGCGCGTATCAGAATCGCAAGATCGCGTCAGCAAAGAAATTGTCGATCAATTGCGAAAGCAGTATGAACAGCGGCTCCAGGAAGCCATTCAAGAAAAGAACCAACTCGCCGGACAACTCCAAAGCGCCAACGCGCTTTTGGAAGCCGAACGCACGCCGCGAAGCGCTATGCAGACCGAAAATTCCGGCTTCGACAACAGCGCGATTGAAGACGAGGTCTCGCGCGTCGAGTCCCTGATCAAGGAGGTCGTAGCGTTAATGGACGATCCGGACACGGAACTATCGACGATCATTCGGAAGAACGTCGAAAAGGCCGAGCTGGACGCTTACTTGAAAGGCATTATGTTTGCCTTCGGCCGCAGCAAATAGAGACCTCTCCCGTTGGGAGAGGGCTTACTCCAACTCCGCTAACACTGCGACTAATGCCAGCAGCCTCTGGATGCCCAGGTCGCGATGGACCGGGTCGAACCATTCCTCGGGTGTATGGATATTTCCCGAAGCTCCGCCTCCTCCAATTGCGATTGCAGGAATTCCCATCGACATTGGGATGTTGGCGTCCGTCGATCCCACCTCAAATCGAGGTTCAACGTCAAATCTCCGCGTCGTCTCGGCTGCAGCCTGCAAGAGCCCCGACGTCGACGGTGTCACTCCCAACGGCCGCTCGCCCGTCTGCTCGATCTGGAACTCGACGCCTGTGGCATCTGCCGCTTCGCTGACCGCTCGGCTCAGTTGGCGTTCTAAATCCCCGAGATGCGCCGAAACGATCGAGCGAAGATCGACCTCAATAGAAGCTTCCGATGGAATGGCGTTTACAGAAATTCCTCCCCGAACGATTCCGAAATTGAAAGAACTTCCGGAAGCCCGGCCCGGCCTGCCAGTTGAGAACTTGTGAATGGCTGTTGCGAGGGCCTCGATAGGATTGGGACGCCCAAAGTCCGCCCAGCTATGTCCTCCGGGACCCCGCATGACAACTCGAAATCTGCGGCTACCAAGTCCCTGGTTGGTGATGCGATGGAGGCCTCCGCCGTCCAACGCAATAAATTCACAGTCTCGGCCACCCCACGGCGGAGCGCTGAATAAATGTCGGACGCCCCGTAAATTTCCTTCGCCCTCCTCGCCAACGCTCCCCACCGCAATGACCGGACGGCGGAATCGAAGTCCGGCTTCTTTTGCGGCGCGCAGGGCCCAAACCAGCGCAACGATTCCAGATCCGTTGTCGGAAATCCCCGGCATAAACAGCACCTTCGCTTTACGCCGGAGATGGAGAGGCGTCGAAGCCGGAAATACAGTATCGAGGTGGGCGTCAACAATGACCGGATTGCTGCCGGCAGCTTCGTATGCTGCGAAGACATTGCCCGCCGAATCGATGGTCGGATGAAGTCCCAGCGTGCCTAATTCTTGCGAGAAGGCTCGGGCACGCTCCGCCTCTTGAAAAGGAGGCGCGGGTATTCCGGTCAGCCGGATCTGGTCGGCTTCAATTTCCGATTCCTTTTGCGATATGAAACGAAACGCGCGCTGAATGCGGGGATCCGCCAGCACCGTGTCGACGCGGGCGCGCACTATTTAATGTCGAAGCTCACCGCTTCAGACTCGATCGGCGGCTGAGTGGCAAGGCTCCCGATGACTTTGTATTTTCCCGGCGCGACGACATTGAGGTCATTGTCACGATGGTTCCATGTGACTTCAAAAACCCAATTGCGGCTGCCGCGAATGGCTTCCTGACGAACGACCTGACTGAAAAACATCCGGCGGGACCAACGCCAGACCTCTTGCCCGGTAGATGCATCAATTACTTCGAAGTCATACGTTTGGCCCGACCTGAAATTGAACGGCAACAGTTTGTCCGAAGTATTGATGACCGTGAGGACCAATCTCGTACCGCCTGGAACTTCCGAGACCTGAACATCAAGAGCCGGATTTTCTTCCGACACCTTCGCAACATTATCCGTAAGCGCTTTACTCCTTTGCTCGGGAGTGGCTGGTTGCCCCGGTTGCGGAAGCGCCTGCGCGCCTTGAGCCGCGGCCTGCGCGGCCTGCCGCTCTCCGACGTGGACGTTTGTGATTTTTGCGATCTGGACTGCGCTGCCCGCGTGCAGACGAGCCTCAACAATGCCAAGACCCCGCTGGAAGGTCAGATCCATGAGGTCCATCTTCAGAATGAATTTCTGGGGCAAACCGGATTCGTCAGCTTGGATGACCTCCGCCTTCGCTCCGTCAGCTAGAAAAAGCGGGGTCTCTTCGTTATTCCCCATCTTCATATACTGTCGCTCTTGCCGGTCGTAGCGGATTAACCTTGTCGGGGTCGTATCCTCGGTAACGAACGGAAAGCTCGTGAGCAGGTAGAAGCTACGGCCGCCGACAATCCGGTATTCTTGAACCGCAAAATCGAGGGCACCCAGCTTCTGTCCATTCTCGTTCAAGAGGTCGTAGACCCAGCGATTGCCGACTTCGAGCGGAAGAAAATCGGCGGACATCCTCACACCAGGCTGAGCAAACAACGAGGCGGGAAGTAACAAAAAGAGAATGCAAACCTTCGGCACAATTCTCATTGCATTAGTTAACTGGTAGCTATTGTCGCTGCATTTAAGTGTAGCATGCAGGCATGTACCTGGATGTGGACGAGCAATTCATGGATTTGGCACTCGTCGAAGCGAAGAAAGCGGCGGCGTCGGGCGAAGTTCCGGTTGGGGCCGTGATTGTTTCAGACGGAATTGTTATCGCGAAAAGCTTTAACCGTCCGCTTTCTCTGAATGATCCCACAGCGCATGCGGAAATCGGCGCCCTCCGCGATGCATGTCGAGAGCAAGGTAATTACAGACTGTCCAAGGCGACGATGTACTCGACCGTGGAACCGTGCATGATGTGCGCCGGCGCAATGATTCACGCGCGCCTGGCACGTCTCGTCTTTGGAACTCCCGATCCCAAAGCCGGCTCGGCAGGATCGATTTATAACGTCCTGACCGATCCGCGGCTGAATCATCGCGTCGAAGTGATCTCCGGCATCCGTGAGGATGAATGCGCATCCCTGCTTCGGGATTTCTTTCAGCGGCGCCGAAGCGGCCAATCTCTGTAGAGATTCCACCCGCACCGCCTGCCCTGACGTACAATGGCAAATATGAAGGAAAAAATTCAAAAGACCGAAGAAGAATGGAAGAGGGAACTTTCGACAGAGCAGTATCAGGTGTGCCGTATGAAAGCCACGGAGCCTCCCTTCGCCGGAAAATATTACAACTCGAAGCAGTCGGGCATGTACCGATGTGTTGCCTGCGGGAACGAATTGTTTGATTCGGCCACCAAATTCGATTCCGGCACGGGATGGCCTAGCTTTTACAAACCAATTTCGGAAGAAAATATCGAGGAAGAAGAAGATTCAAGCTATGGAATGCCCCGGACCGAAGTCATGTGTAGCCGCTGCGGAGCGCATCTCGGCCACGTCTTTCCCGACGGGCCTCGCCCTACCGGCCTTCGTTACTGTATCAATTCCGTCGCGCTGAAGTTGGAACCCAAAGAAAAACAATAGCGCCGTATAGCTCATTTCTTCGGAACGATCTGAATTTCAAAAATTTTTGGCCAAAGTTTTCCGGTAACGAACAAGCGATCGGCTGCGGCGTCATATGCAATACCGTTGAGGACCGCCTCCGGCTCGGGACGGTCGGTTTTTGAAAGAATTCCGCTGAGATCGATCCAGCCCAGCACTTTACCGTCCATGGGCGCGATACGCGCGATGCGATCGGTTTGCCAGACATTTGCCAAAATTTCTCCACGAACAAATTCCAATTCGTTGAGGGCCGTAACCTCGCGGGAACCGTCCTTGACCGTAATCCGGCGGATTTCTTTGAGCGTTGCGGGATCCCAAACTCGGAGTTGAGACGTACCGTCACTCATATAGATCTGCTTGCCGTCGTTCGTCATGCCCCAACCCTCACCGGAATAGTTGAAACTGCCCATCAGCCGGAAAGTCGATTTGTCGTAGATAAAACCGGTCTGAGACTGCCAGGTGAGTTGAAGGACCCGCTGGTTCAAGACCGTAATGCCTTCGCCGAAAAACGGCTGGGGTACATCAAAGCGCTGCACAACCTGGCCGGTCTCGAGATTCACCTTCCTCAGCGACGACCGGCCGACAAGCCCGGTGCCCTCGTAAAGAAACCCGTCGCGAAATTCCAGCCCTTGCGTGAAAGCGTTTCGGTCATGAGGATAACTTTTGACAACGCGATAGCCGTATTGCTGTGGAGAAACAGCAGCCACAAAAAGGCACAAAAGACACAAAAGGATTTTATGTGGATTTTGTGCCTTTTTGTGGCTAATTCCCATTTTCAATATTCGAGAAGCTTCTTCACTTAGATCTTAGGCTCATACCACTCGCCTCATCTCCAGAATAAACCCAAATATGTTCGGCTGACCGCTCCGCAACTTCTACGTAGCGATGGACCGACAAGTGCACTCAATTTCGGAGGAGAATGTCGTTAAGGCAGGGGTGCGTTGTGGCTTCCAACAGAATTTCGCCGGAAGAGGTGAACGCTCGCGTTTTGGCGGGAGAGCCGATAGACGTCTGTTACTTCCTCCGCCGGTTCCGGCGAGAAAGACGGTTCTGTTTCTCCATGATGCGGTCGACACCGTTGGCCGTGATTGCGAGCAGCCCGTTCTCCAACCGTTCGACACATCCCTTCTCGCGTAAATACCACAAATGAAACTCGAGATCCTCCGACGAGTGGCCGAGAACCTCTTCCAACTGAACGATCCCCATACCACTGCGCTTCAGATTCTTTCGTCTTTTGGCGTATAAGAGCGACAGAATGCGATCGAAGAGTCGTTGGTCACCTTCGTATCCGGTCTCTTCAGAAGTTTCATCGAGGGGCGTCAGCGCGTTCGTGGGCACGCCTTCGCAGCCGCGGTCATGGGATGCTCGCGGTTTCGGATCGGAAAGAATCTTGCCGGCTCTGAAGACCTGGACGAATCGCGCGGGATCGCCCGTCTCCTGATTACCGGGATGATAACGGCGAGCGAGAATCTTGCAGGCTCGGTCGAAGGACTCTCCAACATTGGAGGTGAGCTGAAGAATTTCGTAAAAGTCCTGTGAGTATCGGGCGTCCTTCTCTGTGATCATCACATCCCAAAAAATAACACAACACGGGACTGAAGACACTGCGCAAGACGTGCCATGGCACCGGCACGATTCGGCAATGGAGACGGCACTTCTCATTGCGATCGGCTTGCGTTGGACTAGTACCTTGAACGAGCGTGCAAAGCGGCGGACGCGTTGGGCAAGTTCGCCACCACTAACCTGAGCGGGCGATCCCCAACTCAGGTCCATCCAAGTCCCGACACGAT
>Ga0209157_1004743_pt1 | contig 10065 bp, 9 predicted proteins | sample GraSoiAngelo_135_FD_185892 | JGI IMG/M metagenome (GOLD analysis project Ga0209157, IMG submission 185892) | Grasslands soil microbial communities from the Angelo Coastal Reserve, California, USA - 14_0929_05_40cm (SPAdes) (version 2) | ecosystem: Environmental > Terrestrial > Soil > Grasslands ...
CGTCGCCGGGTTCATCGGGCTCCCGGGGGCGGCCGACGCCCCGCCGAGGCGGGACGAGGTTCAGAGGTTCGTGCGCGCATACATCGACGCCAACAACGGCGCCGACCCGACCGCCGTCATGGACCTGGTGAGCAAGAGATCGGAAGTGTCCACGGCCGAAATGGGGGTCATCAATCGCGGCTGGGACTCGATCCGCTCCGAGGTCGACAAGCTTGCCGGCTCGCAGGGGACGCATCGGCTCTCTCTCGGGACGATGGACGTCATCTTGCTGGGCCCGGGGTACGCCCTGGTCGTGGCCCCGGTGACCATCGATCTTTCAGTGGGCGAGAACCAGGCCCAAATGCGCATGGCGATGACCCTCGTGCTCGAGAAATCGTCGGGCAAGTGGAAGGTGCTCCACGAGCACGACAGTCTCCAGTTCCCGCAGGGTGACATCCCGGGAGCCGAGGCCAACTGAGCGGCCGGCGGCCGATCGAGGTTCGTCCGAAGGGTCGGTCGCGAAGGCGCCGGTCCGTTGCGCCTCGCGGAAGACCGGAGGCTTCCTGATGCCCTGCATGGAGCACCGCGACGCCGCAAGCGGAAGCGTCCGCCGCCTGTTGCTCGAGGGGTGACATGACTAGGAGCACCGGTGCGAAGAGGGCGGAGATCTGGACAACGCTCCTCGAGACCGCCATCCACGCCCCGTCGCCGCACAACGTGCAGCCGTGGCGCGTGCGGGTGAACTCCGACCGCGAGGCCGACCTGTTCATCGACAAGGAGCGGACATTGCCGAAGGAGGACGTCACCGGGTCCTTCATCATCCTGACGATGGGGATGTTCATCGAGGCGCTGGGTCTGCTGGCGGCTCACCGGGGGATGCGGCTGGAGCATTCGCTGCACCACGATCCGTCGCGCTACACCCCGGAAGCGATCGCGGCCACGCGCGAGACGATGCTGCCGTTCGCGCGCCTGCGGCTGTCGCCGGATGGCGCGGCGCCGCCGGCGTATCCCGGCGATCTCTTCCTGCGCCGGCAGACGTCGCGCATCTCCCTGCGGCCGGACCCGGTCCCGGCCGACGCCGCCCATGCCCTGGCCCGGATCGCGAACGAGTGGGACCAGAGATACGAGGCGATCACAGACCCTTCGCGCATCGATAGAATCCTGGCGTGGAACACCGAGGCGCTGTTCGACGATCTCAACGCGCCCGACTATCACGACGAGATCGTCTCCTGGTTCCGCTTCACCGACGGCGCGGCGCGCAGGCACAAGGACGGCCTCGACTATCGCTGCATGAACGCGTCGCGCCTCGAGTTCTTCCTGATCGCCCGCCTTCCCTGGCTCCTGCAGCTCCGTCTGACCCGTCCCTTGCTGTGGAAGATGTACCGCGACCAGATCGGCCGGGTTCCCACGCTCGGACTCCTGGCCGGCGGCTTCTGGCGCCCCGAGGACGCCTTCCGGACCGGGCGCTTCCTGATCCACTTCTGGCTGGAGACGGCGCGGCACCGGCTGTACATCCACCCCTACGGCAACCTGGTGACCAACAAGAAGGCCAACGAAAGGATGCTGCAGGAGACGGGCATCCGCGACATCTGGCTGATCTTCAAGATCGGCCGCTCGGACGAGCCGCCGCGCAGCTACCGGCGCCCGGTGGAGGCGATCCTTCTTGATTGAGCGGGCGCTCGTGCGCGCCGCGGTCGCGGCCCTCTGGATGCTGCGGCTTCTGTTCAGCCTCAGCCCCCGGACCTACCTACTGCTCAACGCGGGGCCGGTGCAGCCGGCGCTGGCGGCGGTCGGGAGGCTGCGGGCGCGGGCGGTCTTCCTGAAGGGGCAGGCCCGTTGCCCGGCGTACCGGAGGTTTCTCGAGGAGGCGGGCCATGACGGGCGGGGGTCGTGGGACCTGGGGCGCGTCCCGGTGATGACCAAGGAGAACTATGTCAAGCGCCACGGCATCGCGGAGCGCTGCTATGACGGGGCGCTTCCCGCGAGCGGTGTCGTGATCGACGAGTCGTCCGGATCGTCCGGCGTGCCGAACAACTGGGTGCGCAGCGCCGAGGAGCGCCGCGACGTCAAGCGTATCCTGATGACCAATTACGCCATGCGGTACCGCGACCGAGGCTGCATCCTTCTCAACTGCTTCGCGCTCGGCCCGTGGGCCACCGGAATGAACGTGTCGATGTCGCTGGTGGACGTCGGCATCCTGAAGTCGATCGGCCCCGACCAGAAGAAGCTCGAAAACACGCTGACCATCTTCGGGCCGCGCTACCGCTACCTGGTGTTCGGCTACCCGCCGTTCATCAAGTCGTTCGTCGATACGACGGCGATCGACCTGTCGCCGTTCCACATGGACCTGATCGTCGGCGGCGAGGGGATCTCCGAGGGCCTGCGGGCCCACCTCCTGAAATACTTCCGGAGCGTCATCTCCTCCTACGGCGCCTCGGACCTGGAGATCAACATCGGGGTCGAGACCGAGATGACGATCAACCTCCGCCGCAGGTGCGCCGAGGACCGGGTTCTGAGCCGCGAGCTGTTCGGCCGCGACACGCCGCCGATGATCTTCCAGTACAACGCCGCGACTTACCTCATCGAGAGTCTTCCCCCGGACGGCGAGCTGATCTTCACCATCGGCCGGCTGCGGAGCGCCGCGCCCAAGATCCGCTACAACCTGATGGATCAGGGCGGGGTCATGACCTATGCGGAGCTGGGGCGGAAACTTGCCGCCCGGGGCATCGCGATCGCGGACCTGGCGCCGCGGCCGAGCCGGTTCCCGATCCTGTTCGTGTTCGGCCGCGCCGACCTGACCGTGCCGTTCTACGGGGCCAAGGTGTATCCCACCGACCTGGAAGGCATCATCAACGGGCATCCGGTGCTGGTGAAGCAGATCAACTCCTTCCAGATGGTGAGCTACGAGGACGAGAAGATCGACCGGAGGCTGAAGATCCATCTGGAGAAAGTGAAGGACCTCCGGGGAGAGATGGCGCCGCCGCAGGCGCTGCGCGACCTGTTCTTCGACGGTCTGGTCGCCTGCAACCAGGACTTCCGGGAGGTCACGCGCATGTTCGACCGCGGCTGCGTCGAGGTCGAGGTGCACGAGTTCGGCCAGGGGCCGTTTCGCGACCGCGACCTGCGCGTCAAGAGCAGGTACGTCGGGTCATGATCGGAGACCAGGCGCACGTTGTCCGCGGGCGCGGGGGGCGGCTCGTGAGCGCGCCCGCAGGCGCCGCGGCGGCGGGCCTCGTGATGACGGTTGCAGTGGCGGGAAGGCGGAGCATCGCGCGGAGCATCACGAGCTCCGTCACGAAGAGGAGCGGCGGTAGAACGATCTGTCAGCCCGCGCCGCCCGCCAGGAAGGAGGCGAAGGCCTGGCGCGCCCTCGAGCCCGGTCTCGATCTGGGCGAGTTCCCATCGCCCCGGCCGTCCGATCGAGGCGACTCGATCGTCCGTCTGCTGCGCGTCGACCCCGCCCGCTTCGACCTCCGTCTCATGAATGCCTCCGCGTCGGGACAGGGGCGGCCGCTGACGGCGAAGGCGTGGTGCGCGCGGGCCGGTCTGGTGGCGGCCATCAACGCCAGCATGTACCAGATCGATCATCGTACCAGCGTCTCGCTCATGAAGACCGGGACGCACACCAACAACTCTCGGCTCTCGAAGGATCGGGCCATCCTGGCGTTCGATCGTCTGGACGCCTCCGTGCCGCCGGTGACGATCATCGACCGCGACTGCGACGATTTCGAGGCCCTGCGGGGCAGGTACGGCACCCTGGTGCAGAGCATCCGGATGATCTCCTGCAAGGGGAGGAATGTCTGGAGCCCGCAGCCGCGCCGGTGGAGCACGGCGGCGATCGGCCGGGACGCGCAGGGGCGCGTCCTGTTCGTCCACGTGCGCTCGCCTTACAGCACGCACGACCTGATCGACATCCTGATGGCGCTGCCGGCGGGGATCGAGCGCGCCCTGTACGTGGAGGGCGGGCCCGAGGCCCAGCTCTACGTGACGAGCGGCGGGCGGGAGTACGAGTGGGTCGGCAGCTACGAGTCCGGCTTCAACGAGGACGATGACAACCACGCCGCCTGGCCTGTCCCGAACGTGATCGGAATCGTACGACGCGCGCCGCCGCCCAAAGGACCGGCGCGATGAACGCGATCGCGCTGTGCTAAGATGTCGCCCCTCAAACTCAGGAGATCCCCGATGACGGACCCGCTGAAGCTGGTCGCCGCACTGGTCCTGGTCATCCTGGGCACGCGTTTTTCCGCCTGGGGCGAGGAGACGCCGAGGGGCGGCTCGAAGGTCTTTCCGTATCCCGTCCAGGTCACCGTCCTCGAGAACGGCCTCAAGGTGGTGGCGGTGCCGTTCGACAACCCCGGCCTGGTCGCCTACTGGACGGTGGTACGCGCCGGTTCGCGCAACGAGATCGAGCCGGGCAAGTCGGGCTTCGCGCACTTCTTCGAGCACATGATGTTCCGTGGCACCGACGCCTACCCGCGGGAGCGCTACAACGCCATCCTGAAGGAGCTCGGCGCCGACCACAACGCCTTCACGACCGACGACTACACCGCCTACCACGTGCTCGCGCCGGCTTCGGGACTCGAGACGATCATGACGCTCGAGTCCGACCGGTTCATGAACCTGAAGTACACGGTGGAGGACTTCAAGAAGGAGGCCGGGGCGGTCCTGGGCGAGTACAACAAGAACGCCTCGAGCCCGTTCCAGACGCTGAACGAGAAGATCCGCGACGCCGCCTTCACCGCGCACACCTACAAGCACACGACCATCGGCTTCCTGCGCGACGTGAAGGACATGCCGAACCAGTACGAGTACAGCCTCCAGTTCTTCGACCGCTACTACCGGCCGGAGAACTGCGCGCTCCTGGTCGTCGGCGACGTCGATCCCAAGCGGCTGGTCGACCTGGCGCGCAAGTTCTACGGGGGCTGGAAGCGCGGCAGCTACCAGGTCGAGATCCCGGCCGAGCCCCAGCAAACGGAAGAGAAACGCGTCGAGGTGGACTGGCCGAATCCGACGCAACCGTATCTGGACATGGGCTATCACGGGCCGGCGTTCTCCGACACGCAGGTGGACCTGCCTGCGCTCGACCTCGTGTCACAGCTCCTGTTCTCCGAAGCGGCGCCTTTGTACCAGAAGCTGGTGGTCGTGGAGCAGGAGGTTGACCTTTTGATCGGCGGCGCGGCGGACCATCGCGACCCCTACCTGTTCGAGATCGTCGCGCGCGTCAAGAAGCCCGAGCGCGTCGCGTACGTCGAGGCGACCATCGCCGCGGCTCTTGAGGATCTGAAGACGAAGCCGATTCCGGCCGACCGGCTCGGCAAGGTGAAGTCGCACCTCAAGTACTCCTACGCGATGGGCCTGGACACGGCCGGCTCGGTGGCGCGCAGCCTGGCCCACTACATCGCCCTGACCTCCGACCCCGAGGCGGTCAACCGCGTGTACGCGATCTACGATCGGATCACGCCGGAGGACGTGCGCAACGCGGCGCGCAGGTATTTCGCGCGCACCGGCCGGACGGTCGTGATTCTGAGCTACAGGGAAGGCGCGCCCGCGGGGGCACAGGGTGGCGCCGGCGCCATGGCCGCGGCGGCCGGGGTGACGGCACGATGACCCCGCGACCGCTTCCTGTCGCCTGCGGCCTCGCGGCTTTTCTGAGCCTGATGTCGATCGGGGCCGCGGACACGAAGGAGAAGAAGACCATGAAGCCGACATCGAACCAGGGCGCGGAGGCTCCGATCAGGATGAGCCTCCTGCCGAGCCCCTCCTCGCCCCTCGTCGCGTTCCGCATCCAGTTCCGCTGCGGAGCGATCAATGACCCGCCGGGGAAGGAAGGGCTGAATGCCCTGACGGCCATGACGATCGCGCAGGGTGGCACCAGGGAGCTCACGTACCAGGAGGTGACCGAGCGTCTGTATCCGATGGCCGCAACCATCGACGCGCAGGCCGACAAGGAGCTCACCACGTTCATAGGCAACGTGCACCGCGACCACCTGAAGGCCTACTACGATCTGCTCACCGGCATTCTTCTGCAGCCGCGTTTCGACGAGAGCGACTTCAAGCGGAGCCGCGACATCCTCCTGGCCGCCATCGAAACGAACCTGCGGGGCAACGACGACGAGGGGCTCGGCAAGGCGGCGCTCCAGTGGCTGATGTACGACGGCCATCCGTACCAGAAGCTCGACATCGGCACCGTGCAGGGGCTGAAGTCGATCACGCTCGACGACATGAAGGCCCATTACCGGCGGTGCGCCGCGCAGGGGAACGCCGTCCTGGGAGTCGCGGGCGGCTTTCCGATGGGCATGGTCGACTCGCTGAGGCAGGACTTCGCGGCGCTGCCCCGGGGCGGCACGCCCGAGGTCAAGCTCGAGAAGCCGCGGGCCCTCTCGGGCGTGGAGGTGATGTTCGTCGAGAAGCCCGCGCCCGCGACCGCCATCTCGATCGGCTTCCCGATCGGCGTGACGCGCGCCGACAAGGACTTCTACGCCCTCATGGTGGCGAACTCCTACCTCGGCGAGCACCGCACGTTCAACGGCCGCCTGATGAACAAGATGCGCGGCGAGCGCGGGCTCAATTACGGCGACTACTCGTACATCGAGAATTTCATCCAGGATGGCGGCAGCACGTTTCCCGTGCCCAACATCGCTCGGCGGCAGCAGTACTTCAGCATCTGGATCCGGCCGGTGCCGCACCCCAACGCCCTGTTCGCCCTGCGCCAGGCGGTGCGGGAGCTGAAGATGCTGGTGGACGGCGGTCTGAGCGTGCAGGATTTCGAAGCGACCCGCAAGTTCCTCCTGAACTACTCGCGCCTGTGGACGCAGGACCTCAGCAGGCGTCTCGGCACCAAGATGGACTCGGAGTTCTACGGAACGAAGTTTTTCATCGATCGGATCCAGGAGGAGCTGCCCCGCCTGAAGCTCGAGGATGTGAACGCCGCCGTGAAGCGCCACCTCCAGGCGGTGAACCTGGCGGTGGCGATCGTCACCGAGAACGCCTCTGCCATGAAGGAGACGCTCCTGTCCGGCAAGCCGACGCCGATCACCTACCAGACGCCGACTACGAGCGAGGCGCTGCTCAAGGAGGACAGGGAGATCGAGTCGTTTCCCCTCCCGATCAACCGCGAGCGGGTGCGCGTCGTCAAGGCGCAGGAGCTGTTCGAGAAGTAGGCAGGGCGTCGCGCATCATCTGGGAGGCGCGGTGAAGAAGAACGCGCCGGTCGCCTTCATCTTCCACGAAGACTGTCTTAGGCACAGCAACGGACCCGGCCACCCGGAGCGGCCGGAGCGCGTCGCGGCCATCCGCGATCACCTCAAACGACGCGGGCTCCTCGACCGGCTGCTCGAGCTGCGGCCCGAGCCCTGCCCGCTCGACCGGATCGCCCGCGTTCACAGCCGCGACTACATCGAGTCGATCCGAAGGATCTGCGAACGGGCCCCCGCGCAGCTCGACCCGGACACCGCCGTCTCACCCGGCTCGTGGGAGGCCGCGTTGCTTTCGGCCGGCGGGGCCCTGGCCGCGTGTGACGCCGTCGTGTCGGACAGGGCGGCCGCCGCGTTCGTCTGCACCCGCCCGCCGGGACATCACGCCGAAGCGGACCGCGCCATGGGTTTCTGCCTGTTCAATAACGTCGCCATCGCCGCGCGCTATCTTCAAGAGCGGCACCGACTCGGGCGCGTCCTGATCGTCGACTGGGATGTGCACCACGGCAACGGCACGCAGCACATGTTCGAGGACGACGACACCGTGTTCTACTTCAGCACCCACCAGTATCCTTTCTACCCCGGCACCGGCTCGGCCCGCGAGACCGGCACGGGCCGGGGCGCCGGCTTTACCCTGAACTACCCGATGCTCGCGGGCGCGGGCGACGAGGAATACATCCAGGTCTTCCGGGAGGTGCTGCGCCCCGAGATCGACCGCGTTCAGCCGGAGGCGATCCTGATCTCGGCGGGCTTCGACGCCCACCGCGACGACCCGCTCGCCGGCATGGCGCTGACCGAGAAGGGATACGGCGCGATGACCACGATCCTGAAGGAAGCCGCCGACAGGCACTGCGAGGGACGGATCGTCTCGCTGCTCGAGGGCGGATACGACCTCAAAGCGCTCGGCTCCGCCGTCGAGGCGCACTTGAAGTCGCTCCAGGCGTTCGCGGAGTGACGGCCGGCGCGCCGGGTCCGGTCAGCGGGAGCGCCTCTTCCCCCCGGGCTCCTCGGATGGGGCCAGCGTCCTGAGCCCCAGGGCGTGAATGTCGCGGCCGATCAACGCCTCGTTCACCATACGGTGACGATGAAGGAGCGGCTTTCCCTCGAACGCCGCGGAAACGATCAGCACCTCGAAGTGACCGCCCCCCGAAGTGGCTCCCGCGTGGCCGGAGTGCCTGGCGCTGTCGTCGTGGATCTCCAGGCGGGCCGGCTCGAAGCGCCCGCGCAGAATCGCCTCGATACGCTCGCGCACGCCCGGCATCTTCGAGTTCGCTCCCGTCTTTCCGGGCCGTCCCGGACGCGTATCGTCAGTCGTCGCGCTCTCCTTTGGAAGGGAGAGGCTTGCCCGCTCCCGCTTCGACCGCCCGGTCGTAGACGAGCGACGCCGCCGCCAGGTCCTCGAGCCCGATGCCCAGTGACTTGAAGAGCGTGATGGCGGGGTCGCCGCTCCGCCCCGGATGGCGACCCGCGATGATCTCCTTCAGCTCCACGGCCCGGCCGAGCGGCGTGCCGCCGTCGACCGCCAGCAGGTCGCCGGCCTCGAGCCATGCCTGCTCGAGCGAGTCGACCACGATCGTTTCGGCGCTCCGGACCGCGGCGTCGTCCAGCTCACGCCGCTCGGCCCTGTTGCTCCCCACCGCGTTGACGTGCGCGCCGGGACGCAGCCAGGCGCCCTGCAGCACCGGCTGCGCCGCGGACGTCGCCGTGACGATGATGTCGGCCCCGCGCACGGCTTCCTCCGCCGACGCGCACGGGGTGACCCTCACGCCGCACGCCGCCTCGGCGTCCCGGCAGAACTCCCTGAGACGCTCAGGGCTTCTGCCGAAGACCCGGATGATTTCCAGTCGCCGCACGGTCGCGATCGCCTTCGCCTGGCTGCGTGCCTGCCAGCCCGTGCCGATGATCGCCAGCGATCGCGCGTCCTTTCGCGCCAGCCACCGCGACGCCACCCCTGAGGCCGCGCCCGTGCGAGTCTGCCCCAGACGGTCGGCCTCGATGGCCGCCAGGAGTCCTGCGGTCCGCGCGTCGAACAGGAGGACCATGAACCGCGCCCCCTCCCGCGACGTCGCGTACACCTTCGCCGCCAGCCTCCCCCACGCTTCCGATCCGGCGGCCAGGGCGTGCAGCACCGCCCCCCGCACGGACGCGCGCGCCCGCGGTCGATTGTCCGCCCGCCCGTCCGCCCACTGCCGGAACGCGGTCTCCACCGCCTCGACGCACGCCTCCATCGACAGCAGCCGCCCCACGTCTCCCTCGGTCAGATAGAGCGCCATGGTCACGAGATGTTAGCCCATGTCCTCACCTCCCGCCCCCCGGCCGCGGACACGCCCGGAACCGTTTGTCGCTCGCCGGGAGCGTGAGGTATAGTGCGGCCTCGAGACCTCCCACGGACACGACATGGACGGTGGCGGAATTCCGAGGATCCAGGCAGCGTTCCGCGCCGCCGGATCGAAAGCACAGAGCAGGGTCCGATGCGGCTCTCGATGACCACGACCGGGTTCACCCTCGAGGGCTTCCGGGTCAAGAAGACGCTCGGCGTCGTGCGCGGGATCACGGTCCGATCGCGCTCGGTGTTCGGCACGATCGGTGCCTCGCTGCAAACGATCGTCGGTGGGAACATCACCCTGTTCACGGAGCTGTGCGAGAAGGCCCGTGCGGACGCCTTCCAGCAGATGTTGCAGCATGCCGAGGAGCTGGGGGCAAACGCCGTGGTGGGCGTCCGGTACGACGCCAATGAGGTCATGCAGGGCGTGACGGAGGTCCTGTGCTACGGCACGGCCGTGGTCGTCGAACCGGACGCAGTCACGGCATAATCGACCGGCACGATTTCGCCGGTCGTCATCCTCGACGCCACCAGGGGAACGGTCCTAGAATCCGCAATCCATCGTTCGGC
>Ga0209157_1004744_pt1 | contig 10062 bp, 9 predicted proteins | sample GraSoiAngelo_135_FD_185892 | JGI IMG/M metagenome (GOLD analysis project Ga0209157, IMG submission 185892) | Grasslands soil microbial communities from the Angelo Coastal Reserve, California, USA - 14_0929_05_40cm (SPAdes) (version 2) | ecosystem: Environmental > Terrestrial > Soil > Grasslands ...
AAACCCTCCCCTGTCACCCCCTTCACCGTCCTCTTCCGAGCCTCGGATCACCCTCCTTCACCGTCCCCCTCCCGGGTCTCGGATCTACGCCTTCCCCGACGCCTGCTCCTTCACCGCCTTCGCCCGCCGCGCGACCTCCTCCGGGTCCCCCAGGTACCGCCACGACCGCGGCTTGAGGTCCCCGTCCAGCTCGTACACCCGAGGCACCCCCGTGGGGATGTTCAGCTCCACGACCTCCTCGTCGCTGAGCCCGTCGAGGTGCATGACCAGCGCCCGCAGGCTGTTGCCGTGCGCCGACACGAGGACGCAGGGGTACAGCAGCAGGTCGGGCACGATCGCGTCGAACCAGTACGGCAGCATCCGCTCGACCACGTCCCTGAGGCACTCGGCGCTGGGCAGCAGCTCCGGGGGAAGGGCGGCGTAGCGCGGGTCGTGCGAGGGGTGGCGGGGGTCGCCGGCGTCCAGGTCCGGCGGCCGCACGTCGTAGCTCCGCCGCCAGAGCTTGACCTTGTCCTCTCCGTACTTTTCCGCGGTCTGCTGCTTGTTCAGGCCCTGCAGCGCGCCGTAGTGGCGCTCGTTCAGGCGCCAGGTGCGCTTCACCGGCACCCACGCCATCTCCATCTCGGCCAACGCGCGCTGCGTGGTCTGGATCGCGCGGAGCAGGAGGGACTCGTGCACCACCGCCGGCCGCAGGCCCGCCTCGCGCATGAGCCGGCCCGCCTCGATCGCCTCCTGGACGCCCCGCTCGCTGAGCGGCACGTCCGTCCACCCCGTGAACAGGTTCTCGAGGTTCCAGGTGCTCTCGCCGTGGCGCAGCAGGACCAGCGTGCCGGGTCTCTTAGCGATGGCCATAGACCTCCGCCGTCACCTTGACGATGTGCGCGAACTCCTCGGCGTCGAGGCTCGCCCCACCGACGAGGACGCCATCGCACAGCGGCAGCTCCACGTACGACTGCACGTTGTCGGCCTTGACGCTCCCTCCGTAGAGGATGCGCACCTTGCGCGCGGCGCCGGCGCCGATCATCTCGCCCACGATCTTGCGGATCAGGCGCATGGTCTTGTAGGCGTGCTCCGGGTCGGCGTTGCGACCGCTGCCGATGGCCCACACCGGCTCGTACGCGATGACCAGCCTGGCGGAGTCGTCGGCGGAGCAGCTGGCGAGCCCGGCCCGGACCTGGGCGGACACGATCACGTCCGACTTGCCTTCGTCGTAGTGGTCGAGCAGCTCGCCCACGCACATGATCACGCCCAGCTCAGACGAGAGCCCCGCCGCCGTCTTCTTCGCCACCATCTCGTCGGTCTCGCCGAGGTAGAGGCGCCGCTCCGAGTGGCCGACGATGACCCACTGGCAGAGCGTCCTGAGCATGGGCGGCGACACTTCGCCTGTATACGCGCCCGACATCTCCCAGAACACGTTCTGCGCACCGAGCTTGACTCCCGATTCGACCAGCAGATCGGACACGCTGGTCAGCCACGGGAACGGGGGAAAGATCGCCACCTCCACCCGGTCGGCGTGGCCTCGTGCCACCGACATCACGCCGCGCACGAGGTCGAGCGCGTCGTCCAGGTTGTTCGGGTTCATCTTCCAGTTGGCCGCAACCAGCGGCATTCCTGGCGGACGGGCCGACATTCCTCAAGAATCCTTGAGGATCGCGATGCCCGGCAGTTCCTTGCCTTCCAGGTACTCCAGTGTCGCCCCGCCCCCGGTCGAGACGTGGGAGTAGCGCGCGGCAATGCCGAGCGCCTCGATCGCGGCCACGGTGTCGCCGCCGCCAACCAGCGTGTACGCGCCCGACGACGCGATCGCCTCACCGACCGCCGTGGTGCCGTCGGCGAAGTCTGGGATCTCGGCCACGCCCACGGGACCGTTCCAGATCACGGTTCCGGCCCCGCGCAGCCTGTCGCGGAAGAGGGCGACCGATCGCGGACCGATGTCATAAGCGGCCCAATCATCCTCGACCTTGTCGGCATCCATGACGCGCAGCGCCTCGCCCTCTCGCATCTTGCGCGCGGTGACGACGTCGACCGGGAGCACGAGCTTGCCGCCGGCCTCCTTCTCGACCGCGCGGGCCTCGTCCAGGGCCGTGTCCTCGACCAGGCCGGTCCCGGTCGGCCAGCCGTGGGCCTTGAAGAAGGTGTTCGCCATCGCGCCGCCGATCAGGAGCGCGTCGACCTTGGTCAGCAGGTTGCGGAGCACACCGACCTTGGTCGAGACCTTGGCGCCGCCCACCACCGCGACCAGGGGCCGCTTCGGGTCGTCGAGCGCGCGGTGGAGCGCGGCCAGCTCCGCCTGCATCAGCTCGCCCGCGTAGGCGGGCAGGTAGGCGGCGACGCCGACGACGGAGGCGTGGGCGCGGTGCGAGGCGGCGAACGCGTCGTTGACGAACACGTCGCCAAGCGATGCGAGGCGGCGGGCGAAGGCCGCGTCGTTCGCCTCGTCCTCCTTGTGGTAGCGCACGTTCTCGAGCAGCAGCAGCTGGCCTGACTGCAGCCGGTCGACGGCGGAGATCGCCTTCTCCCCCACGCAGTCCTCGACAAACTGCACCTCGCGCCCGAGCCGCTTGCCCAGGTCGGCCGCCACCGGCTTGAGCGAGAGGTCGGGCTCGCGGTCCTTCGGACGGCCCAGGTGCGACATCACGATCACGCGCGCGCCGCGCTGGGCGAGGTGCCGAAGAGTCGGCGCAGCAGCGCGTACGCGTGAGTCGTCGGCGACGTCGCCGTTCTTCATCGGAACGTTGAGGTCCTCGCGCACTAGGACACGCTTGCCGGAGACGTCGACCGAAGTGATCGACGCCTTCAGAGCCGCTCCGCCATGTAGGTGATCAGGTCGACCATGCGGCAGCTGAAGCCCCACTCGTTGTCATACCAGCTCACCACCTTGGCCCAGTCGCCGCCAAGCACCGCGGTCGAAGGGGCGTCCACGATCGAAGAGTGCGGATCGCTCTTGAAGTCCGAGGAGACGAGCTCCTCGTGGCTGACCGCCAGGATGCCGCGCAGCTCGCCGCTCGCCGCCTCCTCGAAGGCGGCGTTGATGTCTTCCGCCGTCGTCGACTTGCCGAGCTGCGCGGTCAGGTCGACCACCGACACGTCAAGGATCGGCACGCGGAACGAGATGCCGGCGAACTTCCCGGCCAGCTCGGGGATCACCTCCGCCACCGCCCGGTTGGCGCCTGTCGAGGTCGGGATGATGTTGTCCGCCGCCGCGCGCGCCCGGCGCAGGTCCTTGTGGGGGAGGTCCTGCAGCTTCTGGTCGGCGGTGTAGGCGTGGATCGTCGTCATCATCCCGCGCTCGATGCCGAACGAGTCGTGCAGGACCTTCGCCAGAGGGACGAAGCAGTTGGTCGTGCAGCTCGCGTTCGAGATCACGTGGTGCTTGGCCGGGTCGTAACCCTTGTGGTTGACGCCCATCACGACGGTGTAGTCCTGATTGGTCGCGGGGGCGGAGATGATCACCTTCCTGGCGCCGCCCTTGTCGATGTGGACGCGGGCCTTGCCGGCGTCGGTGAAAAGGCCGGTGGACTCGACCACCAGGTCGACGCCCAGGTCCTTCCAGGGCAGCTCCGCGGGGTCCTTGTGGCTGAGGAACCTGACAGTGTGGCCGTCGACGTTGATGCTGTCGCCGTCCGCCTTTACCGCGGGCCCGAACGTGCCGAGCGCGGTGTCGTGCTTGAGCAGGTGGGCGAAGGTCTTGGCGTCGCCGATGTCGTTGACGGCGACGATCTCGAACTCAGGCTTCAGTTCCCATGCGGCGCGGTAGATGTTGCGGCCGATGCGGCCGAACCCATTGATTCCAACTTTCATCGCCATGCGGCAAATAGTACCCAGCGCCAATAGAGCGACTGGACTTCGCCTCGCCTTGGCAGCCGGGCTACGCCCGGCTGCGACTATGCCTTCCCGCTACCCATAAGTTCTTAAGCGGAGCGGCGTTGGTCCTCGGAGTGCGACCGGCTGCCGTTGGAGCCTGCCAGCTGCTGAAGTCTGCGCAGCCGGTGATTGACCGCGGACTTGGAGAGGTTCATCCGCCCCGCGAGCTCGCCGAGGTTCAGCTCCGGGTTCTCCCGCCGCCAGCGCGCCATCTCCCTCAGCGCCGGCGAGAGCGTCGCCAGCCTCCCCTCCGCGTCGAGCGCCGCGATCGCCGCCGCCTGGCGCAGACCCGACCCGATGGTCTTGCCGATGTTCGCCGTCTCGAAGTTGAGACGCCGGTTGACCTGGCCGCTGACCGAGCGCACGACGCGGACGTTCTCGAACTCCATCACCGCCCGGTTGGCGCCCATCATCGAGAGCAGCCTGACGATGCCGTCCCCGTCCTTGACGTAGACGACCGGTTGCCCGCTCCGCTCGCTGACACCGACCTTGACGCCCGACGCCTCGATCAGGCGCGCGATCGCCGCCGCCCACGAACGCGTCGGCGGCACGAACTCGAGGTGGTAGCGGGTGTTCGGGGCGTTGACCGACCCACAGCCCAGGAACAGCCCGCGCAGCAACGCCTTGCGGTCGCATGCCGCCTCCGGGACCGCATGGACCGGAGGCTTGGTGAACGCCGGCACCAGCTCGTTCGGCAGCGAGAGCTCGATGAAGAACGACATGCGCTTGCGCGTCCTGACCGCCTGGTACTTCGCCTCCATCCGCGCGACCGCTCGCCCCAGACGAACGACCTTGCGCGCCACGGCGTTGCGGAGCAGCGAGAAGTACGCAGACCGCCCTCGCTGGCTGCCGAGCAGGCGGCCGCGCGAACCGTAGTAGATGCCGAGCAGCTCGCTCAGCTGACAGCAGGGGCGGGCCGGTACGAGCCCCGCCATCTCGTTCTTGACGTCGGCCGAGAACGAAATCGCGTGTACCTCCAGGAAGGTGATTTACCTCCCCCTTTCCATCCGAGTCTAACGCGCGACCGCCGCCCAACGGTCTCCCTTCTTATTTCTTGATAGCGCGAGAATGTTTGTGTTGGGCGAGATGCGCATGATCGAGGCGGTCCGCGCCGCGATCACCGAGGAGATGGAGCGAGACGAGCGGGTGCTCGTGATGGGCGAGGACGTCGGCCGCAAGGGCGGGGTCTTCGGAGCGACGGACGGCCTCTACGCCAGGTTTGGCGAGTCGCGGGTGCTGGACACGCCGCTGGCCGAGTCGGCGATCGTCGGCGTCGCCATCGGCGCCGCCCTGAACGGATTGAGACCGATCGCCGAGATCCAGTTCGCGGACTTCATCCACCCCGCCTTCGATCAGATCGTGAGCGAGGCGGCGCGAACGCGTTACCGATCCAACGGCGACTGGTCGGTGCCGATCGTCATCCGGGCGCCCTTCGGCGGCGGCGTTCACGGCGGCCTCTACCACTCGCAGTCGATCGAGGCTTTCTACGCCCACGTGCCGGGTGTGAAAGTGGTGGTGCCGAGCATGCCCGCCGACGCCCACGGCCTGCTCAAGTCGGCGGTCCGCGATCCGGACCCCGTCCTCTTCCTCGAGCACAAGAAGGTCTACCGCCTCGTCACCGAGGAGGTGCCCGACGGCGACCACCTGGTCGCGATCGGCCCGGCGGCCGTGCGCCGCGAGGGCACCAACCTCAGCTGCTTCGCGTGGGGGCTGATGACCCACTACTGCCTGGAGGCCGCCACCCAGTTGGAGCAGGAAGGCGTGAGCGTCGAGGTGATCGATCTCCGCACGCTGGCGCCGCTCGACCGGGACACGATCCTCGCGTCGGTGCGCAAGACCGGCAAGGCGATGGTCGTGCACGAGGACAACGCATTCGAAGACCTGGACGGCCCGGTGGTGCGCGTCGCCGCGCCCGACATCCCGGCGATGCCCTTCAACACCCCGCAGGAAGAGTTCTTCATGCCCAGCCCTGCCAAGATCGCTGAGGCGATGCGCAGACTTGCCGCGTACTAAGCGGGCGGCGCCGCCGCGCGCTCGCATCGTGCCCGAGATCACGCAGGCCGAGTACCAGGCGCGCCGCCAGTCGGTGACCGCGGGCATGGAGGCCGCCGGCCTCGACGCGATGTGCGTCTTCTACCCGGCCCGCGTCGCCTACCTCACCGGCTTCCACCACATCCCCACCGAGCGTCCGATCGCGCTCCTCATCGGCTCGAGCGGCCAGTCGTCCCTGGTCGTGCCCGCGGTGGAGAAGGAGCACGCCGAGTCCGCCACCACCGTCGATCAGGTCCGGGTCTACTTCGAGTACCCGGGCTCGGTGCATCCGATGGAGACGGTGACCGGCGTGCTCACGGAGATGAGCGCCCGCCCCGAGCGCACTGGCGCCGACCACGACGGCTACGTCCCCTACTGGGGCTATCGCGGCCCGCGGCTGAGCGACCTGACCGGGGTCGATCCGGTCGACGCGGAGATGCTCGTCGAGTCGCTGCGGCGCGTCAAGTCGAAGTCCGAGCTCGAGTGCATCCAGCTGAGCTGCGACTGGGGAGTGCGCGGCCACCGGCTCATGCAGGCCGCGATCGAGGTGGGCAAGACGGAGATGGAGTGCTACACGCCCCCTGCGACCGAGACGCTCTTCGAGATGGTGCGCGAGATGCCAGGCTGGCGTCCGCGCGGCAACGACGACAGCGGGTTCATCGCCATGTTCGTCGCCGGCCGGTCAACCGCGATGCCGCACGGTTTCGTCAAGGGCCACGGCATCCAGCCCGGCGACGTCCTGGTCAGCGGGGCGGGGGCGAACATCGACGGCTACCGCAGCGAGCTGGAGCGGACCATGATCGTCGGCCAGCCGACGTCCGAGCAGGAGAAGGCGTTCGCCGCCATGCTCGCGCTGCAGACGCGCGCGATCGAGACCATGGCGCCGGGCGTCCCCGCCGGCGAGGTCGAGCTTGCAACGGTGCGCCTGGCGGAGGAGCTGGGCGTCGCGGACAACCTGCGCCACCACGCCGGCCATTCCATCGGGCTCGAGGGCCACGAGGCGCCCTTCCTCGATCGCGGCGACGACGCGGTGCTCGAGCCGGGGATGGTGTTCACGGTCGAGCCGGGCCTGTACCTCAAGGAGCTCGGCGGGTTCCGCCACTCGGACACAGTGGTCATCACCGAAGACGGACGCCGGGTGATGACCGACTACCCGCGCGAGCTGAGGGACCTGATCGTTTAGGCGCTAAGCGCCCGCGGCCGCCATGTCGGGGTGCAGGACGTGGCTGGTCACCAAGTGCAGCACGGGCACCCCGGCGTGCACCCGGTGGCGGACCCGCTCGAGCGCGACCGGGGGGAGGACGTCCTGCTCGCCCTGAATGACCACGGTCTCGTGCGGGCGCACCTCGGCCCAAACTCGCCCGATCGCGTCCCGCGGCAGACTTCCGGGTACGTAGACGTAGCGGCGGTGGGGCACCGCGTGCCTGCTGCGCATTTCCGCCCTTGTGAACGCGTCCTGTGCGACGTAGTCCTGGAGATACGGGTCGCTCACCTCCCAGAGCTCTGCCGGCCCCGGCGGCGCCTGGCCACGGAACAGGAAGACCACGCGCTTTCCGTGCGCCGCCGCGATCGCTTCGTCGATGACCGCTTCGGCCGAGTTCTGGTCCCGCGGCAGGATTACGAGCACGTCCGCGGGCTCCCGTCGGAACTGCATGGAAATCGACTGAGCCGCGAGGTCGGGGCGGTACGGCAGCGGGAACACCGCCGGACGCTGCCGGTGTCCCCGGTTGTACGTCCACAGGCCGACCGCGACGCCGAGCAGCGTCAGCCCGCCGCCGAAGGCTGTCGCGTACGGCTTCGCGACGAGGTTGACGCTCCACCCGATGATGGTCAGCGCCGTGGTCAGCAGCCCGACCGCGTACCACAGACGCATGCGCCGGCGGCCATCGACTCGGAGCTCGCGCCAGCGGATGACATCGAGCGAGACATTCGTGAGAATGAACGACCCCAGCAGGCCGAAGGCATAGAGGTCGCCCAGGAAGACGGCCGCAATGGGGCTCTGGCCGGCGATGTAGACCAGGACGACCGGCGGCCCAACTGCCGCGAGGATGGCGACGTGGGGTGTGCGCCTCCAGGCGTTGCGGAGCTCGATGACGCGTGGGAGAAAGCCCATGCGCGTGAGCGCAAGGAAGACGTGATAGCCGCCGATGATCGCGGTGTTGCTGGCGAAAACGAGCAGCAGAGAGCCGCTGATGGCCACATAGGCGGCAAGCGGGTTGCCCCCGAACCTTCCGGCCAGCAGCGACAGCAGCTGGTTGACATGAGCAGGGCTGTTCGGATCCGGCACCAGCGTCGTCGACCACAGGGTCAGCAGCGGGCTTGTCAGTGTCATCGTGAAGATGACGATCGCCATCGTCTTGTAAGCCGTCACGCGCCGCGGTGTGCGCATTGCCGGCGCAATCTGGGCCACGGACTCCAGACCGGAGAAGGCGAGGAAGGCGGCTCCGAATCCGGTGATCACCACGAGCGGGGTCAGCGGCGGCGGACCCTGTCCGGCCATTTTCATGGTCTCTGCGATTCCCGACGGGCCGATTTGCAGCGCGACAAGGAGCACGACCAGCAGCTGCCCGGCCGCGGCCGCGGCCGCGGCAACAAGGCTGACCATAGCGCTCTCGCGGATGCCATAGATGTTCAGCACCGCGAGCAGCGCGAGCGCGATCAACGTCCCCGGCACGGCGTTCGCCCATCCGGCGGCGGGCGCTACCACCGCGAGATAGGAAACTCCGGAGAACGCGCTGATTCCGGCGGTCAGGTAATAGTCGACGATGATGAAGCAGCCCCCGACCAGGCCGGCGAGCGGATGCAGCGCGCGGGAGGCGATGGTCACGACACCGCCGCCCTCCGGGTTGCGCCACGTGACCTCCGCGTACTTCAGCGAGAGGAGGACGAAGACCAGAAGGGTCATCAGGACGAAAATCGCGGCCCGCTGGTTGTAGCCGCTCGCGGAGAGGATCCCCGGCACGTAGTAGATCGAAGTCCCGATGTCGGCGAAGACGATCGACCAGCACAGCAGCGGCCCGAGGCTCGCGCCGTGGACCTTGACTCGGCGCCTGGCGGCGGCGGGCGTGTGCATCAGGGGCGCGCGCGCAGGTTGACCAGGTAGTGTCGAAGCGCGTCGACGGCCGTGCGGATCTGATTGACGGCGCGGACCGCCTGGGCGTCGGCGAGGTCCATCGCCCGCATGGCGTCGAGGTAGATCTCGGCCCGGTCCAGCTGACGGATCGCGGCCCGGAGCACCTGGCGTTCATCGCTCGCGGAGCGCGACCCTGGTATCCCGACGATGGCGTTGCGCACGCTCCCAACCTAAGTGCGGGGTTGTGAGGCCTCCGTGAGGACGGCGGCCAAACCCGTATGGATGTCATATGGGTTTGGCACGATCAATTACCTTTCGAGCGATGGGTGAGTCGGTGGCCCGGCGCGGCAGCCGGCCGGGAGACCTCCGGATCGTCGTCCGCCGCCCCGCCAAGCTTCCCAGGACATTGGGTCCGGGCGCGCTCTTCGCGGCGTGTTACGGCAACGTCGGGTCGAGCATCTACTACGCGCTCGGCGTCACCGCGGCGTTCGCCCTCGGACTGACGCCACTCGCCCTGATCCTCGCGGGTTTCATCTTCGTCACGACCGCCCTCAACTACGCCGAGGGCACGGCGGCGCTGCCGCACGCCGGCGGAAGCTCGAGCTTCGCGCGACGCGCCTTCAACCAGCCGATCGGGTTCATCGTCGGCTGGGTCCAGCTGCTGAACTACACGGCGACCGTCTCGATCTCGGCCTACTTCGCGATCAGCTACCTCGGCTTCTTCGAGAAGTACAGCCCCCTCTTCGGGCTGCTGAAGAACAACAACGTGTGGCACGTGGGGGCGACCCTCGTCCTCATCGGTCTGCTCGTGATGGTGAACGTCATCGGCATCCAGGAGTCGAGCGCCTTGAACCTGGCGCTCGCGTTCACCGACCTGATCACGCAGTTCGTGCTGGTGATCCTCGGCCTGATCCTGCTGCTTAGCATCCCGACGGTGATCAGCAACATCCACCTCGGGATCGCACCGACGTGGGGCAATTTCCTCGCCGGCATATCCATCGCGATGGTCACCTACACGGGCATCGAGACCATCTCGAACCTGTCCGAAGAGGCGAAGAACCCAGGGCGCAACGTGCCGCTGGCGACCTGGTGGG
>Ga0209157_1004745_pt1 | contig 10062 bp, 10 predicted proteins | sample GraSoiAngelo_135_FD_185892 | JGI IMG/M metagenome (GOLD analysis project Ga0209157, IMG submission 185892) | Grasslands soil microbial communities from the Angelo Coastal Reserve, California, USA - 14_0929_05_40cm (SPAdes) (version 2) | ecosystem: Environmental > Terrestrial > Soil > Grasslands ...
GCTCATCATAGCCGTTCGGCGGCGTGTGCTCGCCGCGACGCTCGGCACGGCCGTCCGGATGTCGCTGCCGCACACGCCGCCGAACGGCTATGATGAGCGCGGAGTAACCGCCATCGTCAGGAGGAGCGCGTCATGAAGCTCGGTCTGAGCATCGGCTATTCGGGTGCAGAGCTGCGCCTGCCGGTCGACAAGGTGCTGCTCGCGGAACGCCTCGGGTTCGACTCGGTGTGGACGGCCGAGGCGTACGGCTCGGACGCGATCACGCCTCTCGCCTACCTGGCGGCCCTCACGAAACGGATCCGCCTCGGCACCGGCATCATGCAGCTCGCCGCGCGCCCGCCGGCCTCGGCCGCGATGGCCGCGGGCACGCTCGACGCGCTCGCGGGGGGCGGCCGCGTCATCGCCGGGCTCGGCGTCTCCGGGCCGCAGATCGTGGAAGGCTGGTACGGCCAGCCCTGGGGCAAGCCGTACTGGCGCATCCGCGACTACGTCGCCATCATGCGCAAGGTGTTCGAGCGCAAGGAGCCCGTGGCCCACGCGGGACGCGAGATCTCGCTTCCTTATATAGGTCCCGGCGCGCTCGGCGTCGGCAAGCCACTCATGACGATCCTGCACATGAATCCGCGGCTGCCGATCTGGCTCGGCACCGGCACCGAGGCGAACGTGAAGCTCACGGCGGAGATCGCCGACGGCTGGCTGCCGCTCGGCTTCGTGCCGCGGCTCATGCCGATGCTGCGGCCCTGGCTCGAGGAGGGCTTTCGTCGCGCAGGCACCGGCAAGGGCTTCGCCGACTTCGAGATCCAGGCGCGCGCCGAGGTCGCGATCACCGACGACGTGCCCGGTGTGCTCGCGCGTATGAAGCCGCGCGTCGCGCTCTACGTCGGCGGCATGGGCCACCGCGACAAGAACTTCCACAAGGAGATGATGATCCGCCGCGGCTTCGGCGACGCGGCGCAGCGCATCCAGGAGCTCTATCTCGCCAGGCGAAAGGATGAGGCCGTCGCGGCCGTTCCGGACGAGTTCTGCGACGAGATGTCGCTGGTCGGCCCGGTCGCGCGCATCCGCGAGCGCTACCGCGCCTGGGCCGAGTGCGGCATCACCGGGCTCACGATCACGACCGAGCAGGCCGAGGCGATGGAGCTGTTGGCGAGCCTTGCCGGGCCAGCACCGTGAGAGCGATCCTTGACCTCCGAAGGTAACCTCGTTGCCCAGGTCGAGGCCTTACGGAAATCTCTCCGGGAGGAGAGAGCCAAGCGCGCGCGCCTCGAGGCAACGCTGGCCGAGGCGTTAGAGCAGCAGACCGCTGATCCTGCGCGTGATCTCGAGCTCACCGGGGGACGTCAAGCCCGTGTTCGAGGCCATCGTCGCCAGCGCGGCTCGACTGTGCGACGCAGAGTTCAGTGCGGTGGCGCGGTTCGAGGATGGGCTGCTCCACCTCGTGGCGCTCAACAACATGTCTCCCGAGGAGACAGAGGCGTATCACAGCCTGTTTCCGTTGCGGATCGGGACCCGAGCGCTGATCTCGGCTCGGGTCGCGGCGGCAGTGGAGGGCATGATCGAAGCCGAGGACGTGGGCCCGCTCAGTCTGAAGGGGCTGGCCCGACCGGTACCGATCTGGAGCGTCCGCGGGTTACGATAAGCTTGCTCCAATGAACCTATCCATCCGGCAGATCCATCCCGTGTTCGTGGGCGAGGTGTCCGGGACCGACCTCACCAGACCGCTCTCGCGCGAGGAAGTGGCGGCCATCGAGGCGGGGATGGATCGCTACGCGGTGCTCGTGTTCCGCGATCAGAAGATTACCGACGAGCAGCAGATGGCGTTCAGCCGCAACTTCGGCGCCCTTGAGGACGCCCGGGGCGGCAACATCAGCAAGCCGGAGGACAAGCGCCTCCAGGTGGGCATGAACGACGTCTCCAATCTCGGCCGGGACGGGCAGCCGCTCCAGCGCGACTCCCGCGTGCGTCTGTTCAACCTCGGCAACATGCTCTGGCACTCGGACAGCTCGTTCCGGGCGATCCCCGCCAAATACTCGCTGCTCTCGGCGCGCGTGATGAATCCGACGGGCGGCAACACCGAGTTCGCCGATATGCGCGCGGCCTACGATGCGCTCGACGCGGACACGAGGGCGCAGATCGAGGACTTCGTATGCGAGCACTCGCTGATGTACTCGCGCGGCTCGCTCGGCATGCTCGACTACTCGGAGGAGGAGCGCGCGATGTTCCGACCGGTGCGCCAGCGGCTCGTGCGCACCCATCCCGTGACGGGCCGCAAGTCGCTGTACCTTTCGTCCCACGCCGGCGGCATCGTCGGCATGCCGATGCCGGAGGCGCGCATCCTGCTACGGGACCTGAACGAGCACGCTACCCACCCGAGATTCGTCTACGTCCACACGTGGCGCCCGTGGGACCTGGTCATGTGGGACAACCGGCAGATGATGCACCGCGTGCGCCGCTACGACGAAAGCCAGCCGCGCGATATGCGACGCACCACGGTCGCGGGCGACATACCCACCGCCGCGCAGGTGACCTAGCAGCGGCGTGCGGGGCCGCCGAGCGACGGACGGCGCCAGCCGTCAGGCGGCGCCGGAATCGGCGAGCGGCGCGGCGTCGAGGTCCTCCAGGTGGGCGACGCAGTTGAGCAGTCGTACGCGCCACGGTGCCGGCCAGTCGACAATCGTCAGCGAGGTGTTCTCCCAACGCTCGGGCACCGCCTCCCCGTCGGCGAGGATCAGATGTCGGGCGGCGAGCGAACGGCACACGAGGCCGTGCGTCACCACCGCGAGGCTGCCGCTGGTTGCCGCCGCCAGCTCCTGCACCCGGCCCCACGCCTGATCGACGCGCGCGTGAAACAGGGGCCACGTCTCGCCGTTCGGGGGCGCGTAGTCCGGCGCGAACATGTCGAACCCGAGCTCCGCGTAGGGAGTGCCGCGGAGATCGCCGAAGTTTCGCTCCTGCAGCAAAGGCTCGAAGGAGAGGGGAGCACCGGTCGCGCGCTGCAGGTGCTCGGCCGTGCTCACGGCGCGGGCGAAGTCGCTCGACACGATCCGCGCGACGCCCTCGCGCGCGAGCCGGCGCGCCAGCCGCTCTGCCTGCGTCACGCCGCGTGGGGAGAGCGGGATGTCAGGCCGCTGGACGATCCGGAGAGCGTTCCCGTCGGTCTCGCCGTGGCGAATCAGGAAGAGCCGGCCCACAGGAAGAGTGTACAAAGATGAAAGCCCCATCCGGAACCTCGATTTGATCTAGTATCCCCACCGAAGATTGCTCTGGGCTTGGAGGCGAGATGAACCCTGCACGCAGATTTCCATGGTGGTCCCTGATGGTCGCCGCTGGCTTGCTGTGCTCTTTCCTCGTCGTCAGCCACTTCCCAGACGCAGCGGCCCAGCCCAGGCCGACGTCCCAGCCGAAGCCGGACGGGGAGATGCGCTGGGCGCTGTACGTGACGCTGTCGCCCGTGTGGTTCGATCCAGGAGAGTTCATGGGTCTCACCGCGTTCTGGGTGCTCTACGCGATCCACGACGCGCTCGTGAAGCCCATGCCCGGTAACCTCATGACGCCCAGCCTGGCGGAGTCCTGGACGGTGAGCGCGGACCAGCGGGTCTACGAATTCAAGCTGCGTGAGGGCCTCAGATTCCACAACGGCGACGCCTTCACCGCGGAGGACGTGAAGTTCAGCTTCCATCGCGCCAAGGGATCCAAGGTCCTGCACGACAAGGTGCGGGAAGTGACGGTCGTCGATCCCTCCCGTGTGCGTTTCCACCTGCACGAAGCCTGGCCCGACTTCATGACGTTCTACGGAACGCTCGTGAGCGGAGCGAGCTGGGTGGTGCCGAAGACGTATGTCGAGCGCGTGGGCGATGACGGCTTCAAGAAGCAACCCATCGGTCTCGGCCCCTACAAGTTCGTGAGCCACGCGCCCGGCGTCGAGCTGGTCATGGAAGCGTTCGAGGGCTACTGGCGCAAGGTGCCCTCGGTGAAGCGACTCGTCTTCAAGAGTGTCCCGGACTCGATCACGCGCGCGGCGATGCTGAAGCGGGGCGAGGTCGACGTCGCCTACCTGCTGGATGCCCCGCAGGCCCAGGAGGTGAAGCGGGATCCCACGCTGAAGCTGGCCTTCTCCGGGGGGATCGCGATCTTCTTTCTTGATTTCCTCGATCAGTGGGACCCGAAGTCCCCGTGGGCCGACCAGCGCATACGGCTCGCCGCGAACTACGCCATCGATCGCCGGGCGCTGAGCGAGGCCGAGACGCTCGGCGCGTCCAAGCCCGCGGGGAGCATCGTCCCGCGCACCTTCGAGTTCGCGTTGCCCATCGAGCCGTATCCCTACGACCCGGCGAAGGCAAAGCAGCTGCTGGGCGAGGCGGGCTATCCCAAGGGCTTCGACGCCGGGGAGCTGCATCAGCTTCCGCCCTACTTCTCGATGGGCGAATCGATCCTGGGATATCTCGGGGCCGTCGGGATCAGGCTGAAGATGCGGCCGATGGAGCGTGCGACCTACACCTCGGCGCTGCAAGCAAAGAAGCTGCGCGGGCTCTGTGTCTGCGGCACCGCGATCTACGGCAACGCCGCCTCGCGGATGTCAGAGCACGTCCCGAGCACCGGCACCTACGCCTATGGCGGCTACCCCGACATCGACGCCTTGTACAAGGAGCAGGCCCTCGTGACCGATCGCCGCAAGCGCGAGGCGCTGCTGCACCAGATCCAGCAGCTTGTCCACGAGCGGGTGAGGTTCGGGCCGATCTGGGAATATATCTGGCCGAGCGGCGTGGGGCCGCGGGTCGAGGAGCCGGCGCTGATGCTGATCAACCCGTACCCCTGGTCGGCGCCGCTCGAAGAGGTGCGTCTCAAGAGGAAGTGAGACGGGCCCCGCGTTATGACGCGTGGACGCTCGCGAGAACCGACGGCAGGGCCGCCAGCACCTCCCGGAGACACTCGCGAACACGGACGATGTTCGCTTCCGCCCTTTCAGGGACTCCCCCGCGCGATACCTGGGCGATGAATTCCTCGCGGCTGGTCGTCATCAGTAACGACGCGTTGATCTCGAGCTGGATCGCGTGGACGCGTCGGCTCTGGGGTTGGCCGTACGTGGTCACGATGTTGCCTCCGGCATAGCCGCTGACGTTCAGGTGCACCTCGAAGCCGTGCCGGGTGAAGATCGCGGCCACGATCGCCGCGAGCTCGGGGGCACACGTCGTATCGTGACGTGTGCCGATGATCACCTGATGGTCTTTCATCCGGCGCGGGCTCCCGGTGTGGCCGTCGAGGAGCATCGCGTACCCGTAGGCCCGGCGGAGCTCGGTGAGCAGGTGCTCCAGGGCCGCGTAGTACGGATCGTAGAGCGTCTGCAATCGCGCTTCGAGGTCGGCGAGCCTCAGTGGCCGCGCGAAAATGGGCGCCTCGCGCATGGTATGGGTGCGCACCACCCCGCGTCGCGACCGTACCTCGCCGTCCTGGTGCTCGAAGTCGTCGCGGCGGCGATTGACGTCGACGAACATGCGTGAGAACGGCGTCGCGAGCACGGTGGCCCCGTGCTCATGCAGATCGCCGTAGAGATCGCCCACGAAGGTGTCGGCGAAGCCGTAGGCAAAGGTCTCGAACCAGGGCTCGCGGTAATCGTCGCGGGTGATGTGCGGCAACGGCTGCGTGCCGTAGTGGGGCACGCTCACCAGAACCGGCGTGCGCGTCCCCGGCGCGGGATGTCTGACGATCGGGAACGATCGCTCCGCGGTTGCCTCCCTGGCTCCTAGCGTTCTCTCACGACCGGGTTGCGCAGCACACCGATCTCCGGGACCTCCACCTCGACCACGTCTCCGTCCTTCATGTTCTCCGTCGCGCCGTCCGTGCCCATCCACAGCACGTCACCCGGGTCGAGCGTCAGGTACTGGCTCATGCGGCTGATGAACTGGCGCACGCCGAAGATCGCGTCCTTGACGGCGTAGGTGAACATCTCCTTGCCGTTCAGCCGGATCGTGACGCGGAGGTCGTCGGGATTCAGCCCGGTGACGATCCACGGGCCCATCGGCTTGAAGGTGTCGGTGTTCTTGCCTCGCCAGAACGTCCGGTCCCCGCGCTGCCAGGTCCGCTCGCTGACGTCGTTGCCGATCGTGTAGCCGAAGACGTAGTCGAGCGCCTCGGCTTCCGAGACGCGCTTGCATCGCTTGCCGATCACCGCGACCAGCTCGCCTTCGTACTGGACCAGCTCCGTCGCGTCCTTGGGGATGACGATCGGCTCGTCGGTCGCGACCAGCGCGTTGTTGGCCCGATAGCCGACGTCGGCGTTCGGCGGGAACTCCGGCTTCACACCCCGGCGGTGGGCCATCTCGGTCACGTGCGCCCGGTAGTTGACGCCGGCAGCATAGAAGGTGGGAGGAATCACGGGGACGAGCAGCTTGACCCGGCTCAGCGGAATGGTGGTCGATGTCCGTGAATGACTCTCGAACGGGCTCCCCGTGACTTCGGTCACCGTAGTCCCTTCGATGACCCCGTGCGCGACGTTTCGTCCCGATTGGAACCGGCACCATTTCATGGCCGATGCTCCTTGAGGAACGCGCCCACCTCGCGGTTGAAGACGTCGGGGCGCTCGAAGTAGGTTGAATGGCCGGCGGCGTCCACGCGCTCGAAGCGTGAGCCCGGGGCGTGCTCGTGGACCTTCCTCGACAGCTCGGGCCAGATGAGACCGTCCTCGTCACTGGTCAGGAAGAGCGTCGGCACGCGCGTGGCGGCGTAGCGCTCCACGGGTGTTGTCAGCCGGCCGAGCTGGTCGCGGAAATCGACGGGCAGCGGCGCATTCATACCCGCGATCTGCGCGTAGAGGAAGGCGCGAATCGGCTGCTGCTTGCGGAAGGTCTCACCCAGCGCCGCGTGCCATAGCACGGCCGGGCGGGGAGGACTCGCGGCGGCGAGCTTCTGGCGCAGCGCGGCGATCTCGGCGTTGGTCAGGTTACCGACCGTGTTCGCCATCACGATCGCCCAGAATCGCACGGGCGACCGCACGGCCGCGCCCACCGCCGCCCAGCCGCCCATCGACTGCGCGACCACCGCGGCCCGCGCGATGCCGAGGTGATCGAGCAGCGCGATCGCGTCGGTCGCGAGCGCGGCGGGACCCGGACCGCCCGACACGTCGACTGACTGCCCGAACCCGCGCTGGTCCACCGTGACGCACCGGTATTCCTCGGCGAACACCGGCACCTGCTGCCACCAGCTCAGGTGATTGCCGCCCGCGCCGTGCAGGAACAGCAGCGTCGGCGCGTTACCGCCGGTGTCCTCGTAGTAGAGGCGAAAGCCGTCCTTCAGCATGAAGGCCATCGTGCTACCTCCTTGGCCGCCGACGAGACCCGTGAACGTGCGAGCAACGTCGACTCCCCGAGCCGGAAGGACATCGCGGCGTTAGCCTAGCACCGAACCGGATGCTTCGGAACGAGCGCTCACGGGTCCCCGACCGGCGACCCGCTTACTGGCGTTTGCGACCCAGGGCGAAATTCAGGGCCAGGGTTCGGCAGATGCCTTGTGGTCTCGCGAGCTTCTCCACATCGGTGAGGAGATCCTTCCGGAACTGCGCCCGACGCTCGGCGGACAGCTTTGCCAGCGCTGATCTCACGTGCGTGCTAGAGAACTCGGTCCAGAACTCATCCCCGTTGGAAAAGTAATAGTCATGCCGTTCCGACAGGACCTGCACGTCTGTGAAATCTGCGTCGACGAGGAGACGTCGGCACTGGTTGGGATCAGGCAGCGGAGTCGGCGCCTCGAACACCGTAAGGCCGTAGCGCTCCTGCCATTGTTTGGCTAGCTCGGCCAAGTATTGATTGTTGTCCTTGCCGAAAGTCGAAAAGATCACCCGACCGCCGGGCTTGAGCACTCTACCCCACTCACGGAGAGCGGCAAGTTGGTTAGGCAGGAAGAAGATCCCCGAGGAGCAGATTACCGCATCGAAGGTCGCATCCGGGAAGGGGAGACGCTCTGCGTCCCCCTCGTGCCACTCCGCGTTGGTCACGCCCTTTGCATCGGCCTTGCGTCTGGCCTGTTCAAGCATTTCTTTAGTCAGGTCGAGCCCAGTGACCTTCCCGGTAGGCCCGACAACCTGGGCTGCTGCCAGGGCCAAATGCCCAGTCCCTGTTGCGACATCGAGTACCGATTCACCCGGCTGTAATTGCGGGAGATCGACAAGCCTGCTTGCGCAGATACGGACAAAGCGGACGTTGTCGTAGTCCGACGCCAGCTCTCTGTAGGTGTCCTTGACCTGAGCCTGCACATCACCGGCCATGGCGACTCCTCCTCGAGCGCGGGCTTGTCCGCCCCCGGGCAACCGGAGGCGGCATCGCGGCGCGTATCGTGCCCCATCGAGACCATCTAGTCCAGCGGGGCGTCCTGCGCGATACTCTCCAGTCCATGACGACTGAACTCCACGACCTCCCGATTGCCGAGCTGTCGGACCAGATCGCGGCGCGGAAGCTCTCGCCCGTGGAGCTGGTCGAGGCGCTGATCCAGCGTGTCGAGCGGTACGACGGGCAAACGCGTGCCTTCATCACGCGCACGTTCGACCTGGCCCGGCGGCAGGCGAGGGCGGCCGAGGCCGACATCTCGGCAGGCACCCATCGGGGCGCATTGCACGGGATTCCCTTCGCCCTCAAGGACATCTACGACACGAAGGGCATCCTCACGTCGGCCCACTCGCGTGTCTTCATCGACCGGATTCCCGCGGAGGATGCCACGGCGACGAGCCGGCTCTTCGAGGCCGGCGCCGTGCTGCTCGGCAAGCTCGCGACGCACGAGATGGCGCATGCGGGTCCCTCGTTCGACCTGCCCTGGCCCCCGGCGCGGAACCCCTGGAACCTTGCGCACTTCACCGGCGGCTCCTCGTCGGGATCGGGTGCCGCCGTGGCGGCCGGCCTGGTCCCGCTGGCGCTCGGCTCGGATACGGGCGGGTCGATCCGTGGCCCGGCGTCGCTCTGCGGGGTCGTCGGTCTCATGCCGACGTTCGGCCTGGTGAGCCGGGCCGGCGTCGTCACCAACTCCTACACGTTCGACCACTGCGGGCCGCTGGCCCGGACCGTCGACGACTGCGCCGTGGCGCTGGAGGCGCTGGCCGGCTACGACCCGAAGGACGCGGGCAGTCTGAGCCGGCCGATCCCCCGCTATCGTCGAGCGCTCGGTCAAGATCTGCGTGGGCTCAAGATCGGCGTCCTGCGCCACCACTGGGAGGAGGACATCCCGGCGTCCGAGGACGTGCGCCAAGCGATGGACGCGGCGCTCGACGTGCTTCGCCGGCTCGGCGCCGAGCTCGAGGAATGTCGCATCAGGCCACTCGGCAGCTACTTCGACGTCAAAATCATCATCGCCGAGAGCGAGATCTTCAGCGTCCACCAGAAGCATCTGATCGCCCGGCCCAAGGACTTCGGCGCCGACTTCCGCTCGCGCGCGTTTCCGGCCGTGCTCTTCACCGCCAACGACTACGTGCAGGCCACGCGCGAGCATCGCCGGATGATGGTGGAAATGGAACCGCTCTACGCCCGCTTCGATGCCTTCGTCACGGCCGGCATGGGGGAGGCCGCGAGGCTCAGCGACTACCGCAGCCTCTCGTTCTGGCACAAGCCGAGCTTGCTGACCGCCTGGAACGTCACCGGCCAGCCCGTGCTAGCGCTTCCCAACGGCTTCGGCAGGAACGGTCTCCCGCTCGGCATGCAGATCGTCGGCCGCCCGTTCGGCGAGACGACGATCCTTCGCGTCGGCCATGCCTACGAACGCGCCACGGAGTGGCACACGCGGCGCCCTCAGCTCGTGCAGGGTGCGACTGCGCCCGACGTCACGCCGCCGCCCGTGCTGTCGGAGCCGGCCGATCGCGTCGATGCCGAGACGCGTGATCTGTGCGTGAAGGCCGCCCGGCGAGCGGGTCTCCAGCTCGACGATCTGATGCTGGCTCAGCTCCTGGAGGGCGCGCCGTACGCGCTCGCCATGGTGCGACGCCTTCGCCGCGACCACGACCTGCACCACGAGCCTGCGAACGTCTTCAGCTTTCCCAGTTCCACATCCGCGTCCGACAAGTGAGGGGGACCACGTGAACATCCGCCC
>Ga0209157_1004753_pt1 | contig 10053 bp, 9 predicted proteins | sample GraSoiAngelo_135_FD_185892 | JGI IMG/M metagenome (GOLD analysis project Ga0209157, IMG submission 185892) | Grasslands soil microbial communities from the Angelo Coastal Reserve, California, USA - 14_0929_05_40cm (SPAdes) (version 2) | ecosystem: Environmental > Terrestrial > Soil > Grasslands ...
AGGGGCGGGGAGGTGATGGGGTGCGAGCGGAGAGCATGCGGCGATGTGAGCCCGCCGGCGGCTCGTCCCGACGGGCCCGGCTGACTTGGCGGCGGCAGGCGAGCGCGGCGCAGGCGGTGGGCTCTGCCGTGATCGTGATCGCGCTCGCGGGTGGCGTGGCCGGGGCCGCGGACCCGATGCTCGGGCCCTCGGGGTTGCCCCGGGCGGACGCGGCGCGCGGGGTGCTCGTGCCCGGCGACGAGAAGCTCGACACGCAGCTGCGTGCCCCGGCATCGGGCGGGCTGCCGGTGCCGCCGCGCCCACCGCTGGTACCCGTTCCGCTCGCCGCCCTTCGCGGCTCGAAAGTGCACGTCCTCGTCTCGCTCACGTCGGCGTCGCCGACGGACCTCGCGCTGCTCGCCCGGACGGGTTTCAAGCTGGAGCGCGTGAGCGCCGAGCATCGGCTGGCGCGAGGCTGGCTGCGCACCAAGGACCTCCGCCCGCTGGCGGGGCTCGCGCTGGTGCGCTCGGTCGCTCCCGTACGGCCGGGCCGACGGCGCGCTGGGTCGGTGACCAGCGAGGGGGACCCGGCGGCGCTCGGGCCGCAGGCACGCGCCACGGGCTTCGATGGCAGCGGCATCACGGTGGGCGTGATCTCCGACGGCATCGACCACATCGCGCAGTCCGTCGTCACCGGCAACGTGCCCGCAGGCACGGGCGTCCCCGGGGGGTTCGGGTGCGCGGCAGGTCGCGGCGACGAGGGGACGGCCATGCTCGAGATCGTCCACGACCTCGCGCCCGGCGCCACCCTCCTCTTCTCCGAAGGGCTCAGCGACAAGCTGTCCTTCGTCGACTCCCTCACCTGCCTCCGCAACGCCGGCGCGCAGGTGATCGTCGATGACGTCGGCTTCTTCGACGAGCCGTTCTTCGAGGACGGCATGGTTGCGCAGGCGGTCCGTACCGCGGTCCAAGCCGGCGTGTCGTACCACTCGGCGGCCGGCAACGACGCGCAGATCCACTACGGAGCGGCGTTCCAGGGGGCGACGGACCCCAGCTCGGGCGCTCTCTACCACGACTTCGCCGCCAGCGGCGCCGCGGACACCTTCGACCGCATGGAGATCGCGCCTGGCCAGACCCTCGACTGCGTGCTCCAGTGGAACGATCCGCAGGGGGCATCGTCGAACGACTACGACCTCGAGCTGTGGGACCTCGATCAGGACCCGGCCAAGCTGCTCGAGGCGAGCACGAACGTCCAGAGCGGCACGCAGGACCCGCTCGAGGAGATCACGCCGCTCCGCAACCCGGGGGGTACTCCGGTCCACGTGGGCGTCCGTATCAAGCGCGTGCACGGCGTCGACCGGCAGCTCGGCCTCTTCTGCTTCGGAGGATCGAACCAGCAGTACACGAGCCCGGCGGGCAGCATCGTGGGGCAGCCCGCGATCAGCGAGGCAGTGGCGGTGGGCGCGATCGACATCCACGACGTCGGTCTGAACCAGGTGGAGCCTTACAGCTCACAAGGGCCGGCGACGATCTACTTCCCCACGCTGCAGGTCCGCCCGAAGCCCGATCTGGCCGGCTTCGACGGCGTCTCGACCTCCATCTGCGTGTCGCCCTCGGACTGCTTCGAGCCCTTCTTCGGCACCTCGGCGGCGGCGCCGCACGTGGCGGCCGTCGCGGCGCTCCTGCTCTCGAAGAACTCCTGCCTCACACCGGCGCAGGTGCAGCAGGTGCTCGAGAGCGGCGCAATCGACGTCCTGGCGCGCGGGTTCGACAGCGTCTCGGGTACCGGGCGGCTCGACGCCCTCAACGTCATGACTGCCCCCGGACCATGCGACGACGGCAACCCGTGCACTCTCGACACCTGCACGCCGGCGACCGGCTGCCAGCACACGCGGCGCGCCGACGGCGCGCCGTGTCCCGACGGCAACTTCTGCAACGGCACCGAGACGTGCCAGGCGGGCACGTGCACGCCGGGGACCCCGCTCGTCTGCGACGACGGGAACGCATGCACCGTTGACTCCTGCGACCCGGCGACCGGCTGCGTGTTCACCTTCGCCTGCGACGACGGCAATCCGTGCACGGCCGACACGTGCGACCCGAGCGCCGGCTGCCAGCACGCGTCGGTCGCCGACGCCACGCCGTGCCCCGACGGGAACCTCTGCAACGGCGCCGAGACCTGCCACGCGGGCATCTGCACGGCAGGCGCGCCCCTTTCGTGCAGCGACGGCGGGGAGTGCACGACCAACGTGTGCGACCCGCAGCTCGGTTGCATGTATCCTCCGATCGAGGGGTTCCCTGGGCTCGCGTGCCTGTGCGCGGCCGATCTCGCGCCGGCGAGCTGCGGGTCGCCGGCGCCACCCGCAGGCGTCGTGCGCCACTTCACGCGCGCCTGCAGAATCGCGGCGCACGCCTCGGCGCTCAAGAGTCACCGGCGCGCCCGCCAGCTGGTCATGCAGGCCGTGCGGGACCTCGGCCAGGCTACGAGGGGCGCGCGGCGGGCGGCGCGGCGCGGGGTGCTCTCACCCGACTGCGCGAGCGCGCTGACCGCCATCCTGGACGACGCGCGCGCTCGTGCGGCCCGCTTGGCGGACCTCCTCTGACGTGCACTCCCTACGCGCCCGCGGGCGCGAGGGCCTCGAACGTCCGCCAGATCGCCGCCTCGTCGAAGAGGAAGGGCTGGATCATGGGCGTGGTGACGCCCGCCTTGACGAAGGCGGCGAGCCGCTTGCGGCAGTGCTCGGGCGTGCCGATGATGGCGAGGCGGTCCACCATGTCGTCGGTGACCGCGGCCACGTTGCGCGCCCGGTCCTTGGCGCGCCACGCCGCGTCGATGGCGCGCGCCTCCTCGGCGAAGCCGCACCAGCCCACGAAGCGGTTGTAGACCGAGGTCGCGAAGTACGGGCCCATCATGTGGCGGATCGCCCCCCGCGCCGCGGGCACGTCGTCGGTCACCAGCGTCTGGAAGCGGGCGACCACTTCGAGCTCGGCGCCGTCGCGCCCGGCGCGTTCGGCGCCCTTGCGCACGTGGGCCAGCATGCGCGGCACGGCCTCGACCGGCATGAAGTTCAGGATGACCCCGTCGGCGATCTCGCCCGCCAGCTCGAGCATGGGCGGCATGAGCGCCGCGACGTAGATCGGCACCGGCCGCGGCGGCGGCGAGACGAGGCGGAAGTTCTTGGTGCGCACCGTCTTCCCCTCGAAGCTGACGCGCTCGCCGGCGAGCATCTGGCGGAGCACGGTGACGGTCTCGCGCATGCGCGCGAACGGCTTCTCGAAGGGCACGCCGCCCCAGGTATCGACGATGGTCTCGCTCGAGACGCCGAGGCCGAGGACGAAGCGGCCGGGCGCGAGCTGCGCGACCGAGCCGGCGCCGGCGGCGTGCACGGGGAGCGCGCGGGTGTAGACCGGGATGACCGCCGTGCCGATGCGCGCGCGGCGCGTGACGCCGGCCGCCACCGCGGCCACCACGAAGGCGTCGGGTCCCGCGCCCGTGTCGGCAATCCACAGGCTCTCGTAGCCGAGGATCTCGGCGTGCTCGGCGACGCGCCGGCACATGTCGAGGTCGGGCGGGAGCGGGAGGCTCGCGCCGAGGCGCGGGAGCACGGCAGACATGCGCGCTTCCATGGCACGGGGCGCGGCCAGGAACAAGCCGGTCACCGGACTCCGCGCAGGCGGTGGCTGTGGCCCGTGCGTGCTGCGCTCCCAGCGATCGTACAGCCTTGCCGGCCGATGGTGTGCTGGGATTTCTCGCCGGCGCGCCGCGCTTCGCGGTGGAGGTGCGGAGCGAGAGCGACTACGGACCCGCCGCCGAGCGCAAGCTCGCCCGCAAGCGCGCCGACTACTTCGCAGCCGGCACGCTGGCGGTGTGGGACGCCGACCTTCCTCGGCGCGGACGTCGTGCGCGTGTATCGCGCGCGCGAGCCGGAGCGCCCGACCGTCTACCGGCGCGGCGACGTCGCCGAGGCCGAGCCGGCCGTGCCGGGCTGGTCGATGCCGGTGGACGACCTCTTCCCCGGCGCTACCACTTCTCGTACTGCACCGCGCGCCGCTCGTAGCCGGCGCCGCGCAGGAGGTCGCGGAGCGCCGGCACGATCGCGCCCACGCCGCAGATGAAGAAGCGGCGGGCGCGGTCGGCGTCGCCGTCGACCCAGCGGCGCGCCACCTCGTCGCGCAGCCGCGCGCTCGGCACGTGCTCGCAGTCGAAGTCCCGGTGCTCGCGGGCCATGGCCTCGAGCTCGGTGCGGTAGAGCAGGCGCTCGCGGCTCTCGGCTCCGTACAAGAGCCGCAGCGGATGCCGGGTGGCGGTCGCCAGCGCGCGGCGGAGCATCGGCCGGATGGGCGCGATCCCCGTCCCGTGGGCGATGAAGACCGCCTCCGCCTCGGGCGCGCGGTCGAGGACGAACGTCCCCCAGGGCCCCGTGAAGCGGACCTGCGCGCCCACCGGCAGCGTCAATAGATATGGTGAGGCGCGCCCGCCCGGCACCAGGTTCAGGCAGATCTCCAGGTCGTCCTCCTCGGGGCTCGAGGCGAGCGAGTACGGCCGGATGAGCGTCTCGCCGCCGACCGGCAGGAGGCACGAGATGAACTGCCCCGGCCGAAACGCGATCCGCGGCCCGCTGAGGAAGAGCGAGCGCGTGTCGGGCGCGTGCTCGACGATGCGCGCGACCCGCGCCTCGTACTCAACCGCCATGCTCGGATACGATCTGGTTGATGGTGTAGCGCGGGATGACGACCACGATCTCGGCGTCGGGATCCTCGACCACCGCCTGGCAGCCGAGGCGCGAGGTGGGGGTGAGTCCCGGGGCCTTGTCGAGCAGGTCCTCCTCGCTCTCGTCGGACTCGGAAAGCGCCTTGCCGCCGCCCTTGACGATCACGTGGCAGGTGGTGCAGGCGCAGTTCCCGCCGCAGGCGTGCTCGAGGTGGATGCCGTGCCCGAGCAGCACGTCGAGGATCGACCCCGGCTTCCCGTCGTGCTGGAAGGGCGCCCGCGCCGGGTCGAACTCGATCACGCGCTCGGGGTCGCCGTTCTCGAAGATGACGCGAATTCTCGCCACGTCGGCAACCTAGCATCCGACACGTGCAGGCGCGACTCTGGCGCCGCCCGCGCCCGCGGGTGTAAACGCGACGCCATGGCGATCCACTACGAGCAGGACGGACACATCGTCACCATCACCATCGATCGGCCGGAGCAGCGGAACTCGCTCGACCTCGAGCACTTCGGCCAGCTCGCCGACGCCTGGGTCCGCTTCCGCGACGACGACCAGGCCTACGTCGCCATCCTGACCGGCGTCGGCGACGTGTACTGTGTGGGCGCGGACCTGAAGAGCTTCATCCCGATCGTCACCGAGCGCGCCGACAGGCTGAGCGCGGGCGAGTCGAAGCTCCCGCAGGAGGGTTCCCGATACAGCATGGCACACTCGCTGGTCGCCGTCCTGCGCGACGGGGCGACGCTGCCCGACGGCAGCGAGTTCACGCTCTACAAGCCGGTGATCGCGGCGATCAACGGCATCTGCGCGGCAGGCGGCCTCGAGATGATGTGGAACACCGACCTCCGCGTGTGCGCCGACACGGCGTGGTTCCAGCTCGCCGAGCCGCGCCGCGGCCTCTTTCCCGGCGGCGGCTCGACCGTGCAGAGCGTCCGCCAGCTCACCTGGTGCCACGCGATGGAGGTGGTGCTGCTCGCCGACCGCATCAGCGCCGAGCGCGCCTACGAGATGGGGCTCGTGAACCGCGTCGTGCCGCGCGACCGGCTGCTGGCCGAGGCGCGGCAGCTCGGCGAGACGATCTGCCTGAACGGCCCGCTCGCGGTGCGCGCGTGCAAGCGCTCGGCCAAGGAGAGCACCTTCCTCCCGCTGAAGGAGGCGCTCGCCAACGAGCTGAGCTACTCGGCGAGCGTCTTCATGAGCGAGGACGCGAAGGAGGGTATCAAGGCGTTCAAGGAGAAGCGGCCGCCGGTGTGGCGAGGGCGGTGAGCGGCGACGGCTCCACGATCAGCGTCGGCGTCGGCGGCGCTGGCGCTGGACCACACGGCGCCTCTCCGCGATGGCGTCGAGCGGCGTCCCACCCCTTGCGGTCACCGCATGCGCGGGCGCGATCGTACGTCGTCCAGAATCGCTTGCTGGTGGCCAGCGCGACCGCTTCGAGATCGGTGTCCTCGGTCACCGGCATGAGCACCGCACACGGGCGACCGTTGCGGGTGATCACGACCGAGCCTTCGGCCGGTAGTCGGCCGACGATGCGGTTCAGATGCGCCTTTACGGCGCGAATGCCTTCGATCCTCACAGCGTGAACCTCTCCCGCCGACGCGCAGCACGTTCCCTCGTTTCAATACCTTGGATCGGAACATGTCCAGCGGACGCCGGGGCACACTCAACCGAACCGCCGCAGGTCGACCCGTCCCTTCGCCGCGAGCAGCGGCGCCCACAGGTCCCCACGTCGCTTGACGCGCGCGGGCACGTTGTCGATGCGGAAGTCGTCGATCGCGATCCCACGCTCGACCTCGGCCCAGGTGACCGGCGTCGAGACGGCGGCGCGTGGCGTCGGGCGCACCGAGTAGACCGAGGCGAGCGTCCGGCCCCACGCGTTCTGGTTGTAGTCGACCAGCACGTGCCCGCGCGGGCGCCGCGCCATGCTGTACTCCGCGGTGATGAGCTTCGGATGGTGACGGGCCAGCTCGAGGGAGATCGTCCGCGCGACCGTCCACACCTCCTTCTGCGTCGGGCCGCGCACGATCGGGACGTAGACGTGCATCCCGCGCGAGCCGGTCGTCTTCGCGTAGCTCGGCATGCCGAGGTCGTCGAGCGTCGCGTGGAGGAGGCGCGCCGTCTCGAGAACGTGCGCGAAGGTCGCGCCCTCGGTGGGGTCGAGGTCGAAGTGCAGGTAGTCGGGGCGATCGACGTCGTCGCAGCGCGCGTACCACTGGTTCAGGTCGATGCAGCCCAGGTTCACGACCCAGAGGAGCGCGGCCAGGTCCTGGATCATCGGGAAGTCGATCACGTTGCCCGAGGCGTGCTCGATGGCGCAGATGGCGAGCCAGTCGGGGCGAGGCGTCGGGGCGCGCTTCATGAAGAACGACTTGCCGCCCGCGCCGTCCGGGTAGCGCCGCATCACCATGGCGCGGTCGCGGAGGTGGGGGAGGAGGACCGGCGCGACGTCGACGTAGTAGCGGATGAGATCGCCCTTGGTGATGCCGAGGGCGGGCCAGAAGAGCTTGCGGAGATTGGTGAGCTTCACCCAGCGGTCGCCGAGCGCGACGAGCACCTCGTCCTGGTCGCGCGGGATCATCCCGCCGGTGGGCCAGCGCGCCGGGGTGGGTGGTGGCCGGCGCGGGCCGCGGCGGGTCGCGGGGTGGTGGTCGGTGGTGGCCCGGGGCATCGCGCTCGGCGAACTCAAAGCACACCGCCCCCGGCCCTGGCGAGCGCGGCGCTCCTCGTGGTAGCCCAGGCCGCACATGCCGACCCGCGAGGAGGCGACCCGGCTCTTCGAGCAGCGCCGCGACGCGTGGCTGCGCGAAGACCTGGACGCCTACCTCGCGCTCTGGGCCGAGGACATGACTTTCCAATCGCCGGCGCACGCCGAACCGCTCCGTGGCCGCGCCGCCTTCGCCGACTTGGTGCGCCAGGCCTTCGCCTTCGCGCGCCCGCTCGCCTTCGACTTCACGCACATCGCGGTCGCGGGCGATGTGGTGCTCGCCGAGTGGTGCATCGCGGTCGAGCGGCGCGCCGGCGGGCGGCGTATCGAGTGGTGGGGGATGAGCGTCGCGGAGGTGCAGGGCGGCCGCATCCGGCGCTGGCGCGAGTACTGGAACCCGGCCGACGTGGCGTGAGCTTCGCGGCGCTCTTCGGCCGATCCCCGAGTGTCACGGCCGACGCGCCGGGACGGGTCAACCTGATCGGCGAGCACACGGACTACAACCAGGGCTTCGTGCTGCCGACGCCGATCCCGCAGCGCACGGTGGCCGAGCTTGCGCCGCGTGCCGACGAGCAGGTGCGCGCGGCGAGCGCGAGCCTGGCGGGCGCGGTGGCCGAGTACGCGCTCGGCGCGGAGACGCCCGGCCGCGGCTGGCTCGACTACGTGCAGGGGCTCACCTGGGCGCTGCGGGCCGACGGCGCGTTGATCCTCGGCTTCGATCTGCGCGTCGCGTCCAGCGTACCGATCGGGGCGGGTCTCGCCTCCAGCGCCGCGCTCGAGGTCGCGGTGCTGCGCGCGCTGCGTGCGGCCTTTCGCCTCCCGCTCGACGACGTCGAGCTGGCGCTCCTCGGCCAGCGGGCCGAGAACGAGTTCGTCGGCGCGCGCGTCGGGGTGATGGACCAGATGGCGGCGAGCCTCGGCGTCGAGGGGAGGGCGCTCCTGATCGACACCCGGAGCCTGGAGTGCCGGAGCGTGCCGCTGCCGGCGGCGGCGGAGCTGCTGGTCATCGACTCCGGGGTCGCGCACCGCAATCGCGCCGGCGGCTACAACGCCCGCCGGGCCGAGTGCGAGCGCGCCTGCGCGCTCCTCGGCGTGAGGGCGCTCCGCGACCTCGCCGCCGCGGACCTCCCGCGGGGCGCCGCGCTCCCCGACCCGCTCGCGCGCCGCGTCCGCCACGTGGTCGGCGAGAACGAGCGCGTGCGGGCGGCGTTCGCCGCCCTGGAGGCGGGCGACGTCGTCCGTCTGGGCGCCCTCCTGGACGCCTCCCACGCCTCGCTGCGCGACGACTACGAGGTCTCCACGCCGGAGGTCGATCGGCTGGTCGAGATCGCCCGCGCGCAGCCCGAGACTCTCGGCGCACGCCTCACCGGCGGCGGCTTCGGGGGTGCGATCGTGGCCCTGGTGCGCCGAGGCGCCGCGGCCGCCGTGGCCGAGCGCATCACACGCGGCTTCACGCGCCAGACAGGGAGATCGGCGACGGTGCTCGTGCCGCCGCCAGGCGCGGGGACCTGAGGCGGTCTCGGCCCGGCGGACGGCTCAGGGCAGGGTCGTCGCCGAGCAAAGAAGCCCGCTCGTCTGCAGCAGGCAGCTCGGCACCGGCGGGGGCGGGACCGACTCGTCGTCGCGGTAGTAGTAGTCTTCCACTCGCACGTGAAGCGGAAGCCGTCGCCGGGCTCGACGGGGATGGGCGTCGCGGGCCAGTACTCGTAGGGGTGGTTCCAGTCGTCGTTCTCGAAGATCTTCCGGCGTCCTGGCCCCCGGACAGCAGGGGAGCGGCCGGCTTCCGCATGGCGTGAGCTATACGCGGGAGCCTTGGCGCCAGGCAAGTCGAAAGTTCCGCTGCTGTCGCGATCGGCTCGATGGCCGACGTCAGGAGTCTGCCGCCGCCCGCTCTTTATGTGACGGCTTCACGAGAAGACGGCAGGCCCGTCGGGCGCCGAGGGATGGCATGCGCCTCGCATCCCGAGTCGATTCCCGAAGGAGGTCTCTATGCGTTGTCTCACACGAATCGTTGCCCCCTGTGCGTTGCTGCTCCTACCGATCACCGCCGCGGCGATGGGTAGAGGGAAGCCGACGCCCATCACCTGCCCGGCGGACGTCGTGTCGGCCATGGCGGAGCAGTGCCCGTGCGCGGGCAAGATGCTCCCCGACGGCTCCGTCGCAGCCTGGCGGAACCACGGAAAGTATGTGAGCTGCGTCGTCCATCTGCGAAACGCGCTGCGCAAGGCAGGTTGCCTCACCGCGGATACGCGTCGGACGCTCGCGCGGTGTGCAGCGCGCTCGACGTGCGGGAAGGAAACGGCCGTGCTGTGCTGCCTGACGGACACCGGCGTCTGCAGCGATCCGGCCCCCGGCGACGGCACCGCGGCCGGCACCTGCTCGAATGCGGCCGAGATGGCGTGTGACACCAACGCCGACTGCACCGAGACCCGGGCGCACCTGGCCAGCGACGAGGCGGCCTGCACGGCGAGCGGCGGGACGAGCATCGGTGCGGGCAGCGTGTGCGATTCCTGCACCTCCTCGACCACGACGACCACGACGACGACCACGACGACGACCACGACCACGACGACGCTCCCGTAGCGGCCGGCGCGCGCGGCCGCCGCGACGGCGGCGGCCGCTCAGCCGCCGATCATCGACATGCTGCGTGCGGGGCGGACGAAG
>Ga0209157_1004755_pt1 | contig 10049 bp, 8 predicted proteins | sample GraSoiAngelo_135_FD_185892 | JGI IMG/M metagenome (GOLD analysis project Ga0209157, IMG submission 185892) | Grasslands soil microbial communities from the Angelo Coastal Reserve, California, USA - 14_0929_05_40cm (SPAdes) (version 2) | ecosystem: Environmental > Terrestrial > Soil > Grasslands ...
GACAGGGCAAAAACGGAGCTGTAGCCCTGGCGGTCCAGGTAGATGGACATGGATTCGGCCTGGATCTTTTCGTCCTCGACGATCAGGACGAGTGCCGCCATCGCTCAGGCCTTCACGCGCAGCGGGAGCGTGACGACGAAGGTCCCACCGCCGGCGAGGCCGCTGGCCACGCTGACGTAGCCCCCCTGGGATTCGGCGAACTTCCTGGCGATGGCGAGCCCGAGGCCGCTGCCCTGAGCCTTCGTCGTGTAGAACAAGTCGAAGATCTTCGATACTTCCTCGGCGGGCACGCCGAGCCCGGTGTCATGGACCTCGACGACCGCCTCGGGCACGCCCTCGGTGGCGACGTGCGTGTACGACGTGAGCGTGATCGCCCCTCCTTTGGCCGTGGCCTCGATGGCGTTGCCGATGAGGTTCACGAAGACCTGCTCGAGCAGCGCCGGGTCTCCGATGAGGATGGGCAGCGCCGGGGCCAGCGCCTCGTTGACGGCGAGGCCCGCCTCGTCGATGCGGCCGGACGAGGCCCGCAGAGCGCTGCGCACCACGCTGTTGACGTCGAACGGCATGGTCTGCCGCTCCGTGGGTCGAACCGATCGAAGCAGGTCCTTCAACCGCCCTTCCAGGCGATCCACCTCGCCGATGATCTGGATCAGGTTTCCGTTACCGTGCGACGACCCGGCCGCCGGCCCGTGGTCGAGCAAGGCGATTTGCGCGGACGCACGAATGTTGGCGAGCGGGTTGCGAATACCGTGGGCGACCGCGGCCACCACCTCTCCAATGGCCGCCATGCGCTCGCTGGCCACGAGCTGATGCTGGACGGCCCACAACTCTTCGTTCGCCGCCGCCAGCTCCTTCGTATGGCTCTCCAGCGAACGGCGCTGGCTGGCGATGCGCCGGGCGGCTCGGCGGACGATCCAGAACAGGCACAGGTAGAGCGTGGCACCGCCCACGACCGCCGTGGTGAGCACGGTCATCTGTCCCCGTCGGATGTTGGCGAAGACACGAATCGGCTGCTTGTACGTCTCCACGACCCCGACGGGGGGGCCGTCACCGAAGACGATGGGGACGTAGACCTCCACCAGGCCGCCGCCCTCCGGCTCGTACTTGTTCTCACCTTTCTTGTACATCTCCAGGTTGACCGTGGTGAGGCCGGCCAGCGCGGCGTTGAGCTCGGGGTTGTCGGCGAAGACCTCGCCGAGGAGGCGTGGCTCGTCGGACCACACGACACGCTTCCCGGCGTCGTAGATCTTCACGCGCACGATCTCCGGCATGACGACCGTGCGCAGGTAGAACTCGAGAAACCGCGCCTGGGACGCCGTCTGCTCGGGCTCCGCGAAGTCCGAGGGCGTCAGGTTGTGGATCGCCTCCGTCCGGATGAAGTCTGCCGTCGTGCTCCACTCCCGCTCGAGCAGGTCCTGCTTGAGCGAATGCGAGATGACCAGGCAGAACGTCGTGGTGATCAGCCCGACGACGACCAGGCTCAGGAGCCCGAACTGGCGCGTCAGCGAAACGTCCCGGCCCCACCCGCTCAACCAAGCCATGGGGGGAATTCATCGCAGACCTGAGCCCCGGAGTCAACTGGCCGCCGTCAGACACGTCCTCCTTCATCGTTCGGTGCTGCTCTGTTGCACCATGCCCCTGACGCAGGCAAGGCAGATGCCAGGCTTGATGTCGCGAGTGATACGCACGCAGATTCGCACGCTGCGACGTCGTGAATTCGAGCGCTGAAGCCGCTGGTCGATCGTCAACGATCGAAATCGGGGCGCGAGAGGTGGGGCAAAGAGCCCGGGGTGGCAAATGACACATGGTGAGATCCCCCAGTTCGCCGAGCGCGTCGCACAACGTGCTCGCACTCACCTGGTGGGTCGGTCGTTAACGCGCGTGCTCGCAAGGAATTGCGCCCGCACCAATGATCGTCGACTGATCTCACAGCTCTGGCACGAACTATGCGACTTGCGCTCAGCGCTGTCGGCATGGCGCAGCGACAGACAAACAAACCAAAACGATGGAGGAGGAATCATGCGAGGCAAGGTTGGTACTGCAGTGACAGCGGGCGTGGCTCTGCTTCTGGGAATGTTCGTGACCGCTGATGCGGCGAGCGTTCGGGTGCGATGCGAGAAGAGGGCGGACCGCTCGAAGATCTCGGTCGATGGCAACGACCTCGCGGCCGGCTCGTACACGGCGACGGCGACGTCGGGGGCGAGTTCGGTGACGGCTGCGGCGAAGAACGCGGTCGGCGATGAGGTCGAATTCGACTTCGACAGCAATGCCAACGACGTGGCCGCCGGCGCCACGAGTATCCCGGCATCATTCATCCAGGGCAACGCTGTCACCGGGTCGATCATCAACGCGAGCGGACAGACCGTTGCCAGCTCCACCGTCGGCTGCCGGGTCAAGAATTGAAGTGACGAACGCCGAGCGAGGGTGCAGTACGCGGGTCGCCCTCAGAAATGAGGGCGACCCACCTCGTTCTCGTGGAGGAATTTCAGTGAACGCGCATCGGCTGCGAATGCTCGTTGTCGTCCTGATCCTGCAGGCCGCCCTGCCCGGCGCCGAGGCGCTGGCGCTCGTCGCTCGGGGCGCGCAGCCGATCGAAGTCCGCGAGGGCCGCGTCACAGCGGTGATCGTTGAAACAGCTCTTCCCGCGCTCGTGCAGACGATCGCCCGCCAGGGTGGGATCGCCGTCTTTCTTCACGCTTCACTCGAGGGAACCGTCAGCGTGACGTTTCGTGACGTTCCGCTGGAGGAGGCGCTGAGGCGCATTCTCAGGACGACGAACGCCGTGTTCATCTACTCGCAACGCTCGTCGGCGCGCGCGGGAGCGCCGCAGGCGAGATTGAGCGAGATCCACGTGTATCCAGGTTCCCCGAGCGCCGCAACGGCAGCGCCGGGCGCGGCGGGCGACGCGGGGCCGACGACAGCGTCCACGACCACGAAGAAGCGGCTCATCGCCGAGGCCACGAAGGATCTACTCGGTGACCGGAGCAGGATTTCACAAAAACGCGCCGCCACGACCCTGGGGCAGACGTACGACGTGAAGAACGTGGGGCCGCTGGCTCAGGCTCTGGCGGAGAACGAGGACCCGAGCGTGCGTCTGAGCGCGGTCAAGGCGCTGGGCAAGCTCAGAAGTGAGCAGGCCGTGGGTCCATTAGGCGACGTCGTCCTTTCCGACCCTGACTTCGACGTTCGAGAGGCGAGCGCCCGCGCGCTGGGGAAGACGTGGAGCGCGACGGCGGTGAGTCCTCTCGTCCAGGCCCTCCAGCAAGACTCCAGTGCTCTTGTCCGTGACGCCGCCGCCAGAGCGCTCGGCAACACGTGGGACGAATCCGCGGTGGATTCGCTCGTCCAAGCCTTGACGAGCGACCCCAATCCGCGGGTCCGAGAGAGCGCCGCGCGTGCCCTCGGGGTGATCGGGGATTCACGCGCGGCGTCCGCCGTCGCCAGGGCGCTTTCCGACGCTCACCCCTGGGTCCGCGAGCAGGCTGCCGCGGTTCTCGTCACTCTCGGGAAGCGATAGTCCTCGTCAAGCATCGAGTCCGCCCATCAGCTCGCCCGTTGGTCCTTCGGCCCCTCCAGCCAGGACATCGACTCCACGATCCACTCCGGCTTGGACAGCGCCGGACAGGCGGACCAGAGCTGCAACGGCTCGTTGCCGTAGCGCAGCGTCCCGGTATGGCTCGCCTTTCTCGCGTCCCTGATCGGGTTGGCCCACGAGAACCCGAGTTTTCGACGCAATTGCTCCATGTCACCGGGCGTGCCCGTCAAGAACGTCCATCCCGGACCGACGCCGTACGCCTTGGCGTACCGTTTGAGCACCGCCGGCGTGTCGTGCTCGGGCGTGAGGGTGAAGGAATACATGAAGATGTCGCGGCCAACGCGATCCTTCAACAGCTTCTGTACGCGCACGAGGTTTGCCGTGGCCATGGGGCAGCGCCCGTCCTCGCACTGCGTGTAGAAGAAATTCAGGGTGACGATCTTGTCCTTGATCAGATCGTCGTAGAACCGCACTTTCCGACCTTCGTGGGTCGTGAGGACGAGGTTGGGGAAATAGCGGTCCCGGATCACCTCCCGCGAAGACACGCTGTCGTCGCTTCGGGATGGCTGCGTGAGCGCTGCCACCGCGATCGGCGCCAGCGCCGAGAGAGCCAGGCACGTGCGTCTCGTCATGTCGTTCATGGCGATGGCTCCTTTCTCGGGCTCTGGCTACGGGTTCTGCTTCGTGTCCCCGAGTGTTGCGACGTCGAACCGCAGCATCATCGCGTGGTCCTCGTGGATCGTGTTGTGGCAGTGCATCGGATATTTGCCCAGGAAGTCGCGAAAGCGTAGAAGGACCGTGGCGCTGGCGTCCGCCTCGAGCCTTAGCATGTCCTTGCGGCCGATCTGGACCAGTGGCGACGTGGCCGGCGCCTGCCCGTTGATCCGAAGCGTCTGGAACTCTTCGAAGTGGACGTGGATGGGATGCTCCCATTCGCCTCCGTCGTTCACGAAGGTCCACTGCTCCACGGTATTCTGCTGCACGAGGAAGCGCGGGTTGTTGCCGTCGAAGAATCGCTCGTTGATCTGCCAGCCGCCACCGCTGTCGGAGAAGACGAACGTCCGCTTGACCCGAGGGGTCACGTTGGTGGCCGGCAAACTGTAGAACGTTGGGTGGGTGGCCGGATCCACGCTGCCGTCGCCCACCGTGGGTCCGTCGACGATGATCTGCAGGAGCAGGTTGCCCTGGCCAGCGCCACGGATTTCGTGGTCCGTGGGGCCGCGTCCATCGGTCTGCACGAGACGGTTCTCGAGGTAGACCGTCCGGCCCGCGAACGGCTTGAAGTCGATGATCACGTCGGCGCGCTCGGCCACGCTGAGGCGAATGCTCTCGACCTGAATCGGATTCGGCAGCAGATTGCCGTCAGTCGAGATCTGCCAGAACAGGTTGTGAGCGCTCAGGTGATTCAGGTCAGTGAGGAACATCTGGTAGAAGCGCGACGGCCCGGCGTCCAGCCAGCGGAAGCGATACCGCCGCGGGCTCACGTGGAGCACCGGCTGAATCTTGCCGTTCACGGTGAACTTGTCGCCGAGGATGCCATCCAGGTTGAACAGGTCGAAGAAGAGGAGACCGGTCCGACGATCGAAGCACTTGTCGGCGAACATCATCGGGATGTCGAACTGGGGGAAGTTCGGCAGATGGAAACCGGTCCCCTCGTCACCGGTATCGAACTGATTGAACAGGTTGTAGAACCCGGCCAGGCCCTTGTAGACGTTCTGCGACGTGAAGTCCACGCGATGATCGTGGTACCAGAGGCTGCTCATCGCCTCGTTGATGTCGCCGGTGGGCGCGAAGGGTTGCGTGGAGAACCCGGCCAGGACGTTCGGATAGTGCTGGTCGTAGAACTGGCCGATCTCGAAGAAGTCGATGGGGTTGCCATCGCTCTCTGACGGCGTGTGGCCGTTGTGCAGGTGGGTCGTCACCGAGGGCTTGCCGAAGCCACCGTTGGCGGTGGGAAGCTGATTGAAGTTGCGGACGAGGACCGGCTCTCCGTAGTGCGCGACGTAGAGCGGCCCCGGCACGCTGATCGGATGGTTCATTGACGGAGTCCCGACCGCGAAGCCCCAGAGATTCTGGGGCGGGAGGTCGGGGGACACACTCACCTGCCCGGCCTTCTGAGTCACCCCGTAGTACTTCTGGGGCGGAAACGTGGTGAAGGCCTGATGGGGTATCTTCCGGCCTTCACCGGCGACCGGGTTCACCGCCGGCGCGGGGCTGAGCGCGCTCACCGGCACCGGCGTCTGAATCGGCATCGTCCCGTCGCGCGGAGTCGGTAGCAGCTCGACGAACGCCCTCGTCGGTGGGCTGCTGCAGACGTCGCTGTCGTCCGCAGACGACACGCGCGCGCTCAACCCCTTCTTGGCCACGAGGTATCCGGCGCTCGTCAGGAGCCCGAGCTTGAACATCTCGCGGCGGCTCAGGGCCGCCGCGATGATCTCTTGACGGTTTCTTCTCGCGATCTCCGCGAGTCTGTTGACGCGCTGGATTAGCATAGACTCCCCCTTCGAGCGCTCGACGGCCACGATGCGAGACGCTGTGGACAAATGGAGTACGCCCCCGATCACGCGGGGACGATCAGGCGAATACCTGATTCGAAGGGGGGAAATTCCCGGAGCCGGAAGGATGGCGCCTAGCGCACGGGAGCGGCCTCCTGCTGCGATCCGCGGCCACCGCCGCCCTGTGTCTCCAGATACGACAGCAGACCAGCCACCTCGATGCCGGACAGGCGCAAGTTCGGCATCGGAACGTTGTTGTATTTCGCGAACAGCGCCGTGGCGATCGGATCGCCCTCGGCTCGCATCCGATCCGGCTCGGCCAGATAGCGGCGAAGCCACGCGCGGTCCCGCCGCTTCGTCACGCCGGCGAGATCCAGCCCTACCCTGTCACCATCTCCGATGGTGTGGCAGGCGCCGCATCGGCTCTGAAAAAAGTACTCCCGTTTCTCGGGCATGCGGCTCGAGGAAACTTCGGCATAGCTCTTCGCCGGCTGACGGCTCGTCCACCCGAAGAACGTGCCGATCGTCGTGGCGAGAAACGCGGGATTGTCGACGGCGGAGTTGCGCATCCACTGGCCGCCCGCCTCGTCGCCGATCATGAGGCTCGCGCGGTGCCCGTCTCGGGTCAGCGCGTCGCGGCGGCGGGACAACCCCAGCTTCTTGGCCACGAGCTTGATGTCGTCCTCCTTTCCCGTGAGAAACAGCCAGCCGGGCCCGACGTGGAACTTCTCGGCATAGGCCTTGAGCACGGCGGGCGTATCTCGGGCGGGATCGATGCTGATCGAGTAGAAGAAAACGTCCTTGCCCACCCGGCTGCCGAGAACCTGCTGCACCTGGACGAGCCGCGCTGTCTCGAGCGGGCACTCGTCCTTGCAACTCGTGTAGATGAGGTTGATGGCCACCTTCTTACCCTTGAGCAGATCGTCGTAGAAGTGGACGGTCACCCCGTCCTGCGTGATGAGTGGGACGTTTGGAAAATAGTCGGCGCCCCAGGGGCTGCCGGCCACGGCCTGGCCGACGTACAGAAACGCGACGGCACTAACGAGCACTACCGACGCCGTGATGTACGACCAACTCTTCTCACACACGGTATTCAGTCCTCCCAGTCCGGCCGAATCATGGGGGAGAGCCGGCGAGCCACGCAGGTGGGCAGCTCGCCGGCCCTCGTTCACGACGCTACGGCGTGCTGATCGTCGCGGTCCCGCCGGTCAGCGCGCCGGTGCCGACGTCGAAGGTCAGCGTGAACGACGCGAGGCCCGCGCGAGCCGACGTCAATCCCCCGAGTCCTTCCGAGTACAGCGGAAACGTGATCTCGACCTGATCGGAGGCGACGAGCGGCCTCATCACCTCCTCCTGGCTTTCAGTGACGTAGGTCGCGCCGGTCGAAAGCCCCTGGCCGGACACGCTGTGGAGATCGATGGACAGCATCACACTGCGTGGATGGTTGAACTTTGCGCCCGTCTTCATCAACCTGCTGGTGATCTGAGCCACGCCGGACACGTACACGCGCTCGGGCGCCCCGTCCACCGTGCCGAAGACCGCGACGGCAACGGAGGAATCGGCGCGGGCAGGCCGAGAGTCCCCGAGCAGACCGCCGAGCATCGCGACGAGCAGCGATACGACGATAGGAGCGAACACCGGTCGATGCATCTCCATGTGGAAGCCTCCCTGCGCCATCTCAGAAGGCGTTCTTGAGGATTTGGGTCGGCGGTTCGAAGGTGACGCCCTGCGGCTTCGGAATGGGCGTCGGCAGCGGCCGTAGGAACGGCGCTCCGTTGTCGTCGATCTCCCACCGCAATAGCATCGCGTTGTCTTCGTGCGTGGTGTTGTGGCAGTGCTCCATGAACATCCCGCCAAAGTCTCGGAACTGCATCGTGATGGTGACGCGTCCCTCCGGGCGGAGACGATAGACGTCCTTGCGCCCCTTCTCCCACGCCGGCACGTTGCTGGCGCTGCCGTTGCGGGCGAGGATCTGGCCCTCCTCGAAGTGGATGTGGATCGGGTGATCCCAGTCATCCTCCTCGTTGATCAGGGTCCAGATCTCGCGAGTGCCATATCGTGGCGCTGCCGAGATTCGCCCGAAGTCCGCAGCCAGCGCATCGTCTTCCGACGTCCCGATGCCCCACGGGCCACGGAACGACGTGACAGGGTCGTTGGTCGTCTGCCTGGCGTCCTCGTCGAACACGAAGGTCCGCTGCCGGGCCACCGGCACGTTCGAGAGATCTGGGTTCGGGATCATCACGGCGGGCACCTGGCTGACGTCCGGGGTGGCCGGGTTGCGAACGATCCTGAACTCGAGGAACTTCCCCACGCACGGATCGCTCGAGTTGCCCGCGAGCGCGTCGGCCAGCGAAACGGTTCGCCTCGGCCTCGTGCGGTCCGAGTGCTCGAGCAGGTTCACCATCGAGACCTTCTGCCCGACGCTGTAGCGCGAAAAGTCGATCACGATGTCGTAGCGCTCGGCGATGCCCTGCTGGTCCAGCTGGGTCACCACCACCGGGCTCGGCAACAGGTTGCCGTCGTTGGCGATCTGGATCATCGGCGAGCCGTCGCTCAGGCTGATCTTGAAGAAGCGCGACACGGCGCCGTTCAGGATGCGGAAGCGGTACTTCCGCTGCTCGATTTCGAAGAACGGCTTGTAGGCGAGGTTCACCGTCATCTGGTCGCCCAGGAACCCGTCGAAGTCGAAGATGTCCATGGCCAGCTGGCCGTGGGCATCCCACGCCTTGTCGGCCAGCATGAGGTTGATGTCGTACTCGAGGTTGCCCCACGACTTGGCCGTGCCACTGGGCAGCCGGAGGTTCACGCCGTCGTTGATCGTCTCGTTGCCGCGATCCAGAGCGCTATAGATATTGAACATCCCGGCCATGCCCTTGTACACGTTCTGCGCGGTGAAGCTGAACATGTGATCGTGAAACCAGTGGGTGCTCATGGTCTCGTGCCAGTCGCCCGGGACCTTGGTGACGCCGCCGGCGTCGTTGGGGCCGCCGGCCTTGGGATCGGTGGCGGTGGGGTTGATGGTCCGCCATCCGGCCAGCACGATGGGATAGTGGTAGTCGTAGAACTGGCCCGGGAAGAAGAAGGCACCCGTGAAGCCGTCGTTCTCGGCCCCGTGGTGCCCGTTGTGCTCGTGAGTCGAGATCGTGTGGCGCCCGAAGCCCCCATTCTGGGTGACGTCGAACGGCAGCAGGTTGCTGTGCCGGAAGAGGACCGGCTCACCGTAGCGGACCTGCATCAGCTTGGGCGGTATTGTCCCGTTGAAGGTCCACATCGCCAGGGGTCCCTGATCCGGGAAGCCCGGGTGGAAGGTGGGACGAAAGGACGCCGAGGCGTTGATGCCGGAGTTGAAGTTCGACGTGACGCCAGGGCTGTAGGCAGTGTTGGCCTTGGCGCCTTCCGTGGTCATCTGGATGGAGATCGCGGGGGGAAACGTGCCGAATGCCTGGTGAGCCCAGATCGGCCCAGGCGGACGGCCCTCATTGGGACCCGTGTCGCCAGGCCGCACCCCCTCCAGCCGAGGGTCGAGAAGATGCCGTTGGGTTTCGTCAACCTGGGCCAACGGCGCCGGATTCAGCGCCGACACCGGGTTGCGCGGCAACACATCGAAGCGGGGCATGGCCTGAGTGAACGCCTGGACGTTGAACAGCGGGCTCCGCGGAAAGCCGGTCGGGACTGCCCCGTATGCGCTCGGCGCGAACGGGCTCAGGCCGTTCTTGAAGGCCAGCGCCCCGCCGGCCGTGAAGACCCCCATCTTGATCAGGTCCCGGCGTGAGACCTGTCCCTGCGACCACGCTTTCAGAATCTCAGCACGGTTTCTGCAAGCGTTTTCCGCTTCCCTTACTCGCGCTCTCGACGCTTTCGTCGGAAGGTACATTCGCGTCTCTCCTTGCCGTAGCAATTGGGCACGGCTACTGGTGGACGAGTTCATTGCCCTGGGACGAGCCGAGCCCTCACCGCTGACACTGAACGCCCTCGGCCGCCGCGTCATGTAACCGCAGCGCGCTCTGGGAGTGCGGTTC
>Ga0209157_1004766_pt1 | contig 10043 bp, 10 predicted proteins | sample GraSoiAngelo_135_FD_185892 | JGI IMG/M metagenome (GOLD analysis project Ga0209157, IMG submission 185892) | Grasslands soil microbial communities from the Angelo Coastal Reserve, California, USA - 14_0929_05_40cm (SPAdes) (version 2) | ecosystem: Environmental > Terrestrial > Soil > Grasslands ...
GACACGGTCAGCGAGGATGCGGAGATTCACCTGCGCCTCGGCGCGGTCGGCATTGATCTCCTGAGCCCGACGGTAATCGGCGAGCCCGCGGTCGAGCGAGGCCCGCCGCTCCATCCACGACGATACCAACGGCGACGACATACGACGTTGGTCCAATACCCGCCTACGGTGGCACCTGCTCGCTGACCACGAGTAGGACTATCGTCCCATAGCGGCACTCACTGCCTGCGAATAGCTTCCCCCTGCGTGAAACCGTACCCTGTGCCGGCAAAAGGCTGCGGCCCTGAAGCGTTTGCAGGAGCTGGAGAGCCTCTCGCCGCCGCGGAATTGATCTCTCGCTGGACTCAAACCGCGCCCGTCCCCAAGGCGGGCGCGACCAACTTTCAGAAGGGGCGCGTCATCGCGCCTGGCATCCGAGAGGTCGACATGAGAGAGTTATGGCACTGGCTCAAGCACGAGTTTCATGAGGTGCTGCCGCCGACAATTTTCTTTCTCATCGCTTTTCACATCGTCGTCATCGACCGGAGGCTGATGCTCCGCGAGTACGGTCTCCCCCTGTCCTCGATCGTCGGCGCGACGGTGGGGGCACTGCTCATCGCGAAGGTCGTGCTGATCACCGACAAGTTTCCCTTCATCAATCGCTTTCCGGGCAAGCCGCTGATCTACAACGTCGCCTGGAAGACGGCGATCTACATGGCCGCGGCCGTACTCATTCACTACCTGGAGCACCTCGTGCCGATCTGGTGGCGCACGGGAGACCTGGCCACGGCGAATCGTCATCTCACGACCGAGATCGTCTGGCCACACTTCTGGGCCATTCAGCTCTGGCTGATCGTCCTGCTCTTCGTCTACTGCTCGCTGCGCGAGATGGTCCGCGCCATCGGCCGCGAGAAAGTCGTCGACTTATTCTTCGGACGCAGCGCCGCCCGAGTTCTCGAGCGGGTATAGGACTAAGGTCCAATTTAGGTCTCCAACGTGGACGGGTTGAAATGGGGCTGAGATGACTCGAGGACGGAAGCTGGTCGTCGTGACTGCCACGCTCGCCTGCCTGGCGGCGGGTTGCTCGACCGCCACCACGACGGCCTCCTCCACAGCCACGAACGCCTCCACCGCGACGAGCTCCTCCGAAGAACAGCCCGGACTTCGCGTCGATCAATTGCCAAACGGGCTGACCCTCGTCGTCCAGGATCATCGAGCGGCGGACATCGTCGCGGTCTATCTGTGGGTGGCCACGGGCGTGCGCTACGAGAGCCCGACCACGCTCGGTCACGCCCACTTCCAGGAGCACATGCTGTTCAAGGGCACGGACACGTTCGGCCCCGGGTACATCGATCGCACCGTCGAGGGGACGGGTGGACGCTCCAACGCGTTCACGACGTTCGACTACACGACCTTCCAGGTCCTCGTGCCCAGCGAGGCGACAGGCAAGGCCATCCAGCTGCTCGACGACATGGCGTTCCGCTCCAAGTTCGATCCCAAGGAAGTGGACGCCGAGCGGCAGGTCATCTTCGAAGAAACCCGCATCGAGACCGATAACCCGAGGACCGCCATCGTTCGGCAGCTCCACGGCCTGGTGTTCGGGGACCATCCGTACGGCAGGCCCGTGCTCGGGACGCCGGCCACCATGAACGCGGCGACCCAGGCAAACTTGAAAGAGTTCAATCGCCGGTACTACACGCCGGAGAACATGGTCCTCTCGGTGGTCGGCCCGGTCGACGCGAGCGCCGTGCGGGCCATGGTCGACCGCACCTTCGGTGTTCGCCCACGAACGAGCTACACACCGCCTCCGGTCCCGCCACTGGCCCCGATCAAGGAGGTCGTTCGGCGCACGGTGGAGCGGCCGGAGCAGCAGGCGCATCTCGTTCTGGGCTGGCAGGCGCCAAGCCTCGCCGAATCCGACAGCCTGGCGCTCGATCTCGTCGCCACGATCCTGGCGGGCAGTGAGAGCTCACGGATGGCCAGGACGCTCCGTGACGGCGAGCGAATCGTCACCCGCGTCGCCATGAACAACTCCACGCTGAAGCTCACGGGCATCATCTACGTCCAGGCGCAGCTCGAAGCGCGCGATGTCGAGAAAGTCGAGCGACGCATCCTCGAAGAGATCACGCGCCTGCAGCAGGAGGGACCGACCGAGGAGGAGCGGGAGCTCGCGGTCACCAAGGCGGAGTCGGAGCACGCTCTTGCTTACGAGACGTCGGACGGCGTGGCCTCCGCCTACGGTATCGCGATGACGACCGCCAAGCTCGACGATGAGCTTCGCTACATCGAGCGTCTGCGGACGATCAGTCGCGAGCAGATCCGGGATGCGGCGCGCAAGTATCTGCCCGTGACCGCCTTCGCGCGCATCGCGTTCGTGCCGGGGAAGCCGAAATGATTCGCCAGGCCCTCGTTCTCGTGACCCTTCTGGCCCTGCTGGTTCCGCCGGTGGCTTCGGCCGAAACGGTGGGTGTCACCCGGACCCGTCTGCCCAACGGCATGACCGTGGTCGTCCGAGAGAATCCAGTCGCGCCCCTCGTGGCCTATTCGCTCCTGGTGAAGATGGGCACGCGCACCGAGACGCCGGACAACGCCGGCATCTCGAACATGCTGCAGCTCATGCTGGTACGCGGCACCGAGAAGATGAACGGTGAAGAGATTGCCGCGGCCGCCGACCGGATGGGCGGCAGCATCGACGCGTACGGCGACGCCGACTACTCCGAGATCACCGCCATTGCGCTTTCACGCCACTGGCAGGCGATGCTCGAGATGGTCGGCGACGTCGCGCTCCGCCCGACCATGCCCGATGGCACCGTGCGCGCAGTGCGCGACTTCCTCGTTCGCCAGATCAGGAACCGCGGCGACAAGCCGTTCGACGTCGCGTCCGACCGGATGCGCGCCGCGCTCTTCGGCTCCAATCCCTACGCCTGGGATCCGCTCGGCCGTCGCGAGAGCGTGGAGAAGCTGAATCGAGACGCCCTCCTGGCGTACTACCGGCGACAGTATTTGCCCGGTCAGATGGTGCTCGCCATCAGCGGCGATGTGAAGAGCGCCGCCGTGCTCGCGCAGGTCGAGCGTATCTTCGGCGGCCTGCCCATGAGGACGGCCGAGACGCCGGCGCTGCCCGCACCGCCGCTGATGTCGGCCACGCGCCAGGTATTCACGGTGCCGGGAGCGCAGGCGCAGATCTTCATGGGCGCGCTCGCGCCGCCCTTTACCGATTCCGACTACCCCGCGCTCAAGGTCATGACGGCGATCCTCGGCGGGGGGATGGCCTCCCGCTTCTTCTCCGACCTGCGCGACAAGCAGGCGCTCGCGTACACGACGGGGGCGCAGTATCCCGCGCGCGTGGACACGGGCGCCTTCGTGAGCATTCTGGGGACGGCGCCGGCAAACGTGGCCAAGGCCGAGGCCGCGCTCAAGGCGCAGCTGATGCGTATCCAGAACGAGCCGGCGTCGGAGGAGGAGGTGGCCGTCGCGCGCTCCTACGTGGTCGGCAGCCAGGCGATGGACCGTCGCACGAACGCGCGCCAGGCCTGGTATCTGGCCGCCGCCGAGCTGGCCGGCGTCGGCCATCAGTACTTCGACGTCTACGCGACCAACGTGAAGAAGGTCACCCCCGCCGACGTGCAACGCGTCGCCCGCCGGTATCTCGGCGTGGTGCGCACTGTCATCGTTCAGCCGCAATGACTCGCGACACATTCAACCGAAATCGCTCTGGGATCGAGGAGAAGCTGGCATGCGAGTAACCCGAACAGTCGTTCTCACGGCGTTGGTCGTCATGTCGGTTCCCGTCGCGGTCGGCGCCCAGACCCTCGGCGAAGTCTTCCGCAAGGTGACGCCGTCCGTCGTCGTGATCCGGGCCACCGGTCGCGAGGTGAGCGCGAGCGGTCAAAAGCAGTTCGCCGAGACGGGCTCCGGCGTGCTCATCTCCACGGACGGCAAGGTCATGACGGCGGCCCACGTGGTGCATACGATGGACGCGATCACCGTGGAGTTGGGGGGCGAGTCGGTGGCGGCGAAAGTGATCGCCTCGGAGCCCGCGGCCGACCTCTCGCTCCTGCAGGTCGAGCGAGTGCCGGCAGCCGCGCGGGTGGCGAAGATGGCCAACTCGGACACCATGCAGGTCGGTGACGCCGTGATCATCGTCGGGGCGCCCTACGGCCTCAGCTACTCCCTGAGCACCGGCATCATCAGCGCCCGCTGGGCGCCCAACACCGTCTACCGCACCATGCCGCTGGCCGAGTTCTTCCAGACCACGGCCACGATCAACACGGGAAACTCCGGCGGGCCGATGTTCAACATGGCGGGAGACGTTATCGGCATCGTGAGCCACAACATCTCAAAGTCCGGCGGTAGCGAGGGCCTGGGGTTCGTGGTCACGCTGAACACGGCCAAGCAGCTCCTGCTCGAGAAGAAGTCGTTCTGGAGCGGCCTCGAGGGCCAGTTCCTGCCCGACGACGTGGCTGACCTCCTGAATCTGCCCGCGAACGCGACCGGCTACATCGTCAAGAACGTGGCCAAGGGCTCGCCGGGCGAAGACATCGGTCTCCGCGCCGGGACCAAGGTGGTGGTCATCGACGGCCAGGAGTTCGCCCTGGGGGGCGATATCGTTCTCGAAGCGCTGGGACATCCCATGAAGCCGGCCAATACAGGGAAGATTCGTGAAGAGTTGTCGAAACTCCACTCCGGAGACTCGTTCCAGGTGACCGTCCTGCGCGCAGGGCGAATCATACAGTTGACCGGGAAGGTGCCCTAAAGCAGCACACAGGCGTACGGATCTCAGTCCACGATCTCGAAGCGGCCGCCCGCGTTCTCCACGACGGTGAACCCACGGCCCTGGAGCTCCTGCTTCGCGGTCGGCGACAGCGTCCCCGTCACCCAGAGCTCGAACTTGCCGTTGAACCCGTCGGGCCGGTAGTTCGCCTTGAGATGCTGGCTGAGCTTGTCGGCGTTCGCCGTCCATACCCCGTAGTCCAGCGCGAACGGGATCAGAGCCGTCCCGCTCCGCGTCTGCGCTACCGTCAGCGCCTCGATCATCGTGATTGCCGTGATCGGCCCCTGCGTCTCGTGATACCCGCGCATGAGCTGCGCCATGTTGACGAGGAAGTTGGCTTCGACCTCGTCCGAGGCGGCGAGCGAAGCGTTGAGGTAGGCGTCGCGTCCCGTGGCACCGGTGATACGGGACAGCGAATCCACCAGGACCATATCGTGCCGCGGCGTATAGGCGTTGTGGTCGAGAAATCGCTTGGTGAGGTCCGGTGCGACGCCCATCTGCTGGAGCTTGCCCTCGTTGAGGTTGCGGATACGGGCGGGCGGCTCGTTCTTGAGCACGTTGTTGAACGACTGGGAGAGCCCCGTGACGCTGAGGACCGTGCCCGCCGTGCCCCCGATCGGCATGGTCCCCACTGAGGCGGTCCAGAGGCCGTAGGCGCCGGCCTTACCGATCTTGTCCAGCTCCTCCTGCAGCACCTTGTTGCTCGAGTACGGATCGACGTCGTACCGGCCGGCATACTCGCGCTTGAAGGCGCCGACCTGCAGCAGCTCCTTGGTCCGACTCTCCTGGCTCGGGTCCAGCGTGTTCGACACGGACGTCGAAGAGTTGCTGAAGAGGCGTCCAACGCCCTTGGGGACGCCGCTCAACGTCTCTCCAGGCTTCGTGATGACGTTCTTGGCGAACGTCAGCGGCTTGGCGGCTTGCTCCTTGAGGGCCTTGAGGAAGACCTCGCTGCCCGTGATCTGTTTCAGCTCGCCGATGGCCCAGATTTCACGGGCGAGCTTGCGCAGGGCACCGGTCCCGGTGACCTCGAACATCCCGAAGTCCGAAACGACCTGATAGTGGTACATGTAACCGTCGGCGACCACCGGGTCGCGCACCGCGTAACGCGGGCCCTTGGCCAGCTCGGCGGGCAGGACGTCCGTAACGTTCTTGTTGGCGGGCGTCTCGTAGTCGGCTGCTCCCGCCGCGACCGCGGCGAGCAGCACGCCCGAGAGCAGAAGGACCATCGTCTGGAGCCTCGGCATGTCGTGAACCCTCCCTCGTGTCAGGAACCGTCGCCCCATTAGAAGGTGAACCTCTTCGACGCGGTATTGGCCTAAAGTCCCATACCCTCCTTCCCAGCGTTTGGCGCAAGATGCCGCCCTGATCTCGCGAATCCTTCGCGAAGGAGGGTCGATGAAAGCGCTGGTGACCGCGGTGCTGGTGGTTATGCTGTTCGGCGTCGGTACGCTTCTGGCGAGCGACGCGCCGACGGGCACGTGGAAGACGGTGGACGAGAAGAGCGGCAAGGTCAGGTCCCAGGTGGAGATGTACGAGCAGGGAGGCAAGCTCTTCGGCAAGATCACCGGTCTCGCCGAACCGAACGATCAACAGGGCAAGCCAAAGATGTGCACCAAGTGCACGGGCGCCGACAAGGACCAACCCATCGTCGGGCTCGTCATCATCAAGGACCTCAGCCTGAGCGGAGATCGCTACAAGGACGGCACGATCATGGATCCCGAAGACGGCAAGGTCTACAAGGCCGAGGTGTGGGTCGAGGACGGAAAGCTGAAGGTCCGCGGCTATGTCGGCCTCTTCTACAAGACGCAGACCTGGCTCAAGGCGAGCTAACAATCCGGCGCTTCCTCGCCAGCGGTGTGTTCATTGCCTTGGTGCTCGCGGTATGGCGCCCGGGCGTCCACGCGCAGCAAGCGGAGCCGAGCCTCACCGATCTCGCCAAGCAGGCGAAGAATCCTCTGCCGGACATCATCAATGTCCCGATGCAGCACAACTTCAACTTCGGGTCTGGGCCCGGCCACGACACGCAGTACACGCTCAACATCCAGCCGGTGATCCCGTTCCATCTCCCCGGCGATTGGAATCTGGTCACCCGCACCATCCTCGCGGTGATCAACCAGCCGGAGATCGATCCTGGTCAAGGAAGCACGTTCGGCCTCGGCGATACCGACCTGTCGCTGTTCCTGTCGCCTCCGAGCTTGGAAGCGTTCATCTGGGGCTTCGGGCCAATCATCCGGTTCCCGACGGCATCGGCGGATGTCCTCGGCGGAGGCAAGTGGGGGATCGGTCCCACCGTCGCTGGAGTCCTCACCACGGGTCCGTGGGTCGTGGGAGCGCTGGTGAACAACGTCTGGTCGTTCGCCGGTGACAGCACGCGCCCCTCTGTGAACCAGCTGCTTGTCCAGCCGAGCATCAACTACAACCTGCCGGACGGCTGGTTTCTCACCAGCGGCCCGGAGGTGACCGCTGATTGGAAGGCGCCCTCGCGCGACCGCTGGACCGTCCCGATCGGTGGCGGCGTGGGTAAAGTCGTGCAGATCGCGCAGCAATCACTCAATATCCAGGGCGAGGCCTACTACAACGTCGAGCGGCCCGCGGGGGCCGCGGTGTGGACCTTCACGTTCACGCTCCAGCTCCTGTTTCCTAAATGATTACCGCGTCACGGATAGCTCTGATCGCTGGCGCGTTGAGCCTCGCCGGCTGCATGAGCTTCGGTGCGGCGACGCTCGATCGTGATCGGATCGACTTCACGACGGCGGTGGCCAATTCCTGGAAGCACCAGATGCTCCTCAACATCGTCAAGCTGCGATACATGGACACGCCTATCTTCGTGGACATCGGACAGATCGTCAGCGCCTACCAGCTCGAGACGGTGGTCAGCGCCGCAGGAACGGTCTTCCCCGGCGGCAGCCCCTCCCTGGGGAGTTCCTTCACTCTGGGTGCCGCCGGCAGGTACACGGATCGACCGACCGTAACGTACACGCCATTGACGGGCTCGAATTTCATCCGGACGATGATGACCGCGATCCCGCCGATCCGGCTGATGGAGCTGATCGAGGCGGGGTACCCGGTCGACCTGCTGTTCCAACTCGTCGTGCAGAGCGTGAACGGTGTGTCGAATTCGAGAAGCGGTGGGCGGGCGAAGCCGGCGGATCCGGAGTTCTGGACGTTGATCACGGCGATCCGCAAGATCCAGGAATCTGAGGCGCTGGGACTGCGCGTCGTCGTGAACAAAGAGGACAAGCGCGAAGGGCTCGTCCTGACGTTTCCCGCGAGGGAGATCCCGCCGGAGATCCAGGCCGAGCGGGACACCGTCAGAAAGATCCTGGGACTGCATCCGGAGAAATCACAGTTCCACATCATCTACGGGACCGTCGCCGATCGCGACGACGTGATCGCTATCCACACGCGTTCCGGAATGCAGATCCTCATCGAGCTGTCGTCAACCGTGAACGCTCCCGAGGAACACGTGCGCGCCGGCCGGGCCGTTCCACCTCCGCCGCGCCCGGGCGAGGGGCAGGGCGGTCTGCCGACGATCATGCGCATTGCGAGCGGAGCGTCACGGCCGGAGACCCCCTTCACGGCGGTCAAATATCGCGATCACTGGTACTGGATCGACGACAACGACCTCAGGTCCAAAGGCGTGTTCACGTTCTTGCTGATCCTCATGACGCTCGCGGACACGGGCGAAAAGACGCCGCCCCCACAGCTCACGATCCAGGCGAACTGAGGCGTGGGGATGTTGGACCAAAGTCCCATGTCGGGAATTTTCGCCGGCTGATAAGGTCTCGCAAACCGCGGCGTGAAGACGGAAAGCGCAGTGTGAGGAGGACGGAATGAGAAGCACCATGCGACTGATGATCGTGCTCGGGTTCGCCTTGTGTGCCCTGACGCCCGGGGGAGGCGGGGCTCTCGCTCAGACGGCCGCCCCGCAGCCCGCACCACAGATGAAGACGGACGATCTGCTCCAGGGAGATATCACGAGCGATATCGAATTGACGCGTGCCTCCATCCAGGTGCGTCGGCAGGCGCTTGTGACGGCCGCCATGGACCTTGCGCCCAAGGACGCCGACGTGTTCTGGCCGCTCTACCGGGAGTACCGGGAGGAGATGGCGAAGGTCAACGACCGGTTCGTGAGGCTCCTCGTCGGCTATCTGGAGAATTACGACAGCCTCACCGATGAAGCGGCCAGGAAGATGCTCGACGAGTACCTGAGCATCGACCGCGCCCGGAACGGCGTGAAGTCGACGTTCGTCCCGCGCTTCGGGAAGGTGATTCCGGCCAAGCAGGTCGCGCGCTTCTTCCAGATCGACAACAAGCTCGACGCAGTGATCAACGCCGAGCTGGCCAAGCTCATCCCGCTAGCTCGATGACGGTCTTCCAAGGAGGAGAGACATGAAGCGACTGATGGCCGTCAGCACGGTGCTGGCATTGCTGGTGCTCACCGGCGCGGCGGGTGCCGAAGTGTTCGTGTACCCCAAGCAGGGTCAAGGCCAGGACCAATTCCAGAAGGATCAGTTCGACTGCCACAACTGGGCACAGGGCCAGACCGGCGTGAATCCCTCGCAACCCGTACAGGTCGCCTCCGCGCCGCCGCAACAGGGCGGAGCGATCAGGGGCGGTGCCAGAGGCGCCGCCCTCGGCGCCGTCGGCGGCGCCATCGGGGGGGATGCCGGCAAGGGCGCGGCGATCGGCGCCGGAGTCGGAGCGGCGGCAGGTCTCATGCGCCAGGGGCGCGCGAACCGAGATGCGGCGGCGGCAAACGAGCAGGCGCAAGCGCAACAGCAGGGCAACCTCCAGCGGTACGACCAGGCCTATGGCGCCTGCATGGGTGGCCGCGGATACCAGGTGAAGTAGCGGGCGTGCATTCGAGGACTCAGGGAGGTCGGCATCCTCGTGTTCGTCGTGCTGTGAGCCGTTAGCTTGGGGTAGGTGTCGTGCCCAGTACACGGGCGAGACGGCAGCTCCATGGCTGACGGGCGTTGATGACGCTGTCGGCCTTCCAGTTCCTCTGCCCCTGCGCAGGCGCGGCCGTCCCGACGTCTTCTGCCTGAGGGTGGACGGCCGATCGTTCGTTTCTCCCGTCATCGCTCGATAGCCGAGACGTCGGCGATCCCTGTCGGTTTTCCAGTCCTCCGGATGATATTTCTGCCAGTAGTCCGCTCGCTCTCGAAACCGTAGTCTCCCGGGTGTCGAAACGATTCGCGATCGCCACGGGGGGCTGGGTATGGTGAGGACGTCTCGGGCCGCGAAGGTTGCGTGGATGGTTGCGTGGCTCATCGTGTTCTAC
>Ga0209157_1004767_pt1 | contig 10041 bp, 13 predicted proteins | sample GraSoiAngelo_135_FD_185892 | JGI IMG/M metagenome (GOLD analysis project Ga0209157, IMG submission 185892) | Grasslands soil microbial communities from the Angelo Coastal Reserve, California, USA - 14_0929_05_40cm (SPAdes) (version 2) | ecosystem: Environmental > Terrestrial > Soil > Grasslands ...
GAGGTGGGCGACCTCCCGCCCGAGCTGCAGGGCAAGCTGCTCCGCTTCCTCGAGGAGCACCGCTTCGAGCGCGTCGGCGGGAGCGAGACGATCGAAGTCGACGCGCGCGTCGTCGCCGCCACCAACCACGACCTCGAGGCCGACGTGCGCGGCGGCCGCTTCCGCGAGGACCTCTACTTCCGGCTGAACGTGATCGCCATCCGGCTGCCGCCGCTCCGCGAGCGGGCGGCGGATATGCCGGCGCTGACCGACCACGTCCTGGCTAGCGTCACCGCGCGCCATCGCCGGGGCCTGCTCGTGCTCGCGCCCGAGGCGCGGCGCGCGCTCGCCGCCTACGCCTGGCCGGGCAACGTGCGCGAGCTGGTGAACACGCTCGAGCGGGCGGTCGTGCTCTCGCGCGGCGACACCATCCGCGCCGAGGACCTGCCCGACCGGCTGCTCGAGCCGCCGCCGGCCGCGCCCGCGACGCCGGAGGCCGGCCTCTCGCTCGAGGACGTCGAGCGCCGCCACATCGTGCAGGTGCTCGCCGAGTCGTCCACGCTGGAGGACGCCGCCGCCCGCCTCGGCATCAACGTGACCACGCTCTGGCGCAAGCGCCGGCGGTACGGGATCGAGTAGCGTCCGCGCCGAGGACGTGCGAAAGGACCGCCCATGCGACTCGTCACCTACACCTTCCGGGGCACGACGCGGCTCGGCGCGCTCGTCGGCGACGCCGAGGTCGTCGACCTGAACCGCGCCTGCGCGCTCCACCGCGCCGAGCGCGGCGAGCGCCGGGCATGGGCGCTCGCCGACTTCCTCGTCCCGCCCGACATGCTGGCCTTCCTCCAGGCCGGCGACCCCGCCATGGACGCCGCGCGCGCCGCGTGCGGGAGTACCTGCGCGCGCAGCGCGACGCCGCGATCGTGAGCGGCCTCCTCTTCCGCACCGACGAGCCCGGCTTCCGCCTCGAGGCGCCGGTGGCCCGCCCGGGCAAGGTGCTGGCGGTCGGCGTCAACTACAAGGACCACGCGGAGGAGGCGAAGATCCCGCTCCCCGAGCGGCCGATCATCTTCACCAAGCTCCCGTCGTGCGTGATCGCGACCGGCGCGCCCATCCACCGCCCGCGCGTGAGCACGAAGCTCGACTTCGAGGGCGAGCTCTGCGTCGTGATCGGCAAGCACGCGCGCCACGTCGCCGCTGCCGACGCCGACGGCTACGTGGCGGGCTACATGGTCGGCAACGACGTGTCGGTGCGCGACTGGCAGTTCCACTCGCCCACCTGGGTGATGGGCAAGAGCTTCGACACGCACGGGCCGACGGGCCCGTGGCTGGTGACGCGCGACGAGGTCCCAGACCCCGCGAGCCTCCGCCTGAAGACCTGGGTGAACGGCGTCCTCAAGCAGGACGCGAGCACGGGCGCGATGATCTTCGGCGTGGGCGCGCTGGTCGAGTACGTCTCGCAGGCCTTCACGCTCGAGCCAGGCGACGTCATCTTCACGGGGACGCCGGCGGGGGTGGGGTCGACGCGCAGCCCGCGCGAGTGGCTGAAGGCGGGCGATGTGGTGCGGGTGGAGATCAGCGGGCTCGGCGTGCTGGAGAATCGCGTGGTGGACGAGCCGTGATGCGATTTCACCGATGATCTTCCCCGGCCCTTACGCCGGGTAGACGATCGGCTCGCTCACCTATGCGGCGCGTCGCACGTCGACCCGCGGCGGTGCGAGCTCGGGCCGTTCGCCGGCGCGGCTCCCGACCCAGCCGAGCTGGTACGCGATCAGGGCGGTGAGGTCGCGCGTCAGCACGTGGGCCAGCGCCAGGAGCCCGAGCACCTCGAGGAACGTCGTCATAGCGCGCCTCCGATCACGTGCCTTCGATGCGTGGGGCACGCAGGGCGTTCCGGCCGTAACCTCCCGCGCCGGGCGGCATCCAATGAAGATGGGCGACAACCGCCGGGGGGCGATGAGGATCCTCTCGGTGAACGTCGGCCTGCCGCGCCCGGTCACCTGGGGCGGCAGGGCGATCATCACCGGTATCTTCAAGGAGCCGGTGGCGGGCCGCATCGCCGTGCGCGCGCTCAACCTGGACGGCGACCGGCAGGCCGATCTGACCGTCCACGGCGGGCGGGAGAAGGCGGTCTACGCCTATCCCGCCGAGCACTACGCGTACTGGCGCGCGGAGCTGCCCGGCGTCGGGCTCGCGCACGGCGCGTTCGGGGAGAACCTCACCACCGAGGGCCTGCTCGAGGACGACGTCCAGGTCGGCGACCGCTTCCGGGTCGGCTCGGCCGAGCTGGTCGTCACCCAGCCGCGGCTTCCCTGCTACAAGCTCGCCGCCCGCTTCCAGCGCGCCGACATGGTGCAGCGCTTCCTCGCGAGCCGCCGCACGGGCTTCTACTTCGCCGTCGAGCGCGAGGGCGAGGTGGCCGCCGGCGACGCGATCGAGCGCGTCGCGCGCGACGGCGTGGGGCTCAGCATCGCGCTGGTGACGCGGCTCTACGTGGGCGAGGACGACGATCGGGACGCGCTCCGCCGCGCCGCACAGGCCGTCGCTCTACCCGCGAGCTGGCGCGCGCACTTCCGCGAGCGGCTCGGGGCCGCCGGCTGAGCACGCGGAGCTCAGCCGCTCGACCCGGCCGCGGCCCTGAGGACCATGTGCGGGATCTTGAGGAGCCGATGGCCCACCACGTCGACGGCGATCCCGGCCTGCTCGAGGACCGTGTAGCCGAGGAGCGGGTGGTATCTACCCTCGTCGAGCTCCATGTCCACGAAGGTCACCTCGCTCGACACCGGCTCGAAGCCCTCGATCCGAATGGTGACGGGGCCGCACACCTCGCCAGTCACCACGCGCTGGTCGGCGGTGACCAGCTCCACCGTCCGCAATACCGGCAGGGCCCCGAGCTGCTCCTTCCAGGCCCGCGGCAGCATGAGACCCCACGCGCCCGTGTCGATGAGCGCCTGGGAACATATCTCACGTGTGGGATCGAGCACGTTGACGATGGTGATCCGTGTAAAGATACGGCCCATGCGAAGCGTTCCCTGAGCACGCCTGAGCCGCAGTGTACGCATCCCGAACCTCCAACCAATACCTGTTACCGCAATATCCCGGGGCGCCGCCAGCGCACCCGCCCGCGCTTCCACGGCCCGGGCTGACGCGCTATCGGGGCGAGCCACCAGACGGCGGAGGCAAACATGCCCGAACGGAGCAGCCCCCCGATGCCGGAGCACGCAGTCCCGACGCTCGTCCCCGCCGACGAGCACAACCGTACGCTTCTCCACAACGTCCACCCGCCGGACTGGCGGAACCCGGAGCCCGCGCCGCGCTACAACCTGGTCGTGATCGGCGCCGGCACGGCCGGTCTGGTGACCGCCGCCGGGGCGGCCGGGCTCGGCGCGCGGGTCGCCCTGATCGAGAGGTACCTGCTCGGCGGCGACTGCTTGAACGTCGGCTGCGTGCCCTCCAAGTGCGTGATCCGCTCCTCCCGCGTGGTGGGCGACGTGCACGACGCGGCCCGGCTCGGGGTGCCGCTGCGCGACGGCGCCGAGCCAGACTTCGGCGCCGTGATGGAGCGCATGCGGCGGCTGCGGGCGCGCATCAGCCACCACGACTCGGCCGAGCGCTTCCAGCACGAGCTCGGCGTCGACGTCTTCCTGGGCGACGCCCGCTTCGCTGGGTCGGACACGGTCGCGGTCGGCGGCCAGGCCCTTCGCTTCAAGCGCGCCGTGATCGCGACCGGCGCGCGCGCGGCCCACCCGCCCATCCCGGGGCTCGCCGAGGCCGGCTTCCTGACCAACGAGAGCGTCTTCTCGCTGACCGAGCGCCCGGCCGCACTCGCCGTGATCGGCGCCGGCCCGATCGGCTGCGAGCTGGCGCAGGCGTTCCGCCGCCTGGGCTCCGAGGTCGTCCTCTTCGATGCCGCGCCGCACGTCCTCGTCCGCGAGGACGCCGACGCCGCCGAGATCCTGCAGCGGACGTTCGTGCGCGACGGCATTCGCCTCGTCCTCTCCTGCGAGCTCCGGCGGGTCACGCGCCGGGGGGATCGCCGGGTGATCGAGTTCGCGGCGGGGGAGGTCGCGGTGGACGAGATCCTGGTCGGCGCGGGCCGCGCGCCCAACGTCGAGGGTCTCGGCCTCGAGGCGGTCGGCGTCCAGTGGGACCCGGCGCGCGGCGTGCTGGTGAACGACCATCTGCAGACCACCAACCCGCGCATCTACGCCGCGGGCGACGTCTGCATGCAGCACAAGTTCACGCACATGGCCGATGCCGCCGCGCGCATCGTGATCCAGAACACCCTCTTCCTCGGCCGGAAGAAGCTGAGCGCGCTGCACGTCCCCTGGTGCACCTATACCGATCCGGAGATCGCGCACGTCGGCATGTACGAGCGCGACGCCGCGCGCCAGGGCATCGCCGTCGACACCTTCGTGACGCCGCTCTCCACCGTCGACCGCGCCATCGCCGACGGCGAGGAGGAGGGCTTCGTCAAGGTGCACGTGAAGAAGGGCACCGGCCGCATCCTCGGCGCGACCATCGTCGCCCGCCACGCCGGCGAGATGCTGAACGAACTCACGCTCGCGATGGTGGGCGGGCTCGGCCTCGCCACGCTCGCCAACGTCATCCATCCCTATCCGACGCAGGCCGAGGCGATCCGCAAGACGGCCGACGCCTACAACCGCACCCGCCTCACGCAGACCGTGAAGAAGGCGTTCCAGCGGTGGCTCGCGTGGACGCGATGATCCTGCGCCGTCGGCTGGCGCGACCCTCGTCGCGTGTTGTCCCGCCGCGTTCCGCCCAAGACGTCGAGCAACCTGGAAGACCACCACGGCGGCCGCTATGTTCGGCGCGTGGGGCTCACCAGGGTCCGCATGCAGGTGGCGAACTCCGCCGCCCCCGACATCGCCGAGGAGCTCGAGTTCCTGGTCGATTCCGGAGCGAGGCGCTGGGCCTCTGTCTCGACCCGCTCAAGCGCGAGCTTCTCCCCCTCCCGATGATCCTCGCGGCCTGCGGCGGCCCTCATGCGCCGGTCGCCTCGCCGAGCGCGCGCCGAGCCGCGCGCGTGACGACCACGGTGACGGCCACGGTCGCGAGCAGGCCGAGGACGACGACGGCGTAATACCCCGCGCCCTTCTCCACGGCGGCGCCGCCCGCGAGTGCGGTCACGTCGCCCAGGAGCTTCCCGGAGTAGACGTAGAGGACCGTCCCGGGGAGCATGCCGACCGAGGCCGTCAAGTAGTCGGCGAAGCGGACGCGCGTGAGTCCGAGGGCGTAGTTCAGCAGGTTGAAGGGGAACATGGGGGAGAGGCGGAGGAGGAAGACGATCTTCCAGCCCTCGGCGCCGACCGCGCGGTCGATGGCCGCGAAGCGCGGGTTCCCCGCGATGCGCCGTTCCACCGCCGTGCGCGCGAGGTAGCGCCCGATGAGGAACGCGGCTGACGAGCCGAGGACGGCGGCGACGAAGACGTAGAGCACGCCCCGCACGAGGCCGAAGATCACGCCAGCGGCGAGCGTCAAGAGCGCGCCCGGCACGAAGGCAACCGTCGCCAGCACGTAGCCCGCGATGAACACCGCCGGACCCCATGCGCCGAGCCCCTTCACCCAGCCGGCGAAGCCGAGCACGTAGCCGCCGGCCCGGCGCCCGACAACGATCAGCGCCGCCAGCGCCGCGATGCCGAGGACGAGGCGCGTGATCGGGGGCGCGCGCCGCGGCGGGGCGCCCGCGCTCATCGCCGCGGCATCCGGCCGGGGTTTCACCGGTGGCCGTGCCGGGGGGTTTCGTCGCCGACCGGGCGGAGGTTGTCCGAGGTGCGCCCGTGGTACGCGTCGATCGCGGAGAGGATCTGGAGGTACCCCGGCCAGCCGTAGAACGGGATCAGGCCGAGCCAGAACTTCTTCTGCGGGCAGCGGTCGAAGAACGGCCCCCAGCCCGCGTTGTAGTACTCGCCGAGCCCCGGATGCGCCACCGAGAGCCAGGCGGCCTTGCGTGCGTCACCGTGCGTGCGCGCCGCGGCCGGGACCGCGAGCGCCAGCGCGAGGGCCATCACCATGCGAGTCCGCATGCGCCACCTCCCGAAGAGGCACCGACCCTATCACCGCACCCCCGTCGCCGCGATGCCCTCCTCCCCCTACCGCGCGCGCGGGACCGGAGATACAAGAGCCCGGTGCGCGCCCGCCTGCGCGAGCCGAGACGCCTCAAGTACGGCGCTCTCACCGTCCTCCACGATCCGGTCCCCGGACCGCTCACCGCGATCGCCCTCGTGGTGCGCGCCGGCTCGCGCTTCGACGGCGCGCATCCCGGCATCGCCCACATGACCGAGCACATGCTCTTCCAGGGGACGCGCGCCCTCGACCAGGTGGCGCTCAACCGCCGCGCCGCCGAGCTGGGCGGCGAGCACGACGCCGACACCGGCTACGAGGACGTCACGCTGCACTTCGAGGTCTTCAACCGGGACGTCGAGGATGCGCTCGCACTGCTGGCCGAGCAGTGCTTCCAGAGCACCGTGCCCGCCGAGCGCTTCGCCAAGGAGCAGCGCGTGGTGATCGACGAGATCCGCGGCCGCCAGGAGGACCCCGCCAACTACGTGCACGAGCACGCCTGGGCGCGCTTCTTCGGCGACGGCCTCGGGCATCCCGTGTGCGGCTCGGTGTCGAGCGTCCGCGGGATGACGCGGCAGGCGGTGCGGGGCTTCATCGCGCGCCACTTCGTACCCGCCAACATGTGCCTCGCGCTGGTGGGCGGCGTCACGCGCGACGCCATTCGGCGCGCGCTCGGACGCGCCTTCCCGCGCGGCGCGCACGGCGCGCGCCCGCGGCCGACCCGTCCCCGCCCGCGCGTGACCGGCCTCGTCCGGCTCCGGCGCAGCGACCTCGCGCAGGCCTACCTCGTGCGACTCATCGCCACGCCGCCCGCGCCGCGTGCGGTCCTCGCGCTCTCGCTGGCGGTCGAGATCGTGGGTGCCGATCCCGATGCGCGCCTCTTCCAGGAGATCCGCGAGCGCCTCGGGCTCGGCTACGAGCTGGGCGCCGGCGTCGAGCACGGGCGCGACTGGGCGGTCGCGGTCCTCTCCGCGAGCGCCGCGCGCGACGACGAGCGGCGGCTGCGCGAGACCCTCGACCGCACCTGCCGGGAGGCCGCCGCCGGCTTCTCGGCGGACGAGCTCCGCCGCGCGCGCAAGAAGGTGCGCTACCGCTTCGCCCGCCTCGCCGACTCGCGCCTCGATCGCGCGCTCGCGCACGCCAGCCGCGCGGCCTGCGACCAGCCCTCGCTCGCCGCGACCGAGCGCATGATCGCGCGCCTCCGGCCCGCCGAGGTCGAGGCGGCATGGCGGCGCGCGCTCGCCGCGCCGACCCTGACGGCGGTGCTGCGCGGCTGATGCGCCGCGCCGGCGCGCTCGTCGTCCTGCTCGCGGGAGGCCCCCTCGCGGTGGCGGCCGATGCCCCCGTGCCGCTCGGCCCCTGCGGCCCGATCGCGCGCGTCTACGATGCGCTCGAGGTGCCCACGGCCCAGCTCCACCACCTGGGCGGCACGCCGCTCGCGCGCCTGGGCCTCCTCGCCTTCCACCAGGGTCAGCCGGCGCCCGTTCCCTTCCAGGTGGACGAGCGCCGCGGGCGGAAGCTCGCGCTCCCCGGCGGGCCCGAGCCGACCGCCGACGACAAGCCCGGTGTCCTCGACGCCGACGACCTGCTCGTCTTCATGGCCTGCGACGCGGGCGAGCAGGCGAGCGCCGCGCAGCTCGCCCGCGCCCTCGACGAGGCGGGCGCCGGCGCCGTGTGGCGCGAGCTCCGCATCGAGGACCCCGTCGATCACGCGCGCGGCTTCGTCTACCTGGTGTCCGCCGAGCACCCGCCCGCGACCGGGCGTCGCTACGTCGCCTACGTGCCCGCGGGCGACCTGGTCGAGTCGGCACGCTATCGCATCGGGCTCGTGAACGCGCTGCCCAACTACTTCGCGCTCGCCACCGGCGCCGCGCTCGGGCCGAACCTGATCGACGGGCTGCGCCTCCGCGCCGAGGCGACGCTGCGCGCGGACCTCGCGCACTGGACGCTCGACGAGCAGCACGGGCACCACGAGCTGATCGCCTGGAAGGCGGGGCCGGTGCGCGTCGTCCGCCGCTCGCGCCACCAGGTGGTGATCGGGCTCGGCATCCACCTGACGGCCGGCATCGCGCACACCTACTTCTACCCGCAGCACGTCTACGGGCCCGGCTCGCTCAAGCTCCCCTTCTCGCCCGGCATCCTCTTCCGCGACATCAGCGCCTACGGCGGGGTCGACGGGCGCGACCTGCGCGGCTGGCGCTACTTCGCCCCCGGGGCGCCGCCCGACGGCTTCGCGGTGGACGGGCACATGGACGAGCGGGAGAGCGCCTTCGCCTCGAGCGGCGAGTGGTTCGTGCTCGCGCACGGGAGCGACGCGCTCCTCTTCGTCACGCGCATGAGCGAGAACCTGCGGCGCGGGGTCACGCTCTCGCTCGTCTACCGCGACGACGCCGCCCGGCCGAGCCCGCCCGAGGACAGCCCCGGGACGGTGCCGCTCGTCGGCTACCGCGGGCGCGGCATCGAGAAGCTCCCCGGCGGCCGCTACCAGTTCGCGCTCCACATCTACACGCTGCCCGGCTACCGGCGCGGCGACGAGCGCCGGCTCCTCGCCCAGCTCGACGCGCCGCTCACCGCGGAGCTGACGGCGGAGGGCCCCCGGCCGGCTAGCGAGCCAGCAGCGCGCGCAGCCGCTCCACCAACGGCTCGCTGAGGTTGCGGATGGGGAGCCGGTCGCCGCTCGAGAGGTTCGCGATCGCGCCCGCCTCGAGGTTGAGGCGCATGCGCTGGCCGGTGTGGAAGACGGCCGGCGCATCGACCTCGAGCGGCGGAAGCCCGGCGGCGAGCACGGCCTCGGCGAAGCCGGGCGCGAAGCTGCCGGCGACCACGGCGATCACGCCCGCGGCGGCGAGCGCCCGCGCCGCCTCCCCACCGCCCGGCCCGGCGCCGAGCTGCTGGCCCGCGACCAGCACGTCGCCCGCGCGGAGCTGCGCGGCGAGCGTGGCGTCGAGGTCGGCGAACAGGCGGCGCGCGCCCTCGGCCGCGGGCAGGAGCGCGAAGCGGGCGGGCAGGATGTCGGCCGCCGCGAGGTCGTCGGCGAAGGCCCAGGCACGGCCGGTGAGGACCGGCAGCCGGAGCTCGCTCCGCGCGGCCATGCCCCCTACCGGCTCACGGCCAGGCCGAAGGCCCAGCGCGGGCTCGGTCGCACCGTGACCAGGCGCCCCGGATGGCGCAGGATGACGCGCGCCTCGTCGGTGCTGATCTCGCGCCCGAAGATGCGGTAGCGCCCGCGCGCGTCGCGCTGCTCGTTCGCCCAGCGCGCCAGCTCCTCGGGCGTGGGCGCGTGCCCGAGCGCCACGGCACACTGCCGCACCACGAAGCCGAGCATGATCCTGGCCGCTTCCGGCCGCGCGCTCATGCGGGGATTTTGTCCCATGCCCCACGCCCGAGGGTCAAGCCCGCGGCGGCTTGACTTTCGCCCGCCGCCGCCGGCATGTGACGGGGAGGTGATTCCGGACTCGACGGCGCCCGCGGCGGAACCGGCCGCGCCGCGGACGGGGCGCAGGTTCGCGACCTTCGACCTGCCCGAGCCGGTCATGGCCGGCATCCGCGCCGCCGGTTTCACGCACTGCACGCCCATCCAGGAGAAGGTCCTGCCGCTCGCGCTCGGGGGCCGGGACGTCGCCGGGCAGGCGCAGACCGGCACGGGCAAGACCGCCGCCTTCCTGATCACCATCTTCACGCGTCTCCTGGCGCACGAGCGCCCGGGACGGCCCGCCGCGCCGCGCGCGTTCGTCATCGCGCCCACGCGCGAGCTGGTGGTGCAGATCGCGAACGACGCGCGCCTGCTGGGCCAGGCCGCGCCGTTCAGCATCCAGGCGGTGTACGGCGGCATCGACTACCACAAGCAGCGGAGCGAGCTGCGCGCCGGCGTCGACGTCCTGATCGGCACGCCCGGGCGGCTGATCGACTACTACAAGCAGCGCGTCTTCGATCTCCGCAGCGTGGAGATCCTGGTCATCGACGAAGCCGACCGCATGT
>Ga0209157_1004770_pt1 | contig 10037 bp, 9 predicted proteins | sample GraSoiAngelo_135_FD_185892 | JGI IMG/M metagenome (GOLD analysis project Ga0209157, IMG submission 185892) | Grasslands soil microbial communities from the Angelo Coastal Reserve, California, USA - 14_0929_05_40cm (SPAdes) (version 2) | ecosystem: Environmental > Terrestrial > Soil > Grasslands ...
TGACGAGCCGGTTCTTTTCTAGCCTATCTAGAGCGGGGTAGATGGTGCCGGTCTTTGGCTTCCAGTACCCGGAGAACCGTTTTTCCAGTTCCCTGATGATCTCATAGCCATACATCGGTTTCTCGGAGAGAAGAAGGAGAAGCCAGAGTGAGACTGCTCCAACCTTCATTCCATGCGGCATCAATCTAGGCAAGGCTATCCTTCGGAGAGCAGCGTGAGTTAGGCTTATATGCATAGATGTTCTACGTACGTAGATAATCTACTATAGGTGATATGGAATGAAATGGGTTACCCGTGAAAAAGCGAAGGTTGACCGCATAGCTTGTCCCTGGCTGATCAGCAAGTTCGTGGACAAGAATCCAGAATTCCTCTTCGTTCCGCCAGAGACAATTCCCCAAGTCGTCAAAGAAACGGGCGCGATAGCATACGATGCAAAGGGCGTAGAATTGACCCACTACAAGGAGAACGGCCATGAACGGGTCAGCTTCGACGCTATCATCAAAAAGTACAAACTCACAGACCCGGCTTTGCTAGAATTGGCCAAGATCGTGAGAGGGGCTGACGCGAAGATTCCAGATGCCCCGCCCGAGTCAGCTGGGCTGGAAGCCGTGGCTCATGGCTTCCGAAATCTTGCAAAGGACGACTTTGACAACATGAGGCTACAGTTTCCTACATACGATGCTCTCTACAAGTACTGCCAGCTCAAGATTGAGGGAACGCAGAAGCTGGAGTACAATGTCGCCCAACCGGCAAGGTAGGTTAGCAGGTTTAACCTCAGACAGCTCGGATACATACAACTCCCAGTGCACCAGAACAAGGGCGGCTTCGACCACGCCGCCGTCCACGACAAATCAGACACCCTCTACGTGGCTCACACTGCAAATGATGCGGTCGATGTAATCGACTCCCATCACGACAAGTACCTTCGCTCAATTCCAGGCCTCCCCGGAGTAGCCGGGGTCCTAGTCTCTAACGAGAAGGGCCTGGTGTTCACCTCCAACCGTGGCGAGAAAACTGTCGGACTCTTTCCTCATGATCAGGAGAAGAAGCTAGCGAAGGTGAGAGTAGGAGGTTTCCCCAACGGGTTGGCGTTCGACCCGTCATCGGACCAGCTTCTCGCCGCAAACGTCTCCAGACAGGATGATCCATCTCCAATCACCCTCTCCATAGTCGACACGAAGGAGAAGATTCTAGCCGCTGATATTGTCGTTCCAGGAAGAACACGATGGACAGTGTTCGATGAGCAATCACACCACTTCTACGTCAACATTTCGAAACCATCACAGATAGTTGCAGTCGACAGTAAGGATCCTGACGGGATAGCCGCCAGCTACGATATTCCGGCGACGGGTCCCCATGGACTCGACATCGACTTGGAAGCTAGAAGGCTCTTCTGTGCGTGTGATCAGGGTGGCCTGTTCACAGTCGATTTGGAGTCGGGAAGAGTATCGCATGTTTCAGACTTGAGTGGTCCGCCTGATGTGATATTCTACAATTCCCGGCTGCACCACCTCTACGTGGCTATTGGAGATCCTGGGATGATCGATGTTTTCGACACTGATACAATGAAGCTCAGTCAGACGATGAAGACGGAGGTGGGGGCACATACTATTGCCTACAGCCCAGAGATTGGCCGTGTGTACGCGTTCTTGCCAGCAAGTCATCGAGCTGCAATCTATCAGGAAGTATGAGCCGCCTACCTTGTTTTATCTTCCAGGTCGTTCTCGAGTCTATTCATTTGCGGAAGTGATGGGATTTGTTTCAGCTAAGTAATATTCTACTATCAGCACTTGGTTCTGCGGTTCTCGTGTTTATTTTCCTCTTTTTCTGGAAATGGTCCAAAGATCATTTCCGGTTCGCCGTCTCCTCCTTAAGCACGTTTCTCGGCTTTACGGCATGGAACCTGTTGCAAAACGCAACAGGCGCCGACTCCGTGTTAAATATTGACTGGCCGGTCTTCCCAATGAGCTGGTCTGATGTAGGTAGCGGCGTAGTTGCCTTTGTAGCGACGGTCATCGCTCTAGGTCTGTTGACCGACAGAAATGAGTCAGCTTCGCGGGTCGTAGCCACAGCAGGGATCGCCGGATTGCTCTCTACACTTGTCGACCTCTTCGTGCTTTGACCCCAATGTCCAAAGGCATTCTCTCTTGGCCTCCATTGAACGGGCAAAAATTTCGCTTTGAATATGACCCCTCTTCACATTGACTTTGAGCTCGAAAGTATGAGAAGACTCCTCGTCTCATGATGACAGATGATAGATGTCTACGACGTCGCAATCATAGGAATGGGTGCAGTAGGAACCGCCACGGGATTCTTGCTTGCAGAATTCACTAACGTGCAGAGTCTATTGTTTCTTGAAAAGGAAAACAGTGTGGGCCGAATCGCGTCCGATAGGAGAACAAACAGTCAAACTCGCCATCCCTTCGGCGGCGAGCTCAACTATACGCCTGAAGTGATGAAGGCAATAAAACGATATTCTGACATGATCCCGTCTTACGCGAACAGCGAGTACGGGCGGGGGTACGACATTCTTAGGCGCACGAGAAGCGGAATGGTCCTTGCAGTAGGAAAGAATGAGAAAGACTACCTAAGGAAAAAATTCCACGACACTGTGAAGCCCGTCTTCCCTGATGCGGAATTAATGGAAAATAGGGAAGCGATCGCGAAACTGGAACCGTATATTGTGAGAGGGCGGAAGAAGGATGAAGACATAGGAATAATCAAACTGCAGGCAGACATGGTTGATTTTGGCGAGCTCGCAAAATCCTTCCAAGACAACGCAAGCAAGCATCAAGATAAGAAAATCAATGTCAAGTTCAACACGAAAGTGGAACAAATAGAAGATGTCCCAGACGGCTATGATCTCCGCACCAAGAACGGCGAAGGTTTCTCGGCCCGATATGTCGTGGTCTCCGCTGGTTCGTATACGCTCTCGCTCGCGAAACAGCTTGGCTTGGGCGGCGACTACGTTGCCTTTCCAGTAGCTGGCAAATTCTTCACCTCTAAGCCTGTGATTAACGGGAAAGTGTACACATTTCAAGAAGAAGGCGTGCCCTTCGCAGCTACCCACGCGGATAGAGAGTGGGACGGCGCGGTTACCCGATACGGACCCACGGCAACGCCGACCTTGATGTTTGAAAAGGACAATCCTGACATCAAGGAATTCATCGATAACCTTGACCCTGTGCTTCTCGATACTATCATCTCAAAGAAGACAATCAGAAACATCATGCTCAAGAACATCGCATATTCCCTGCCAGTTGTGGGGCGTCGTCTCTTTTGGAAATATGAGGCGAGAAAGATTGTGCCCTCGATTCCGTATGCAGACTTGAAACCTGCTCCTGAATTTGGAGGGGTACGCACGGTGGGTATCAACAAAAGAACACGAGAGTTGAAGCTCGGTGAGTTTACTCTCCCAGAGGTTCCGCAAGATGGAGTAAATATCTGCGCAAACATGGCTCCGTCTCCCGGTGCGTCCGGATCCCTCGGTATCGCCTACAAGAACGTGTTGAAAATTACAAGAGCATTAGGCTTGGACTTTGACGATGAAAAGTTTACGAAGGTTTTCGGGACGTTGCCAGCAGTCTAAGGGTCAATTCGGAAGAATGTTGTGTTGCTGCGCTCCAGTGTTCGATAATTCTTCTCACGTGATGAGGATGGGGAGCGTAGCTCGAAAATGAGCAAGGATCCAACTCCTTCGGAAGTCGTATCGGGCCAACAATCTGGAAAGGCTGAATCAAGAACTTCGCTCGCCCGCACGCTAGGGCGTAGCACGGCTACCCTAATGACCGCCGCGATGATCATTGGTACGGGCATTTTTGGAGCGGTAGGGTCCGCGACATCAAGAGCTGGTAGTGGTATTCTCATTGCAATGGTTCTAGGAGGTCTCATCGCGCTCGCAACGGGAATCAGTGCCGCACAGCTAGGGGTGAACTATCCGAAGGAAGGAGGAGCTTTTACTTGGGCACGCGAATTAAACCATAAGACTCTCGGATTCATCGCCGGATGTGCGTACCTCGGTAAGGGAATATTTTCTCTAAGCGTCATCTCGCTCGCATTTGCAGCTTATTCAGTCCAAATAATACCAACTCTACCTCTCCAACTGTTCGCTGGCATTGTAATCCTAGCAGTCGTGGTCCTCAACTTCTTTCATGTCCAACTAACGACCAAAGTGTTGATCGGTCTCATGGTTGTGAACGTATCTCTATTGGGATTCTTTGTCGCATTTTCCGCCCCCGCAGTAAACCCCGGTCATTTCGCGAATCTGTTAGGAGACAACGGGCCGTTCGGTGTACTCGCTGGAGCAGCGATATTCTTCTGGACCTGGGATGGCTTCATGCGGACGGCCATCATGGCGGGGGAGATCAAGAATCCACGACGGACCATTCCAATCGCTATCGTAGGCGGTATTGCAGTTGCCGCAGTGGTGTTCCTCGCCGTCGCAGCGACGACCCTGGGAGTACTAGGTTCTCAGTCGATGGGGAGAGACGACGTGCCACTCTTCAGAGCAGCAACACAGGCAGTCGGAACATGGGGAGGATTAGTAATCTTGGCGTCTGCTTGGACCGCATCTCTAAGCGAACTCATCGGAGATCTGCTAACCGCATCGCGAGTCGCATACACGATGGGCGAGGCAAAAGAACTTCCGCACTGGCTTGGCTCAGTCCACCCGAAGTTTCGCATCCCTCGGAATGCTGTTCTGACCATAGGCTTGATAGTTCTGGTCTTAGCCCTGAGCTTCGACCTTCGAAGATTGTTGGCCGTTGCCAGCATCTTCACGCTTACCTGGTACATTATCACTCATTTCTCTGCCTTACAATTGCACAAAGAGCAGCGACTGACGACCCCTTTGTTCTCATGGGTCGGCCTACTCGGCTGCCTAGTGTTGTTTGCATCTTTGCCGATCTGGGCGACACTCACCGGTGGTGCAGTACTTGCTACGCTTGCAGGGGTCCGTCTACTATTGTTTCGCTACCGAACTTCCTATGTAGCGTAAACTGTTGGACGCGTTGCTTTCATTCAACAATAGTTTAGAACTGCTCAAGGTGCGAGACTCGTTCTATAGCACGGGTGACTTTTAGTGCCAAAAGGAGCGACGCGATCATCAAGAGCGCGGAGAGCAAGAACGGTGCGCCTGGAAGATTGATAGGTGCTTGGGTGCCGATGAAGAATGCGAATATTAGCGTGAAGAGTGTAGGTCCGATTACGCCTGTGAGGCCCATGAGGCTGCCGTTGATGCCCTGCAGTTGTCCTTGTTCGGACGGGCCGACTCGGCGAGTCATTAGTCCTTGGACCGCAGGTTGGACGAATCCAATGGGTGCGTAGAAGATTATTGCAATCATGAATACGAGGCTGTTGGGCGCGAGGCCCCAAATCACAAAGCCTGCTGTGCCAGATACTAGTCCAACGAGTAGTGCGAGGCGCTCACCGAACCGGCTAACAAATCGCCGGACGAGGAGCCCTTGGACGATGATGTTGCACGCTCCGACCAGGGCGAGTGCTGCCCCAACCAGTGCGTATCCCCAGCCATACCTGTAAGCGGCATAGAGTACGTAGACGCTGGGGAGAACTTGGAAGGCGAGGAAGTTGAGGAAGTTGACTACTACAAATCCTGAGAGTCCCTTTTTCGCGCGGATCATGCCGATGGAGCCTACAGGATTTGCTTTCCGAAGAGAGAGAGGGCTTCTGTGCGCGATAGGTAGCGACTCCGGAAGCACAACAAGCCCGTATGCCGCGCTTGCAATTGACAAGGCAGCCGCTCCCCAGAAGGGGAACCTCGGGCCGATTCCTCCCAATAGTCCCCCAACGAGGGGTCCGATGATGAATCCCACGCCCCAGATCGAACCTATCATACCGAAGGCGCCGGCCCGCCGCTCCGGCAGGACAGTGTCAGCCACATAGGCGAAGCTGACGGTGAAGCTGGCACTGGTAATACCACTGACCACTCTCCCGATGAACAGCCATGTTAGGTTGGGGGCGAGGGCCATTATCATGTAGTCGATGCCGAGGCCGAATGCTGAAAGGATGAGGACGGGTCGTCGACCATAGCGGTCGGATAATGCTCCCAGCAGTGGAGCGAACAGGAACTGCATCAACGCCCACACGGTCCCGAACAGACCAAAGACCTCTGCGCCCTGGGCAGTATCGCCACCGACGAAGCCGACGACTAGGCCCGGTAGGACGGGGATGATGATGCCGAAGCCTAGAGTGTCAAAAAGAACGGTGGCGAAAATGAAGGCGAGGGCGGCCCTGCTCGCGCTAGAAACGGGTGCCGACTCCACTTTCTGAGGCTCTTGGGTCAGTTCTGTCATGATGGCTTACACTTGTCCTGATGCTAAATAATCGCGGATGTTCGGGCCATTATTAACTGTCGGGCACACGAGGCGAGCGCTTCAAGCTAGTGAGGTTGGAGAAACTGAAAAGCAGGGTTAGCCGCCTCACTACAGCTGTAACTTTCTCGAGTTCTGTAAAGCTGTGGCTTCTCTAGGTATCTTTCGTAGTTTAGCATGGCTATCAGCTGCCAAGCATTGACTTGTCGGCTCCACGGCGAAAAATCTAACCGACGGAATTCGCTGCACTATTATACATAGTATAGACGTTTATTGACTGGCGGAGCATTAGTATATAGTCGGGGAGAAAGAATGCGCCCGACAAGAGATTTCTCGGAGGCTTTACCGTCATTCATTGTCAGCCGTTGGCTAGAGACCATTCTCACAATCTTGGAATGGCCGATTACGGCCGGTAGGTTTATGGTTCGTACAAAGCGGACCAAGATCGCCCTAGAGGAGAGGAATTGGACTGTTGTGGGCCTTGCGCAATGCTCGAGAAGAGTGATCGCTATGCGAGGTCAGACCTCGGGACAAGAAGGCGCGAACCCCCTCGAGAATGCAGCATCGAAAATGACAATTATCCCGATCGTTCTTTGCCTCTTGTGTGGGGTGTTCTCGGGGACTTTCACCGTTGCACTGCTTTTCAGGCGAATCGCAATAGCATTAGCGATTGCTGGACCTGTGGTGTTTTCGGCCCTTTGGATATGGTGGGACTGGGATGCCTTCCGAAACAAACACATGGCCCTTGGTGCCTTCGCCGTAGGCTTCAGTCTGACATTCCTTGCCCTGGATAGAGAACCTTGAAGATGATTCCAATAATAATTGGAAGACTATTTGGAGGTGAAATGTTTGATAAACAATTGGGGAGGAAACCGGGAGAATAGGGCTAACATGTCTCTTGTACGCTTTCCGCGTAGACTCGCAGCATTCGTAATACTGCTAATAATCGCCCTGACGTCGCTCGGCTTGATCGCCGCCAACATCTACACTGTCGGCGTGTCGCAAGTGGGCATATTGGTTAACCCTTACACTGGAGATTTCAGTGGGCCCGTTGCAGGGCCAACGCTTGCATGGAAGAGCGTGCCGTGGGTGAACGTGGTGATAGTTTCGACCGCGGTTCAAACCATACAGATGGTCGGATCAGGCAACAACATCAATGTTCTCACACGTGATAATCTGAATGTCTCGCTCGACGTGACCATCCGCTATCAAGTGCTGTCCACCAACGTCATAACGCTATACAAACACTATCCAGCACTGTCCTGGGAAGACAACGCACTTGTTCCCCTTATCAGGTCCAGCGTCAGAGATGTCGTCGCAAACTACACAGCTGACGAATTACAAGCGGTAAGGGCGCAGATCCAAGTCGGCGTCGAGAACAAGCTAACGACTAGTCTTGAGACTGAACCGTCATTAGCAAACGACATACAACTGGTGGAACTCAATCTCAGGGACATCGTTCTACCTAACAGCTTCCTCGCGGCAATCCAAGCCAAACTCAACGCACAACAACAACTGCTCCAAGCGCAGTTCCAGGCTCAACAACTCATCGTCACTGCCCTCGGCCAACGAAACGCGACCATCATCGCAGCCCAAGCTCAGGCAAACGCCACGCTAATACAAGCTTCCGCAAACGCACAGTCTATCAGCAATATCATTTCCCAGGTCGAGGCACAGACCGGGACCACGTGGAATTCTACCCAGGTCGCAGCCTTCACGAACATGTACACAGAACTGCAATTGCTGAGCAGACTAACCGGTCAGAACTTGTACATCTTCGTTGGGAGCCCGAACGGTTCACTGATCATACCTACAAAGCCCTGACCATGAAAAAGAGCGGCCCAGCTACCCAGTCTCATCGTGTCGACCTGGGCGTTAGTCGGGCGCTCCACCGTACCAAACAGATCCCCTCTTTCTGAAGAATCAGACGAGCAATTTGAGCAAGAATTGATGCAGGAAAATTGGGGGAGGCGACGGTCCGACGATTGGGCCGAAACGTAACCCACGTATTGGTCTGAACTCAGGCGATCCTCGGGAGGAGTTCGTCCAAGCGGTCGTAGGATTCCCTCATGCCTCCTTCCGCGCCTGAAGCGATGTAGCCGTCGCGTTGTTCTCGGCTCTTGAAGAGGACGCGGATGGTGACCACTGTCCTTCCACCGTGCTCTTCGAGAGTCATTGTTTCTAGCGATTCTGCGCCTAGTATGTTCTCGTAATTGTTTGTGCGCACAACGCGCTCAGGTGCTCGGAACTCGCGTATGACTCCGCTGAACGCATGGTCCGTGCCATCAGGAGCACGGTGCACAAAGCGCCACGTGCCGCCGACGCGGAGGTCGGCGTCTGCGATTGTAATGGTCATGGTCCTTGGCCCGAGCCACTCTCTTAGGTGTCTGGGTTCGGTCATGGCTTGGAACACGAGTTTGCGCGGCGCGTGGAGGGTCCGGGTGATGAGGACCTCCTTGTCGGAGGGGAGCGTTATTGTCAAGTCGTCTTTATGTTGGATCTTCTCTTTCTGCATCATTTCACCTCCTTCTTCATCCGTTCGAGGTGGGCGTCGAGTCTGCTGAAGCTATCTTGCATGCTCTGCCTGTATGATCTCAGCCATGTCTCTAGCTCGCGGAAGGGCTCTGGCCGAAGCGAGTACAGGCGCTTAGGGCCCTCGGGATGGACTTGTACGAAGCCTGCTTGATGTAGAATGTGGAGGTGGCGGGAGACGCCCGATTGGTCGATGCCGACTTTTTCGACGATATCGTTTACCGCGTGTTCGCCGCTCCGGAGCAATTCGACGATGCGCCGGCGTGTGGGGTCAGCCAGGACCTCGAACACAGCGGTATGCATGATAATACATATGCATGGTGGTGCATATAAACTGTTCCATAGACCCACGACCCTGGGAGACGCAAGAAACAGCCAAGTTTGACGACAGTTGTGACCCTCTTTGAAGCCTTATCACGCTCCATGTCAAAGCGGAATGAGTTGACGAATCGTGGATTTTCTCAAGGAAGCGGCAAAGATCGAGCCTGAGATCATCGAGATCAGGCGTGAAATTCATCAGAGGCCCGAACTGGCCTATCATGAAGAGGCAACCGCCAAACTTGTCGCTGATAGACTCGAAGCTCTTGGCATAGAGGTCAAGCAGAAAGTCGGTGGAACTGGAGTTCTGGGAACACTCAAGGGTCCAAGGACTGGTCGAGTTGTCGCTCTCAGGGCAGACATGGACGCTCTCCCATTGGAGGAAATGGCGGATGTCGAGTTCAAGTCCAAAGTCACGGGAGTAATGCATGCCTGCGGTCATGACACTCACGTTGCGATGCTCCTAGGAGCCGCAAAACTTCTAGCGGATCACAAAGACGAATTTGGCGGCACCGTCAAGTTTCTTTTCCAGCCAGCCGAGGAGCATGGCGGCCGGGGAGGAGCAAAGCCGATGATCGAGGACGGAGTCATGAACAACCCCAAAGTCGATTACGTCTTCGGTCTCCACATAGACGGCACTCACAAGTCAAGAGAATTCTGCTTCCGTGGAGGCCCGATTGCAGCAGCCCCCGACACCTTCAAAATCCGGATAGTAGGCAAGGGAGGACATGGGTCCGAGCCCCACCGGACGATAGACCCTGTCTACGTCGCAGCTCAACTCATAATCGCACTACAGGGGGTATCTGGAAGAATGATCGATCCCGTACAGCCCTTCGTAATCACGGTCGGATCGGTCCA
>Ga0209157_1004772_pt1 | contig 10036 bp, 8 predicted proteins | sample GraSoiAngelo_135_FD_185892 | JGI IMG/M metagenome (GOLD analysis project Ga0209157, IMG submission 185892) | Grasslands soil microbial communities from the Angelo Coastal Reserve, California, USA - 14_0929_05_40cm (SPAdes) (version 2) | ecosystem: Environmental > Terrestrial > Soil > Grasslands ...
TCGTCGCACCACCTAGCACGTGGGCGCGCGGGGCGTGACACCACTCACACGCGTTGATTTGACGGGCGCCTTAGCTTCAAGTAGCATCGTCGGCTGCGAGAGGCCACCCTGTCACCATCCCGCCCGCGGCGCAAGCGCGCCACCACCGACCCGGCACCGCCGGCCTCCGGCTCTCCCCAAATCTGCCCCGTTGTGGGCCTCGGGGCCTCAGCCGGCGGCTTGGACGCGTTTCAAAAGTTCTTCTCGCGCATGCCTTCCGACAGCGGTATGGCGTTCGTGCTCGTGCAGCACTTGGACCCTCACCACCCGAGCATCCTCCCCGAGCTGTTACGTAAGGCGACGCGGATGAGCGTCGACCAGGCGACCGACGAGACGCCGGTGCAGCCCGATCACGTTTACGTGATTCCACCCAACGCCAGCCTTACGATCGAGGGCGGCGTGCTGCGAGTGCGGCCGGTGGAGGGCGACAGCGGTCCCCGCCTACCGATCGACCGCTTGTTCGACTCGCTCGCCCAGGATCAAGGCCACAATGCCGTGTGCGTGCTCTTTTCCGGGTCGGGATCCGACGGAACGATCGGCCTGCGCGCGGTGAAAGAGCACGGCGGCATGGTTATGGCGCAATCCCCGGAGACGGCGCAGCACGACCCCATCCTCCGGAGCGCGATCTCCACGGGTCTCGTAGATCACGTCCTCGCCCCGGAGGAGCTGGCCGACAAGCTGATGGAGTATGCCACCTACCTGCGCCACCTGCGGGACCAACAGGGGCCCGAAGCGCTGGTCCTGGCGACCAGCGACGAGCTGACCCGCATCTGCACGATCCTGCTGCACAAGACGGGACATGACTTCAGGCGCTACAAGACGCCGACGTTGGTGCGGCGCATCCAGCGGCGCATGCAGGTGCTCCAGGTGCCATCAGTTCCGGCATACATCGAGCGGCTGCGCGATGGCCCGAGCGAAGCGGACCAATTGTTCCGCGATCTGCTCATCGGCGTGACGCACTTCTTCCGAGACCCAGAGGCATTCGCCGTACTGGCCAGTGATGTGATCCCGCGCCTCGTGGACGTCGCAACGCTGGACGGGACCCTCCGGGTGTGGACGCCCGGCTGCTCGACCGGCGAGGAAGCGTACTCGGTGGCGATCCTGCTCAGAGAGCAGATTCTGCGGCACGACTCGCGCTCGCGGGTGCAGATCTTCGCCGGGGACATCGACGACGAGGCGCTGGAGTTCGCGCGCAACGGCCGCTACGCCGAAGGCATCGCCGAGCACGTCACGCCGGAGCGCCTGGAGCGATTCTTCATCCGGCACGATCATGTGTATCAGGTCGCGAAGGAAATCCGGGAGATGTGTCTCTTCTCCGTCCACAACCTGATCAAGGACCCACCGTTCTCCCGTCTCGACCTCATCGTGTGCCGCAACCTGCTGATCTACCTCGAGGCCGATGTCCAGAAATACGTGAACAGTCTGTTCCACTACGCCTTGCACCCCGGTGGCTACCTGTTTCTCGGACCCTCCGAAAACTTGGTCGGGCCGCCGGAGCTGTTCCGCACAGTGGACCGCAAGCACCGCATCTTCCAGCGCGGCACCACCGTCACCCGCCTCATCGAGACACTGCCCGCGACGGTGACCACCCGACCTCCAGCCGCGCGCGCCCCCGTCGCCCCGGGCGCCGTCTCGGGACCGCAAGCATTGGTGACGGCGCTCGAGCGCGTGCTGCTCGACCGGTACGCGCCCGCCTGGGTGGTGATCAACGCGCGGGCAGAGGCGCTGCATTTCTCGGCGCGTACGGGCAAGTACCTCGAGCCGGCAACAGGCGCACCGAGCGCCGACGTCATCGAAATGGCCCGCCCGGGGCTGCGCCTCGACCTGCGGACGGCGATTCACAAGGCCGTTCGAACGGGCGAGACCGTCATGCACCAGAACGTCCTCGTGGAGACGAACGGCGATACCCAGCGGATCAACCTGTTGGTGCGTCCCGTCACCGAGCTGGGGGCGGATGCCGGACTGTTCCTCGTCGTGTTCCAGGAGGTCGGCCCACCGCAGACTCGCGCCGAGGCCGCTGCGGGAGACGCGGCGGCCCCGTCGCCTGTCGACAGCGTGATCCAGCAGCTCGAAAGCGAGCTCCGCACGACCAAGGATCACCTGCAGGCTTCGGTCGAGGAGGTCGAGACCTCCAACGAGGAGCTGAAATCCTCCAACGAAGAGCTGCTCGCGACCAACGAGGAGCTGCAGTCGTCTAACGAAGAGCTGCAGACCTCCAAAGAGGAGCTCCAGTCGATCAATGAGGAGCTAGAGACGATCAACGCCGAGCTGAACGCCAAGGTCAGAGAGCTCGACCAGGCGAACAGCGACCTGCTGAACTTGTTTCAGGCGACCCAGATCCCGACGCTGTTCCTGGACGGCGCTCTCGGCATCAAGCGGTTTACGTCGACGGCGACGAATGTGTTCCGCCTGATCGACACGGACGCCGGGCGCCCGATCACTGATATCGCGCCGCGATTCACGGAAGACCTGCTGGCCGACATGAAAGAGGTGCTCCGCACCGCCACGCTGCGGGAACGTCAGGTGCATGTCGCCGACGGACCCGCCACATACCTGGTCCGCATGTTGCCCTATCGGCGCGTGGACAACACGCTCGACGGTCTCGTCGTCACCTTCCTCGACGTCACGCAAATCGAGGCCGCCCAGGAGCAGCGCGCTCGACTTGCCGAGATCGTCGCGTCCTCCCACGACGCCATCGTGAGTCGTGCGATCGACGGCACGATCACGAGCTGGAACGACGCGGCGGCGCGCCTGTTCGGCTACTTGGAGCGCGAGGCCGTGGGAAGGCCCTACCTCGACCTCATCATCCCGCCGGACCGCCGGATGGAGGTCGAGCAAACGGACGATGTGCTGCGGCGGGAAGGGCGGGTAGCGCCGTTCGAGTCGACACGCCTCACAAAGGATGGCAAGCGCATCGACGTTCTGGTGGCCATCTCGCCCGTCAGGGATGCCGCGGGGCGGCTGACCGGTACATCCGCGGTGTTTCGCGACTTGACGGAGATCAAGCGCGTCCGAGGCCTCGAGGACGAGGCCCGCCACAAGGACCAGTTCCTCGCCACCCTCAGTCACGAACTGCGGGGGCCGCTCGCCTCGCTGCAGATCTGCTTCGAAGTGCTCCAAAGCCAGGGAACCGACGTCAAGCGAGGCAAAGACGCGCTGGCGATCGCGGCCCGGCAGCTCGAGCACCTGTCGGCCCTCGTGAACGAGCTGCTCGATGCGTCCCGGATCGCAAGTGGCGCGACCTCGCTCCAGCGATCCGATCAGGACCTGGTCGACATCGTGCGGACGAGCGCCGAAGACCAACGCTCTTTGCTGAACGCCGCTGGCGTCCGCCTGGACCTGAGCTTGCCTTCCACCCCGCTGTGGGTGCATTGCGACCCGCGACGCGTGGGGCAAATCGTTGACAATCTGCTCGGGAACGCTGTCAAGTTCACGGACCGGCGCGGGCTCGTCACGGTCTCCCTGCGGCGGGACGACGCGAAGCAGACGGCGGTGCTCAGCGTACTGGACGACGGCCTGGGCATCGAACCCGAGATGCTCCCCCGGTTGTTCGAACCCTTCAGCCACACGGACACGGGCGACCCCCGCACACGAGGCGGCTTGGGTCTCGGCTTGGCTCTGGTGCGCGGCTTGGTCACGGCCCACGGTGGGACTGTAGAAGCGCGCAGTGAGGGTCGCGGTCGCGGCGCCGAGTTCATCGTTCGCCTGCCGCTGCTCGACCGAGCACCGGAGATGGAGTCGCCACCAGCGGTCGCCACTCCGGACCCGAGCGCCCGGCATCATCGGATCCTGGTCGTCGAAGACGATTGGGACTTTGCCGAGAGCCTCCGCAGCATCTTGGAAGTCGCCGGGCACGACATCCAGGTCGCCGCGGACGGTGAGCGGGCGCTGACGATGGCGATGACCTTCCGCCCGGACATCGTGGTGTGCGACATTGGCCTCCCGGGGAAATTGGACGGGAATGCCGTTGCCGCCGCCATTCGTCGCGCACCGACGTACGGCGCGCCGCACCTGATCGCGTTGAGCGGGTACGGCCAGCCGTCCGACCGGGCGCGGGCGCTGGCCGCGGGGTTCGACCACCACGTGACGAAGGGCGAGCACCCGCGCGTGCTGCTGGGCCTGATCGCCGAAGTACCGTCGCGCCCTTCCTAGCGCACCGCGACCCGCCGGACCAGAAGTCCCGTCGTCGAGACGCGCACCTCGTATATGGTGCCACCCGGCCCGGTGGCGCCGATGAACGTGGCGGAGCCGTACTCCGCATCCACAAACGGCCGCAGCACCCAGTAGCGGCGTGCCAGGTCGAACGCGTCGAACGGCTTGCGGGCGGCGAGCGAGTAGACGGTGCGCTGCTGCGTCTGCTCGTCGCCCAGCGCCTGGTAACGCCCGGCAATGCGATCGAGCTCATAGACCGTCTCGAGGCCGAGCAGCGTGCCGATCGGGCGCCACTTGAGCACGTGTGCGTCGATGTAGACGGCGTCGCCTGCGAGGTCGAACATGTGCAGGCTGCTGTCGGGCAGCGTCACGGTGGCGCGGAAATGGTGCGGGCCGATCGGCTCCGTCTTGATCGTGGCCGCGAGCGCCTCCTGTGTGAAGGCCCGGTAGCCGTGAATCCCGACCGTGATCGCGCCGAGCAGCATGCCGATCGTGAGGCATAGCGCCGCTAACAGAAATCCGAAGCTGGAGCCGAGACGGCGCCGGTTCCGCCAGGCGGACGCCGCGATGATGATCAACACGATCGCGAGGAGGTCGAAGCCGACCATGACGAGTCTGAGGATGCCAGTCATTCCCTACACGTTATGCGTCACGTGCCTCTGGCGCGAATTCCCCGCTCTTGCCACCTTCGGGCCATGAAACGCTCGACCGGAATCACCCTGACAGTCATCGCGGCGATCATAGCCCTCTTCTTCTATATGTCCACGGCGCGCGCCAAGCAGAAGTGTACCGTGTGCGTGGAGTTCAACGGCCGCTCCAATTGCGCCACTGCCGCCGGCCGCACGGCCGCCGAAGCGACGGAGACTGCCCACAATACAGCGTGTGGCCCCGTCGCCAGCGGCATGAACGAAACGATTGCGTGTGGCAACCGCGCGCCCGTGTCCGAGCAGTGCCGGGGGCGGAGCCGGTAGGTGACCGATTTTTCGATGCCCCGTGTCGCCGTTCCGGCGATCTTGTTACTGGCGGGCGGAGGCAAGCGCGAGGGCGAAGTTTACGTTATGGACCGTGTGGGGCAGCACGCCGGCCCCGAGACGCCGCTCGATATGCTGAATCGCGCGGAAGCGTTTTATCCGTTTCGCTCCAAAAAAGACGGTGAAGGCGTGTTGCTAGTCGCCAAGGCACGGACCGTGACCTTGACGGTGCCGGACGGGTCGACATTGAACGGATGGGCGACCCTCGAGCTACCGCAGCATCACTCGCGGCTACTCGATTATCTGAACGCCTCCACCGAGCCGTTTTTTGCCATTGCCACATCCGCTGAGGTGCATCTCGTGAACCGTGCGCACGTGCTCTACGCTCGACCCGGGGACTGATCGATGCCGACACGACTCGATCCCTTTGTCGACGTCATGCTGCGCGAGCGCGCCGATCAGCTCTATCTGCTGCCCGACGAGCCCGTCACGTTGGTGAAGGACGGCAAGCCGCGCAAAGTCTCCAAACAGCCGCTCACCGATCAGCACATTTACGCGCTCATGGTCGAAGTCGCCCCGCCGGAAGCGGCGGATAAGATCGACCAGCAGTCGGAGACGGAGTTCGACTACGCGGCGGGGAACGGATTGGTACGCGTGAGAATCGTACCGGAGGCGGGCCGGCTGACGGCGGTGATCTCCGCGATTCGTCAGGAGTCGCAAGTACAAACGGCAACGGCGGTTGCCCGGTCAGGGGAGACGACCGGCAAGCGTCCGGCCGGGCCGCCGCCAGCGCCAGCCTCGAGGCCGGCTGCGCCGGTCAAACCGCCGCGAGCATCCGTCATCGCCGCCGCGCCAATGGTCGACAGTCCGGTGGCGACGCCGGGTGAGCTGCCGGGGGAGTTCGCGTCGTCGGAGTTCCAAGCCGCCGAACAGCGGCTCGGCAAGCTGCTGCGCGCGCTCGTGCAGTCAAGCAGCTCGGACCTGCACCTCCGTGTCGGCGAACCGGCGCTGTTCCGGACCCATGGCGAGATCAAGCGGCAGTCGGGGACGGCGCTCAGCGTGAACGATCTCGAGCTCCTCGTGCTCTCGATCATGCCGGAGCGCAACCGCGGCGAATGGAAAGAAACGGGCGACACCGATTTCGCCTACGAGATCTCGGGGCTGGCGCGCTTCCGCGTGAACGCGGCCCGCGATCGCAAGGGACCGGTGGCGGTCTTCCGCGTGATCCCCGCCAAAGTCGTGACCGTCGAGGAAATGGGGTTGTCCGACGAGGTGCAGAAGCTCTGTTACCTCAAGAAAGGGCTGGTGTTGGTCACCGGTCCCACCGGCTCCGGAAAGTCCACGACGCTTTGCGCGCTGATCGACCTCACCAATCGCACGCGCACCGATCACATCATCACGATCGAAGATCCGATCGAGTTCGTGCACGAGAACAAGAAGTGTCTCATCACGCAGCGCCAGGTGCACGTCCACACCGAGAGCTTCAAGTCGGCGCTGCGGGCGGCGCTGCGCGAGGACCCCGACATCGTGCTGGTCGGCGAGCTGCGCGACCTCGAGACGATCGCGATCGCGATCGAGACGGCGGAGACGGGACATCTCGTGTTCGGGACGCTGCACACGACGACTGCGTCGTCGACCGTCGATCGCATCATCGATCAGTTCCCCGCGGACCGGCAGGCGCAGATCCGCGTGATGCTCTCGGAATCGTTGAAGGGCGTCATCTCGCAGACGCTGTGCAAGAAGATGGGCGGTGGCCGGGTGGCGGCACGCGAGATCCTGCTCACCACGCCGGCCATCTCGAACCTGATCCGCGAAGGCAAGACGTTCCAGATTCCGTCCATCATTCAGACCAGCAAGAAGCTGGGGATGTTGACGCTGAACGACGCCCTGCTCGAGCTCGTCGAAAAGAAGGTGATCGACCCGGACGAAGCCTACATGCGTTCGGTCGAGAAGTCCGGGCTCGCCGCGTCCCTGAAGGCCAAGGGGTTCAAGCTCACACTTATGCCGGAGGTCTGATAATGAGCCGTCTCAACGCGCTTCGCCTGGTCGTTCCCGCGGCCCTCGTGGTCGTGGCCGCGTGCCAGGACACCACCACGCCGCTGGCGCCGGTCGCCGCTCGCGTCACACCAAACGCCTACGCGCCCCAACAGGTCCAGCGCTGGTTTGACCTGATGGCGCGCGAGGGGCTGGCGCTGCCCGGAACCGTCCTCGCCGGTTACGATGAGACGACCAACCGGGTGGTGGTCGGCGTCGAGCATGCGGCCGTGGCGGCCAGCGTGCGCGGCCTCGCCGCGCGTCTCGGTGTGCCGGCGGCGGCACTCGTCGTGCGCGAGATGGAGCCGATCCGTTTCGCCACGACGCTGCGCGACCGGGTCGATCCACGCATCGGCGGAATCCAGATCCACTTCGGGAATTTCCTCTGCTCGATGGGCTTCAACGCCGTGGACGGGGGGCAGGCATCTTTCGTCACCGCGTCGCACTGCACGAATAAGCAGGGAGGCGTCGAGGGCACGGTCTATTATCAGCCGCTGCAAAGCGTCGATGGCGTCTCGATTGGCACCGAAGTCGAGGATCCCGTCTATCGGCGCAACATCGCGGGCTGCCCGCGCGGCAAAAAGTGCCGCCACAGCGATGCGTCGCGCGCCGCGTACAACCCCGGGATCAACTCCGCGCTCGGCGAGATCGCCCAGACCGACGCGGCCAGCCCCAACACCGGCTCGCTCGTCCTCAGCGGATCCATCACGCTCTCGGGCGGCGACCTGCGCGACCATTTTGGGATCGGCGAGACGATGAACAAGGTCGGCCGCACCACCGGCTGGACGCAGGGCCAGGTGACCATGACGTGCGCGACGGTCAACGTCTCGGGCACGAATATCAGCCAGATCTGCCAGACGATCGTCGAGAACTCGGTCCAGATCGTCGGCGGCGGGGACAGCGGTTCACCAGTCTACACGTCCAGTAACGCGCTGGCCGGCATTCTCTGGGGCGGCAACTCGTCCGGAACGCTGCTGGTATTCAGCCCGTTGAAGAACGTTCAAGACGAGATCGGACCCCTCCAAGTCAAGTGACAGGATCCGCATAGATGCGCGGCGGGCACGGTGCGGCCCTCTCTGTTGTCCTGTTGATCGGGGGACCGCACGTGCCCGCCGCGGGTGTCTCGCCACTCGAGTTTACGATCTCGGCCCCGGCGCGCGGTCGCGTCGGGGCGAGTGTCTCCATCGTGCTGCGCCTGCACAATGCGTCCGACCGGCCGATCGAAGCGCATTTTCTCGGACGGACGATCGTGTTCGACATTGTGGCCGCACGCGAAGACGGCTCGGTCGCGTGGCGGCGGCTCGGCGCGAAGGTGGCGCCCAGCATTCTCCAAATCCGCACGCTCGCGCCGGATGAAACCCTGGAATGGCGCGACGCCTGGCGTCCGCGCGAGCCCGGTCGCTACCGGCTACAAGGGGTTCTGCCCTCCGACGAGCCGGACCCGCGCAGAACTCCCTGGGTGGACGTGACCGTCACGCCTTGATCGTGTTCGTCGCCACGTCCCACGTCACGGGGCCGCGCCGGAAATAGGCCTCGTTCGCCATGTGACAGGCGAGCGCCGCGTTGTGACCGAACACCACGTCCTCGACCACCGGTTTCCGGGTGCGCACCGCCTCGAAGAAATTCCACAGGTGCGGCTGCGTGTCGTCGAAGTCCGGCGTGCTAAAGGACACGGTTTCGGACAACGCCGGCAGCTGACCGGGTTGCAGGTCGTTGGCCTTATGCCACTGCGTCTCGTATGCCTCACGCAGCGCGCGCGGATAGCTGCCGGTGTAATAGCTCGGCCAGCGATCTTTGCCGCTCTGCGGTGAGAAGCTGAGCGTGTTCCCGGACACCTCGAGAACCCCCTTCGATCCCTGGAAGCGGTACTGCTCCGGCATTTCCGTCCCGAGATTCAGGCGCATGTAGACCGGCAGGTCGCCGCTGTAGTAGTAGATCGTGGCGTGCACGTCGGGCATGTTGCGGCCGTCCTTCCAGCGCCGGATTCCCCCGACGGACATGGCCTGCTTCGGCGGCTCGTTGACGCTGAGCATGAACATCATACCGCTGATCAAGTGCACGAGCAGGTCGCCCGCCACACCCGTGCCGTATTCCTTCCAACAGCGCCAGCGCGCGAAAATATTCGGATCGAGCGGGCGCTTCGGCACATCGTTTTGCCAGGTATCCCAGTCGAGGGTTCTGACTGAGAGGTCGGGGGGCGGCGGGTACTCCCACGCGCCGGTCGGATCGTTCCGGCCGAGCCAGCCCTCGATCAGCGTCAGGTCGCCCAGCATCCCCTGCGCGATCATCTCTTTCGCTTTGGCGCAGATCTGCGAGCTGACGCGCTGTGAGCCAACCTGAAGAATCCGCCCGCTCTTCTTCACCGCGTCGACCATCGCGACGCCGTCGGCGGAAGTGTGCGACATCGGCTTCTCGATGTAGATGTCTTTCCCCGCGCTGACGGCCTCGACGACCATGCGCCGGTGCCAGTGATCGGGCACCGCCGCGACGATGCAATCGATGTTCTTGTCGTCGAGCAGTCGGCGGTATTCGCGGGTGGTGAAGAGGTTCGCGCCTGCAATCTCCTTCGCGAGGGTGTGCCGCCCGTCGTAGAGGTCGGCGGCGGCAGCGCAGGTCACGCCGGGCAGTTGAATCGACGTGCCGAGGAGCCCGGATCCTTGCATGCCGACGCCGACCATGCCGAAGCGCACGGTGTCGCTCGGCGCGATTCGACGCATCCGGAACGGCTTGGCGGCAAGCGAGACCCCGGCCGCTGCGGCGCTCACTTCGAGGAATTCACGACGGGACCAGGTGGGTTTCTTCATGGCGGTTCTCCCTGAAATACGGGGTGAGCCGCCAAT
>Ga0209157_1004773_pt1 | contig 10035 bp, 8 predicted proteins | sample GraSoiAngelo_135_FD_185892 | JGI IMG/M metagenome (GOLD analysis project Ga0209157, IMG submission 185892) | Grasslands soil microbial communities from the Angelo Coastal Reserve, California, USA - 14_0929_05_40cm (SPAdes) (version 2) | ecosystem: Environmental > Terrestrial > Soil > Grasslands ...
TAGAGCAGCCGGCTGTTAACCGGCGGGTCGCAGGTTCGAGTCCTGCCTCGGGAGTCTGCATTGTCGATCGCGACGGCGATGACCGACCAGCACCAAGTGGAAATCCTGCTCGTGGAGGACGACTCCGCCGACGCCGAGCTGACGCTGCGCGCTTTCAAGGCGCGCAACTTCGCGAACCAGGTGTTTGTCGCCCGGGACGGCGCCGAGGCGCTGGATTTCTTTTTCGGCGACGGCAGTCACCCCCTGCGGGACATCGGTGTCGTGCCGAAGGTCGTCCTGCTGGACCTGAAGCTCCCGAAGGTCGACGGGCTCGAGGTGCTGCGGCGCCTGAGAGCCGACGACCGGACCCGCCGCATCCCGGTCGTCATCCTCACTTCTTCGCGTGAAGAACCCGATATCGCGGCCGCGTACCGGCTGGGCGCGAACAGTTACATCGTCAAGCCGGTGGACTTCGAGGCGTTCGCGCGCGCCGTGTCGGAGGTAGGGCTGTACTGGCTGCTCTTGAACGAGCCGCCGCGTTAGGCCGCGCCGCTGTCGCCACCTCCATCCGTAACGATGTCTCCCGAGCGTCAGGCATTCCCCGATAGTCCGATGTCGCGTCATTGACTAACCTGGCGGCGCCATGCGCCAGCCAACCCTGCGCATTCTCCTGCTGGAGGACAGCCCTGCCGACGCGGAGCTCGTGACGCTTGAGCTCCGTCATGCTGGCCTCGATGCCGTCACCCAGCGCGTTGACACCGAAGACGCGTTCGTGCGTGCCGTACGCGATTTCGCTCCCGACGTGGTGTTGTCGGACCATTCCCTCGCCCAGTTCAACTCGACCGCGGCCCTTCGACTCCTGCCAACCATCCGACCGGCGACACCGCTCATCGTGGTCGCCGGTGCGCTCGATGCGCAGACGGTGGTGGACTGCCTGAAGGCCGGTGCCGAGGACTATGTCCTGAAGGGCAACCTGAGCCGCCTTCGCTCGGCGATCGACGCGGCCCTCGCGGTGCGGCGGCCGCTCGAACGGCTCAGCCCCCGCCAGCTCGAAGTGTTGCGGCTGCTCGCCCAAGGGTATTCCACGCGGGAGATCGCCCGGCGGCTCAAGTTGAGCGTCAAAACCATTGAGACCCACCGGGCGGAGGCGATGAAGCGCCTCGACATCCACGAGATCGCTGGACTGGTGCGCTACGCCGTCCGCGTCCGCCTCATTTCCGCGGAGAGCTGAGGCGCCCCGCACGACCTACGCGCCCCCGCGGGCGGATTCCGTCCTACGCGGGCGCCCAAGTGACGGACGTCACGTCTCTTTCACCCGGCCGTAACCATCATGAAGCCCATGGACGCCACTCCCCGCACGGTGCTGATCGTCGATGACGACGCCACGCTCCGTGGGGCGCTCGAGAGCGTCTTCGCACCACTCGGGTATCGCGTCCTCACGGCGGCGGAGCCGGACGCGGCGTACGCCATCCTCGCCTCTCGTCCCGTGGACGCGGTGCTGCTCGATGTCCGGCTGCCGACGATGTCGGGGCTCGCCTTGTACCTCGCTATTGTGCATCGATGGCCGCAGCTCGAGCGACGCATCGCCTTCATGACGGCGGAGCCCGATGCTCCCGACGTCAGACCGTGGCTCGAGATGCATCACTGCACCGTCTTCCCCAAACCTTTCCGTTTTCAGCAGCTCGCGCACTGGCTCGACGCAACGCTGCTGGCGCGAGACCGCACGGCCGCCACCAGCTGAAGCACCGGTTCGACTCGCCTAACGCAGTCTCCCCCTCAGCGTTTCCCCGATAGCAGCCAACTGCTCGAGCGCCAGCCGGGGCGCGTCGACTTGCTTATGACCGACGTTGTAATGCCGGGAATGAGTGGGCGCGACCTAGCCGACCGCGTCGCCGAGCGTCGGCCCGGCATCAAGGTCCTGTACCTGTCGGGGTACACCGACGAAGCTATCGTGCGCCACGGGGTGCTGGGGGCGCCCTAAAGTGTCGCACTGGCGCCCCTCGGTGCCGCAAAAACGCCCTAACTCCAACGTCCCGCGCCTCCATGTTGCACCCACACCCGGGACTATCGCATATAACGGTCATGACCGCTGATCCTGTGGACCGCAACGCTGAGCGGCAACCGCGCGTGGAGGCTGAGTTGCAGCGCGCAACGCTCGGTCAGTTGCTCAAGGGCGGGCCCTTCGCCGAGGCGCTGCACGTCCTGCTCGTGCTCGTGGTTGCGGGGCTGGTGTGGGACTCCTTGCCCCGAGATCTGACGATCGGGTGGGTCGGCGCGGTCGCCGCCGCCGCCGGGTTGCGCACGCTGTGGCGGCTGCGGGTGGTCAAGCGGACGGCGCCGCCCGAGGAAGCCCTCCGGGGCGTGCGCCTCACCGTCGCCGGCGTCGGGCTCGCCTGGGGAGTCGGCGCCGCCGCCGCCATTCCCGCCCTCCACCCCGACGAAGCGGCCCTCATCCTCGTCGTCTTCGCCGGCATCCTCGCTGGCGCTACCAGCACGCTGGTTAGCGACCGGCGCAGCTTTCGCTACCTGCTGGTGACGATGCTGGCCCCGTTGCCCGTCGGGATCCTGCTGCAAGGCCAGACCCGGTTCCAGGTCATCGCCCTCCTGCTGATCGCCGCCTTCGCCTCGAGCATGGACCGGGTGCACTCCCGCGCCCACCGCACCTTCGTGGAGCGCATCCGGGCGACGGCCCTGCTCGACGTGTCCACGCAGGAGTTGGCGCGTCAGCACGCCTACCTCGAGACCCTCCTGACGATGGCCCCCGTCGCCATCGCCGTGATCGATCGAGAGCGGCGGATCCGCAACGTCAACCGCCAGTTCACCGCCCTGTTCGGCTACGAGGCGCGCGACGCGGTCGGCCGTCTCCTGGACGAGCTGATCGTGCCCGAGGATCAGCGGGTGGCGGCGGGGGAGCTCGAGCAGCGGGTGTGGCAAGGCGAGATGCTGACGGCCGAGATCGAGCGCCGCCATCGCGACGGCCGATCGATTCCCGTTCGGCTCTCGGCCGCCTACGCCCAGGATGCCACCGGAGAGGTCATCATCGTGCGCTACGAGGATATCACCGAGCGCAAGCGAGCCGAGGCGACGATGCGCGAAGCGCGCGACCTGGCGGAGCGCGTGGCGCGGGCACGCAGCGCCTTCCTCGCCAACATGAGTCACGAAATCCGCACGCCCATGAACGCGGTCCTCGGCTTCGTCGAGCTGGTATTGGACACGGACCTCGGCGTCGAACAGCGGCGCGCGCTCGAACTGGTGCGCTCCTCGTCCGAAGCGTTGCTCACCATCCTCAACGACATACTCGACTACTCGAAGATCGAGGCGGAGCATCTCGAGCTCGAAACCATCTCGTTCGATCTCCCCAAAGTCGTACACGCTACCGCTACCCTGCTCGCCGTCCGGGCCCGCGAGAAACACCTCGAGCTCACGGTGGACGTTCCGCCCGACGTCCCGCACCTCGTGCGCGGAGATCCGACGCGCGTGCGACAGGTGCTCATGAACCTGATCGGGAACGCGATCAAGTTCACCGAGCGCGGTGAGGTCGACGTGTCCGCGAGCGCGGTGCGCCGCGACCGCGACCAGGCCACGGTGCAGTTTCGCGTGCGCGATACGGGGATCGGCATCTCGGAGCAACAGCTGGCCACGATCTTCCAGGAGTTCACGCAGGCGGACGCGTCCATGACCCGCCGCTACGGCGGCACCGGACTCGGCCTCGCGATCTCGCGGCGGCTGGTGGCGCTGATGGGCGGCGAGCTCACCGTTACGAGCGAGGTGGGCCGCGGCAGCGAATTCGGCTTCACGCTGGCCTTCCCGGTCGAGGCGGCCGCCCCCCAGGCACGGGCCGGCGGCGCCACGACGTCGCTCGGGGGGCGGCGGCTGCTCGTGGTGGATGACAACGAGACCAACCGGCGCATTCTCCGGGACATGCTGGGCGCCGAGGGGATCGCCGTCCACGAGGCGGCGCGCGCCGACGCCGGGCTGGCGGCGCTGCGCCGCGGCGCGCAAGCGGGGGTTCCCTACGACCTCGCTATCTTGGACGCTCAGATGCCCGACTCGGACGGCTTCGAGCTGGCGGCCGCGGTCCGGGCCGATCGTGAGCTGGCAGCCACCAGACTCCTGATCCTCACCTCCGCGGGACAACGCGGCGACGGCGAGCGCTGCCGCCAAATGGGCATCCAGGCCTATCTCACGAAGCCCATAGCGCGCGCCGATCTGATCGAAGCGGTGAGCACCGTGCTCACGGAAGCGCCGCCCGCCGGTGCCGCACCCGCGCTCATCACCCGCCACTCGATCGCGGAGTCGCGCCACACCCTGCGGATCCTGCTCGCCGAGGACAACCCCGTGAACCAGCAGGTGGCCACGGCCATGCTCGTCAAGCGCGGCCATCAAGTCGACGTCGTGAGCAACGGGCGCGAAGCCGTCGACGCCGTGCGCGCCGTCAGGTACGACGTGGTGCTCATGGACATCCAGATGCCCGAGCTGGACGGGTTCGCGGCGACCGAGGGCATCCGGGCGCTCCCGGAGGGCCGGCTGCTCCCGATCATTGCGCTCACGGCGCATGCACTGAGCGGCGAGCGCGAGCGCTGCCTCGAGCGCGGCATGACCGGGTACGTCGCGAAGCCGTTCAAGGCGCACGATCTGTTCGCCGCCATCGAGGGCCGGACCGCCCCGACGACGGACTCGGCGGACTCGCCCGCGCCACGGGTGGACCTCGCCGCATTCCGGCGCACCATGCAGGAGGCGGGCGCGGAAGAGGCGGTCGCCGGCATCCTGGCGACGTTTGCCAACACCTTGCCACAGCGGCTCGAGGCGCTGGCGGACGCGACCGGCGGCCAGGACCCCGAGCCGATTCAACGAGCCGCGCATGCATTCAAGTCCGCCGCGGCGACCATCGGGGCCCGTCGCCTCGCGCAGCTGCTCGAGGAGATGGAGGCGTCCGCTCGGGGCGGTGACGTGGTACGGGCGCAGAGCGCGTTACAGGAGGTGAGAAGCGAAGCGCTGATCGTGTTGGATCACGTGCGGATGGCGGTGGACGGAGGGGGCCATGGCTAAGACGATTCCCGTGCTCGTCGTGGACGACGACGCAGTCTCAAGTGCGCAGCTCTGCGCACTGGCGAAAGCGGCTGGCTACGGGCCGAGGAGCGCCGTCAACGGGAGGGAAGCGTGGGAGATGCTGCAGCTGTCGCCGTTCCAGCTGGTGATCTCGGATTGGTACATGCCCGAGATGGACGGCCCGGAGCTGTGCCGCCGGATCCGCGCGCGCCCCAACAAGCCCTACGTCTACTTCATCATGGTCACGTCCCGCGGCGGCAAGCAGCAGTATCTCGCCGGGATGGAAGCCGGGGCGGACGACTTCATCGCCAAGCCGGTCGATCCGGACGAGCTGCGCGCCCGGCTCACCGTCGCCGAGCGCATCCTCGGCTTGCGCACGGAGCTACAACAACTGGAAGGGCTGCTCCCGATCTGCTCGTACTGCAAGCGGATCCGCAACGATCGCGACGAGTGGAAGTCGCTCGAGGACTACATCGAGCAACATTTCGCGACGCAGTTCAGCCACAGCATCTGCCCCGACTGCTATGTCAAGTATGTCCAACCGCAGCTCGACCAGCGGGAGGGCCGGGAGTGACCGCGGCTCCGGGAACGCTGGCCGCCTTCTTCTTCACGTTGCCGGACGGCGAGCCCGCCTGACGCCTTGTCCACCCCCGTCCGGATCCTCATGGTCGAGGACGTCCCCGCTGACGCGGAGCTGAACGAGCTGGAGCTGCGCGCGGCGGGTATCTCCTACGTCACCCGCCGCGTGGATACCGAAGCGGCGTTTCGCGGGGCGCTGGGCGCGTTCGCCCCCGACATCGTCCTGTCGGACCATTCATTACCTCAGTTCTCCGCGGCGGACACCCTGCGAATCGCCCTCCAGGAGAGTCCCGACACCCCGGTCATCATCGTGACCGGCAGCCTCGACGAGGAAACGGCCGCGGAATACATCAAGGCCGGCGCGACGGACTACATCCTCAAGCACCACCTTCAGCGGCTCGGCCCCGCCGTGCTCCGTGCGCTCGAGCTCAAGCGCGCCCGGGAGGAGCAGGACCGCGCCGAGCAGGCCCGGCGCCAATCCGAGGAGCGCTACCGCATGCTCGTCGAAGGCGTCCGGGACGTGATCCTGGCGCTCTCGCCCGACGGGATCATTATCTCCCTCAATCCCGCCTTCGAAGCGGTCCTCGAGCTCCCCCGGACAGAGTGGATCGGCAAGCCGTTCGATCAGCTGGTGCACCCCGAGGACCTCCCGCTCGCAGTCGAGCTGTTCAGCCGCGTGGCATGCGGTGAACCTCGCCCCGCCAACCCGTTCCGCGTGCGGACCCGCAAGGGCGACTATCGGCTGGTGGAGTTCGCCGCCACGGCCCAGCGGCGCGAGGGGCAGCTCGTCGGGATTCTCGGCATCGGCCGGGACGTCACCGAGCGCGCGCAGCTCGAGCAGCAGCTCCGCCAGGCGCAGAAGATGGAGGCCGTGGGACGGCTCGCGGGCGGGATCGCCCACGACTTCAACAACCTCCTCACCGCCATCACCGGGTACGCAGAGCTGTTGCAGGAAGACCTGGCGGCAGACGACCGCCGCCGCGAAGACGTGGTCGAGATCCGCAAGGCCGCCGATCGTGCCGCGGGACTCACGCGCCAGCTGCTCGCGTTCAGTCGACAACAAGTCCTCCAACCCCGCGTGCTCGACTTGAACGCGCTCGTGGCCGAGTTCGAGAACATGCTGCGCCGGTTACTGGGGGAGGACATCGCGCTGGCCACCCGTCTCGCTCCCGTGTTGGGCGCAGTGCAAGCCGATCCCGGTCAGCTCGAGCAGGTGGTCATGAACCTGGCGGTGAACTCGCGGGACGCGATGCCCAGCGGCGGCCAGCTCACGCTCGAGACCGCCAACGTGGATCTCGATGACGCCTTCGCGCGCGAGCACCACCCTGCGCGCCCCGGTCCGTACGTCCTGCTCGCGGTGAGCGACACCGGCACCGGCATGACTGCGGAGGTACAGGCGCACCTGTTCGAGCCGTTCTTCACCACGAAGGAGAAAGGGAAAGGCACGGGCCTGGGCCTCGCCACCGTGTACGGGATCGTGAAACACAGCGGCGGCTTTATCTCGGTGTACAGCGAGGTCGGCCACGGCACCACATTCAAGATCTACATCCCACGTGTGGAGGGATCGGCCCCCCCCCGCCCGGGCGCCGCGCCCGCCTCTGTCGCCAGGGGGACCGAGACGGTCCTGATCGCCGAAGACCAGCCCGCTGTGCGCGCGGTGGCGCGCCAGATCCTGGCGCGGCACGGGTACACCGTTCTCGAGGCGCCCAGCGGTGAGGCGGCACTCGACCTGGCTGCGCGCTATTCGGGCACCATCCACCTCCTCCTCACCGACGTCGTCATGTCCGGCCTGAGCGGGCCCGAGCTGGCGCGGCGGCTGCTCCCCGTCCGGCCCGAAGCCCGCGTGCTGTTCATGTCCGGCTACACCGGGGAGGCCATCGTGCACCATGGCCTGGCCGCCCCCGGGATCCACTACATCCAGAAGCCGTTCGCGCCCGAGGCCCTGGCGGCGAAGGTGCGCGAGGTGCTGGATGGCTGAAGCGCCAGGCGTTCAGGACAAGATGCACCTGACCCTCGAGCGCAAGATCCAGATCGGGTTCGGCATCGCCGTTGCGATCATCGTCGCGGTCGGCGCGGCCGCGCTCCGCAGCACGACCGCCACGGTGGAGAGCGCCCTGTGGGTGGCGCACACGCTCGAGGTGCGCCGGCAGCTCGGGGCCACCTTTGCCGATCTGATCACCGTGGAGACCGCGGTGCGTGGCTACGTGATCACCGGGGACACGACCTACCTCGGGCCTTACCACGCCGCCCAGGCGACCGTGGGCGGCCTGCTGGCCGGGCTCCGCACCCTCACCGCGGACAACCCGGCGCAGCAGCGTCGGCTCGATTCGCTCACGACGCTGGTTGCGACCCGCCTCGAGCGCTTCCAATGGACCATCGAGACGCGCCGCGCCGGCGGGCCGGCTGCCGCCGCCCGGGCGGTGATCGGCGGCCGGGGCAAGGAGTTGATGCAGCTGATTCGCGCGTCGATCGACTCGATGGAGGACGAGGAGGGGCGGCTGCTCGCGCAACGCTCCGCGACCCTGCAGGCCAAGGCGCGCCTGGCTCGCCTCGCGGCCTGGAGCGGCGCCGTGATCGCGGTGACGCTCGCCGGGCTCGCCGGCGTGCTAGTCAGCGGCGAGCTGTCCGGGCGACGCCGAGCGGAGCAGATCGTGCAGGAGACCCAAGCGCGCTTTCAGCAGATGCTCGCCTCGAGTACCGCCGTCCTCTACGGCAACACGGTTGTGGGAGAGACCTACTCGCCCAGCTGGGTGAGCGAGAACATCACCCGGATCACCGGTTACGAGCTGCACGAGCCGCTCCGACCAACCTGGTGGATCGATCACTTGCACGCCGACGATCGGGCGCGCGTGCTCGCCGAGATGCCCGTCCTGCTGGCCCACGACCGATTGACCACCGAGTACCGCTTCCAGTACAAGGACGGCACCTACCACTGGGTGCATGATGAGTCGCGGGTGCTGCGGGACGCCGCGGGCGAGCCGGTCGAGGTGGTGGGCTCGTGGGTCGACATCACCGATCGTCGGCGGGCAGAGGAGGCGCTGCGCGCGAGCGAGCAGCGGCTCCGGCTCCTCGTGGGGAGCGTGCGGGACTACGCGATCTACCTGCTCGATGCGACGGGCACGGTCGTGAGCTGGAACCCCGGTGCGCAGCAGATCAAGGGCTACCGCGCGGAGGAGATCGTCGGCCAGCACTTCTCGCGCTTTTACACACCGGACGACGTCGCCGCCGGCAAGCCCCAAGCCGCCCTGCAGGCGGCAGCCGCACAGGGCCGGTTCGAAGAGGAGAACTGGCGCATCCGTAAGGACGGGACACGGTTCTGGGCCGACGTGGTGATCAGCGCGGTGCGCGATGACCGCGGGACCCTCGTGGGCTTCGCGAAGGTGACACGGGACCTGACCGAGCGCAAGCGGGCGGAGGACACATTGCGGCGCTACGCGGCGCAGCTCGAAGCCGCCAATGCCGAGCTGAACGCGTTCGCGTACTCGGTCTCGCACGACCTGCGGGCCCCGCTCCGCGCCATCGACGGGTTCAGCCAGGCGTTGCTCGAGGATTACGCCGACCGGCTGGACGACGCGGGTAAGGGCCACCTCGCCAGGGTGCGGTCCGCCAGTCAGCGCATGGCCACGCTGATCGACGATCTGCTCAACCTCTCCCGGGTCACGCGTAGTGAGATGCACATCGGGCCCTTGGACCTGAGCGCTCTCGCGAGCGGCATCGCCGAAGGCCTCAAGAAGCGCGACCCCGCGCGACACGTCGAATTCGCCATCGCACCGGGCCTTCATGCCCAGGCGGACCCCGGTCTCATACGTGTGGTGCTGCAGAACCTGCTCGAAAACGCGTGGAAGTTCACGGGCAAATGCTCCGCTGCGCGCATCGAGTTGGGCAGCGTCCCCCACGACGGGCGGTCCGCCTATTTCGTGCGGGACAACGGGGCGGGCTTCGACATGACGTACGTCGGTAAGCTGTTCGGCGCATTCCAGCGGCTCCACGGCGCGCAGGAGTTCGACGGCACCGGGATCGGTCTTGCGACCGTGCAGCGCATCATCCACCGCCACGGCGGCCGCGTCTGGGCGGAAGGGGCGGTGGGCCAGGGCGCGACGTTTTACTTCACCCTCTAGGCGGAGCGAGGACCGATGAACGACAAGGTGATCCTACTGGTGGAAGACAACGCCGACGACGAAGCGCTCACGCTCCGCGCCTTGAAGAAGAACAACATCAAGAACGAAGTGGTCGTGGCGCACGACGGGGTCGAAGCGCTCGACTATCTGTTTGGCACCGGCGCCTTCGCCGGCCGGAGCCGGCGTGCCGTACCGCAGCTCGTGCTGCTCGACCTGAAGCTCCCCCGGGTGGACGGGCTCGAGGTACTGCGCCGGCTGCGGGCCGATCCCCACACCCACCTCCTCCCCGTGGTGATCCTCACGTCCTCCA
>Ga0209157_1004775_pt1 | contig 10032 bp, 10 predicted proteins | sample GraSoiAngelo_135_FD_185892 | JGI IMG/M metagenome (GOLD analysis project Ga0209157, IMG submission 185892) | Grasslands soil microbial communities from the Angelo Coastal Reserve, California, USA - 14_0929_05_40cm (SPAdes) (version 2) | ecosystem: Environmental > Terrestrial > Soil > Grasslands ...
GCGATCCTCGGCTTCTTCAAGTACTGCGACTTCTTCGTCGGCAGCTTCGTGAACCTCCTGCACGCGCTCGGCGTCCAGCAGGTCGACGTGCGCACGCTCGGCATCCTCCTCCCGCCCGGGATCAGCTTCTACACCTTCCAGGCGATGAGCTACACGGTCGACGTCTACCGCGGAGACGCCACGCCCACCGACGACTTCCGGGACTTCGCGCTCTTCGTCTGCTTCTTCCCCCACCTCGTCGCGGGCCCGATCATGCGCGCCTCCAACCTGCTGCCCCAGGTGCTGCATCCCCGGCAGCGGCGCCCGGGCGACGCCGAGGAGGGCTTCGCGCTCGTGCTCCTCGGCCTCTTCAAGAAGGTCGTCATCGCCGACAACCTCGCGCCGATGGTCAACATGATCTTCTTCCAGTACGGGGGCGGCGGCCACCACGTCCCGACGGGGCCCGAGTCACTCCTCGGGCTCTACGGCTTCATGTTCCAGGTGTACGGCGACTTCTCCGGCTACTCGAGCGTCGCGCGCGGCATCGCCAAGTGGCTCGGCTTCGACCTGATCATCAACTTCCAGACGCCATACCTCTCGACGACGCCCAGCGAGCACTGGCGCCGCTGGCACATCAGCCTCTCCAGCTGGTTCCGCGACTACCTCTACATCCCGCTCGGCGGCAGCCGCCGCGGCGCGGCCGCCGAGCACCGCAACGTGATCATCACCATGACGCTCGCCGGCCTCTGGCACGGCGCGGCCTGGACCTACGTGATCTGGGGCGCGTACACGGGCGTGCTGCTCTGCATCTCGCGCGCCCTCGGCACCAAGGAGGTGAGGAACGTGGCGGGCCAGCGGCTGCGCTGGGGGTGGCGCGTCCTCCTCACCTTCCACCTCACCTGCAGCAGCTACCTGTTCTTCCGGTCGAGCAGCGTGCCGGCCGCGCTCCATATGGGCGCCCGCATCCTCACCGACTTCACGCCGACGGCGACGGCGGCCACCATGCTCGGGCTGCTGCTCTTCTACGCCGCACCGCTCTTCGCGCTCGAGGCCTTCACCGATGGGGAGCGCCACCTCGAGCGGCTCTTCGCCGCGCCCTGGCCTCGCCAGGCGGTGGCCTACGCCTACTTCGTGCTGATGCTGGTGGTCTTCCCGGCCGTCCAGACCCATGAGTTCATCTACTTCCAGTTCTGAGGCGATCGGCGCGGCGATCGCCGCGCCGGGCCGGGCGACCCGGATCGCGCTCGTGCTGCTCCTCGTCCTCGGCGGCGTCGAGGTCGACCAGGCTCCCCGCGCACGCCGAGGCGTTCAGTGCCGATCACTCGTACGTCAACACCTGGTACTTCATGCTGAACCACTACCTGTGGCGGCCCGGCAACCGGGTGGATCTGGTCGTCATCCCGTTCGTCGGGCCGAGCCTCTACGACAAGAACGAGATCGAGATCGGCCGGCTCGCCCGCTTCTTCACGAGCGTCGAGGACTGGCCGGAGGTGCTGCGGACGGACCTCGCGACGACGGCCGAGCGCGCCGACTTCCTCCTCTCCAATTTCTGGGCGAGCTGGGGGGCGCGCGACCGCATGCAGGAGCTCGCCTTCACCCGTCTCTTCCCGAACTACAAGGCGTACGCCCGCGAGCAGCAAAACCTCTTCCTCGCGGAGCAGTTCGCGAACCCGAGACGGGCACACAAGGCGCGCTCGCTGGTCGCGCTCGCGCGCCTGCTCGGGACCGCGCACGAGCACGCCACGCCGCTCTGCTTCGTGGTCTTCCCGACCCAGCGCGCCGACTGGAACCAGCAGCCGTACGCCGAGGCGCGCCGGTTGATCGAGGCGAGCGGCGTACAGTACGTCGATCTGCGCGGCGGCGCCGACGTCGACACGAGCATGTTCGCCGACCTGGTGCACATGAACCTCGACGGCCGCGCCCTCTACACGGGGCTGCTGGCCGACGCCCTGGCGCCGGTCCTCGGTCCGGGCCCCTCCGAGGCGGGGTCCGCCTTCGCCGCGGGCGGGGCGGGCGAGTAGCCTAACCCGCGCCCGCCTTCGGGAGGCGGCCGGGCCAGGCGGCGGTGAGGGTCCGGAACTCCTCGTCGGCGGTGATCGTCACCGCGCGGAAGTTCGGATGCGGGTTGCGGAACCAGTCCGGCGCGCCGGCCATCTCGCCGTCCTTCGAATCGTCCACGATCTGCCGCCCGAACCGCTTCTGCGACAGCTCGTCGTTGCGGATGCAGAGGTCCCAGTTGCCCGCGGTCACCTCGCGTCGGAGCCGCGCGAACACCTCGACCAGCGGGTACTGGCGCTCCCGGGCGACACGGCGCACCACCTCCCAGGTGCGGTCGTACTCCTCGTTCATGCGCTCGCTCGCGTTGTGCACGGGGTCGATGTAGCTGTTCGTCTCGAGCACGAGGTGCACGCCGGGGTAGTCACGGCGCAGGCGGTCGCACAGCTCCTCGAGCTGCCGCCCGAACTCCTCGAGCGAGAAGCGGCCCCGATCGTTGTGCCCGTAGCGGATGAGGGCGATGTCGAGGTGCGGCACGCGGCCACGGACGTCGCGCTCGTAGCGGGTGCGCCAGAAGAGCCAGGGCCGCCGCTCGTGCAGGAAGCGGAAGACGTAGTCGCCGCTCTTGCAGAGGTTGACGTTGACGATCCGCTGGCCCGGGTAGCGCTCGGCGAGCCGCGCGTTCAGCACCCGGTCGATGTGCAGCGGCGCCGGCAGGTAGTCGGTGCTGCACGTGCTGTCGCCGAAGTGCGCGATGACGACGCGGTCCGGCGCGTCGGCCGACGGGGCGGGGGAGCAGCTCGCGCCGGCGAGCGCCAGCAGGAGCAGCGCGGCGCGTCCGACCCGCGGCATGCCGGGCCAGTCAGTGCTGCGGGAACCAGCGCTCGAGCGTGCCGGTCGCGATCATCCGCACGCCGGCCTCGTCGAGCCCCGCGCTCGCTCGCCGGAAGCCGCCGAGGAGGTCGGCGGTGCCGTCGTAGTGCGGCCAGTCGGAGGCGAGCGCGACGTGGTCGGCAGGCAGGAACTCGAGCGCGATCCGGATGTCCGTCCGCTCGCAGGCCTCGACCGTGACCATCATCTGCCGCTCGAAGATCTCCATGGGCGGAGTCTTCCACCCCGGGGCCTTCAGGCGTCCGAACGCCTCGCGATGCTCCTCGAAGCGCTCGAACATCGACGGGAGCCAGCCGACACCGGCCTCGAGGATCATGGTCGGCATGGTGGGGAAGCGGTCGAACACGCCGCCCGCCATCATGTCGTAGAGCGTGTAGATCATGTCCAGCGGGAAGCCGAGGCACGATGCCGCCATGATGTCCGGCAGGCGGTAGCCGCGCGACGTGCCGTCCTGGTCCCACATCGGCAGCGGATGCAGGCCGAGCTTCATGCCGGTGTCGACGATCGCCTGCCAGAGCGGATCGAAGACGGGGTCGGAGTACTTCCGGCCCTGGACCGAGTTGGTGCGGATGAACACGGCGGGGAAGCCCATCTCGGCCGTGCGCCGCACCTCGGCGACGGCCGCCTCGACGTCGGTGAGCGGCAGCGTCGCCACCGGGATCAGCCGGCCGCCCGAGCCGGCGCAGTACTCGCGCATCATCCAGTCGTTGTACACGGCGCAGACCGCCGGCGCGACGTGAGGGAGCAGCGTGCCGCCCGCGAGCATGAAGGTGGGATAGAGGACCGCGCGCGACACACCGTTGCCGAGGTTGAAGTCGAGCCGGGCGCGGCCGTCGATCGCCCAGGGCGGCGCGTCGACGATGGTGTGGCGCTCGGGCTCGGGGCTGGCGAAGACGCGCTCGAGCGGCACACCCATGGCGCAGGCGAGGCCCATGTTCTCGAGCATGTCCTTGGCCCGGATGCCGCCGTGCATGACCTCCAGGTTCGCGATGTCGATGCCGTAGATCTTGGAATGAAAGACGCCCTGCTCGTCACGATAGAAGTGCGGTCCGAGCGGCCGCAGGTCGCGCGGCAGGCGCTCGACCCAGAGGTCGCCCGGCTCGATGACGTGACCGTCGGCATCGGCGAGGCACTCGATCGTCTCGTTCGCGGTCGCCTGCATGGGCTCGCCCTCCTGCCCTCCGTTAGCTCCGGCCGGCGAGCTTTGTCAATCACTTGACCTAATCAGATGCTTGACACCGCTCGGTTGCCGGCGTCCCGCTCCTCGCATAAGGCTGGCCTCGAGATGCACCCCGACGCGACGCACATCGAGCGGCTGAAGGAGGTCGGCCGCTACGCGCTCGGCGTGGAGTGGGGCGACCGGCACGAGAGCATCCTGCCGTACAAGAATCTGCGCCTCGCCTGTCCGTGCGATGCCTGCACCGCAGCCGCTCCTGATGCGTCGCTCGCGCCCGAGGCCGAGCGGCCCGTGGACTTCCAGGTCCTCGGCGACCGGAGCCTCTTCATCCGCTGGGCCGACGCGCACGAGACCCTGCTGCTGGTCGAGGAGGTCCGCAACCTCTGCCGCTGCGCGCGCTGCGTCGGGGAGCCGGACTTCCCGATCTCGGGGCGGTAGGGGTCGGCCCACGGCGCCGGACGGCCCCCCCTGCGCCCAGCACCGCGGCACACGCCGTCCAGAAAAGAGGCACCCGTCGGGGTGGTCGCAGCGGGCGTGGGGCCGGCGCGGTGCCCTCTGCACCGCGGAACCGGGGGGCAGACGCGAACGACGTCGCTGCCGCGCCCGGCACGACCCTTGCGTCCCGAACCTACGACGGCGCCAGCTGCCACATCCATCATGGAGACCAACGAGCTGCATCGGCTCCCCTCGCTCGTTCGCGTGCGTGTCGTGCCCCCGGCCGCCGCGGGCTGGCGCGAGCTGGAGCGGGTGAGCTGGCTCACGCCCTACGAGGCCGAGACGATCGGGGAGGACGCTCGCCGCGCAGGGCCGGGGACGCGGTTGGAGGTGACGGTCCCCAGGCTCACGAGCGCGCGTCGAGTGGCCCGCGGCCTCGTCCGAGGCTACCTGCCCGGTTCCGTCGTGTAGAAGACCCGCTCGATCTCCGACAAGACGAGGGTGCCGACCTGGAGCACGCGCGGGTCACCCTCGCGCCGGGCGTAGAAGGCGCTCCCGGCGGCGTTGAGGCCGCCCACCAGCAGGCGACGCGGGCCGCGGCCGGTGACGACGGTGACCATCCCGCGCGGCCGCCCGAGGCCGAAGGCGGTCGGGTCGGGGGTGCGGAAGACGTCGACCGCCCGCAGCGCGAGCAGGGTGTCGAGCAGATCGCCGAGCGCCTCGGCCGTCTGCGCGGCGGCGGGCCGGCCGTCGACGTCCCAGCCGCCCGTGGTGCGCGTCGACGCGACGTGGCGGCCGTCCAGCTCCAGCTCGATGCCCCGCACCCAGCGGGGCTCCGCGTTGAAGAGCCGGTGGCCGCGAGCGGCGTCCCGGCCGCGCAACGCGATCGGGCCCCGTGTGCTCAGGGCGAGCCCGAGGCCGAGCGCCGCCACTGCGGCGAGGGCGAGCGTCCGGTGCAACGCTACCCCCGGCGCCGGCGGACGGCGATCACGAGGCCCGCGACCAGCACGAGCCCGGGCTCGACCACGGCGCCGGCCACGAAGATCGCCCGCGCATCCCGCGCCGTCAGCACGAGCGGTGAGAGGGGACGTTCGACTTCCGGCAAGCGCTTCGGGCGCTCGCCGGCGAGCGCTTCCTCGCCCGCGACCCATGCGACCGCGTTCAGCGCGAGGTCGCGGTTGCCGAGGAGGTCGAGGTAGGCGTCGCTCGCGAAGTCGGCGTCCCCGGCGACGACCAGACGCCCTCGCCGCCGGCCGGCCCCGTCACCGCCGTGGCCGACCTCCGCCATGACGAGGACCGGCGCCGGCCCGGGCGTGTCGCCGGCGGCGGCCGACGGCTCCTCTCCCCGGCGGGCACGCGCCGGGTCGCGCTCCGTCCACGCGCTCGGGGCCGTCCGCGCGATCGTCTGCGCGTCGATGCCCGTCACCTCCGCGCCGACGTCCACCGTGCGCGCCGACGGCAGCACCGCGCCCGTGTCGATCGCGCCGGCATCCGGGTCCGTCACCGGGTTGCCGCGCTTGAAGAGCTCGACGACCGCGGCCAGGCCGTCGGTCCCGAGCACGCGCCGCTCGCGGTCGACGATCATGTCGTCGCCGAGCCGGATACCCATGCTGGCGAGCAGCCGCGCCAGGTTCGGGAGCGGCGCCGGGTCGAGCAGCATGACGACGCCGCCGCCGGCCCTCAAGTAGCCGGCGACGGCGTCGAGCTCGGGAAGGAGGAAGTCGTGCCGCGGGCCGGCGACCAGCAGCACGTCGGCCCTGTCGGGGACCGGCCCGTCGACCAACGAGACGACCTCCGCCGCATAGTTCTCGGCCGCCAGCGCCGCGGCGAGGCGCCCGTACCCCTCGGCCCCTCCCCCGGGCGGGCGCTCGCCGTGGCCGGTCGTGAAGACGAGCCGCCGGGAGCGGCCCTGGACGACGCGCCGGATGCCGCCCGCCAGCTCTTCCTCCGGGGCCGCCAGGACGACGGCGCGCCGGCCCGCGTACTCGATCGCCGCGCGGCCGTAGGAGGACACGCCGAGGCTCCGCGCGCGCTCGGGAAAGCGGTCGAGGTCGAGGAGCTCGAAGTCGATGTGCGGGTTCGCATCGGCGAAGAGCCGTACGAGGTCCGCATACCGCTGGCGCGTACCGCGGCGGAAGAACACCGTGACGTGGAGCGGCGCCGTCACGTCGGCGAGGAGCTTGCGGGTCACGGGCGCGAGTGACAGCTCCCGGCCCGGCGTCAGGTCGAAGCGGCGGTTCGTACGCTCCGCGGCGACCTGCACCCCGCCGAGCCCCACGAGCAGGAGCAGCACCTGCGCCGCGAGCTCCGTCCAGCCCCGTGCGCCGCGGGACATCGCGCTCAGCGAAGGCCCCGCCAGCGGCGCGTGTCGAGGGCGAAGAGCGTGAAGCTGAGGCACGCGACGATGAAGACCACGAGGTAGGCGACGTCGCGGGTGTCGATCGCGCCGCGCGCGAAGGGGTAGAACCGGTCGAAGAGCGAGAGGGGCAGGAGCAGGCGGAGGGTCCCCTCGCTCAGCGCCGCCTCGTTCCAGGTCACCATCCAGAAGAAGAAGAGAATGCCGTAGGTGGCCGCCGCCGCGACCAGCTGGCTCTCGGTGAGCGCCGAGACGAAGAGCCCGCAGCCGACGAAGGCGGCACCGAGGAACACGAGTCCCCCGTAGCCGGCCACGAGCGGTCCGGGCGCCACCGGGTAGAAGCGCGCGAGGATCGCGGCATGCACGGCCGTGGCCGCGACCAGGAGCACGACGACGGCGACGCAGGCGAGGAACTTCCCCGCCACGATCTCCGCGTCGCGCACCGGGTACGTCCAGAGGAGCTCGAGCGTGCCGAGCTTCCGCTCCTCCGCGCACGAGTCCCCCGTAGCCGGCCACGAGCGGTCCGGGCGCCACCGGGTAGAAGCGCGCGAGGATCGCCGCATGCACGGCCGTGGCCGCGACCAGGAGCACGACGACAGCGACGCAGGCGAGGAACTTCCCCGCCACGATCTCCGCGTCGCGCACCGGGTACGTCCAGAGGAGCTCGAGCGTGCCGAGCTTCCGCTCCTCCGCGAACAGCCGCATGGTGAGCAGCGGCACGAGGACGAGGAGCAGCCCCTCGACGTCGAGCAGCTGGTACTGCCAGAGGCCGCGCGCGAGGTCGGTGCCGCCCATCAGGACGAAGAAGCCGAGGTTCGTGTAGAAGCGATACCCGGAAAGGACGAGGAAGACGGCGGCGAGCGCGTAGAAGAGGAGCGAGCCGAAGTAGAGCGCGAGCTCCTTGCGAGCGATGGCGACGACGATCACGAGGACCGCCCGCCGTTGCCGACCAGGCCGAGGAAGATCTCCTCGAGGCCGGGCGCCTCGTGGCGCAGCTCGAGCACCGTCCAGCCGCGCTGCTTGACGGCTTCCCCGGCCGCCCGCGCCAGCTCCGCCTCGCTCGCACCCTCGACGACGAACCCGTCGGCCGCCCGCTCGACGGCGAGGACGCCGGGCGCGGCGCCGAGCGCGGCGGCGACCTCGGCCGCGGGACCGTCCACCTTGAGCACGACGCGACGCCGGCCGCGCAGGCGGTCGCCGAGCTCGTCGGGCGCGCCCTCGGCCACGAGCCGGCCGCGCGCGATGACGATCACCCGCTCGCACAGCGCCGCCACCTCGGCGATGACGTGGCTCGAGAAGAACACCGTGCGCTCGCCGCGCAACCCCGCGAGCAGCGCCCGCATCTCCACCACCTGGGCCGGGTCGAGACCGATGGTCGGCTCGTCGAGGACGAGGATCGGCGGATCGCCGAGGAGGGCCTGCGCCAGGCCGACGCGCTGGCGGTAGCCCTTCGAGAGCGTGCCGATCCGCCGCCGCGCCACCGCTTCGAGCCCGCAGGCGGCGAGTGCACGCCCGACCGCCTCCTGGTGCGCAGGCCGCGCGATGCGCTTCAGGCGGGCCACGAAGGTGAGGTACGCCTGCACCCCGAGGTCGGGATAGAAGGGCGCGTATTCCGGGAAGTAGCCGACCGCGCGGCGGCAGGCGAGCGGCTGGCGGATCACGTCGTGTCCCGCCACCCTGACCTCGCCCGCGGTCGGCGGGAAGATGCCCGCCAGGATGCGCATCGTCGTCGTCTTACCGGCGCCGTTCGGCCCGAGGAAGCCGACGATCTCGCCCGCCCCGACGCGGAACGAGACCCCCGCCACCGCCTCGACGCGGCCGAACGTCTTCCGGAGGTCGCGCACCTCGAGCGCCGGCTCACCGTGCATCGTGCCCTGCTAGGTCAGCCGGCCGAGCAGCTCGGCCGTCAGCTCGTCGAGCGACGCGAGCCGGCAGGCGCAGCCCGTGAAGTCGTTGTCGAAGGTCAGGTCGTTCGGCACGGCGATCACGGGGATGCCGGCGGCGAGCGCGGCCGCCGCACCTCGCTCCGTGTCCTCCACCACGGCGCATTCCGCCGCCGCGAGGCCGAGCGCCGCCGCGGCCGCGAGGTAGGCGTCGGGGGCAGGCTTCGCCCGGACGTAATCCTCGCGCGTGATCGTCGTGCGCAGAAACGGCCCGAGACCGAGCTGTGCGAGGATCAGGTCGACCTCCGCCCGCGCCGTGTTGGTCGCGAGCGCGAGACGGTGACTGGTGGCCAGACGGGCCAGGGCCTCGCGCGCCCCGGGCATCGGCCGCACGCCCTCCTCGAGCAAGGCGCGGTACACCGGCGCCTTCAGCGCGCGCAGCTCGTCGGGTGCCACGGGCAGGCGGTACGTCCGGCAGGCGTACTCGGGACCGATGCCGCGGGCGATGAACCATCGCCGGTACTCCTCGAGCCCCATGTCGACGCCGAGCTCGAGCAGCACGCACCGGTAGGCGGCCCAGTGCAGGCGCTCGGTGTCGGTCAGCACGTAGGCGGCCCAGTGCAGGCGCTCGGTGTCGGTCAGCACCCCGTCGAGGTCGAACAGCACGGCGCGGATCACGGCGGCTCCCGTCCCGTCACAGCACCCAGCCCGTCAGCTTGCCGTAGACTTCCCGCCACCTGTGATAGCGCTCCTCGTACTCGGCCATCTCCCCCGGCACGGGGTCGACCTGCCGGCGCCGGGTCATCGCCGCCACCGCCTGCGAGACGTCGGCATGGAGCCCGGCGCCGACCGCGGCCAGGATGGCGCAGCCGAGGCTCGCGCTCTCGACCACGGTCGCGACCGCGAGCGGCACGCCGAGCGTGGTCGCGAGCAGCCGCGCGAGCGTCGGGCTCTGCGCCATGCCGCCGCTCACGGTGAGAACGGGAATCGGCCGGCCCGTCGCCGCGCTGAGCTGCTCGCAGTTGCCGCGGATCGCGAAGGCGACGCTCTCGAGGAAGGCGTGCAAGATCTCACCGCGCAGCGGCCGGTCGACGTGCAGCAGCGGGAAGCGGAAGAGCATGCCGGCGGGCTTGAGGGGGTTCATCTCGCGCAGGTTGAAGATCACCGGCCCGAGGTGGCAGTAGACCTGGCGCGGCGCGGACTCGAGGCTCCGCATCGCCTCCTCGGCGCCGACGTACGCGCTCGTGTCCGCGGTCCCGAACATGAGCTCGAGCAGCCAGCGATAGGAGTCGCCGGTGTCCCCCGCGTTACTCTCG
>Ga0209157_1004777_pt1 | contig 10028 bp, 8 predicted proteins | sample GraSoiAngelo_135_FD_185892 | JGI IMG/M metagenome (GOLD analysis project Ga0209157, IMG submission 185892) | Grasslands soil microbial communities from the Angelo Coastal Reserve, California, USA - 14_0929_05_40cm (SPAdes) (version 2) | ecosystem: Environmental > Terrestrial > Soil > Grasslands ...
AGTTTCATCCAGACAAAAATCCGGACGACCCGCACGCTGAGGAAAAATTTAAGGAGCTTGGGGAAGCGTATGATGTTCTTATGGACCCGGATAAACGCGCGGCCTATGACCGGTTCGGCCACGCTGCCTTTGCCCAGGGTGGCGCCGGTTTCGGTGGAGGTTTCCATGATCCGTTCGATATTTTCCGCGAGGTTTTCGGCCAGGCCGGATTCGGCGGTGGAATTTTCGAGACATTTTTCGGCGGCGGCAACGCGCATACACAAGATCGGCAACGCGGGTCGGACTTGCGTTACGACATGCGGATCGACTTGGAGGAAGCGGCTTTTGGCGCCGAAAAGGAAATTGAAATCGAGAAGCTCGACACCTGCAATAAATGTCATGGCAGCGGCGCTGAGCCTGGTTCGCGCACCGTTAGTTGTCCCGCCTGTGGTGGCCGTGGTCAGGTAATCAGTTCGCGCGGATTTTTCCATATTTCGCAGACCTGTCCCCGCTGTCGCGGTGCCGGCGAAATCATCGAGAAACCGTGCCGCGAATGCCGGGGGGAGGGCCGCGTAGAGAAACTGAGCCGCGTTAAATTGAAAATTCCGGCTGGAATCAAGGAGGGCTCACGCCTGCGTTCCTCACACAATGGCGAGGCTGGTATCCGTGGCGGCCCCCCAGGCGACCTTTATGTCGTCATTCATATCAAGGAGCACAAAATCTTTCAGCGCGACGGCGATAATCTTTATTGCGAGGTGCCAATCCCTTTTTCGCTCGCGGCTTTGGGCGGCGAGCTCGACGTGCCGACATTGGAAGGCAAAGCGCATCTGAAAGTTCCCCCGGGTACGCAGAGCGGGCAGATCTTCAAACTGCGCAGCAAAGGAATTGCGAACATCAACGGGCGCGATCGTGGCGATTTGCTTACACGTTTGATTGTCGAGGTACCGTCGCGCCTCAACGTAGAACAGCGTCGCAAACTTGAGGAATTCGCCGCGCTTTGCGACGAGGAGAACACGCCGTTGCGCAAAAGTTTTTTCGAACGCGCAAAGGAATTTTTCAAGTAATGGGCTCAACGGTGCCTAACCACGCCGTAAAGTTGATAGAATGTCCCCGCGACGCCTGGCAGGGCCTCAAGAGGCAGATCCCGACGGAATTAAAGGCGCGATATCTGCGCGAGCTGATCAGCGCGGGATTCAAACACATCGATGCCGTAAGCTTCGTTTCTCCGAAAGCTGTACCACAGATGGCTGATAGCGAGAAAGTGCTCGAACTGATCGATCTACCGCCTGATGTCGAAATCATCGGAATCGTGGTGAACGAAAAGGGTGCGGAGCGCGCGATCGCAACCGAAGCCGTGAGGACGCTTGGTTATCCCTATTCGATCTCTGAGACGTTTCTGCGCAAGAACCAGAACCAGACGCCTGAGGAGTGCTACAAGATTTTGCAGTCGATCAAGACGAAAGCTGATGATTCGGGACTCGACATGGTCGTGTATATTTCGATGGCGTTCGGAAATCCGTATGGCGACTTATGGGACAAGGACAAGGTGCGTGAGGCGTTGGCGAAAATCGCCGGCCTCGAGATCCGATCCATCTCGCTCGCGGACACCGTCGGTGCCGCCACCTCGCATCTAATTAGCCGAGTCGTTCAATCGGTGAAGGGCGAATATGTGAATTACGACATCGGCGTGCACCTGCACAGCACACACAACGACGCTTTAGCCAAAGTGCTCGCTGCGTACGATGCTGGTTGTCGCCGGTTTGATTCGGCCATCGGTGGGCTTGGCGGATGCCCGTTCGCGCAGAATGTGCTGGTTGGGAACATTCCGACAGAGAGCGTGTTCGAGGCGCTTCGACAACGCGGTGTGGAGCTGCCGATCGGCAAATCGCTGGAGAATGTGCTGACGATGAATTCGGATATCGCCTCGAAATGCGGATAAGGAATTTGGGTTTCTAAGATTCACTGGCGAATTTTGTTTCTGAACTCTGGAAACTGAACCCTGAACCTGTTGTCATGCACCGTTTCTATATCTCGCCGGAGAATTGGAACCATGACGCGCTCGCATTGACTGGCTCGGAAGCCCACCATTCGCGTGATGTCCTGCGGATGAAACCTGGCGAGAAGCTCGTTCTCTTCAATGGGCGCGGACGCGAGATCACCGCGGAAATTCTCGATCTCAGCGGCGACGAAATTCGATTACGGAAGTTGCACGAAGCAAAAACGCCACCAGTGCGCTGTCGGATCGTTCTGGGACAGGCGATTCCGAAAGGGAAAAACATGGAGTCGATCGTGCAGAAGGCGGTCGAGATCGGTGCTGCCGAGATTGCGCCAATTATCTCCGATCGCACCGTCGTTCAAGTCGATTCCGAAAACGCGGCTCAAAAACAGACCAAATGGCAGCAGCCAAGCAATGCGGGCAAAACTGGCTGCCGCGCCTGCACGCGCCGAGAAAACTCGCGGACTTTTTCGATGCTGTAGAGGCAGAGGCTGCCCTGAGCGATAGGCGAACGGGCGTGTCGCCTGCGGAATCTCCAATGTCGCAGCCGTCATTCGAGACGCTTCCGGAGCTACAAAAAGATATTGTCCATTTCGATCTTCGCCTGATCGGATCGCTACAGCCCGACGCCCAGCACTTGAAGAAAATCCTCGCGGATTATTCGAGCGAACACCGGCAACGCCCTCAGAGCGTATTGATGCTTATTGGTCCGGAAGGCGATTTCACACCTGCGGAACTTGCGCTCGCTCGCCGTCATGGGTGCCAGCCCATTACGCTTGGCCCGATTATTCTGCGAGTGGAAACCGCCGCGATTTATTGTCTGAGTGTTCTTTCCTACGAATTGCTAATCTAGCAGCGGCGACTTTCCTCGGCCGCAAAAGGGATTTGCGCGTAAGGACACGCGCTTCTACCGCCCTCCGGCGAGTCTATTCAGCGATCGCTGCTTCAACGGCAGATTCCTTGGGAAGAGTTGGGACAGGGGCGGTTTCGTCTGGTGGCGACGGCTGAATTGAAACAATCAGAAATTGACTCACGCCGTGATCGGTGTTCAGGGAGACAGATTCGCCAAGTTTGTGGCCCAGCAACGCCTGGCCGGTTGCCGTTTGATACGAAATAATGTGCCGCTCAGGCTCGCCGTCCCACGCGCCAAGAATGGTGTACGTTTCTTCTTTGTTTGTCTCCACGCTACGCAGCCTGATGATTGTGCCGATGGAAACACGAGATGTATCGACATTTTCAAATGAAGTTCCGCGCGCGTTGTGCAGCATTTGTTCGAGCTCGGCTTTGCGTCGCATAAGCACGCTTTGCATTTGCTTGGCCGCTTTGAATTCAAAATTCTCACTAAGATCGCCATACGATCTTGCAAGCGCGATTTCCCTGCTGTTCTCCGGGATTTTTACTTTCACGAGTTGCTCGTATTCAGCTTTGCGTTTTTCGAGGCTGCTCCAGGAAACGATTAACGGCATGGTCCTTTCCTGCGGTTGTGTGCCTATGATCATGCTCTCCAGTTCTGGATAAACTTTAACGATCCGTGCCAGAAGCGATCGTTTCGTGAGCTCGTCAAACAGCGGGCTTAGTTGAAGCCGCCGCATCGCATCGCGCGCGACAGCGACATCGGTTTTCTTAAAGATGTCTCCAAGCAATTGTCGATCTTCAACCAGCGCACGGTGCAACTTGCTGGCGCGGCCGGCGTTGCCGTGTTGTTCGCGTTCGAGCGTCGCGAAAATCGCGCCGAGCAATTCCGGTGTGATCAGCTCGCTCCAGCGCTCCCGTCCGTGACACAGCCAGGCGAGCATCTCGCTCGTGGCGGAATGCTCGCGGATGCTCCGCTCGAGCATTGTCCGAAGTTCGGCATGTTGTCCCGCCTCGCTCAAGATGCGCGGAATTTGCGTGACCATGCGACCGTGACTCCCTTGCATCAAGCATAAGGCACGCTCCGTCCAGCGAGGACCGAGGGCGGAAGGCAGCGCTTGCAAAACTCTTTTCTCTTTTGCCGCCGGCAATTTCGGCAAGACCGATATCAACCGTTTCTCTTGCTCCAGAATCAATTTCGACAGGGTCAAACCGATGTGCGTCGTGCGCAGTTGCGGAACGCGTCCGAGCAAATCGTCGCGCGCGATGATAAACTCGAAAGCGAGCTCGGGATGCATTTTCTGGTTGCGCACCGCCATGTTCTCGATCGTGGCGATGAACGGCTGCAGTTGTTTTTCAGGTTCTTTGAATTGCTGGTGAAATCTTATGATCTGCTCGAGTGCCGCTATTTGCTCTTTTGGTTGCCGCGCCTTGTTGAAAGACGCGATTAACTCGTCAGTGTGCGACACACCTTCGCCACGCAGTTGGATTGGCTCAGTATTTTTCGCGGGAATCGAAAAAGCGCCGCTCGCTTTGAGTAACTTCTTTGTCGATTCCCACCAGCGCTTCCATTCCGCTTCGGTCAAAACATCATTGACCAACCATTCACCGATCTGCGCGACGGTCGCCTGTCCACCAAGACTTTCGACAATATTTCGCACCACAGCCACTGGCTCGTCCCTCGCGAGCGTTTTGATCGAGGTCAGGTTGTTGGCCTTGCGCGCGAGAAAATGTTCCCGCGCGAGCGGCGTAAGGTTCTCTGCGGCGTACTGGACCTGCATGGGATGCGCTTTCTTGCTTGCAAAATCGATCACAATCTGATTGAGGAGAAGGTTCCATTCGGTCACGCGACCGAACCCCCAACTCTTGTGCAAACAAAACGTGCCCGGCTTCAACTTTTCGAGCTGCTCCGCGGCTTTTGCCGTAAGTTTTCCCGATTCAACAAGTTTTTGCGCTTCGGCATCCATTTTCGGGGTCGCACACAGTACGATGAACGCTTCAGATCGCGAGAAAAAAGTCTGCGGATATGCGTCGCATCCTATCGCAGGGCAGAGCGAACACCGCCGAGGCGCCTGCAATTTGCGATTGCCGCAAGCGGCGCGGCATGAAAATCTCGCGCTGTGACAACCAGCATTTGGTTTTGGATCGCCTTTCACATCGGCGTCTTTATTGCGTTAACGGTTGATCTGGTCAGTTTCAAGCGGCGCGATCGAGAGTTAAGCATGCGCGCTGCGGCGCAACGCAGTGTCCTGTGGGTGATTCTGTCGCTCTGTTTCAGCCTGGTCGTCTGGCGCTTAAAGGGCCCACAACACGGAGTCGATTTTCTCACGGGTTACCTCGTCGAGTATTCACTGAGCGTGGATAACATCTTCGTTTTTGTATTGATCTTTGCTTATTTTCATGTCCCGCCACGTGCGCAACATCGCGCACTGGTATGGGGAATTGTTGGCGCACTCGTGATGCGGGGAGTCATGATCTGGTGCGGCATCGCCTTGGTACAACGATTTCACTTTGTTCTCTATCTCTTCGGCCTCTTCCTGCTCGTCACGTCGTTTCGAATGTTTTTCGGGAAACACATGCGACGCGATTTCGGGGAGAGTTGGGTGATGCGGCTGTGCCGCCGTGTGTTCCCGATTACGAAGGACTTCTATAACGAGCACTTCAAAGCGCGCGTGAATGGCCGCTGGATGTTAACCCCACTCGCCCTCGCCTTAATCGTGATCGACGTCATGGATCTTATCTTCGCGGTCGATTCGATTCCCGCAGTGTTCGCCATTACGCGCGATCCATTTATTGTTTATACCTCAAACGTCTGTGCGATCATCGGCTTGCGATCGCTCTATTTTTTGTTGGCCCGCTTGATGGATCGTTTCATCTACTTGCAAACGGGGATCGCAGTCATCCTCGGATTCGTCGGGATCAAAATGATTGTTGCGGACTTCTACCCAATTTCCAACTGGCTCTCGCTTGGGTTCATCATAATCGTCTTGGCGGTGACGATCACAATTTCGATGATCGTAGCCCAAAACCGTGTTGCAAACGGTGACCGAAAATAAGTATTGCGTTATTGGTTGGAAATCTGTTTATCTATTGGTTACTCCCTATGAAGAACTTGTTTGTTATCTTTTTAATGATTGGACTTGCGGGAAGCTTGCTCGGCGACATCCAAGATCCGCCGGCCAACGATTATGGGCCGACGCGCAAGCTCGGTCGCGGCTTCTCGAATTTTTTCCTCGCTCCGGCGGAGGTTTTTGTGACGGTGACGACCATTAACACGTACGACGGGAATTCCGCAGCTGCGGGATACGGCGTCTGGCGTGGTCTAGGCCGCTCGGGTGCCCGGCATGTGGCCGGCCTGCTGGAGATACTGACCTTTCCCTTTCCGGCATGGCGGGAAAGCTACTACCCGATGCTTCCGCCAGATATTCCATACATTCACGCTGGCTATTCGGAATTTCCGCCTGAGCTCGGCTGGGAATCGAAGTATCCATACGTGCGCGATTATTGATCGCTTAGGATCGGGTTCGACCAGTAGGCCCGCGATCGCATGTCTTAAACTGGACTAGTTGACGCCACGCGCGAGCAGCGTAGTGATAGAGCGACTGCGCTCAGTCTGTCAGGCGATGCAATCGCGGCGTTTTCCCCCGTTGCCGGTCATCGGCATTGTAACGGGTGTTTATTTCATTGCCGGCAAGCTCGGATTGAGTTTGGCATTTCTAAACGCGAGCGCATCGCCGGTGTGGCCGCCGGCTGGAATTGCATTGGCCGTACTGCTCCTTTTTGGGTACCGCATCTGGCCGGCTATCTTTGTCGGTGCGTTTTTGGTGAACGCCACGACCGCGGGCAACGTTGCTACCTCGCTTGCCATCGCCACTGGAAATACGCTCGAAGCCGTCTCCGGTGCATGGCTGGTGAATCGGTTTGCGGGCGGCACAAGCGTCTTTGACCGGCCGCAAGGAGTTTTCAAATTCGCGCTGGCAGCCGTCGTCAGCACGATCGTCAGTCCCATTTTTGGTGTGACCAGTCTTGCACTTGGTGGTTTCGCCAATTGGGCGAATTATGGAGCGATCTGGTTGACGTGGTGGCTGGGGGATGCAACGGGCGATCTTCTGATTGCTCCATTAATTATTCTCTGGAGCGTTGCATCGAAACGCCGGTGGAACAGGAGCCAAGCCGTTGAAGTAGGCGTCCTCCTGCTGCTGTTGTTCGTCCTCAGCGAAGCGGTCTTCGGCGGCTGGCTTACAATTTCGGCTAGGAATTATCCAATCGCGTTCATTTGCGGACCGATTGTCATTTGGACGGCGTTCCGCTTTACACAGCGCGAAACGGCCACGGGTATTTTCATTCTTTCGGCGATCGCAATCTGGGGCACCCTGCATGGCTTTGGTCCGTTCGTAAGGGAAACGGAAAACCAATCCCTTCTCGCTTTGCAGTCCTGGGCAGCTGTACTTACCATTACGGCGATGGCCCTTTCCGCTGGCATGGCGGAACGGCAGCGGGCTGAAGAGGCGCTTCAGCAACAAAAGGCAGTCGTCGAAACGGCCAACCGGACCAAAGATCAGTTCCTAGCCATGCTTTCGCACGAATTGCGCACACCGCTAACGCCCGTCATTTCCGCATTGGAGGCGCTCGAGACAGAACCGGCGCGGACTGAAGAGACGAAAGCGTCCCTGGCCATGATCCGTCGCAATGTCGAACTTGAAACGCAACTAATCGATGACTTGCTCGACTTTACCCGGATTACAAAAGATAAATTGCAGTTGAGATTTGCTCCAGTCGATGCGCATCTCGCGATCTCAAACGTAGTCGAAATTTGCCGCGCGGAAGCCGCTTCGAAACAGCTTGACGTCCATCTCAACCTTCGGGCGAGCACCTACAACGTGGCTGCTGACGCGGCGAAGTTCCAGCAAATCATTTGGAACGTGCTCAAAAACGCGATCAAGTTCACGCCCGAAGAAGGAGAGATTGCCATCTCGTCTTTAAACCCGTCTCCGGAAGTTCTGACAATCAGCGTGCGCGACACCGGCATCGGCATTGACCCGGAAGTCATGCGACGTATTTTTGAGCCCTTCGAGCAGGGAAACCGCTCATTCGAACGCCGCTTTGGCGGTTTGGGACTGGGCTTGGCCATTTCGAAATCTCTCGCGCAGGCGCACGGTGGCACACTCACGGTTCAAAGCGACGGGCCCGATCGTGGATCGACATTCTTGTTGTCGATGCAAACGATCTCACCCGCCGAAGCACTGACCGTCCCTGTCAGAACGAGAGACGAGACTTCGTGGCAAGGCTTGAAAATCTTGCTCGTCGACGACCACCAAGACACATGTACTGCTTTGGAAAAATTACTCGTCCGCCGTGGTTATCTCGTAGCAGCGACCCACACTATGCGCTCGGCGATGGAAACTGCGGTGCGCAATAGGTTCGATCTTCTCATTAGCGATGTCGCACTTCCAGACGGCACCGGACTGGAACTAATGATGCAGTTGCACGCCATTTCGAACATTCCGGGGATTGCCATCAGCGGCTTCGGCAACAACGGCGACGTCGAGAGAAGTTTGCAGGCAGGTTTTTCCGAGCACCTGATAAAACCCGTGAAGCTCGACACGCTCGAAGCGGCGATTGAGCGGGCACTCCAAGGAGCGGCGGTTTCCTAGCAACCCGGCGAAAATAGCTCACCTTTCATTTATTCATTAATACCCGCTTCAACGGGTTAGCTCCAAGCGCCGCTACGAATGTGTGATTCGCGTCTGGCACCGTGCTCAATCAGGCTGTTAATGCTATGCGCATTGTCGATCTGAAAATCCAAGACGTCGCTTTCGGTGGAAAGGGTGTGGGGCGGCAAAACGGGAAGGCCGTGTTCGTTCCTTACACGATTGAAGGCGAGACGGTCTCGGCTGAAATCGTGCGAGAGAAGAAGCAATTCGCGGAGGCAGACCTCGTCGATGTTAAGGAAAGCTCGCTGGATCGCGTTACGCCGGAGTGCCCGTATTTCGGTCGCTGCGGCGGATGCGCTTATCAACACATCGCTTACGAACATCAACTGGCGATTAAATGGCGCCAGGTTCGCGATGTTCTTAAGCGGATTGGCAAACTCAAGGATGTTCCGATGCGACCGATTATTCCCTCGCCTCAGCAGTACGGATATCGCAATCGCATCACTGTGCATGCTCAGGATGGTGTGATCGGCTTTTTCCGGCGCGATTCGCATCGCTTGATCGACATTGAGCGTTGCCCAATTTCGCGTGACGACGTCAATCACGCGCTGTCGGAATTACGAGCACAACAACAAGTGCGCGATGGACATTATACACTGCGTGCTTCGCCCAGTCCGCGGGTTTTTTCTCAAACGAACGCCGCGGTCGCAAATGCATTGCGCGAATTGATTGTCGGTCTTGTCGCGCCAAACCAGCAACTGTTAATCGATGCCTACTGCAGCGCTGGATTTTTTGCGAAAGCGCTGCTCGAAAAATTTGAGCGTGTAATCGGCATTGATTGGGACCGATTCGCCATCGAAGCGGCCAGGCAGAACGCGACCGAGAAGGAAACTTACATCGCCGGCGACGTGGAAGATGTAGAGGCGGCTGTCTCAGCCGCAAACCTGGAAATTGCGGGCGACACGCCTGCCACTACAATGATTGTTGATCCCCCAGCAACCGGCCTCAGCGCAGCCGTGCGAAAGGCAATTATCGATCTTGCGCTGACAACGCTGATTTATGTTTCCTGCAATCCGCCGACATTAGCGCGCGATTTGAAAGAACTGTGCGAAAAATTCACGATCGATTCGGTCACTCCGCTCGACATGTTTCCGCAGACGGCCGAAATCGAAGTGGCAGTCCACCTTCATGCATAAACCAGCAGATCTATTTCTTCCGGTAGCGAATTCGACACTTCGCGAATGACGTTTCCGCGAAGCAGATTTATCAGCGCGCTGCGTTGCGGCGCGCCGAGAATCACGCGCGATGCACCAAGCGTCGCGGCCACATCAACAATCGTTTCCGCGGCCGACGGGCTTACAGCATAACAGAACAGCGGCTGGTGATCGGCGGCTTTTCGTTTCGCTTCTGAGAAAATTGCGCTCGCTTCAGCGTCCTCGTGCCATTTGCGGCCGACATCCTGTTCAGTCATGAACGGTTGTTCGCGGACAAAGAGCAAATAGAGTCGAGCGCCCGCTTTGCGCGCTTCCCGCAATGCGAAATCGAGC
>Ga0209157_1004778_pt1 | contig 10025 bp, 8 predicted proteins | sample GraSoiAngelo_135_FD_185892 | JGI IMG/M metagenome (GOLD analysis project Ga0209157, IMG submission 185892) | Grasslands soil microbial communities from the Angelo Coastal Reserve, California, USA - 14_0929_05_40cm (SPAdes) (version 2) | ecosystem: Environmental > Terrestrial > Soil > Grasslands ...
TCTCCTCGTGCGCCAGGGACGTCAACTGCTGGACGCCTTCGAGATAGTCCCCGACTATCTGCGCGATGCGAAGACCGGCGTCCCGCGCGAGGTGAACTTCGCGGACTACGGCATGCAGCTCTCGCGGACGTCGCACGCGATCAAGGTGTGGCTGTCGGTGCAGTACTTCGGGCTCGCCGCGTTCCGAGAGGCGATCGATCGCTGCATCGATCTCGCGCAGCACGCCGAGGAGCGCATTCGCCGAAGCGATCGGCTCGAGCTAGTGAGTCCCGCCGCGCTCGGGATCGTGTGCTTCCGCCGGCGTACCGACGGCAGCGAGGACGAGGCCGAGCGCACCAACGCCCACCTCATAAGGGCGCTGTCTCGTGGCTCGATCGGCTTCGTCTCGTCGACACGGCTGCGCGGACGTTTCGCGGTGCGCCTTTGCGTTCTCAACCACACCAGCCGCCGCGAGGACGTCGACGCCGTCATCGATCACTTCGAGCGCGCCGCGGTCGACACGCGCGCGGCGGCACCCGCACCCGTGGTCCGACACGAGCGCGACGCACGCATCGAGGAGGGCTGGCTCGGCGCGCCGCGCGTCGATCCCGACGTCGTGCGATCCCTGCCGCTCTTCGCGGAGCTCGACGACCGCGACGTCGAGCGCGTCGCGCGCATCGCACGCGAGGTGCGTTTCCCGGCGGGCGCGGCGATCGTCGAGCAATGGGAGGTCGGTCGGGAGTTCTACGCGATCGTCGACGGCACGGCACGCGTCTTCAAGGACGGCAAGGAGATCGCGGAGATGGGACGCGGCGATTACTTCGGCGAGCTCGCAGCACTCGAGTGGGGTGCGAGCTTCTCGTATCCGCGCCTCGCGACGGTCCTCGCGACGACGGACGTGCGCGCGCTCGTACTACCCGGGCCCTTCTTCAACGAGCTCGTCCGCGACGCGCCGAGCGTCGCCAGCCGCATCCGTCACACCGTCCGCGAGCGCATGGCGCGGGCGTAGTAGCGCCACGGCCGGCACGGTCTCGCGATCGCTCGCGGCATCCGCGCGCGCGATGCTCATACCGGTCAGCGCCAAAGTCACGGGCAGCACCGCCCCGACGCCGATGAGCGCGACGCGCACGTCGAAGAGCTGCACGAGTGCGGGCGCGAAAAGCGAGCCGATCGCCAGCGCGGCCATGGACAGCCCCTCGAGGACGCCGAACACTCCCGAGAGGACGTCGACTCGCGCGACGCGTTGCAGGAGCGTGCGCGCCGCGACGTCGGCGAGGCTGCGGCCGATGCCCGCGAGCGCGATCATCGCCGCGACGGTCCAGGCATCGCGCAGCAGCGCGATCGCGGCGATGCCGCCGCCCCACACGACCGCCCCGAGCGCGACACCGCGGACCAGACGTCGACCGCCGAGCGCACGCGCCGCCGCGACCGCACCGATCACGCCGCCGAGGCCCATCGCCGCGTTGAGGATCCCGACGCCGGCGTCGCCCGTGCGCAGCACGTCGAGCGCGAGCGCGACGAAGAGGACGTCCATCGCGCCGATCTGCACAGACTCGGCGGCGAGGAGCGCGACGAGCGACGCCGCGCCGCGATCCTGCGCTAGCGAGCGGAACGCGGTTCGCGGATCGAGACGCGCCCGCACGGCCGGACGCGGCACATGGGCGACGCGCAGTGTCGCCACGACCGCGCCACCCGCCGCGACCGCGAGCGCCATCGCCGCGTAGACGAGCGCCGCGCCTCCGATCTCGAGGAGCGCGCCGGCGATCAGCGGCGCGACGAGGATGCCGGCGTTCTCGATCGCCCCGAGCGCGCCGTTCGCGGCCGTCAGCTGCGGAGGCGTCGTCGCGAGCGAGGGAACGATGCCGTTCTGCGCGGGCCGCGTGATCGTCACCGTCGTCGCGGCGACCGCGGCGAGCGCATACACCGGGAGCAGCGGCGCATCCGCGGCGATGGCCGCGGCCGTCGCGCCCATCGCGAGCGCCTGCGCGACGTATGACGCGACGAGGACACGCTCGCGCGTGTAGCGATCGGCGAGGGTCGAGGCGAACGGCGCGAAGAATGCCGCGGGCACGAGCTGCACGACCGCGACCACGCCGCTGCCGAGGACGCCCGCGTGGTCGTACGCGTACACGAGCATGGCGATCCACGTCGCCCACTCCGCGACGTTGAATGCGGCGAAGGCGGCGCCGATGCGTCGCAGCCTCGGGTCGTGCATCGCGCGGCAGCGTAGAGCCGAGCATTCGAGCAACTCGGTGTGGCGTGCGGCTCGCTAGGCTGTGCGTCCTAGTGGCGAAGAGACGCTTCACCATCAGCGCGACCCTCCCGGCGTACGCTCCGCCGAGGAATGAGTGGCGCCGGCGCATGCACGCCGCAGTCCTCGAGGCGCAGACATTCCGCGGCGTTGGGTATCGCGAGAGCGATCAACTCGAGCTCCGGCTTTCGCTGTTCCTCGGTCAGCGCGACCTCGACGTGCACGACACCGACGAGCGCGTGAAGGACGTCGTCGACGCGCTCGAGGGTCGCATCGCAGGCCGTCGCAGCCGCAGGCGCATCGCGCCGATCGTCTTGTCCGGTCAGGTCCGCCGGATCATCCTCGAGAAGGACACGCGCTCACTGCGCGGCCGGCCGTTCGCGCAGCTGACGATCTCGCGCTACCGACGCCGCGCATAGATGCTTCGCACATGAGGTCCGCGCCGCAGCGAACGCGTCTCGGCACGGGCGCGCTCGTGTGGGCCGGCTTCGACGGACCAGAAGCGCCGGGCGAGTATCTCGACGGCGTGCGCACCGGCCGCATCGGCGGCGCGCTCCTCTTCGCGTTCCGCGGCAACACCAAGAGCAAGGAGCAGGTGCGCGCGATGCTGCGCGAGATCCAGGCCGCCGCGCGCGATGGCGGCCTTCCGCCGGTGCCGGTCGCGGTCGATCAAGAGGGTGGGCAGGTCGTGCGCGTCGCGTACCGCGCGGTCTTCCCGAGCGCGATGGCCATCGGCGCGACCGGCGATCCGTCCTACGCGGAGAAGGCCGCACGCGCCGTCGCGGAGGGCCTGCGCGCCGACGGCATCACCGTGAATCACGCTCCGGTCTGCGACGTCAACACGGAGGCGCGTAATCCGGTGATCGGCACGCGCTCGTTTGGCGACGACCCGGCGAAGGTCGCCGCGTTCGCGGCGGCGTGGGTGCGCGGGTCGGAGGGCGCCGGCGTCGCGACGACACCGAAGCACTTCCCCGGTCACGGCGCGTCCGCCGTCGACAGCCACTTCAAGCGCGTGGACGTGGCCGCCGACCGCGCGACCATCGAACGGCGCGATCTCGTCCCGTTCGTGGCGGCGTTCGACGCGGGAGCGACGATGGTGATGACGGCGCACGTGCGCTACCCCGCCCTCGACCCGCTGGCGCCGGCGACGATCTCGCGTCCGATCCTCACCGATCTCCTTCGGCGGGAACTGCGCTTTCGCGGGCTGTGCATCACGGACTCGCTGGACATGTCGGGCATCGAGGTCGACACGCCGGAGCACGTCATCGGTCGATCGATCGATGCCGGCATCGATGCGGTGATGGTCACGAGTCACATCGATCGCCAGCTTGCGGCGGCAGGCTGGATCGAACGCGCCGCATCGCCTGATCGAGTGCGCGAGGCGCTCGACCGTGTCTCATCCTTCCGCGAGCGGTTCGCGACGGGGGTGCCGAACGACGACATCGACGACGAGCCGGCCCGCGCCCTCGCCGCGGAGATCGCAGCGCGGTCGATCACCCATGTCGGTGCGCCGCTTCCACGCCTCGACGGCACCGTTCGGGTCACCGTCTTCATTCCTGGACGTGTCTCACCCGCGGAAGAGCTCTCGGATCCGCTCGGGACACTGGAGCGCGCGCTGCGCAATCACCTCGGTGGGCGGCTGCGGTTCGCTCGCGATGGGCAGACGCCAGACGGCGCCGGACCGCTGGTCGTCTGCACGTTCAGTGCGCTCTTTGACGCCGAGCAGGCTCGCGCTGCGCAGCGTCTGCTCGTTGATGGCGGTGTGCTCTGTGCGCTGCGCAGCCCGTACGACGCGACACTCGCGCCCGGTCACGCCGCGCTCCTCACGTACGGCGACGTGCCCGCCTCGCTCGACGCGCTCGCGGCGGTGATCGCCGGCGAGCGCGGGCCGACCGGACAGCTGCCCGTCCGGCTCCCTTGAAGCGGCGCGCGCTCCTGGCGATGGCCGGCGCGGCTGCCGCAAGCTGCGCGCTGCCGATGCCCGGCGAGGCGCCACCGCGGCTCTCCGCCACGCCGGTACCCGATCGCGTGCGCGCGATCGTCGCCGCGCTCTCCGTGGAGCAGAAGGTCGGACAGCTCATGAGCATCGCCTTCCACGGCAGCCGCATCACGCCGGCGGTCGAGGCGATGATCCGCCAGCGCGCGGTCGGCGGCCTCGTGCTGCGCGCCGAGAACGCTGAGGACGCGACGGCGCTCGCGAAGCTCGCGAGCGACCTGCAGGCGATCGCGCGCGACGCGAAGGTGCCGCCGCTGTTCCTGTCGATCGATCAAGAGGGTGGCCCGGTCATCCGTGTCGGCAAGGGCATGACCATCATGCCGGGCCAGATGGCGCTCGCGGCGACGCCCGATCCAGTGAACGCGGTCACGACGTCAGCGCTCATCGCAGCGAGCGAGCTGCGCGCCGCGGGCATCAACTGGAACCTCGCGCCGGTCGCGGACGTCAATGACGAGCCACGCAATCCGATCATCGGCAACCGTTCCTTCGGATCCGATCCGAAGCAGGTGTCGATGCTCGTCGCGCAGGCGATCGCGAGCTATCGGGCCGGTCGGCTCCTCGCGTGCGCGAAGCACTTCCCGGGTCACGGCGCGACGACGACCGACTCGCACACCGGCCTCCCCGAGATCGACTCGGATCGCAAACGGCTCGATGCGGTCGAACTCGTCCCATTCAAGGCGGCGATCGCCGCGGGCGCGCCGGCGATCATGAGCGCGCACATCGTCGTACCCGCGCTCGACGCGACACCGAGCCTTCCCGTGACGCTGTCGAAGAAGGTGATGACCGATCTGCTTCGGGGCGAGCTCGGCTTCACTGGCATCGTCGTCTCTGACGACCTCGAGATGGGCGCGCTCGCGTCCATCGGCGAGGCGCGGGCAGGACTGGGGGCCCTCGAGGCGGGCGTCGACCATCTGCTCTTCCGCTTCGACGAGTCGGCGCAGATCGAGGGTCACCGTCTCATGGTCGACGCGGTGAAGAGCGGCAAGATCTCGGCGGCTCGCCTCGATGCGTCCGTGGCGCGTCTGGTCGGCGCGAAGGTCGCGCAGGGTCTCTACGATCCAGCGCCGTCCGACAGCGTGGACCGCGACGCCAATGCGCGCACCGCGACGGACCTCGCACGCCAGAGCATCACGCTCCTGAAGAGCAACGGCGTCCTCCCGCTGCGTGGCAAGGTGCTCGTGCTCGCCACGGGACTCATCGACATCTCGCAGGTCGCGGGCGACAGCGACATCGCGGCAGAGATGGTCGCGCTCCGGCCGAACACGACGGGCCACCGCTTCGCGCGCGCGACGGACGATTTCATCAGCGCCTCGGTGAACGAGGCGCGCGGATACGACGCGGTCGTCGTCGGTGCGGCCGACGTCGGCGTCAACGAGGATCAGCGCAAGCTCATCGATGCCGTGGCCCAGGTGAAGCCGACGGTCGTCGTCTCGCAGCGTGCGCCGTATGACTCGCTGTACGTTTCCGGCGTGTCCGCGTTCGTGTGCGCGTACAGCGGTCGCGTTCCGACCTTGCGCGCGACGATCGAGATCCTCACGGGTGCGCGCAAGCCGACCGGCCGCCTTCCGGTGGAAATCCCCGGGCGCTTCCCGCTCGGCGCGGGGATGAAGGACTTCAGCTGAGCCTCGCGTCGCCAGCGCGCGCAGTCGCCGAGGCCGCGATCGGGTCGCTCTGCACGGCCTGCGTCGTGCGCGTCGAGCGCAGGGGCGAGACCGACGCCTTCGCCGTCGGTTCGTTGTGTCCCGATCCGGACGCCGGACCCGACGCGCCTTGCACTGTCGACTCGATCTTCGATCTCGCATCACTCACGAAGCTCGCGACGACGGCGCTCGTGCTCTCGTTCGTGCGCGAGGCGATCCTCGATCTCGCGATGCCGCTGCGCGAGCTCGTCCGCGACTTCCGCGGTGGTCGCAAGGACGACGTCACGCTGCGACATGTCCTCACGCACACCGCCGGGCTCACCTGGTGGCTGCCGCTGTGGCGCGAGGTGAAGACGATCGAGGAGGCCGCCTGGCGCGCCGCGCAGGAGCCGCTCGCGCAGGACATCGGCACGTTCCGCTATAGCGACCTCGGCTACATCATGCTTACGCAGGCACTCGCTGAGGTCGGCGCGGCGCCGTACGGGAAACTCGTGCGGGAACGCGTGCTCGGTCCGGTCGAGGCGCAGCACTGCGCGTACGGACCGCTACGCAAGGAGTGGTGCGTCGCGACGGAGCGCGACGACGAGTGGCGAAAGAAGCGGCTGCGCGGTGAAGTCCACGACGAGAATGCCTTCGCGATGGGCGGCGTCGCCGGGCATGCGGGTCTCTTCGGCACGGCGGCGGACGCCGCCGCGATCGCGCGCGTGTACCGCGACGGCGCGGTCATCGGCAACGAGCTCGCGCGTGACGCGCGCAGCGAGCTCGTTCGCGACGACAACGTTCGCCGCGGTCTCGGCCTCGCGCTGCGCGCGCCACGCGAGGCGATGGTCGGCCGCTACATGAGCCTCGACACGTACGGGCACACCGGATTCACGGGTACCTCGCTCTGGATCGATCCCGCGATCGACCTCACGGTGATCATCCTCACGAACCGCGTGTACTTCGGCAGAAAGAACGACGACGAGATGTACAAATTCCGCATCGCCGTGCACGAAGCCGTGAGCAAGCCGTTCGCGGAGGCTGTCTGAGTGAGACTGAAAAGCCGAGCGACGAGCGCAGGGGCAGGGGCCCCTGTTCAGCGAGCGCAGCGAGCGTGACCGCGAGGAGCGAGTCCGGCTCTCGAGTGACAACGAGAGGTTGAGCAAGTGATCGCAATCGGGATCATGTCGGGGACTTCGGGGGACGGCGCGGACGCGGCGGCTATCGAGCTCGATGTCCCAGCGAAGGAGGTGCGCGTGCTCGCGACCGCGAGCGCGCCGTTCCCAAAGCGCGTGCGCGACGCTGTGCTCGCGCTGGGTGAGGGCGGCACGGCCGACGCACGGGAGATCGCGCGCCTCCATGGCCTGCTCGGCGACGAGTACGCCGCGCTCGCGCAGGGCATCGCGACGAAGCTCGGACGAAAGCCCGACGTCATCGCGCTACACGGACAGACGATCGCGCACCTGCCGGAGGAGAAGGTCACGTTCCAGATCGGCGACGCGGCGCGCGTCGCGATGCGCACCGGTGTCCCGACCGTCGACGACCTGCGCAGCGCTGACGTTGCCGCCGGCGGCCAGGGCGCGCCGCTCGTCCCGTTCGGCGACGTCGTCCTCTTTGCGCGCCTCGCGCCGGTCGCCGTGCTCAACATCGGCGGGATCGCGAACCTCACGCTCATCCCGTCAGGCGGCGGGGACGTCGTCGCCTTCGACACCGGTCCGGGGAACATGGTCATCGACGCGGTCTCGGCGATGGCCGGCGCGACGCACGACATGGATGGACACGGTGCCGCCCGTGGGATGGTCGATCGGGTCGCCCTCGACGAGCTCATGCGCGATCCGTACTTTGCGCGCCGCGCTCCCAAGAGCACCGGCCGCGAACGGTTCGGCGCGGCGTTCGCCAAGCGCCTGCACGATCTCGTCGCGAAGCACGGCCACACGCACGACGACGCCCTCGCCACCGCGACGATGCTCACCGCGCGCTCCATCGGCGAGGCGATGCGGCGGGAGGCACGCGTGACGGTGTCGCGACTCCTTATCGCCGGCGGCGGCGCGCGCAACCCGACGCTCATGCGCATGCTCGCCGACACGATCGCGCCGGTTCGTCTCGAGCCGACCGACGCGCACGGCGTGCCCGCGGCGTACCGCGAGGCGATCGCCTTCGCGATCCTCGGCGCGTACCGCCTGCGTGGCGAGCCGAACACGCTGCCGTCGGCCACGGGAGCTGCACGCCCGGTGTCGGGCGGTGCCCTGCACCTGCCTTGATGGAATGCAAGCCCAGCGGGATGCTGCTCCCGTGACCAACAGTTACGTCGTTGGCATTGATGCGGGAGCGACAAAAACGCGCGCCTTTGCGGTGGATCGCAACGGAGAGGTCGTCGGTCGAGGTGCCGGTGGCGGCGCGAATCTTCTGTCGTCGAGCGATCCGCAGGGATCGATCGGCGCAGCGCTCAACGAGGCCCTCGGCGGACGTCCCGCTGAAGCCGTCGTGCTCTCCGCAGCGGGCGGCGACCGCAAGGCCGATCGCGAGCGCGGTCGCGAGCTGCTCGCGCGCGTCGCGCCGGCGGGCGCGCGCCTGCTCGTGACGCACGACGCGATCGCCGCGCTCTACGCGGGCAATCCCGCGGGATGCGGCGTCGTGCTCATCGCCGGGACCGGATCGATCGCGTACGGGCGCAATGAGGAAGGAGAGGAGGACCGCGCCGGCGGCTGGGGCTACCTCGTGGGCGACGAGGGCTCAGCGGTGTGGTGCGGCCTCGAGGCACTCCGCGCCGTCGCGCACGCGGTCGACGGGCGCGGCGCTCCGACGCGGCTCACCCCACTCCTTTTCCAGGAGCTCGGCGTCGGCGAGTTCGGCGACGTGCTGCCACACCTGTACGGCAAGCCGCATCCCGCGCCGGCGGTCATCGCGGCAGCGCGCGCGCTCGCGGTCGCATCGAGCGAGAGCGACGCGATCGCGATGAACATCCTCCAGCGCGGCGCGGTCTCGCTCGCGCGCGCCGCATCGGTCGTCGCGCTCACGCTCTCGCTGCCGGGCGGCCCGGTCTATTTGTCCGGCGGCGCGTTCGAGAGCCTGCCGCTCCTGCAGCAGATGGTGCGTCTGGAGCTGCTCGGCTCATTGCCGCGCGCGAGCGTCGAACCGGTGCGCGAGGAGCCCGCGATGGGCGCGGCGCGCATCGCGATGGAGCTCGCCTGGACCGCGCGGTGAGCGACAGACCAACCGAGAGCAGGAACCCGCGCGCAGCCGGGCTCGCTGCCTTCACGACGCGGGAGATCCTCGAGCTCATGAACGACGAGGACGCGACCGTGCCCGGAGCGGTACGTCGCGCGATCCCGGCCATCGAGAAAGCGGTCGACGCGATCGTGGATGCGCTCGCCCACGGCGGACACGTTCTCTATGTGGGCGCGGGCACGAGCGGTCGTCTCGGGGTGCTCGATGCGAGCGAGGCACCGCCGACGTTCGGCGTCGAGCCGGACGTCTTTCAAGGGATCATCGCCGGCGGCGACGCGGCGCTGCGTTATGCGGTGGAGGGCGCCGAGGACGAGGAGTGGGTCGGTCGTCGCGACGTCGGGCAGGTGATCCAACGGGGCGACGTCATCATCGGCATTTCCGCGAGCGGGCGCGCGCCGTACGTGATCGGCGGGCTCGAAGCTCGTGAGCATGTCGCTTCGAAGACGGTCGCGGTCACCTGCAATGCGGACTCGCCGCTCGCACGCGCCGCAGATATTGCGATCATCGTTGATGTCGGTCCCGAAGTGATCGCCGGTTCGAGTCGGTTGAAGGCTGGCACCGCAACGAAACTCGTTCTGAACATGTTGTCGACGGCCGCGATGATCCGCTCCGGCCGCACGCGCGGCGACCTCATGATCGACCTGCGCCCGACGAATTCGAAGCTTCGCGATCGCGCCGTCCGCATGGTCCGGGATCTGACAGGCCTCGACGAGAACGGGGCACGCGCCAGTCTCGAGGCCAACGGCTGGAGCGTGAGAGCGGCCCTTGAAGCTCATCGTCAACGCTGACGACTTCGGTTACACGCCGGGGGTCACGAGCTGCATCGTGCGCGCACATCAGGAAGGGATCGTCACCGCGACAACGATGATGGCGAACGCGCCCGACACCGAGGGCGCCGGACGCGCGGCGCGCGCGACTCGGTCGCTCGACGTCGGCACGCACCTCGTCGCGA
>Ga0209157_1004782_pt1 | contig 10021 bp, 6 predicted proteins | sample GraSoiAngelo_135_FD_185892 | JGI IMG/M metagenome (GOLD analysis project Ga0209157, IMG submission 185892) | Grasslands soil microbial communities from the Angelo Coastal Reserve, California, USA - 14_0929_05_40cm (SPAdes) (version 2) | ecosystem: Environmental > Terrestrial > Soil > Grasslands ...
GAGCCCGGCCGGGAGTCCGAAAGACCTCCTCGGGCGAAGCGTTCCCTAATCCCGTCTCGCAATCGATGCGATTTTGGACATTGCTAGTCCCATGACCGCCAGGCATGTGCGGCCGGGCCTCCAGACGCAGCTGACCGAACCGAGGACTCCTTCGGACCGAAACATAGCAGTTAAATCGGGGAAGTCCGGGTTGTCATCGGCGCGAGGCCCGGGGACGACTGGATGAAGGTCGCCTGGGACTCGGGATTGGAGGAGGGGGTCGGAGCGTGAGCTCGCCGCAACCGGATGAGCGACCAGCCCCGCGCCCGCACGAACACCGCCTGAGCCGTTCTGATCAGAGGATTTGGCTCGAGCGCGTCCCGGACGAAGCGGCGACGATGGGTCTGCATCCATATTGCGTCGATTGCGGTGCGGTCCGCTCGATGTTGCCGACACGAGGACGCCCGACAGGCTTCTTCGAACGCTGGGTCATGAACCTCACATCGATTCTCGAAGACCACCCCAAGTACGCGAAGATGGCTCAGGTCCATCGGCACCTGATCGTGCGTGCGGTCGAAGCCGTACCCGATTTTGGCGATCCGTTTTCAATGCCCTTCGATACCCAGCGCGCCCTTTTCCTTACCGCAGTGCAAAGGGTCCGTCGCGACATTCCGCTCGAACTGGTCGAGGACGCGATGCCCCCAGAGCCGGGGCGTCTCCGTCCCGCATTGATCAACTTTGCCTCGACAATGTCACCAAAGGAGGTTCGCTCGGAAAACCGATTGGCCTAGATGAAGTGCATCGCGTGAATGGCTCTTCGCCATGGAACTGACTCGGACAAGATGAGGGGCAGGCGATGGGCCTCAGCGAAGCCCCGGTCGTAGCGCAGATCACTTCCTTCGAGGATGACGAGAGGGGGATCATTGTAGCGAGATTTCATTTGCCGTTTGTCGTCGCATCCCTGTTGGGAGCCTCGAGGCTGATAACCGGACTGCCCGCCGCAGGCGGGCTTCTACGATCGGCGTATCGAATCGTCGCCGAGGTGCATCTACCGGATGACCAGGTCATTTCGATGAGACCGTTGTCCGACGATCCGTACGTGGTGAACGAAATCTACAACTGGCACGCCTACGACCACTGCCCCGGAGTCGGCCCGGGCGCGGTCGTTATTGACGTCGGGGCCCAGATTGGCGTCTTCGCGACTCGGATGGCCAAGATGGTCGGACCTTCGGGCTTGGTCATCGCCGTCGAACCGGAACCCGAGAACTTTGGGTTGCTGGCGCTCAATTCGAGACGGAATGGTGGCGCCGCGATTTTCGCCCACCAGATGGCTCTCGGGTCCTATGTTGGCACGTGCTGGCTCCTGGTCCGCACGGACGGTCACACCGCAGGGCATCGGGTTCGCTGGCTCGGACCCGGAGATGGGCTGGAGGAAAACGGGACGACGTCCGGTCTCATCACGCAGTGTTCCACCCTCGATGCGGTAGTCAACGACGCACACGTCTCCCGAATCGACCTCATCAAGATCGACGTCGAGGGATCCGAACTGGCGGTCCTCAACGGCGCAAGCGAGTGCCTCCAGAGATTCCGCCCACGAATCGTACTCGAATCGCACCCGCAGGGAGCGCGCCGCGAAGAGATCGAGCGGTGGCTCGGTCAGGCCGCGTACTCCGTACACGAGAATGAGACGATGCCTTGGATCTTATGTGCTGAACCGAAGCCCGAGCAACACAACCCCCCGGTCGACGCCTTAGTCGCCGGAACTTCCGGCTCGTGATAAACCCAGGCGCGCAGAAAGGAGTCATCGAACTGAATGAATGAAAACCCAGTCAGGAAAAATCGGATGCGGTCTTCCGAGAATCGACGCTCTCCGGATCATCCATCGCTCTCCGTCGCCGTTCCCGCCTACAATGAGGCCAGCGTTATCGCCTCTACGATCGACCGCCTCCTTACGTTCCTGCGCTCGACCGGATGTGACTTCGAGGTCATAGTCGCGGACGATGGCTCAACCGACCAGACTCCCGCCATCGTCCAGAGCATGCGGCTGGCGAACCCGGAGTTGAGGTTGACGACGAACGGCCACAACATGGGCCGAGGTTCCGCCCTTCGACATGCGTTTTCTTCCGCGGCCGGAAGCGTGATCGCCTACGTGGATGCGGATCTCCCGTTCCGTCTCGAGCTGCTGCAATCGTCAATAGACCTCGTCGCGAACGGCTCGGATATCGCGATCGTTTCGAAATACGCGCCAGGCGCTCAGTTCGAGGTCCCCTTCGTAAGGAAGCTGGCCGGGATTGGGTATTCGGTCTTGGCTCGGATCATCCTCGGCATCCCATTCTACGACTGCCAAGGCGGGATGAAGGCCATGAAGCGGGACGTGCTCCTGGCGATGACCCCGCTCGTTCGCGACGACCGGTGGGGATGGGATACCGAATTCCTCACGAAGGCTTGGCTGCGGGGACTCAAGGTGGTCGAGATCCCGGCAACCGGCGGGGGTCTGACGACCCGCAAGAGCACGGTCAACCTGATTCGTGACGGGCGAAGACTGCTCATCGGCCTTTTCCGCCTTCGCCTCGGCTCCCGCCCACGCCTTCGCACGATGACCGTATCGAGGGAGGCTCCGAACACATGAAAGTCGCCATGGTCTCCCGATACCATGGTCTCGGCGATTATTCGCTTCACGTGAGCGAGGCGCTCCAATCCGAAGTCTTCCTGCTCTGTGAATCGGACATCGAACAGAGATCCTTCCATAACGTGCATCTCGTCCCCTGCTGGCGTCGAAAGAGCTTTTTGTCGGACATCGCGCGTTCGGTGTCCCGCCTAAGGCCCGACATCGTCTGCGTCCAGCATGAGGTGTTTCTCTTCGGTTCTGTGCTTTCTGCAATCCTCATGCCTCTCCTGCTGATGCTATTTCGACTTCGCCGGATTCCGATCGTCCTGACGATGCACGGGGTCATCCCCCGTCCGCTCTTCACGGCCGAATTCCTGAAAGATGCGGGACTACCCGCGCACCCTCGGCTCGCTCGCGGCCTCTATCGCCTTCTGGTGAATGGGATTCTCGCTTTGTCGGACGTCGTCCTTGTGACGGACAATTGGCTCGAGAAGGAACTGAAGCGATACGCCCCGTCGTTTGGGTCCAAGATTTCCGTGTTGGCGCTGGGAGTTCCTTGTGACCTGCCAACTCTGGATGCAAAATCGGCGAAGCTCGCGCTCGGCCTCGATAAAGAAAAGAAGGTGGCCTTGTTCCTCGGTTATCTGGCATTCTACAAGGGCCTTGAAACTCTGTTCGAAGCAGCCAAGATTCTTCTTGGTGAAGGTCACGAGTGGACGGTGATCGTGGCGGGCGGACGACCGTATCGGATGGGAACGAACGGTTCAGCAGACGAGACCGCGTGGATCCGTCATGACTCCTTGCCCGGGAATGTCAGGTTCGCCGGATTCGTGCCCGAGGAGCGTCTTCCCCTTTACTTGAGTGCCGCGGATGTCATCGTGTTTCCACACAAGTATCTCATTGCATCGAGTGGCCCGCTGTCCATGGCGGTCGGCGTCGGCAAGCCCATCTTGCTGTCGAACGAGTTCGCTCGAATCATCCCGTATCCAGAGCCCATCTTTGGCTCGGCTCCGGCGGACCTGGCGCGCAGGATTGCGGCATCCACCCACGACGAGGGGCTAACCCGTGCGTGCCGGGCGCTTGCCGTCGACTGGCGGGGGCAAAGAAACTGGGACGCCGTCTCGCGCACGTACGCTCGCATTTGCGAACAAGCGCTGCGGAGGCGATCTACGTTGGCTTCGGCCGAATAGCGGAGGGATCTTGTCACGGAGATTAGCGTAGTCATTCCAACTCTCAACAGAGCGCACGATTTGCGCAGATGCCTCACGGCGCTTTCCGCGCAAGGAAAGAGAGTGGATGAGGTCATCGTCATTGACAATGGATCGGCGGACGAAACCCGATCCGTCGCGGCTGAATTCGGATCGACGCTGATATCCGACCGCACACGGAACCTCACGCGACTCTTCAACCGAGGTTGGAGGGAGTCCTCCGGAGAAGTCGTGGCCTACCTCAACGACGACTCGGAACCTCTCCCCTCTTGGTCGGAGTGGATTTCGCGCGCCTACGAGGACCACCCCGACATCGCGATGGTCGGTGGACCCACCATCGACCTCAATCGCCGTCAGATGGAGACCTTGCTCCACAAGGCGGAACAATCGAGAGTCGTGAAGATGTTGGTGAAGGCCTACGATTCTATCGTGACTCACAATCAGTTGACCGGGATCGGCCATTTGTTCCAGACCGGCGGCTACTCGATTGGCGGATATCATGCGTCGTCGAGCTCCCTGGACAAGCCGTTCGAAGTGGACCAACTCACCATGACGAACGTGGCCATGAAGCGCCACGTGCCCTCCGAATTGGGAGGATTCGATGAAAGGTTCTTGTTCAACCACGCGGACGGAGATTTCTTTGCTCGGGCTCGCCGCGCAGGCCTCAAACTCCTCTTCCATCCAAAGGTCGTCGTGTTTCACCACGCCAATCCGGCGGGCCCCGTTCGAAATCCGTTCTTCCTCGGCAAAGACACGGCACGTTTCCTGACCCACTCGGTGACACCGAGGACCGCGCGTGATCGTCTCGGTTGGATCTTCAACGTCGCGGCGTTCAACCTCTTCTGGGTGTACAAGACCCTGGAGACCGGAGCGGCAGAGCAGCTCGCGGGTATTCTCGGGTTCGCGAACGGAATCGCTGACGTATTGGGGGATGCGCATCGATGAATCGCGCGGTCCTACGTCAGAATCTTCCGATTCTTCTGGCCGCGTGCGCGATCGGCGGCCTTACTATCGCGTTGTACGCCGGAATCAATCTCGGTTCAATGTATGCGTACGGGGATCTTCGGCCCTTCTCGTGGTATCCAGCTCGAGATCCAGGCGCGTATTTCCGTGCTTGGCAGTTGTCCGGACTGGGAAATACTGAGCAGCTGCCGCCTTCAGAGATCCTGATCTCGACGATTGAGATTGTTCTTCCGTTTCCCGTGGCCCTTCAGCATGTCATGTTCCTCGCGGAACTTCCCATGGCCACGATATCGATGTTCCTCCTCTCGCGAAAACTCTTCAGCTCCTGGTCGGCGCGCGCGTCGGCCGCTTTGTTCTATGGGATAAACCCGTTGACTCTCCAGGAATTCGCGGGGGGATCGATGGGACTTCTCTGGGTCTATGTCTGCCTTCCGCTGATTGCCGGGTGCATGAATGCCGCCGTCAGGAGCAACCGCTTCCGCGACATCGCGCGTCTCGCGGTGGTCTGTGCCGTCGCTTCGCTTTTCTACCCTCACGCGGCCGCTTTCGTGTTTGGACCGGTCTTGGTCGGCACCCTGCTCTTTCATCTCCCTGATGTCTCGCTCTTGCAACGGGCGCGTCGGATTGTCTCATCCGCCGCTCTGGGACTCGGCTTGTACGTCCTGCTCCTCGCCCCCTCCTTTGTCGACCTGATCGCGGGCTACGGGAAAATCGCCCCGACCCTCCCCTCATTGGTGATGGGTGACGTGACGACAACCTACGCGAATTCCGAGCCGTGGAACGCGTTCCGGTTCTGGCCGTCGCCTGGCCGGGTACGGCGCTGAATTCCAACGGATACAATCGCCCCGACATTGTGGGGGGCGATGAGCTCAATCCTGCCAGGGATCTCTTTCATCGCTCCGTTGCTGGTCCCAACAAGGACCCGGGCCAACCCAGTCTTCGCCGCGGCCATAGCGCTCGGGATCGCCGTTGTTGCGTTCGATGTGGCCGTTCTGGCCGGGTTGTTGAATCCCGCATTCCAGGCCGTTCCTATTCTTCTAGAATATAGATCGCCTGTGAAACTGAACTACGTACTCAGTTTCTCCCTGTGTCTGCTGCTTGGGTTCGTCCTCTCCGACTTGCGGCCTCGGTGGCTTCGTCGGAGCGTTTCATTCGGAGTCGGTGGTGCCGGATCCTCGAGACGCATGGTCCGCGAAGCGTTGGCGTTCTCGGTCGTGTTCCTAATCACCGCAACGGTGGCGACTCCGTTCTATGGAGGCATGAGCCTCGTCGACTCGGATGGTCATCGCGGCTACACGGTGTCTCAGGAATTCATTCAAGCCCATCTCTGGCTCAATGCGCAGAGAAGCTCACCCTACGACTTCCGGACGCTTTGGATCCCCCTCGACTATCCCACCTTTCTCCAGTATCAGGGTCTTGAGAAGTTTGTCTTCGACGTGCCTCTCGGTGCCGATCTGCGCGGCGGAGCGTTCCGCGCGATCGACTTCATCGCGGGCACCTTCAACGCGATCTGTGCCCGGGATCGATCCTTTCTCCTGAATCTCAGCCTCGCTTCGGTGCGGTTCATCATCGTCCTGCAGAACAACACCCAGTATCCCGGATGCACAGTTGACGATGGACTCTTGTTGACGAATGCCAACTTCCTGAACGGGTTCCTCGGGGGGCTCCAGGGCCTGTCCGTTGCCGCCGTCACAGAACGGTATCGAATCTATGAGAACCGAGAATTCTCCCCGCCCCTAGCGGTCTATGACCGACTCGTCGCCGTCGATTACGCAAGTCGAGACGCGCGGACCCTCTCCTCCGCCCCGAGTCTGCTTCGAAACCCGCTCTTTTCGGACCGGCTCGATTCGTGGACCGCCTGGTGGGCAAGTGAATCGGACGTCGTGGCCGGATGTTTCTCGGGCTACAATTGTGTCCGGGTCCAATCGTCCCACGAAGGAAGTAGTCTAATCAAACAACGATTCGAAGTTCGTGAAGGCATGAACTACGAAGTCCAGTTGTGGTGGACACTCAAAGATACGATCGATGCCTCCGCGATTTTCTTTTGGTATGACAATGCGACTGCGCAGGAGTCGCAACGGATTGGGATGACGATCCTGGCGGGCCCCTTGAACGGAACCCGCGACTGGGAGCAGTTGGTTCGAGTCGCCACGGCACCGCCGGGCGCGATTGCGGCGGACTTGGCAATCATCGCGTCGACGAACATCACGGCCGCGTTGAAGCCCTCGGTTTCGCTCGCCCTCCCCGTCGTACGTCCGGTATTCGTCAATCCCGGAGGTGTGCCAGACGGTGGACAAACCCTTGCCGCTGTCGGCAACATTCCGTCATTCTCACTGAAACAAGACCTTGTCCTCGACTCCGCGCTCCTTCCGGCATCGATCTGGAAATCAGCCACGAACGTGGTGTTCAATGGGCTCCCGCAGCCGACTGGAGAGTTCGGGTCATGGCTCTCAATTATCGAACCGGAACGTGCCGCCTACGATGTCGATGGGAATTGGACGATGGGGAGCGACCCCGGATCCGCCAGACTGCTCGACTCGAATGGAACCATCGGATTGGACTTGCAGTCACCCGGCGCGCTGACTCTGTCGGTTGGTCTCCTCGTATCGCACCCGTCGTCACCACCTGACATAACGCTGGAAATCGGCGGCAGCCCAATCCCGCTCCTACGGTATCCGGTCCCTACCTCGGACACCTCCTGGCTGGTTGGTAACGTGACTCTGAGCCGCCCGGGGAACCAACATGCCGTCCTCCGTGCCTCGAGTCCGAACCTCACCTTCGTGCAACTCCTGTTCGGCCCCGATTCGCAAGTCGTACGCGCGGTTACGGGAAGACCCCTCCACGCGATGTCGGCGGGGGAGACGGTGTGGAGTTTTAGCCCGGAGGCCGGCTATCGAGTCCAGATTGCAGACCCCGACGCCATCGCCGTTCGGATCTCACAGGCATTCTCCGGTGAATGGGTCGGCCGCGTTGGCAGCGGTTCGCTCCCACATTTCACGGATGGTGTCTTCAATGTGTTCTTCCTCAACGGCTCATTCGGGAGCCCGTTTGTTGTGACCATCCGGTATGACTCCGATGGCCTTCGTCAACTTTCGTTCGCGGCTCAATTCGTTGCTTGGCTTCTCCTACTTCTTGCGCTCTTGGTTCCTGCCGGCGTGTTCTACTCGGTGGGAATGCGCCTGTTGCCGCCGGCTTCGGAGGACGATCGGTGGGTCCGTCTCAACCGGGACAAACTCGGAGCGCTCCTGAGACAGGAGCTCCGACCGACTCCTGGTCGGCCCATCCTTGACGTCGGTTGTGGGCCAGGGGCTTATCTCTCAAGGATTTCGGACACGATGGGCCAATCGTGCACCGTCATCGGGGTCGACGTGTCGTGGGACTCCCTGAAGGAGGCACACATTGGCTGGCCTGGCGGACAACTCGTCCGAGCCGACGCCGCGCGTTTGCCATTCAGGGACGGTGTGTTCGGAGCCGTGCTCGCAAAGGATCTCCTCCACCACTCGGATGAGCCGGAAGAAGTCGTACGCGAGGTGGGGAGAGTCGTATCACCGGGTGGGCCCTGCGTGGTCGTCGAAGCGAATGCGGCGCACCCGTTCCAGCGGGTCTTGGCGAAGTATGGCAACCACCGTCACATGACACATGATCGGCTTCGAGACATCGTCGGCTGCCGGTTGAACATCGAGAGAGTTATCGAGGCAGAAGCGAACCCGATTTTCTACTACGTCCGTCTGGGTGAATCACCGATGCTCTTCCTCTGGGATCTCACTTGGGCAGCCTTCCAGGTTCTTGGACGAGTGCTCCATCCCCTCGTGGATTTTGCGATGAAAGTGCAAGCGCGTATCGAGGTGGACGGCGCTTGGCGCGGGAGAAAGGCGTTCAACATCGTCGTCGCGGAACGAAAGGTCGGCGAAGACAACCCACGGTGAGCGACGCCGCGCCTAGGGACCTGGCGAGGGGCCACGCGGGATTTCGTACAGTCCGATTCTCCCGATGGAGAGGAGTTGGACCGAACCCGATGGCAAGCGGCCCGCCTGATATCCGCCGAGCCCGGCCGCCCAATAAATCATGAAGACGTGGTCGTAGCCGGAGAAGTTCCCGTGGTCCACCTGGACCGGATCGATGAAACCATAGACTGGCATCGTGTCGACGTACAATCGCGCCCAGCCATTGAACCAGATATCCGCGATCATGACCGCATTGGGGAAGTGTTGCTCGTTTACCCAGCCCGCCACAGCCACAACGTCCGGTGAATCTTGGAGTCCCACGGTGTTCCGCATCAGGTTCGGTGGGACATACCGAACCATCTCCGAGAACGTGTAGTACGGGAGGGCCAAGTCATCGGGCATCGCGACGAACGTCGCGCCGAGGAGGACGAGCGCAGCGAGGACGACGGCCCGGGCTGATCGATTCAACCGGAGGATTCCCGTCGTCGCGAAGATGAGGCCCGGGAAGACCAACATGTAGAGCCATCGATGCCAGGCCGGGATTGCCGCGAAGGGACTCACCAGGACGGAACCGAACGCGACTCCGAGGACGATGCAGATCGTCACGAGGCGCTTCTCCCAGAATCGGCCGAAAATCGCAAGGGGCAGGATCGGTGCGAACAACAACCCGGCTAGGGCACCGACGGAAGCGTAGAGGTCCAGGAGCGTCGGATACACGTAGACGTCTTCGTTCGATGTCACGTAGTTGTACAGAAACCCGGTCTGAGCGGGAAACGGCGCGAGCGGTGACGCCGCCGGGACCGGATGAACGATCACGTGTCCGTAGAACAGGAGGGCTACGACGGCGAACGCCGCGACCGCCGCACACCCGAAGTCCCATCGTCGGTCGGCCACTTTCGTCCACACGAGAAGCAGGAGCGCGGTGCCGGCGAGGAGCCCGGTTGTGAGTTCGCTCGCGAGGATGCTCAGGATCGAGAACGCGAACAGGGACGCCTTGCCGCGGCTCCCCGAGGTTCGACCGATCTCCGACAGGGCCAGGAGGAAGAAGCCGAGGCCCAGGGTGTTCTTGTACATGTCCCAGGAGAATCGAAGGGGGACGAAGTAGAGGGTCGACACTCCGACGAGCAGGACGGCTTTCTCTCGGTCCCATCCCAATCCCCGGCGGCTGAAGACATAGAGGGAGAGGCCGAGGAAACCATACAGGATCGGGGCCGCGGCTTTCGTGATCGCAAAGGGGGCGCCATTCGTCGCGACGGCGACGAGCCCCAGCAAGGCATAGACGAGCGGTGCGGCCTGGACATTCAGGACCCCTTGGACGG
>Ga0209157_1004790_pt1 | contig 10016 bp, 12 predicted proteins | sample GraSoiAngelo_135_FD_185892 | JGI IMG/M metagenome (GOLD analysis project Ga0209157, IMG submission 185892) | Grasslands soil microbial communities from the Angelo Coastal Reserve, California, USA - 14_0929_05_40cm (SPAdes) (version 2) | ecosystem: Environmental > Terrestrial > Soil > Grasslands ...
GGCGTAGGCGAGCTGGATCACCGCTTCCGAGTCCGCAGCAGACGCGAGCACGCAGACGACGGCACCTTCCTGCCAGAACACGAGCGTGACTCCCTCCACGCGGTACACCTGAAACGCAATGCCGTCGTGCTCGCGGACGTCAGCCGTTCGCGGTAGCTCCGCGAGGCGTCCTGGAAACATCTGGCACACCAGGCCGCTGCCCCCCGGGCCCCGATACACAGAAAGGGCGCTGGGACGCCCGCGCAGGCGGTGGACGCGACCGCCCACCAGCCGGTACTCCATCATCCCGAGGTCGAAGACCCGCGTCCGGAATGGGATCCCGCCTCTGACAAAGAGACTCTCGACGGCCGCACCGTCAGAGCTCCGCAGGCCGAGCTCCAGGCGTCCGGCGGAATACTGCGCGTAGTCGCGGGCGACGTCGTTCACCACATGCCCGCGCGACGGGAGGAACAGCAGCAGCGCCGCGGCGGCCGCCGCGAGCAGGGCGCCTGCCCCAGCCCAGCTCCGCCAGCGGCGTCGGATAATCGTGTTGGTGGCGCCGCCAGTTCCCCCTTCGGCGGCGTCGAGGGCGCTGGCGATCCGGGCAGCTAACCCGGACGGCACCTCTTCACCCGGCAACTGTTTGAGCGCGACGTTCCGGACCCATCGCAGGGCTTCGAGCTCGCTGCGGCACTGCGGACACACTGCAAGATGCGCTCGCACCTCCGCCTGCCGCGGGCCATCGAGCCGCCCGTCGAGGAACTCCTGAAGCGTGGCGCCGAGGTGACTCGCGTTGTCGGTCATGGGTCTGGTGAGGCGTCCGTACCGTAGCCGGCCTGGTGCGCGTAGTCGCGCAGCATGGCGAATAACACCTTGCGGCCGCGGAACAACCGCGACCCGACAGTCCCGACTGCGCATCCCAGCACCGCGGCGGCCTCCTCGTAAGACAACTCCTCGACATCCACCAACAAGAGCGGCGTGCGGAAATCCTCCGGCATTTGCGCAAGCGCGCGCTCGACCTCCGGGCTCCACCGCGCGCCCCACCCCTCGACCGTAGTGACGTCGAACGCCGGGTCGTCGCGGGCAAACTGGTGGAAGCGCTCCTCCAGCTCCTCCACCGACTCCATCCGGGGCCGTCGGTTCGCCTGGTGGTATTGGTTGGTGAAGATCGAGTACAGGATCGTGAACAACCAGGCCTTGCAATTACTTCCGGGCGTGAAGTTTTCGAATGTGCGATAGGCCCGCAGGAAGGTTTCCTGTACGAGGTCGGCGGCATCAGCGGGTTCGCGCGCGAGCCGTAGGGCCGTGTTGTACAGCGCCCGCATGAACGGCAGGGCGGTCGCTTCGAACGCTGCTCGCTTCGCCCCCCCTTCGGGAGAATCGCCGGCGCTCACAACCCGCGCCGGGAATTTTCCGGGGTCGCTTGCTGTTGACGACGGTAGTTCCGAGCGCCCCGTGCGCTCATTGCTCGAACTCTCGCCTGGGAGGCCGCGTCATGAACAATCTGTCCATTCTCCCCCGCAGTGCCGCCGTGCTGCTTGCAGTCGTCGGGTGTTCGCCCGGGGATGTCGCTCAGCCTGCTGCCGCAGCTCCCCTGGCGTCCGTCGTGGCCAGCGCGCGCCCGCCGTTCGTCTTTCCCAGTGGATGCTGCTTTTACCAGGGTCGAGTCGTGCGCACGGTCGTCCCCCCCGCCAGTACGCCGCAGGAAGGCCGGGACAACTTCTACGGTTTTTCGAGCGGCGCGGCTGGTCAGAAGGGCGTGGTCGGGGTCGCGCCAGGCGATCAGGACTACCACGGCGGGCATTGGGCATTTCACGCAGTGACGTTCACTGGGACTCCGTACCTCCTGACGTCGGAAGAGGCGGTTCTAGCCGCAGCGGCGGAGGGGGACGTGTCGATTACCCGCGTGGCGGCCAATGACTTCAGGTGCCCGATTCAGCCGTAGCTGACAATGTACGCCGCGGAGCGGGGCGACGTCATCCGCCCGCGTCAACTCTAATTCACGGAGGTCGTATGATGACTCGTTTGCGTTCCATCACCGCCGTCGTGGCCGGACTGAGTCTCGGCGCGGGGCCCTTGGCCGCCCAAGGCATGCAGCACCCCAAAGGCACACAGCGTACCATTTCGGGCACGGTTGTGGACGTGTCGTGCCACTTCGGCCTGGGCCTGAGCGGCGACAGCCACCGTGAGTGCGCGCAGATCTGCGCAGGCAAAGGAATTCCGCTCGCCATCCTGGGCACTGATGGCAAGCTCTACATCCCGACCTCGACGGCGATGCCCGGCGACGGTCAGAATGACCGACTAAAGGATTTCGCCGAGCAGCAAGTGACCGTGACCGGAACGGTGTTCGCGGCCGCCGGCGCCAACGCGATCCAGATCGCGACGATCCAGCGCAAGTCCTGACGGGTTCGCGCCGTCCCCCTTGACCCTGTACCTAGGTACATGGTTTATCCTGACGCATGCCCCTCACCATCGGTCAGGTCGCGAGCGCGGCCGACGTGAACGTTCAAACCATACGTTACTACGAGCGGCGCGGCCTCGTCCCTACACCTCGGCGCACCGCATCCGGATACCGTCAGTATACCGATGACGCGGTGGCGCGCCTTCGCTTCATCAAGCACGCCCAGGAACTCGGCTTCTCGCTACAGGAGGTCCAGGAGCTGCTCGCTTTGCGGGTCCGACACGGCGCTGCCTGCGATGTCGTCGAGCGGAAAACCAGACAGAAGATCGATGTCGTCCAACAGAGGATCCGTGACCTCCAGCGCATGAAGCACACACTGGAGCGGCTAGCCGCCGCGTGCGTGGTCCGGCGACCCACGGCCGACTGCCCGATCCTGGAGGTCCTGGAAGATCATGGCGACGCCAGTCACTAAGACGGTACTTGCCGCCACGGGCGGTGTCGCTGCCGCAGTGGCGTCAACGCTTTGCTGCGCCGGGCCGCTCGTCGCCGTCGCGCTTGGCTTGAGCGGCGCCGGGCTCGCGGCGACGTTCGAACCGTTACGGCCTTACTTCGTGGTCGGGACTGTGCTCGCCCTCAGCTTTGGCTTCGTCGTACTGCGTCGGGAAGAAAAGGCGGCGTGCGAACCTGGCACCTTGTGTGCCTCGCCGGTCGCGCGCCGCCGGATGAAGTGGGCGCTGTGGATTGCGACCATCATCTCGATCCCGCTGCTCACATTTCCCTGGTGGTCGAAATTCGGCCTGGGTTAGGAGGCTCACCATGTTGTCGTCATTGAGGGTCGCGTTGGTTCTCGCGAATGTCGCCCTGCAGGCTCCGGACACGGCGACAGTTCGGCTTCACATCTCGAAGATGACGTGCGGGAGCTGTCCCACGACCGCGCGGCTCGCCTTGAAGCGACTCACGGGCGTCTACAGCGCCAGCGTCACGTTGAACGACAGTCTCGGCGTCGTGCGACAGCTGAAGCCAGTCCAGATCGCCGCCCATCTCACTCGACTTACTGGCTTCGGGGCCACGATCCTACCGGACGCGCCCAGTGGAAAGCCGTAGAGCATGCCCGATCGCTTCGATCTCGTCATTCTCGGTTCCGGCTCGACGGCGTTCGCAGCCGCCTTGACCGCGCAGGAGCTGCAAAAGACGGCCGTCATGACAGAAGAACGCCCCATCGGGGGCACCTGCGTGAATCGCGGATGCCTGCCATCCAAGAACCTCATCGGCGCGGCAAAAATCATCCACGATGCTCGCAGTTCCCGTTATCCCGGTCTCACTGCGTGTGAGATGGATCTGGATTTCGCCGCCGTGGTCGAGCAGAAGGACGCGGTCGTCCACGACTACCGCAAGAAGAAGTACGAGAGCCTGGTCGGTGATCACATCCGCGTTGAGAAGGGGCACGTGCGATTCCTGGACCCAAGAACCGTGGAGGTGGACGGCACGCAGCTCGCCGGCGAGAAGGTGTTGATTGCCACGGGGTCACGACCGGTGCTCCCGGACATCGATCGACTGGATCGCGTGCCCTATCTGACCAGCGACCTGCTGACTGTTGACGAGCCGATTGAATTGCGCGAGCTGCCTCAGTCACTCTTGATCGTGGGGGGCGGGTATATCGCGTTGGAACTGGGACAGATGTTCAGCCGCTTCGGGACGACCGTCACGATTCTGGAGCGCAACGCGCAGTTGCTGGCGCATGGATACGAACCTGAGGTTGGCCGAACCATCGCGGCGATCTTCGCACAGGAAGGGATTCAGATCGTTTTCGACGCGACGGCGAAGGCTGTGCGCCAGGACGGTTCCGAGGTCGTTGCGACTGCTCTCGTTGCTGGGCGCGAGCGACACTATCGAGCCGAGCGACTCCTGGTTGCGACTGGCCGCCGACCAAACACCGACAACATCGCGATCGAGCGAGCGGGCGTGAGGGCGAACGCGCGGGGAGAGATCGTCGTAGACACGTACCTCCGTACAAGCGTGCCCCACATCTTCGCCGCCGGCGACGTGATCGGAAGCCAGCACGCGAGCGAGATGGCCACGCCGGTGGGAAGCCGTCAAGGGGGGATTGCCGCCCGCAACGCGCTCTCGGCCGAGCCAATGCGCGAGGTCGATCACCGGGTCGTGCCGCGCACGATTTTTATTGACCCCGAAGTCGCCGTGGTGGGCATGCCGGAGTCCGAGGTGATCGCGGCCGGTCGTCGGTGCTGGTGCAACACGATTCCGATGTCGCTCGTTCCTCGGGCGGCGGCCATTCGTGATACCCGCGGCATGATCAAGATGACGGCTGACGCCGACTCAAACGAGGTACTCGGCGTCGCGATGGTAGGCCACACCGCAGGAGAGGTTATCCACGAGGCGGCGATGGCACTGCGTTTCCAGGCCACGCTTCATGACTTTATCGACTTGCTGCACGTTTTTCCCACAATGGCTGAGGCGTTGAAAATCATTGCTATCTCGAGGTTCAAGGACCCGGCGAGGCTGTCCTGCTGCGCTGAATGACGCCGCCAACGGGCCTGCGTGGGCCAGCCTTCGCGCGATCCTGCTTTCACCCCGTACCGACAGATGTAGATTGGTCGCATGTGCGCGCCCGATCTCCAGTCCTGCATCGCGGCCATCGCGTCGCTCGACGAGCCCGTCCGGAGGGAGCTTTATCTCTACGTCGCCGGGCGCGGGCGCGAGGTGGGACGCGATGAGGCAGCGCGCGCCCTCCGCATCTCGCGCGCCCTCGCTGCTTTCCACTTGGACAAGCTGGTCGAGCTCGGGCTGCTGGACGCAGCCTACCGCCGCCTGAGCGGCCGGCAAGGCCCTGGCGCGGGCCGTCCGGCCAAGCTGTACCGGCGCTCCACGCGGCAGCTCGAAATCACTCTCCCCCGACGTCGCTACGACCTCGCCGGGCGGTTGTTGGCCCGCGCGCTCGCCGCGCAACGCTCCCCGGCCAGCCGTCGGGTCCTCGAGCGCGCCGCGCACGACCTCGGAAAGACGCTCGGTCGGGAAGCGCGAGGCGAAGGGCGCCGCGGCCGCGGCCGCCGGCGGACGCGGGGGGGGGAGCCGCTCGCGGCCGCGCTGGCCGCACTCGACGACTGCGGCTTCGAGCCGGCGCGCGTGGATGGCGAAGTGCGGCTGCGCAATTGCCCGTTCGACGCGGTCGCGGCCGAGGCGCGCGTCCTCGTGTGCGGGATGAATCTCGCGCTGGTGCGGGGCCTCGTGGCCGGCGCCGGCGTCCGACGGGTGCGCGCGCGATCTGCGCCGGAGGCCGGCGCATGTTGCGTGGCCCTAACCTTCTCTGCCAGGTAGCCCGACTCCCCCCTCCCCCCTACAACTCGACGCTTCCTCCAACCCCCAGGCTCGCGATTACTGCGTCACGGTAATCGTTCCCGTAAAGCCGGCGTACATCGCGATGGTCGGCGGGTGCACCTTGCAGTGATAGTGATATGTGCCTGGCGAGTTGAAGGTGAATTGAAAGGATCCTCCGGGCGCTCCGCCATATGTGCCACCACCGCTCGGTCCAGCGAGCGCGCCGCTGTCCCACGCCGCATTGTCGCTGGTCGTCGTGTGTGACGACGGACCGCTGTTGCTCCACTGGACGGTGGTGCCGACCTTGACCGACAGCGTGGCCGGGGAGAAGGAGAAGTCCTGGATCGTCACACAGGCTCCGGTGCAGCGCGGTGACGTCGTCATGCTGTTGCTGCAGCCCATTAGAACAACTAAGCCTGCGCACGTGCTGACGACGGTGGCACGCCAATCGGCGCATGTTGGAATCCGCATGGGTAGCTACCTCCGCGAGGGTTTCTAAACGGGACTGCCGCTTGTTTCTCTAAAACATACGTAGATATGTTATAGACTCACCCTCGGTCGCATTCGTCGCATTCAAGGAGGTCGTCATGCGCCCCCGCCCCCACCGTCACGCGTCCTCGACGTTCGCGCTCCTTTCGCTCGTTGCACTCATCGCCTGTACCGACCAGCGCGGCCCCACCGCTCCCCAGCGAGCCGCGCTCGAGCCCTCCCCCCAGGGCCCACTCCCCGCGCCGCCGCTCGACGTCCCCGCCCAGGGCCGCTACATCTTTCGGCACTGGACGTTCGGCGACGAGCCCTTCTGGACCGACACGCTGCGCCTGAACGCCGTGATCGAGGCGGCCGTCTCCCCCGCCACGGCTCTTGCTGTCGGACTCAAGGTGGATGCGGAGCGGTTACCGCCGGGGTTCCTCGCGAGCGCGGATCTCACGAGCCCGGCCACCACGGTGGAGCTGTTGCGCCGCGATGCCGTCGTTGGCGTGGAGGCCGACGTCACGGCGGACAAGCACATCAAGAGTCTCGGCATCACGTGCGCGCTCTGTCACTCGACCGTCGATAACTCGGTGACGGCCGGCGTCGGCCGGCGCGTGGACGGCTTGCCGAATAGCGATCTCAACGTCGGCGCCATCGTCGCGCTCTCGCCGGCGCTCCCCGCCGCCGTCAAGGCCATCTTCAATTCATGGGGGCCGGGGAAGTACGACGCGGAGTTCAACCGGGACGGCATCAACAGCCCGGTCGCCATCCCACCGGCCCTCGGGTTGCGCAACGTCGCGCTGGAGACGTACACGGCCGAAGGTCCGGTCTCCTACTGGAACAACTACGTGGCCGTCACGCAGATGCACGGCCACGGCTCGTTCTCCGACCCGGTGCTCGGCATCAACATTCAACAGACGCCCGACCGCGTGACGCCGGTGCTGCCGGTACTGCGCGCGTATCAGCTCAGTCTCGATACACCGGCGCCGCCTGCCGGCAGCTTCGACCCGGCCGCGGCAGCGCGCGGCAAGGCGGTGTTCAACACGACCGGCCGGTGCGCAAGCTGCCACATTCCCACGATGGCGTTCACGGATGTCAATCTCGGCGTCCTGCACGCGCCGTCAGAGACGGGAATGGATCCCGTGCGGGCCAGCCGGCTCAAGAACCATGCGTACCGGACCACGCCGCTCCGCGCATTGACGCGGCACGCGCCCTACTTCCACGACGGCAGCGCCGCCACGCTGCTCGCTGTCGTGGAGCACTACAACAGTTTCTTCGGCCTCGGGCTGTCGCCGCAGCAGAAGGCCGATTTGGTCGAATACCTCAAGTCCCTGTAGGTCGATTCGCCCTGGAGGCTCCATATGCACTCGACTCGCCTTGCGTGTTTCGCGATGGCCACGTTCGGGACGATCGTGGCCGCCTGCTCCGATGGCCGTACGCCAACCCAGCTCGACCGGCCCGCGTTCGAGCAAACCCAAAACCCGGTGGACGGCGCCGAATTCGGGTTCACGGCCGGCTGGCTCAAGGGGCAGACCGTCCAGTTCTTCTACCACAAGCCGTTCTTCTGCCGCACGCCGGTCGAAGACGGGCATCCGGTCGGCTCGACCACCGCGTGCGAGGTGGGCTCCGACGGCACCGTCGATCCGCGGCCCGGGCAGATTCCAATACTGTTCGTGATGACGCCGATCGGCTTCCGGCCTGCCGAGTCGACGCTGCAGTGCCCGATCGTCGGCCACTGCATCAACCATCCCTCCACGATCGACCTCTCCCGCCTGTTCGGCGCCGGCGCGGCGAACGCGCCGCTCCCGGCGCACAGCCACGTCGTGGATCAAGCGGAGGGGAATTTCTGGGAACTGCACGTCATCGGGGTCAAGGATCCCGCCACGTGGGACCAGGTCGTCGCCGGGAAGAGCCTTGCCGCCGTGCGCGCGCTCCAGGCTGCCGACCCGACCGGTACCAAGATCACCCCTGAGATTCTGACCAACGTCTACCTCTTCTTTGACGTGCGGCCGGGGGCGCCGGTGGCTGGGATGTAGCGATGATCGGCGCGCCCCCGCCCCATGCGCGGGAGCGCCTCGTCGCCTCAGCCGCCGTCGCAAGCGGCATGCTGATCGTGCTCGGGGCGTTCCTGCCATGGCTCTCGCTGTTCGCGGGGCTTCATCCGATGCGCGGCGTGATCGGCCTCAACGGCCGCCTGCTCGCCGTGGGAGGCGCGCTCTGTCTCGTCGCGGGCGTCCGCTACTGGCAGCGGCCGACGCCGCGCCTGCGACATGCGGTCGCTGTGCTCGCGTGGGGATTAGCGGGCTTCACCCTCTGGCTCACGATCCAACTCTTCGTCACCTACCGGGACCTGCGCGCGAACGGTATGCTCGTGCCACGGCTCGGTCCGGGGCTCCTCCTCGCGCTCGTGGGATCGCTCGTGGCCGGGGCGACGGCTGCGCTATGCTCCGAGCCCGAATCCGGCGCGGCGTAACGTAGTGACCGACGCAAAACGGCGAGCCACTCGGCTCGCCGTTTGAGTCGGGACGGCGGGATTTGAATTCAACGGCCCTGTGTTATCGCACGGCGACCGCCGTCAGCTTCCCATCCTGCTGCGCAATGAACAGATAGCCCTGCGCGCTCAGCGCCAAAAGGCCTCCGGCCGCGTATGACCAACCCTGCCGCCGCGCCGCGATGTCGACACCATACGTCTGGGTGGACGTGCTCACGAACACGACGTTCCTCGTCACTACGATCTCCCCGGTCGGTGAGCCCTGCGGTGGTGTCCACGACCATTGCAGCGTGCCGTCGGACTCGGAGCGCGCCTGAAGGTCCTGGCCGCTGATCACGTAGATCGTGCCGTTGCCCACGGCCGCCGTACCCAAGAACGATCCAGTCTGCTCCCACTGCACCTGCTTCGTGCCGAGATTCACGGAGACGAGCCTGTCGCTGCGAACGGTGATCAGCTCGTTGCTCCCGCCAAGGACGGGCGTGCCGCCTGTCAGGAGCCGATTGTCCTTCAGCGTCCAGATCGTGTCGCCCGAGGTTGCGTCGAACACGCTCACGCCGACCGAGTAGTAGTCGTTCAGCAATCCGTATGCGTACACCCGTCCGTCCTTGACGGCGGGCGTCCAACCGCTCACCTGCGGCAGCTGCCGGAACCAGAGCGTGTCCCCCGTGGTCGCGTTGAACGCGTAGATCCCATCGTAGTATCCGCCGGCCATGTACACCGCGCCGTTGAGGACGACGGGCGCCTTGTACGTCGACCACTGATTCCCGTACGGCGACTTGAGCCCTGGTGCGCCGCTCAGCGCGTCGAAGGACCACAGGAACGAATCCTGGTGTCCGCTCGTGGTGACGTAGACGCTGCCGTTGCCGTACGCCGGCGGATGCACGCCGTGAACCGAGCCGAACGTGGCCGAGGTGAAGGTCTTGGTCCAGCGCACGGCGCCCGTCTGCGCGTTGACGCTCCGTAGCGCCTGCGTTCCGAAATACGAGTTCGTCGAGACGAACACCGAACCGTTCCCCGCGGTTACAGGGTTCAACGCGACCGCGTTCTCGATCGTCACGGTCCACGCCTCGGCGAACGCCACCGGATCCACGGTGACGTCGACGTACCCGGTGTGACTCGGATTCCCCTGATATGTCACCCATTCCGTCGCGTTGCTCCAGTCGGCGGCGGGACGCGCGAGCGACGTGATCGTAGTCGAGTCGGACGTGCCCTCGCTCGTCGCCCTGATCGTCGCCGAGCCCGCGGACATCGCGGTGATCTTGCCGGTGCCGTCCACCTGGACCCTCGCCGGGTCCGAGCTGCTCCACGTGATCTCACGCCCACTGAGCACGTTGTTGTCGG
>Ga0209157_1004791_pt1 | contig 10014 bp, 8 predicted proteins | sample GraSoiAngelo_135_FD_185892 | JGI IMG/M metagenome (GOLD analysis project Ga0209157, IMG submission 185892) | Grasslands soil microbial communities from the Angelo Coastal Reserve, California, USA - 14_0929_05_40cm (SPAdes) (version 2) | ecosystem: Environmental > Terrestrial > Soil > Grasslands ...
TCGGGCGACGTCTACGGCGCCGTGCAGGCCACCGAGCTGCCCATCGTCGAGGAGACGCCGCTTCGTCCGGTGACCGTGTACGGCGCGAGCAAGGCGGCGGCGGACATCGCGGCCGCGCAGTGGGCACGCGCCTACGGCCTCGACGTCGTCCGCGCCCGGCCGTTCAACCACACCGGCCCCGGGCAGGACCCGGCCTTCGTGTGCAGCGCGCTGGCGCGGCAGCTCGCGCTGATCGAGGCCGGGAAGCAGGACCCGGTCGTGCGTGTCGGCAACGCGGACCCGGTGCGCGACTTCTCCGACGTACGCGACATCGCCGCCGGCTACGCGGCCCTCCTCGAGCGGGGCCGGAGCGGCGAGGTCTACAACCTCTGCTCGGGCGACGGCGTCAGCATCGCCGAGGTGATCGCCCTCCTGCGCACGCACGCGCGCGTGCCAGTGCGGGTGCACTCCGACCCGGCGCTACGCCGCGCCCACGACGTGCCCCGCATCGTCGGTAGCCACGCGCGTGCGACCGAGCACACGGGGTGGCGGCCGGCGCGGCAGCTCACGACGACGTTGCGTGAGGTGCTCGAGGACTGGCGGGCGCGCATCGCGGCCGGTGGGTGACGGCGGGCCCGCCGTCGCGTCGTCATTCGGCCACAGAGCGTGCACCGGTGACCCGTTGCCGGCTGTACTTTGGTGCATGCAAAAGCAGGAAGAGCTACAGGCTGGGAGGCAGTAAAAGTCGCGAAGGCCGACGGAGGAAGCGTAGCTGACCGGAAGGTTCGTCGTGGGGGCAGCCCGGCGCGAACCCCGCGGCTGACGCTCGTAACGCCCCGCTCGTGCGCGTGAGCCCCGTGCTTGCCGCTCGGAAAACACGCGGGTATGCTCGATGGAGCCACATGGACGAGTTCTCGCACCGCACGCTCGAGCAGCTCCTGATCGAGCAGGGCCGCATCACGCAGGACGACCTGCGCAAGGTGAAGCGGCTCCAGCAGGAGCGGGGCGAGCGGTTGGAGCGCCTCCTCCTCGACCTGGGCTTCATCTCCGAGGAGGACCTGCTTCCGCTCCTCTCCACCTACCTTGGCGTCGAGACCATCCACCGGCGCGACTTCCCGACCGCGCCCCTGCCGCTCGGCAACGTGAACCTCAAGTTCCTGAAGCACGCCAAAGTGCTGCCGCTCGCGCAGACGAACGGCACGCTCACCGTGGCGATGTCCGACCCCGCCGACTACTACACGATCCAAAGCCTCCAGCTCGCCACCGGGCTCCAGGTCGAGCCGCGCCTCGCGCGCGAGCGCGACGTGCTCGAAGCGCTCGAGACGATCTACGGCGGCGGGAACGCCGCGGGGGGTGCGAGCGCGGAGACGGCCGACACGGAGCTCGAGGTCTTCAGCGACGACGAGGAGGATGTCAACCACCTGCGCGACCTCGCCTCCGAGGCGCCGGTCATCCGCTTCGTGAACCTGCTCATCAGCCGCGCGGTCGAGCAGCGCGCTTCGGACATCCACATCGAGCCCTTCGAGAACGAGCTCAAGGTCCGCTACCGCATCGACGGCGTGCTGCACGACGTGGAGGCGCCGGCGCGGCGGCTGCAGGCGGCGATCGTGTCGCGCGTCAAGATCATGTCGAAGCTCAACATCGCCGAGCGGCGCCTGCCGCAGGACGGGCGCATCAAGCTGCGGCTCATGGGGCGCGAGATCGATCTCCGCGTCTCGACCCTCCCCACGCTCTACGGCGAGAGTGTCGTGCTCCGCATCCTCGACCGCTCGTCGATCGTCGTGACCCTCGGGTCGCTCGGCTTCCCGGAGGACACGCTCGCGCAGTTCGACCGGCTGATCACGAAGCCCTACGGCATGATCCTGGTGACCGGCCCCACCGGCAGCGGCAAGACGACCACGCTCTACGGGGCGCTCGACAAGATCAACTCGCCCGACAAGAAGCTCATCACCATCGAGGATCCGGTCGAGTACCAGCTGTTCGGCGTGAATCAGATCCACGTGAAGCCGCAGATCGGGCTCACCTTCGCGAACGGGCTGCGCTCGATCGTCCGCCAGGACCCCGACGTCATCATGGTGGGCGAGATCCGGGACGCCGAGACGGCCGAGATCGCGATCCAGGCGGCGCTCACCGGCCACCTCGTCTTCTCGACCCTGCACACCAACGACGCGGCGGGCGCCGTGTCGCGTCTCCTCGAGATGGGGGTGGAGGACTACCTGCTCGCCTCCTCGCTCCTCGGGGTGCTCGCCCAGCGCCTGGTGCGCAAGGTGTGCGAGAAGTGCCGCCGGTCCGCGGAGATCACCCCCACGGTGCAGCGCGAGCTCGGCGGCGACGGCGCTGCGGCGGAGATCTACGAGGGCACGGGCTGCGAGGCCTGCGCGCAGACCGGATATCGCGGCCGCTCGGGCATCTTCGAGCTCCTGCTGGTGAACGAGGTGATCCGGCCGCTCATCCTGAAGCGCTCCTCGGCCGACATGCTCAAGGACGCGGCCGTGCAGCAGGGGATGAGGACCCTCCGAGAAGACGGCTGGCACAAGGTCCGCACCGGCGTCACCACGGTGGCGGAGGTGGTGCGCGTCACGCAGGAGGAGGTCTAGGCTGAGCCTCCTCGACCGGCTCCGGCGCGGCGGCCGGAGCGCGGCCCCGGCGGCGCGCGTGGCGGTGATCGGGCTCGACGGGGTCGGTCTGCCGCTGGTGCAGGACCTGACCGCGCGCGGCGTGATGCCGCGGCTCGGGGCGCTGCTCCCGGCCGGCACCGCGGCGCCCATGCGCTCCTCGATCCCGACCATCTCGAGCGTGTCGTGGACCGGCTTCATGACGGGGCAGAACCCCGGCAAGCACGGCATCTACGGCTTCACCGACGTGAAGCCGGGCACGCTCACGACCTTCTTCCCGAACTTCGGCAACGTGAAGAGCGAGACCCTCTGGGACGTGGCCGGGCGCGCCGGCAAGCGCGCGATCGTGCTGAACGTCCCGAACACGTACCCGGCGCGCGCGCTGAACGGCCTCCTCGTCTCCGGCTTCGTGGCGGTGAATCTCGAGCGCGCGGTCTACCCCCCCGAGCTCCTGCCGCGCTTGCGGGAAGACGGCTACAAGATCGACGTCGACTACCTGAACGCCGATCAGCGGCCGGACGCCTTCTTCGCGGAACTCGCGGCGACGCTCGATGCCCGCCGCCGCGTCTACCTGCGGCTGCTTGCCGACGAGCCGTGGGATCTCTTCATTGGCGTCATCACCGAGTGCGACCGGCTGCACCACTACTTCTGGAGCCAGTACGTGGACCCGGCCGCGCCGCACCACGCCCGCTTCCTCGACTTCTACCGCCGTCTCGACGACGTGCTGGGCGCGCTCGCCGAGGCGCTGCCCGCGGGCACGCCGCTCTTCATCGTCGCCGACCACGGCCACACCCTCATCCACCGCGAGTTTTATCCGAACGCTTGGCTGCGCGCCGAAGGCCTCCTCCGCTTCACGAGCGAGACGCCGAAGGGGCTCGCGGACGTGGACCCGGCGAGCAAGGTCTTCGTGCTCGATCCAGGGCGCGTCTACGTGCACCGCCGGGGCCGCTTCCCGCTCGGCGCCGTCGGCCCTGCGGAGGGGGAGGACCTGCTCGCACGGGTGCGCGCAGGGCTCCTCGCGCTGCGCGACACGAGCCCGGGCGCACCCGCCGGCGGCCGGCCCGTGCCGCGCGTGTTCGGGCGCGACGAGCTGTACCACGGCCCCGAGCTCGATCGAGCCCCCGACCTGGTGGTGCACTTCGCCGACGGCTACGATCCCAAAGGCGCGCTCGCGAAGCGCGAGGTGTTCGGGCGGAGCGTGCTCACCGGCATGCACACCTACGCCGACTCGCTCTTCTTCGTGAACCGCCCCGGCGTGCCGGCCGACGGGCTCGACATCGTCGACCTGGCGCCGACCATCCTCGCGCTGCTCGGCGTCGAGCCGCCCCCGAACATGGACGGCCGGGTGCGCCTCCCCCCCTTGAAGCGCGGGCTCGGAATCCGAGTCTAAGCGGCCGTCGAGGCCGTATGCCAGGGACCCTGCGAAGTTGAAAAGGTGCCGACCGTCGGTATATGAATGTAATGATTTTCCCGCACTTTAGCCTCCGCGTGGCGGCGTGGCGGACGGGCGGCGGCGTGAGGAGCCCTGGTGGCGCAATTCCAGTATCGCGCGGTTGATCCGCAGGGGAAGGTCGTCGAGGGGACGATCGAGGCCGGCGAGGTCCCGGCGGTGGTTGCACGCCTGCACGATCGCGGCCTCATCCCGATCACGATCGGCTCGACGGACGGCACGCGCCCCCGCGCCGCCGGCGCCAAGCTGCCCGCGCTGCCCGCACTCGGGCGCCGCCGCGTCAAGGGCCGCGACCTGCTCGTCATGACGCAGGAGCTGTCGGCGCTCGTGTCCGCCGGCTTGCCCCTCGACCGGAGCCTCGCCACGCTCGCCGAGCTGGCCGACAACCAGGAGTTGAAGCGCATCCTGGGCGAGGTGCTGCACGCCGTGCAGGGTGGCAAGTCGCTCGCCGAGGCGCTCGGCCAGCACCGCATCTTCCCGCCCCTCTACGTGAACATGGTCCGCGCGGGCGAGATCGGCGGCTTCCTCGAGCTGGTGCTCCAGCGGCTCTCGGAGTACCTCGAGCGCGGGCAGCAGCTGCGCGACGAGGTGCGCTCGGCGCTCACCTACCCGATCCTCCTCGTATGCGCCATGGGCGTGTCGATCCTCGTGCTGCTCATCTACGTGCTGCCCAAGTTCACGGTCCTGTTCTCCGAGATGGGCCGCGCGCTCCCGCTGCAGGCGCGGGTACTCCTCGCGGTGTCGGAAGCGGTGCGCGGCTACTGGTGGGCCGGGATCGGTGCCGTGGCCCTGGTCGCGGGCAGCGTGCGCTACTCGCTCCGCACCCCGCGCGGGCGCTACGAGTGGGACCAGTGGAAGCTCCGCCTCGTGCTGGTGGGGCAGCTCTTGCGCAAGATGGAGGTCGCGAGCCTCGCGCGCACGCTCGGCACGCTGCTCAAGAGCGGCGTCCCCATGCTGCAGGCGCTCGGCATCGTGAAGGAGGTCGCGGGCAACCAGGTGATCGCGCGCTCGCTCGGCGAGGTCGAGGTCGGCGTGCGCGAGGGCGCGGGGGTCGCGGAGCCGCTCGCCCGCTCGGGCGTCTTCCCGCCGCTCGCCGTGCAGATGATCGCGGTCGGCGAGGAGACCGGCAAGCTCGACGAGCTCTTGATCCGCGTCGCCGACCATTTCGACCGCGAGGTGCATGTCCAGGTCCAGCAGTTCACGCGCCTGCTCGAGCCGGTGCTCATCCTGGTGATGGGCCTGGGGGTGGGGTCGATCGTCATCTCCATGCTGTCGGCGATCTTCAGCGTCAACGATCTACCGATGTGAGGAGTCCCGCCATGCGAAGACGGACACGGGAGTCGGGCTTTACGCTCATCGAGATGATGGTCGTGATGGTCATCATCGGGCTCCTGGTGGCGCTGGTCGGCCCGAACTTCATCCGCCAGGGCGAGAAGGCGAAGGGCAAGGCGGCGCGCGCCCAGATCGAGATGCTGGGCACGGCGCTCGACACCTTCCGCCTCGACGTGGGCCGCTACCCGACGACGCAGGAGGGCCTCGCGGCGCTCCGCCAGCGGCCGTTCGGCACCGATCGCTGGGACGGCCCGTACCTCAAGAAGGACATCCCGCGGGACCCGTGGGATCACCCCTACTACTACCGCAGCCCGGGCGAGGGCGGACGCCCCTACGACCTCCTCTCCTACGGCGCCGACGGTGGGCCCGGGGGCGACGGCGACAACCGCGACGTCACCAGCTGGGAAGGCGACACCGGGTGATTGCGCGCCACAGCGCGTGGGAGGCCGGAGCCGCGAGGCGCCGAGCCCCGCGCGGCGGGAGCCGCGCGGGAGTTCGTCCGGGGCGCGCGGCAGAGCCGCGCGGGCGTTGGACGCGGAGCGCGGGCGGCGCGCGAGCACCGCACGGGCCCCGGGGTGAGTTTGCCTTCACGCTCCTCGAGATGATGGTGGTGCTCGTCATCGTCGCCATCGGGAGCGCGCTCGTCGTGCCCATGATCGAGGGGGGCTACGAGTCGCGCGAGGTGCGCCGCGCGGCGCGCCAGATCGCCGCTACCATGCACTACTGCCGGGGCGAGGCGGTGGCCCTCGGCCAGCCGCAGGAGCTGGTCATCGACGCCCTCGAGAACAGCATCCACACGACGGGCTGGGGCCGCTGGGCGGTGCTCACCGACCGCGCCGTCATCGAGGACGTCCAAGGCGGCCAGGCCTTCGGCGACGGGGTGGTGCAGATACTCTTCTTCCCGAACGGGAGCACGAGCGGCGCCGAGGTGATCATCGCGGGCCGGCGCGATCGAAGAGAGCACCGCCTGAGCGTGGCGCTCGATCCGCTCCTCGGTACGATCCACGTGGGAGACGCCACCCGATGAAGCGCCGGGAGGAAGGCCGCCGCCCTGGACGGGCCCCCAGGAGTGGAGGCCGAGCGCGAGAGCGCTCGGGCAGGCCGACGGGGTCTGGGGGCATCGGAAGCGCGCAGGGCGCGCAGCGCCCGAGCACTGGACGGGCCCCCAGGAGTGTTGGTTTCACGCTCATCGAGGTCGCGGTCGCGCTCGCGATCCTCGGGGTGGGGGTCGTCACCTGCCTCCAGATCTTCGGCGCGAGCCTCCGCATGCAGCAGCGAGCCAGCCGTGAGACCCGTGCCGTACTGGCGGCCCGCGCGGCCATGGACGCACTGATCGCCACCCCGGAGATCCAGGACCACAGCGAAAACCGCGACAGCGCCGAGGGCTTCCGCACCCACGTCCTGGTTCGTCACGCCGGGCCGGACGAGGGCCTGAGCGGCAAGGCGCTCGACTTCCAGTCCGACTACTCGCTCCGCTACCTGCAGGTGGACGTCACCTGGCAGGACGGCGCGGGCGCCAAGACCTACACGCTGAAGAGCCTCCGGATGGCCCCCGAAAATGAATGACGACGCGCGCACAGGCCGCGGCGGCGGGGGCGCCGCTGAGGCGACCTCCGCAGGCCCTGCGCGCGCCTGCGGCTTTCCGGGGGGACGCCCCGGCCGACGAGGCGCGCGTGGCCGAGGACGCGGGAGCCGAAGTGGCGCCCCCGCCGCCGCGGCCGCCGCACGCGGCTTCACCCTCCTCGAGATCGTCATCGCGCTCACGGCGCTCGCGCTCGTCACCGTGATCTGCTACGGCGCCTTCCATCTGGGCATCCGGGCGATGGAGCGGGGGGAGGTGGCGGTGGTGGCGGCGCAGCGCCTGCGGGTGGCGACCGACGTCATCATCCGCCAGGTCAAGTCGATCGTCCCCTACAAGGCGCGCAACCGCGACGACGAGGAGTACGTCTTCTTCATGGGGACGGCCAGCTCGATGGCGTTCATCACCGGCGCCGGCCTCGAGGGCGGAGGCGGCCTCACGCGCGTCGTCTACCAGGTGGTGATGGACGATCCGCCGCGTCTGGTGATGAGCGAGAGCCCGTTCTTCTCGAGCAGAGCGCTCGGCCGCGAGCCGGTCGACCGGCCGGGCCTGCACTCCGCCGTCCTCCTCGAAGACTTCAAGAGCCTCAAGTTCGAGTACCTTTTCTACGAAGGCGTCGAGCCCGAGTGGCGCAGCGAATGGAACGGCCACGACGAGGAGGACATGCTGCCGGTGGCGGTGCGCGTGCTCGTCGACGGCATCCCCGGCCTCGAGGTGGACGCCTGGGGGCAGGAGATTCCCGTCATGGCGGCGCACTACGGCGAGGAGGGGGGCGCCGGCTTCCTCGACGAGGACGACGCGGATGCCGGCGACGATGCCTCGTCGGACGACGATGATGACGACCACGACAGCGACTGAGCCACCCCGCCGGCACGGCGAGCGGGGCGTGGCGCTCCTCCTCGTCCTCTGGATCTTCATGATCCTCGGCGTGCTCGCGCTCGACTTCTCCCGCTACATGCGCGACGATGCCATGGCGTCCGTCAACCTGGCCGACGAGACGCGCGGCTACTACCTGGCCCTGGCCGGTATGAACCGGGCCATCTTCGACGCCGAGCGGCGGCGCGAGAAGAACGGCCCGGCCGCGCCGCCCGGCACCGCCGCGGCCGCCCCCCAGGGTCCCCACACGCTCGACGAGGACGAGGAGGACGAGGGGCCGCTCGTCCCGGTAGACGGGCAGTGGCACGAGGGGGATTTCGCGGGCGGGCGCTGGGCGGTACGCATGATCGACGAGACCGGGCGCCTCTCGCTCAACAAGTCCGACGAGGTCGTGCTCCGGCGCGTCATCACGAACCTCGTGCAGGTCGACCCGACCGCCAGCATCGACCGGCAGATGCAGGAAGCGATCGACACCGTGGTCGACTCGATCCTCGACTGGCGCGACCACGACAACCTGAAGCGTACCCACGGCGCCGAGAGCGCGTACTACCTGAAGCGCCGCGTGCCCTACCGGGCGAAGAACGCGTTCTTCGACTCGCCCGAGGAGCTGCTCCTGGTGCGCGGCGTGACGCCCGACCTCTACTACGGGAGCGACGGCGTGCCGGGCCTGCGGGACATCTTCTCCGTGTATAACCGCTTCCCCAAGATCTCCCTCGACACCGCCCCGCCGGCCGTGTTCCAAGCCCTCCTCGGCATCGATGCAGCGGCGACCGCGGACCTGATCGCGCAGCGTGATGCCGGCGTGCCCATCCGCGACCAGGTGACGGCCCAGCTCGCGTCCATCGACCCCGTCCTGGTGGCGCTCGTCGACGCCAGCGAGACCCCAGCGCACCTGGTGACGATCGACGCGCGGGGCGACCTCACAACGCAGCGCAACCAGTCGCACGTCCAGGTGGTCGCCGACCTGGCCGCGCCCGCGACCGAGGGGACGCGGATCATCCGCTGGCTCGACCGGGCGCCGTGGGACGCCCGCCCGCCTGGCCCGCCGGCCGCGAGGGAGAAGTCGTGACCCTCGGCGAGCTCACCCAGCGCCTGCGCCGGGCCGACTTCCTGGACGGCCTCGGCATCTACGTGGGGGCGCACGAGGTGGCCCTGGCGCACGTCGTGAAGCGCTTCTTCACGGTGGCGCTCCGCCACGCGCGCACCTACCCGTTGCCGCCGGCCGCGCACGCCGCCGAGCGCCGCCAGGCCCTCGCGCAGGCCGTGGTCGCCTTTGCGGGAGAGCACCGCGTGGACACGCGGCGCGCTTACCTCTGCCTGCCGCGTACCGCGGCCACGTGCAACCGAGTCCTCCTGCCCGCGGCCGCGCGCGAGAACCTGTCGCAGGTGCTCGAGTACGAGATCGAGCACCTGGTGCCGCTGCCGCGTGACCAGGTCTACTTCGACTACTCGGCGCGCGCGCTCGGCGAGGACCGGCTCGAGATCCTCCTGATGTGCATCCCGAGAGAGGTCGTGCGCGTGCACCTGGAGGCGCTCGAGGACGCCTTCGTCCGGCCGCGGGGGATCGTGCTGGCCTCGACCGCGATCGCCGATTACCTGGCCTTCTGCCGCGGCGAGACGGCAACGCCGCTCGGGCTGCTCATCCGGGGCGACGAGACGGTCGAGCTGGCGCTCGTGAGGGAGGGGCGGCTGGTGGCGAGCCAGCTCGTACCGGCGAGCCGCGTGACGACGCCGGCCGACCTCTCCCGCTCGCTGGGACGCCAGCTCGCCGACGGCTTCCTGGCGCCCGAGGACGTGCAGCTCTACCACTGGCGACTCGCCAACGGCGCGGCCCCCGAGCTGCCGATGCTCGGCGACGGCGACCTCCTGGCGCTCGCCGCCGGACGCCTCGAGGCGCCGCGCGAGTTCTTCGAGGCGCGCGAGCGGGCTCTCCTCCCCGCCGTCGGGGCGGCGCTCGACGCGGTCCGCGAGGGCACCCTGCCGATGAACCTGCTTCCCGCGGAGGGTCGCCGGGGGGCGGAGGAGGGCCTGTCGCTCGCCACCGTCGTGCTGGTGGCCGTGCTCGGCGTCCTGCTGCTGGTGTGGGGCGGCAGCGCCCTCGTGAAGGACGAGCTCAACCGCCGCTACGTGCGGGACGAGTTCGCCCGCGTCGAGCCCCAGGTGAAAGAGGTGAAGGCGCTGCA
>Ga0209157_1004793_pt1 | contig 10013 bp, 8 predicted proteins | sample GraSoiAngelo_135_FD_185892 | JGI IMG/M metagenome (GOLD analysis project Ga0209157, IMG submission 185892) | Grasslands soil microbial communities from the Angelo Coastal Reserve, California, USA - 14_0929_05_40cm (SPAdes) (version 2) | ecosystem: Environmental > Terrestrial > Soil > Grasslands ...
ACACCCAGGCTCCGCGTGGCAAGCAGGACGTGCAGGCTCCGCGTGGTCAGGAGACCCAGGCTCCACGCGGTCAGGACACCCAGGCTCCGCGTGGCAAGCAGGACGTGCAGGCTCCGCGTGGTCAGGAGACCCAGGCTCCACGCGGTCAGGACACCCAGGCTCCGCGTGGCAAGCAGGACGTGCAGGCTCCGCGTGGTCAGGATGTTCAGGCCCCGCGAGGTCAGGATACGCAGGCTCCGCGCGGCCAGGATGTTCAGGCCCCGCGTAGCGGTCAGGCTGCCGGTCAGGCTATTCAGGCGCCGCATAGCAGCGACGCCGCGAAGCTGATCCGTGAGGCCGAGGCCGCGTGCAAGGCCGGCAAGATGGCTGAGGCGAAGGCGAAGGCCGAAGCCGCGATGAAGATGCTGAAGTAAGAAGCAGGACGCGTCACCGAAGGCTCCAGGGGTGACCCCCCTGGAGCCTTCTTTTTCGTCCGAGCGGGGTATAAGATTCGTTCGATGCGTTCCTGGATCACGGGCGCGCTCCTCCTCCTCCTCCTTCCGGTCACCTCGACGGCCGCCGAGATCTCCGTGCAGGAAGCCCTGCTCCGCGCGAAGCCTGCCGTCTCCCTCGTCGTCGCAGAGGTCGGCTCGGAAGTCATCGTGACCTGTGGCGGAGGCGGAGAGAAGCTCATCCGTCCGGCGCCGTTCCGCGAGACCGGGACCGGCTGGTTCATCAGCCCGAGCGGATGGATGATCACGAACGCGCACCTCGTGTCGCCTGCCAGCCAGACACCCGCGTGGGTTGCCGACCAGCAGGCGCGCAGGGCCGTGCGCGAGGCGTGCGGGGAGCTCTCGCCCCAGGCGCTCGCGGCTGCCGTCGCGAGGGCGAAAGTCAAGCTGGACCCGTCGATCTCCGTCATCCTCTCGAACGGAATCCGCCTCCCCGCCACCGTGAGCAAGTACAGTCCCCCCGTCGCGGGCGAGAGCATGTCGGGTCGTGATCTGGCGCTGCTCAAGCTCGAGGCCGTTGACATGCCCACGCTCTCGCTCGCCGATTCCTCGAACGCGCAGATCGGCGACAAGATTCACATCCTGGGCTTCCCGGGCGTGGTGCTGAGCCACGAGCTCCTCAACGCGTCGGCCAAGGCCGAGGCGTCGGTGACGAGCGGCGCGATCTCCGGGTTCAAGCAGGACCTCAAGAACCAGCCGGTCATCCAGATCGACGCGCCGGCGGCGTGGGGCAACAGCGGCGGCCCCGCGGTGAGCTCGCAGGGCGAGGTCCTCGGCGTCCTCACGTTCGTCTCGGTCGCCGGCGGCACCGATGAAGGCGTCGTCCAGGGCTTCAACTTCGTCATCCCGTCAGCCGCGGTGCGCGAGTTCCTCAAGGGCACCGGTGTCCCCCTCGAGGAGCCGAGCCGGTTCAACGCCGCCTGGCACGCCGGCCTGCGCGCGTACTTCTCGGGCGACTACTCGCGCGCTGAGAAGTATTTCGCCGAGGCCAACCGGCTCGTCCCCGAGCTCCCCGACGTCCGTCGCATCACCGCTGAGGCGAAAAACCCGCCGCCGAAGCCGTTCCCGTGGGCGACCGTTGCAGCGGTCGTCACGGCCCTGAGCCTCGGCGCCTACGCCGGTATGTGGGGGCTCCGCTGGCGGCGCAACCGCTATCGTATCCGCCCGTCCGAGGTGGTGCGCCTGATCGAGGCATCGAAGGAGCGTCCGATCATCCTCGATGTGCGCGACGCCGCGACGTACCAGAAGAGCCCGGTCCGCATCCCCGACTCCAAGCACATCACGCCCCAGGAGCTCGAGTCCGGCGTCACCGCGCTCAAGATCGAGCCGACCCGCACCGTTGTCGCCTACTGCACCTGACCGGACGAGGCGACCAGCGCCCGGGTGGCGCACAGGCTAAAGCAGCTCGGCTACCAGGACGTCAGAATCCTCAAGGGCGGCCTTGGGAGCTGGGCCAACGCCGGCCTGCCTCTCGAGGCGAAGACCTCGCCCGCCGCGTCGTCCGCTTAGCTGTTCAGCCGGCGGGCGTCTCGCGCCGCGCCGTCCACGAAAGGCCCGGCGAGCAGCGTGTGCTCGTCGAAGACCGCCCGCATCTCGGGCGTCGAGAACTGGTCGCCGAAGAGCTGGTAGTCGATGACGTGGCTAGCCACCGCCGCCCCGGGCGCCGGCGAGGAAGTGCATGTGGACGTGGTAGACGACCTGCCCGCCCTCTGGCCCGCAGTGCACTCTGAGCCGGTAGCCGCGCTCGGCGAGGCCCTTCGCCTCGCCCAGCGCTCGGGCCGCAACGAAGCAGCGGCCCAGCACTTCGGCGTCGCCAGCCTCCATCGCCATGACCGACGGGATGTGGCGCCGCGGGACGATCAGGAGGTGGACGGGCGCCTTGGGGTAGATGTCTCGGAACGCGACGACCGCGTCGTCCTCGTACTCGATGTCGGCAGGAGTCTGGCGGTCGATGATGCGGCAGAACACGCAGTCCGTCACGGCGCCTCCTCGACGCCCTGCTATAATACCCGCCTGTCGAGCTGCAGCGACTCCCGAAGGAGCTCCCGATGGGAACGTGTCCGAAGTGCAAGCGCAGGATCCGGAAGAACGGCAACCACGTGAAGCTCGGGTCTACCTGGTACCACAAGGTGTGTCCCGGCCGTTCCGCCCGACTCGCCCCCTCGAGCCCAGCCCGGAACCCGGCTTCCCCTGCCTGAACTCTCCGCTCACATGAGAGTGAGCGCGATCATCCTTCCGAGCAATCAGAGCTGCAAGGCTGGGGGCTGTTCGGCGATTTTGTGATCGCCGCCGAGGCGGGACCGACGTCGAGAACTTCCCTGACGTGGCTACGACGGGGTTAAAATCTCAGACTTTCCACCGACTCCGGATCATTTCAGCTCTCTTGAAGATTTTCTCGCGCAGATCCTCGCGCACGACTCCACTTGACGCCTCGGCCTGTTTCCCCGCCATCGGCTCTATTTTCAAGGAACCCAGCTTCCGCACGACCCTCCGCATCGCCCTAGACTCGTCCACCAGATATTCGCTCGCCCTTAGGCGAATGAAGTTCCACCCCAGCCTCTCCAGAGTAAGCTGCCTTTCCATTCGTGCGAGGACTGAAGGCTCAGAGACAATTCGATCTCCGTCGCACGACACGACAGCCTTCGTCCCTGCGTTTCCTTCTATCAAGAAATCGACTTCAAACTCACCGATAGCGTACTTGGGCACAGCACGATATCCAAGCTCCACCAGCCGTTCGTTCAGGGACTTCGCAAATTCCGAGTCGAATTGTTCGCCCGGCCGTTGTGCCCGCTTTGATTCCACTCCGCCCTTCTGTGCGTGTGAAATGAGCGCGAGCCTCAGATCTCCTTTCTTGAGGTCACGATGCGGGTCCATCGAATAGACCACCCACAGCTGATCTCGCGCTCGGCTTGCTGCCACATTGTAGATTCTTCGCCATTCATCCGAGCTTCTCAGAGCCAACGCCCCTCCCTTCTGGGCGGTGTCGACGAGCGATAGAAAGACAACGTCCCTTTCATCACCCTGAAATTGTGAGGCATTACCGCAAAGAATTCGTCGGCGTCGATACTCCGTAGCGCTCAGACATCGCCGCAAAATCGAGTCGATCTTGATGGCCTGCTCGGTTCCGACCATACAGATCGCACCGACCGTGCACCGGTCGAATTCTTCGAGCCGACAAATCGCCGTGATCAGCGACGCCACTTCCAGGGCCTCAACTGCGTTCGTCTTATTCTCAGATGCCGCCCCCTGCACACGATGCGCAATCAGGTGAGGATAGACCTGGCTGGTCGATGCCTCCCGTAAAGGAAGAATCTCCCCTCCGTAACAGAGCTGGTTGCTGAATTGAATGATTTCTGGGACACATCTGAAGTGCTCGATGAGTCTGATAATGCCGCCGAAGGCCTGCCGAGCAAGGTCATAGACCGATGTTTTTCCGTCATAAAGCTGTTTGTTCGGGATCCCATCCAGGAATTCGTCGATCAGCCCTTGCACCCGATCGATCTCGAATCCAACCGCGTACGGGCTCACTTGTTCATGATCGCCGATGACGACGATTTTCTTGCCCAAACCAAAAGCGGCGAGCCCCAGGACATCACACTGGCTTGCCTCATCGACGATGATCACGTCAAAATCAGTGGTGCCCAACTCAAAACTTTCGAGGGCGCGTGAGACCGGCATGATCCATACGGGGACCGCCTGGTGGCACTCTGAGAGACTCTTCCTCGCTTCCTCTTTAAGCTTTCCGACGAGCTTCCCAGTGCCTTTACCAATTTTCCGATAAAGTCCTAGCCACCCGTTCAAAGCTTGCTGCTGCTTCAACCCCGTTCTTTCAACTTGGGCCTTCCAGGCCGACTTCTCGACATACATCGCATTGACCTTCTGGAGCTTTTCAGTGAGATGGGCAAGCCGCTCTTCGAGTTTTTCGACGTCTGGTCCAGCCAAGCCGCTCAGTTTCTGAGCCAACTGCCGATGAGTCCACGCCTTGTCGAGGCTGCCAGGAGGTCGGTCGGTATCATGGGGAGCGTCGCGGTGCGTGATCGCCTCTGCCCATTGGGGCGCCACTTTCGAGAGTTGGTCCAAGAGTTTCTTCCGCTCTTCGAATGCAGGCTTTCGCTCGAGCAATTGCGCGAGTCGTTTCCAAGCCTTGTCGTAAGCGTCATAGTCGATGTCTTTGAACGCCTGCTCAAAAGTCTTCAACAGTGGGCGCGAGACTTCCGTAGGCTCCAGCGACCGAATCGTCTTGAGCCATCGTTCCCGCACACCTTTGAGCCCCTTGATTTCGACAGTCTCGACTTGTTTGTCCGTAAGTGGAATCAACTGATCCCGAATGAGATGCACGATCCGGGCTGTTTCGGATTCCTTGTGGGGCTGAAGTGGTAGCCGATTGAATAACACCTCCCACTTGAGCCCGACTTCAGCCATTTCCGTCTTGAGCTTCCCCCAGTGCTCGTCCATCCAGTTGACGGCTGCTTCGAGCTTGACGGCATAGGCAAACATGGTTTCTTCGGGCTTCGGACCCATACCTTCGGAGCTTGGTACCGACCGACCGGCCATCTGTCGATCCCAGCGTTTGCACAGGTTCTCCCGCACCTGACGGATTTGGAGGAAATGAAGGACCGCTTCGAAGTGCTCGACCTCTTTGAGCTCACCTTGATCGGTCTTTGCTTCCTGGGTGAGCCGGCTCCACTCCGGATGGAAAAGCGACGTGAGCTTTTTGAATTTCTTAGGCGATTTCAGATGCTCGATAATTTCTTGCAAGATCCGGATCTGGTCAGGCGCCGGTAGAGTCGATTCAATAACAGGCCCAAGCCGAACGACGAGCTTTTCCTTCTTACCGATCTGATCTCTCGAAGTTCTGACCAACTCGATGAGTTCTCGCCAGGAATCGGCCTTGTCCCCATGCTCGCCACCCGCTTGTACGCACTCCATGAACCAAGGCGAATCGAGTTCCACGCCTTCGATGGCGTTAGCCAAATGATGCTTGAGCCTCTCGAGCGCCACCACACCTACGGAGGCTTGCTCCCAGAATTCCTTGATCTCTTCGGGGATCTTCTTGTCGAGGCTCTTGAACTGGTCGAAATAGCTGATGAACTCTTTTGCAGAAGGCAACTGGTCCAGACTCGGAAGTGGGCCCGCAAGGAGCGCATTGTCCTCATCCGTCAGCTGCGAATTGATCCGATAAAGTTTCTTTATGTCTTCTTCACTGAGCGGGCACTTATCGGCTTCGGACGCTGGCCCAGGGATCCAGCCATGCTGCTCGCGTTCGCTCGCGATCCTTCGGCCCAATGCGGCCGGAAGGTTTTTTTGACCCTGAAAATCCACACGCCTGTACTCCATGAGCGCCGCCTCACGGAGGTCCTGCCTGAGCTTGTCCGATTCCTTGACGAGCTCGGTGCGCTCTACGGTCAGTTGGCGAATCTCTTCCTCGAGCTTCGGAGCACTGGATTTCGCGAGGTAGTTGATGATTCCAGAGATGGATTCGTCGAGTTCTTTCGAACTGTCGTCGTCTCCATGAAGCACACTCACGCACAGTGGCCTCAGGCTGGGTGCCAGAAGCTCCTTGACGACTCGCAAGGCTTTTGAGGCGTGACTCGTCACGAGGATTCTTTGATGCTTGGCCAAGAGATGTCCGATGAGATTGGCGATCGTGTGAGTCTTGCCAGTGCCAGGGGGCCCCTGGACCATGACGGTATCTTTGGTCTCTAATTCCTCGATCACGCGCTGTTGTTCCGGATTCGCGGGCTTCGTCAGCAAGAGATCGATCGACTGCCCCGAAGGTTCGACACGATTTTTTGCTGCTCCCGCACCCCTCCTCTCTTCTGTGCCGACGAGCCTCAATAAGGCCTCCGGTACCGCGTCTAAATCAGGAAGCTTCTGAATGTACGCTTCCAGTGCCTCCACATAACCCTGACCCCGATATCCCAGAAAGAAGGTCGGCTCACGATAGATGCATGGCACGCCATCGGATGGCATCTGTGCGACCGAGTCACAATAGGCTCCGTCCGGCCAGAACTTGTGGATGAAGCTCTTGAAAAATTCGCTCGTGGCTTCCGCATCGAGCGGGTGAAGCAACTCCTTCTCAATTTGTTCGCGCAACTGCTGAATGGCTTTCCCATCGATCCCCGCGTATCTCAGGAGAGGTGTGTAGAGCTCGGGGCTTTCTGGGGATTCCTTGATGAGGAACTCGGGCACGGACGGATTGAAAACCAGTTCGACACGCTGAAGCAAAATAGGGTGCTGGATAAGGACGTCGTCTGGCTTCTTGATTCTAAGAATTCCATCGGCGACAAACAGCTGCAATTTTTCTGATTCTCTTTCGAATTTACCGTAAAGGTCGAAGAGGTCCAAAAAAACATTGAGTGAATCGCGGAGTTGCTTCTCTGCCTTTTGCCATTCGCGCTTTTGTTCATACCACTTCTCGAAGGCCTCGACGCGCTCTCGCGATTCTTCGAACAACTCATCGGTTTCCTCGCCCGCGACACTCGTCGTTTTGCGTCTGGCGTGAATCTCGGGTTCGACGCCGAACTGTTCCCAGTCTGGCTTCAGCCACTTTTCGATCGCGACGGAGGGCTTGGGACAGTGGGACTCACGCGGACGCGCCACTTTAATGATGAATCCGGAGTCTAATTCTCCGCGTTGAACTGAAGGGTATTGCGGTACGGCACCATAGCTGAGCTTCCACTCATAGAGGCCCATGTCGATGATAGGCGGAGACTTCACTTGATGCAGTTCCTGTAAGAACCGGAATATTCGCTTTATTTTGTCGCGATCCGTTGCTGAGCTCATGAGCGGGGGCACTCCGGCGGACAAACAAACTGGCCAGGCGAAAGGCCTGAGAACTGGACTCGTCAGAGCATTCTATCGGGCAAGCCCCCGGGCAGGCAAGTTTGGTCGCAGCCGGCCGATTCGAGGCCTCTCGATCGCGCCGCTCGTGGTGTGCCCGAAAGAAGGAAAAACACGCTGGCCCGTTCGCCCTTGCCAGTGGGTCCGAGCGGACGTCCGCGGGCTGCAATCAGAATGCTTATCGGAATGCTTATATGGTAGGCAGTTATGAAATGGTGGAGGGTAAGAGATCCGATGAACCCGCCCCTCGCAACTTCGCGAATTTGCGGGACGCGATTCTGTCGAATGCTGCATAGCGCGGTCGGCCCCGTCCCACTACCTCCGACCTATCACGCCACCTGCCCGGCACACCCGAAACATGATCGACGCCGTGCGATGCGATCCTGCCGTGTGCCGTCGAGGGCCGTCCCATCGCTGGCGATGAGGCAGGTGGCTACTCACACCTGTCAAGCAGCCAGACCCCTGGGCCTCGATGCCCAGGGCCACGTTGTACATGCTGGGGTAGACGGATACAGGGACACCAAGTGATTTCAAGGCGTCTAGGGTTGCGGATGCGCGCAGATCGATGCAGGGCCTCCGTCCACCTGTCACCTAGGTGCCACCAGAACCCAGGTGAGCAATCCCGGAAGTCCCTCAAGAGCGTGCAGGCCGTCACGAGATCACCGGCGCTGACGGCAGCGAGGGCGTTCTGCAGCTTGCGCACCAGGCTCGTTTCAACGCCCTTCGGCTGAAGGTGGCAACTCCGAGCGATGGTAAGAAGATCCGTGATCTGATCGGCTGCGGTCGTACCGCGGTCGTGGGCGAAGACGTCCGCGGCGCCGTTCGTGTCCCCGGCCACCAGGTCGGGCGCGGCGGAGGTGAACGCGACGAAGCGCCCGTCGGCGTTCAGGGCCACGTCGGTGCTCTCACCGTTCGCCTGGTTGCCGGCGCTGTCCACGCTCACCCGCTCCGTCGCCCCAGTCTGACGGTCGTGGACGAAGACGTCCATGCCGCCGTTCGTGTCCCCGGCCACCAGGTCGGGAGCGACGGAGGTGCTCAGGGCCACACCGGTGCTATCGCCATTCGCCTGGTTGCCCGTGCTGTCCACGCTCACCCGCTCCATCGTCCCCGTCTGACGGTCATGTCGACTGGGCTTGAGCATGAAGGGTGCGCGCGTCCTTTCGGTGCAGGGCCGCAAGACCGGCGAGTGGCAAAGCACCCCGGTCAACGCCCTCAGCACTGCCGGTCAGCGCTACCTCGTTGCGCCGCGTGGGGAAACCCAGTGGGTGCGCAACATCCGTGTCAGCCGCGAAGCACGGCTCACCCTGGGCCGCAGGACTGAAACCGTGCACGTGGTGGAAGTTCCGGACAGAGAGAAGGCACCCATCCTCCGCGCCTATCTCAATGGCCGATGGTCGGCCGTCATCCGCCGTCCCTTGCTCGGCGTGTTCAGGCGGCGGTCGCGTCGGTCTGCCAGATGGCGAAGATGTTCCCCTCGGTGTCCGTCAGCTGCGCGAACCACCCCATTCCCGGCACGGGCCTCTTCGACGCGACGACCTTGGCTCCGAGCCGCTCCGCTCGCCGGACGAACTCGTCGACACTCGCCACGCCGATGTAGTTGACCGGAGCTTGGCCCGGGAACATCCGGCGCATGAGCCCACCGTTGACGCCTGGGCGGATGGGCTGGCCAGCGGCGTCGGTAGGGACGGTCCGCACCATCCAATATTCGGCGGCCTCGCCCCCGCCAGGCGCGCCCCCCCACCGGCTGATCTCCCAGCCGAACAGTTCACGATAGAACTTCGCCGCCCGCTCGGGTTCGTTAGCCGGGATTTCGAAATGAACGACCGTGTGATCCATGGCGTGTGTCCTCCTGTAGAGAGATGTTACCTGGGACGTGGCGTCTGGACTCTTCCTGCCACTTCCTCTTGGCATATTGTCGAACGGGCGGGGTCACGATCGACAGACTCGGCGCAGAAAGAGCTCGCTGGTGCTTGACCTTGAGCATTGTGCGCTTGCCGGGCGCATCGATCGCGTCGCTCGGCTTGGCCATGACGCCGTCCAGTCCAGCGCCTTCGAACCGCTCGAACCAATTGGCGGCGACCGCGCGCTCGCGGGTGATCGGTGTCACGTGAAGAGGGGCCCGGGCGTGGGCGAGAGCTCTCTCGAGTCGGGCTCGGCGGTCCGCGAACGGCTGAGCGCGGAGATCTTCGTCTCCCTCGCACAAGAGATCCCACCGCGCGAGCGAGGCCGGGCTCTCTTCGGAAAGAAGCTTGACGCGCGACGCAGCCGGGTGGACGCGGAGCTGTAGGGCCTCGAAGTCGAGGCCGGCCTCGCCGGCGATGACAACCTCTCCGTCGACCACCGCTCGCGAAGGTAGTTGCTCCAAGATCGTGGATTCGAGCTCGGGAAAGTAGCGATTCAGGGGTTTGAGATCACGGCTCTGCAAGAGCCACTCCCGGTCGTCTCGGAAGAGGAGCACGCGGAACCGTCCCATTTCGGCTCGTAGAGCCATCCGTCACCCTCGGGTAATCTCTCCACGAGCTTTGCCAGCATGGGCCGAATGGGTGGCTCGAGCGGCAGCTGCACGGCGAGATCATACAGGAAGCGATAGCGCGGGCGGACGATCTCGTGTAGCGTCAGGCCATCCAGATGGTTCCGATCGCCTCCGCGCGCATGTACTCCTGGTCGCCGACGCTCACG
>Ga0209157_1004795_pt1 | contig 10012 bp, 11 predicted proteins | sample GraSoiAngelo_135_FD_185892 | JGI IMG/M metagenome (GOLD analysis project Ga0209157, IMG submission 185892) | Grasslands soil microbial communities from the Angelo Coastal Reserve, California, USA - 14_0929_05_40cm (SPAdes) (version 2) | ecosystem: Environmental > Terrestrial > Soil > Grasslands ...
CTGGTCTCCTGCTGCCTTCTTCCCGGCGTGGCGGGGCGAGAGTGCGCCGGCAGACAGGGGTTACTCAGTGGTCCAGCCGCGGCCAAGCATTACGCGCATGTTCGGGTTTGTCAAGAACGCGTGCCGTTAGCCATCGGTTTTTGTTTGGACTCTTGACAAACCCGCCGGCCAGGCCATGATTGCGGCTCGATGCCGACGGAGAAGAACGGCGACGGCAGCCTCGCCTGGCTCAGGGACCGCAACCGCCGCCGCGTGATGGAGGTCCTGCGCATGCAGGGCCGGGTCAGCCAGGCCGACATCTCCCGGGCGACCGGACTCTCCCGGACGACCGTCTCGACGATGATCGCGGAGCTGAGAAAGGCCGGGCTCGTCCTCGACATCGACACGCGGCGCATCCATCCGCGCGGCGGGCGGCCCGGCGTTGAGCTGGTCCTGCGCGACCCGACCCAGGTTGTTGTCGGCATCGACTTCGGACACAGCCACATCGGCGTCGCCGTTGCCGACCTCGGCCACAACGTGCTCGCCGAGCGGCGGGAGGACCTCGACGTCAACCGCGAGGCGGTGGCGGCCCTGGACTCGGCGGCCCGGATGTTCGCCGAGGTGCTGGTGCGGGCCGGCCTCGAGCGCGGGAGCGTCCTCGGCGCCGGGATCGGCATCCCCGGCCCGGTCGACCTGGCGCACGGCACGGCCGGCTCGGCCACCATCCTGCCGGGTTGGGTCGGCCTTCGCATCGCCTCCGAGATGGAGCAGCGCCTGGGCGTGCCGGTGGAGATCGAGAACGACGCGAACCTCGGCGCCCTGGCGGAGCTGACCTGGGGCGCCGGACGGGACTGCTCGAACTTCGCCTACATCAAGGCCGCGACTGGAATCGGCGCGGGCATCGTCGTCGACGGGCGCCTGCTCCGCGGCGCGACGGGAACGGCGGGCGAGATCGGCCATACGACCCTCGACGAGGCGGGGCCGCTGTGCTACTGCGGCAACCGCGGGTGCCTGGAGACCGTGGCCTCGGGTCCGGCGATCGTCGACCTCGTCGGCCTGGTCGACGGTGAGAGGCCGTCGCTCGGAAGGGTCATCGAGCTGGCGGCTGCCGGCGACCTGCGCTGCAGGCGCGCGATCGCGGACGCGGGACGGCAGATCGGGGTCGCGGTCGCCGGACTGTGCAACATCGTCAACCCCGAACGCGTGATCGTGGGAGGGTTGCTCAGCCGGGCTGGAGAGGTGCTCCTGCGCCCGATGCGGGACTCCATCCGGCGCCACGCGGTGCAGGCGGCGGCGGCGACGCTCGACGTCCGGGCCGCGGTTTTCGTGGAGCGCGCCGAGCTGCTCGGGGCGCTCGCGCTGGCCCTGCTGAGCTCGCACGACCGCCTCAAGACTGCCTGAGCAGAATCGGCGGACGCGCGGGCCTATGATCGAGCGGTGACGGCACGGCGCGCGCTGGCGGTCCTGGGAATAGGGATCGCGGGCGCTCAGGCCGGGCACCTGGTTGCCTACGAGCTGCGGTTCGGTGTCGCCGCGCCCGCGCTGCAGAGCACCGGCGCCCACGCCTACTTCCCGGCTCTCGCCAAGACCGGCGTGGGGCTGGCGGCCCTCGCTCTCCTCGCGTCGCTGCTCGTCGTCGCCGCGGCGCGGATCGTCGCCGGGCGACGGGTCCAGCCCCTCGCATCGCCGTCGTTCGTCCGTCTTCTGGCCGTGGTCTACACAATCCAGCTCGCGTGCTTCGCGGGCCAGGAGACCGCGGAGGCCCTCCTGGGCGGCACCCACGCAAGCTCGGCGCCGCTGCTGATCATGTGGGGCACGGCCGGGCAGCTGCCCGTGGCCCTTGCCGCCGCCTTGGCGCTGCGCTGGCTCGGCCTGCACCTCGAGCCGGCGATCGCGGTCCTGCGGCTCGGGTTGGCGCCCGCGGTCCGGTGCATCCCCGTCGCTGTCGCGTCCCCGACCTGGCCACTTTCGCGCGGCCTGGCGCCCGTCCGCGTCGTCGCGAGCTCACATCTGCGAGGTCCACCCTCCTTCTAGCGGTCCGCATCCCCGCGTCCGCATAAATAAGAAGGAGGAAACGCGTGAGCAGAACTCGCGCCCTCGTCGTCGTCGCCGTGCTCGTCGTCTTCGTCGCCGCCGGCGGCGCGCTCATCTACGCCAACACCAACAAGGGCGGTCAGAACGTGACCTTCACCGTCACGGTCACCGGGGCGAAGTCGATGACGCCCGCCACTCTCCGGGCGCACCAGAACGACACGATCACCATCATCGTCACGAGCGACCAGGAGGGCGAGCTCCACCTGCACCAGTACGACATCGCGTTCGAGGTCAAGGCGGGCCAGCCGACCACCCATACCTTCAAGGCCGACAAGACCTGCACGTGCGCGATCGAGTGGGAGGAGACCGGCGCCCCGCTCGGCACGTTGGTCGTCAGTCCGTGACCTACGTCCTTCTCCACGGTTTCGGGCAGCGCTTCGACCTGAGCGTGCCCCTTTACCTCTACCTCTTCGCCGCCGGCGGCGTCGTGTTCCTGTCCTTCGTCCTGGTCGTCCTGTTCGCGGGCGACACCACGGCCTCTACAGCGATCGCGTACCCGCGCCGGGAGGTGCGGTGGCTCCTGCCCCTAGCGCGCTCACCGTGGCCGCGCATCGCAGGCGGGTTGATCGGCGTCGTGGGGCTGGTGGTGGTCGTCGTCGCCGGGTTCTTCGGCTCCCCGAACGGCTTTGCCAACCCCGCCGAGTACGTGGTCTGGATCTTCTTCTGGGCCGTGACCGTGATCCTCTCGGGTCTCCTCGGCAACCTGTGGCAGCTGGTCAACCCCTGGACGGCGATCTACGACGCCGTGGCGAGGTTCGTAACCGTGCGGCCGCGCCTCCGTCTACCAGCTGAGCTCGGGGTGTGGCCGGCGGCGCTCGCCTACTTCGCGTTCGCGTGCCTCGAGCTGACGAGCGGCATCTCCAACCGGCCGCCGGTTGTGGCCGAGGCGGCGGTCGCCTACACGGCGATCACCCTCGCCGGCATGTTCGTCTGCGGCCGCGACGCCTGGCTGGAGCGCTGCGAGGCGTTCAGCGTGCTGTTCGGCATCATCGCGAGGTTCGGGCCGGTCGAGGTCGAGCGTGACCATGCCGGCCGCTTGACCGCGATCTACCTCCGGCCGTGGGGAGTCGGCCTGCTGCAGCCGGCGCCAGGCGGCTGGGACCGGGTCGTCTTCATCATCCTCATGCTCAGCACGCTGGCGTTCGACGGCATCCTCTCCACGCCGGCCTGGCAGGACTTCAACCTGGCGCTCGAGCCGCTGTGGCTGCCGATGGGCGCGTTCGGCTTCGTCTTCGTGCGCACGCTCGGTCTCGTCCTTTTGACCGTGACCTTCTGGCTCGTGTTCGTCGCCTTCATGGAGGCGGTCGTCTTCCTCGGCCGACGGACGGTTGACATGAAGGCGACCGTGACCGCGTTCGCCCTCACCCTGGTGCCGATCGCGCTCGTCTACAACTTCGCCCACAACTACAGCTACGTCATGGTCACGTCGCAATACTTCATCCCCCTGCTGAACGACCCCCTCGGCAAGGGCTGGCACCTCCTCCCGGCCGTCGCCGGCTACAGGCCGAGCTTCGCCCTCGCGCAGGCGTCGACCGTCTGGTACGCGCAGATCGTGCTCATCGTCGTCGGCCACGTGATCGCGGTCTACCTCTCGCACCTGCGCGCCGGCGAGCGGTTCCGCACCGCTCAGCGCGCGCTGCTGAGCCAGTACCCCATGCTGTTGCTGATGGTCCTGTACACCATGACGAGCCTGTGGATCCTGGCCCAGCCGATCACCCAGGAGAAGACATGACCGCCAAGCGTGCCGCGCCCGCCCGCAAGCAGCCGATGCGCAAGCCGGTGGCGGGGACCCCCGCCTGGGTCGCGCCGTCCGCCGTGGTCGCGGGCGTCGCCCTTCTGGTGGCGACCTTCCTGATCATCCGCTGGTACCTGACGCCGGCGCCTCCACCGCCCCTGAGCTCCGACACGACGACCGTGGTCGTCACCCAGATCACCACGCTGCCTGTCTCGGAGTTCGACTCCGTCGGTCAGGGCACGGCCAACAACCTGCTCAAGCCCGTCAGCGGGACGCCGATGACCGGCGTCACCGGCAAGCCCGAGGTGCTGTACATCGGCGCCGAGTTCTGCCCCTACTGCGCCGCCCAGCGCTGGGCGCTCATCGTCGCCCTTTCCCGGTTCGGGAGCTTCACCGGCCTCAAGACCACGTCCTCGTCGTCGAGCGACATCTTTCCGAACACGCCCACCTTCACCTTCCACGGCGCGACCTACACGAGCCAGTACATCGACTTCCGCGCCGTGGAGACGAGCGACCGCGACCAGAAGCCGCTGGAGACGCCCACCGCGGCCGAGCAGCAGGTGTGGACGAAGTACGACCCAGCCGGAAGCATCCCCTTCGTTGACTTCGGCAACCGCTATGCGTTCAGCGGGGCCACCTTCTCGCCGGACCTGCTCGGGGGCGCGAGCTGGCAGGCGATCGCCGACGAGCTGCGCGATCCCAAGTCGGCGCAGGCGCTGGCGATCGTCGGCTCGGCGAACCTGATCACGGCCGCGATCTGCAAGATGACGTCCGACCAGCCGGCCACCGTGTGCTCGAGCTCGACCATCCAGGACCTGGAAAAGAAGCTGGGCTGATGGCGCTGCCGCGCGCGCAGGCGGCGGCGGTCCTGATCAGCGTGGCCGGGATCGGGATCTCGATCTACCTGACCGCCGTCCACTTCGCGGGGGTCGTGCCCGCGTGCCCCGCTTCCGGCGCCATCAATTGCGAGGCCGTGCTCGCGAGCCCTTACGCCGTGCTGGCGGGCTCGTCGGTCCCGACCTCGGCCCTGGGCATCGCCTGGTTCGCGGTCAGCGCCGCGGTGTGGACGCGGCCGTCGGGGTGGGTGCAGGTCGCCTGGTCGGCCGTGGGGCTCGTCGGCGTGCTGGGCCTGGTGTTCGTGGAGATCGTGCTCCTGGGCGTCATCTGCCTCTGGTGCACGGCCGCGCACGCGCTGGTGCTGGCGCTGATGGTGATCGCGGTGGCGGCGCGCACGTGAGCTGGCCGTTCGATCCCACCGTCTACGCCGGACTCGTCGTCCTCTACTTCGGCCACGCCCTGCTCGCGCGCGCCGTGCCGGACGCGCGGCGCCGGCACACCCTCTACTTCCTCTTCGGGCTCTTGACTATCTGGCTCGCGCTCGAGACGCCGATCGACACCATCGGCGACTACTACCTCGACAGCGTGCACATGCTGCAGCACGTGCTCCTCGCGTTCGTGGCGCCGCCGCTGCTGCTCCTCGGCCTGTCGCGCGACATGGCGGCGATCCTGGTCCGCATCCCGGGCGTGCGCGCGCTGACCGAACCGGTGCCCGCGCAGCTCATCGCGGCCGTGGTCATGGTCGTATGGCACCTGCCCGTCCTGTATGAGGCGACGCTCCACGCCGAGTCGATCCACATCGTCGAGCACCTGATGTTCATCGCCAGCGGCGTCTTGCTCTACTGGCCGATCCTGGAGGCGACCGCGGCGCACGCGCGGTGGCGGATGTCGGCGGGGGCGAAGCTCGTCTACATGCTGCTGGCCACCCTGCCGCAGGACGGCGTCGCGCTGGCGCTGATCTTCTCCCGCGTGCCGTTCTACGACTTCTACGTGCAGGCCCCACGCCTGATCGAGGGCTACACGGCGCTGATCGACCAGACGATCGCGGGCGCGGCGCTGATGATCTTTGGCAAGGTGACGCTGGGCGTCGCGGCGGCGGTCGTGTTCTTTCGCTGGTTCGGCGTCGAGCACGCCGCCGACCGGGCCGGCGTCCTGACCCTGTGACAAATTCACCGCGACTGCCGGCGCCCGCGTGCTTCCAGGGCTCGGCAAAGCCGCGAGTGCCGGCACCCACGGGCATAGAATCGGCCTGAGGGTGGCTTGAAGTTCTCCGAGTCGATACTCGATCTCGTCGGCAACACCCCCCTGGTGCGCCTGCACAAGGTGACAGGCGGCGTCAAACCCACCATCCTGGCCAAGCTCGAGGAGCTCAACCCCGGCGGCAGCGTCAAGGACCGCATCGGCCTGACGATGATCGAGGAGGCCGAACGCATCGGGCAGCTGCGGCCGGGCGGGACGATCATCGAGCCCACCTCGGGCAACACCGGCCACGGCCTGGCCATGGTGGCCGCGATCAAGGGCTACAAGATGATCTTCGTCATGCCCGACAAGATGTCGGCGGAGAAGATCAGCCTGCTGCGCGCTTATGGTGCGGAGGTGGTCGTCTGCCCGACCAACGTCGAGCGCGAATCGCCGCAGTCCTACTACTCGGTCGCGGACCGGCTGGCGCGCGAGATCCCCGGCGCGTTCCAGCCCAACCAGTACTTCAACCCGCGCAACCCGGAGGCGCACTACCGGACCACGGGCCCCGAGATCTGGGAGCAGACCGAGGGCCGGGTCGACGTCTTCGTGGCCGGCATGGGCACGGGCGGCACTATCAGCGGCGTGGCCCAGTACCTCAAAGAGAAGAAGCCCGGCGTCCACGTCGTTGGCGCCGACCCCGAGGGTTCGCTCTACTCCGGCCCGATCGCGCCCTACAAGGTCGAGGGCGTGGGCGAGGACTTCATGCCCGGGACGATGAACATCGGCATCGTCGACCAGATCGTCCAGGTCACAGACAAGGAGTCGTTCATGGCCGCGCGCCGCCTGGCGCGCGAGGAAGGCATCCTCGTCGGAGGCTCGTCCGGGATGGCGCTCCACGCCGCGCTGATAGTGGCTGGGGACCGCGGCCCTGACGACGTGATCGTCGTCCTGTTTCCCGACACCGGCCGCAACTACCTGAGCAAGTTCTTCAACGACGAGTGGATGCGCCAGAACGGCTACCTGGCGCGCCTTGGCGCGGTCCGCATCCGCGAGGTGCTCACGTCGCACCCACGCGGCTTGCCCCAGCTCGTCACCGTCGAGGCGGGCAGGTCGGTGGGGGAGGCGATCGACCTGATGCAGCGCTACGGCATCTCCCAGCTGCCGGTGGTCGAGGACTCCAATGGCCAGGGCGTGGTCGGCGCCCTGCAGGAGCGGACGCTCCTCGACCGGGTCTACCGCGACCCCACGGTCGTGACCACGGCAGTCTCCGCCGCCATGGACGCGCCGCTGAGCCAGGTCGGCGTCGACTCGTCGCTCGACGACGCCTTCGAGCCCCTGCTCCGGGGCGAGCAGGCGGTGCTCGTGGTCGACGCGGGCAAGCCCGTGGCGGTGATCACGCGCGCCGACCTGCTCGAGTTCGTCGCCCACCGCGGCAGGGGCTGATCCTCTTGCCGGAAAACCACGAAGACTGGGGGTTTTCGACCCGCGCCTTGCACGTCGGCCAGGGACCTGACCCCGAGACCGGCGCCGTCGTCCAGCCCATCCACATGGCGACCACGTATGCGCAGCAGGGAGTGGGCAGGCACAAGGGCTTCGAGTACTCGCGCACCGGCAACCCGACGCGCAACGCCCTGGAGGAGTGCCTCGCCGCGCTCGAAGGCGCGAAGCACTGCCTCGCCTTCGCCTCCGGCCTGGGCGCCGAGACGACGCTCATGCTCCTGCTCAACCCGGGCGACCACGTCGTCTACATGGAGGACGTGTACGGCGGCACGTTCCGCCTCTTCGACAAGGTGCTGAAGCGATTTGGGATGGAGTTCAGCGCCATCGACGCTTCGGACCTCGACGTCGTGGAGAGGTCGATGACCTCGCGGACGCGGATGCTGTGGCTCGAGTCGCCGACCAACCCACTGCTGCGCGTGGTCGACATCGACGCGGTGAGCGAGATCGCGCACAGCCACGGCGCCATGGTCTGCGTCGACAACACGTTCGCCACGCCCTACCTCCAGCAGCCACTGCATCTTGGCGCCGACGTGGTCGTGCACAGCGCCACCAAGTACATCGGCGGCCACAGCGACGTGGTCGGCGGGGCAGTGATGACCAACCACGACGACCTGGAGAAGCAGCTGCGCTTCCACCAGAACGCCGTGGGCGCGGTGCCGTCGCCGTTCGACTGCTGGCTCCTGCTTCGCGGCGTCAAGACGCTGGCGCTGCGGGTGGAGCGGCAGAGCGAGAACGCGATGGCGATCGCCAACGCCCTCGCGCGCCACAGCGCGGTGAAGCGCGTCTACTACCCAGGCCTCGAGACCAACGCTCAGCGCGCGGTGGCGGCGAAGCAGATGCGGATGTTCGGCGGCATGGTGAGCTTCGAGGTCGCGGACGAGGCGACGGCCCTCCGCACGCTCGAGCGGCTCAAGATCTTCGCCCTGGCCGAGTCGCTGGGCGCGGTCGAGTCCCTGGCCGAGCACCCGGCCCGCATGACGCACGCGTCGATCCCGGCCGCCGAGCGAGCGCGCGCGGGGGTGGGGGACGGACTGATCCGGCTTTCGGTCGGCGTCGAAGACGTGGGCGACCTGATCGCCGACCTGGAGCGGGCGCTCTCTTAGCGGCGGGCGAGCACCATCAGGGCAGCACCGGCGACGAGGACCAGGACGAGCAGCGCTCCGCCGAGGTAGCCGAACGTGTCCGGCAGCTTGCTCGCGACCAGCGCCACCGCCGAAGGTGATGGATTGGGCGAGGGGGTCGGGCTGGGCGGTGGCGACGGGCTCGGTGACGGCGAAGGCTTGGGCGCGACCGTGTAGGTCATCTCCGCGATTCCCCTGCAGATCGTTCCGTTGATCCTCCAGTAGTACGAGACGCTGTGGCTGCCGGCGGCGAGCGTCGATATCGACAGGGTCTCGGTGCCGGCCTGCCCGCTCTGCGCCAGCGTGCCGTTCAATGCCTGGCCGTCGATGGTGAAGTAATGGATGGAAAGCGCCCCGGGACAGGAGGACGTGAACGTGGCCGTGAAGGTCACGTTCTGGCCGGCCACCGAGCTCGTGGGGGTGACGGAGATCGAAGTCCCGCTTGCCTGGGCGGTGGTGACCGAGCCGACGGCCACCAAGGCGAGGGCCAGGATCAACTTCCTCATCGCGAACGCCGATTATGTCCCAGCGGACCCGAAATCAGGCCGTTTGCGCTACCTCGATCCCGGTCTGCTGTCTGTTCGCCTCGGGCCTTTTGGTGGCGTGGCGCGGCTTGCCCTGGTCCTCTTCGCCCTTGCCGAGTCGCTGGGGGCCGTCGAGTCCCTGGCCGAGCATCCCGCTAGCCCTCCGGGGTGCCGATCGCAACGTACGTCGCGCCTGCGCGCCGAACAGTGTCTGCGTCCAGCGACCCGCGTCCGTCCAGCACGACCTTGAGGCCCTCGAACCTGGACCAATCAAGGTCGCGGAACTCGCTGTGCCACGCCTGGACGACGACAGCGTCTACGTGTTTGCCGGCCACCACCCCGGCGTCGCGCGCGACCTCCGCCTTGAGGCCGCGGAGTTCGACAGGCTCGAACAGCGGGTCGACGACGGTGACCTGAGCCCCGCCGCGGTGCAGGAGCTCGACGATCGGGAACACGGTCGAGAACGCCAGCTCCTTCACGTCCTCCCTGTACGATGCGCCCAGGACGAGGACGTGCTTTCCCTCGAGGCCGCCGAGCAGCCGCTCCAGGCGGCCGATCCCCACCTCCGCCATGCGATCGTTGGTCTGCCGGCCCTCACGGACCAGGCTGAGCTCGCCGTTGGTAGCGTCGCCGAGCAGGAACCGCGGGTAGACGGGGATGCAGTGGCCCCCGACGCCCAGGCTCGGGCGATGCAAGTGCGAGAAGGGCTGTGAGTTCGCCGCCTTGAAAGCCTCGGCGACGTCGACCTCTCGGCTCGCAGCGTACAGGGCCAGCTGGTTCGCCAGGGCGATGTTGACGTCGCGGTACGTGGTCTCGGCCAGCTTGGCGAACTCCGCCGTCTCGGTGTTCGCCACCGCCCACACTTCGGCGTCGAGCGCCGACCGGTAGAAATCGACCGCCGCCGCGGTGCTCGCCTCGTCGACACCGCCGACGATCTTCGGGTAGCGCCGCAGGTCTTCGAAGATGCGGCCTGCATAGACGCGCTCCGGGCTGAACGCCAGGTGGAAGCCGGTGCCCGCGGCCAGCCCGGACTCTTCCTC
>Ga0209157_1004796_pt1 | contig 10011 bp, 10 predicted proteins | sample GraSoiAngelo_135_FD_185892 | JGI IMG/M metagenome (GOLD analysis project Ga0209157, IMG submission 185892) | Grasslands soil microbial communities from the Angelo Coastal Reserve, California, USA - 14_0929_05_40cm (SPAdes) (version 2) | ecosystem: Environmental > Terrestrial > Soil > Grasslands ...
CGTGCGGGCCGCCCTGGAGTACGCGGCCGACCGCATCGAGCGCTACCACGCCGCGGCGATGCCGAAATCGTGGCGCATCACCGACGAGCACGGGTCGGTCCTCGGCCAGGAGATCCGCCCGCTCGACCGTGTCGGCGTCTACGTGCCGGGCGGCCGGGCCGCGTACCCGTCGACGGTCCTGATGACCGTCGTCCCGGCGCGCGTGGCGGGGGTGCGGGAGATCGTGCTGGTGACGCCTCCGGGATCCACCGGCCGGATCGAGCCGACGGTGCTCGCGGCGGCGCGGATCGCCGGCGTGACCGAGGGATATCGCATCGGCGGGGCGCAGGCGATCGCCGCGCTGGCCTACGGCACTCAATCGATCCGCCGGGTCGACAAGATCGTCGGGCCCGGGAACATCTTCGTCGCGCTCGCGAAGGCGCGCGTCTACGGTGAGGTCGGCATCGACATGGTCGCCGGGCCCAGCGAGGTGCTCGTCGTGGCGGACGCGACCGCGGAGCCCGACTGCGTCGCGGCCGACATGCTCGCGCAGGCGGAGCACGACCCGATGGCACGTGCGGTCCTGATCACCGACAGCGACGAGCTGATCCCGCGCGTGGGCGCGGCCCTCGAGCGCCAGCTGACGGCGCTGCCGCGCCGCGAAATCGCGGCCGAAGCGCTCCGGGCGAATGGCGCGCTCATCCGGGTGGCGAGCCTCGACGAGGCGGTCGCGCTCGCGAATCGGCTGGCGCCCGAGCATCTGGAGCTGCTGGTCGCCGTGCCGGCCGCGCTGCTGCCACGCGTACGGCACGCCGGTGCGGTGTTCCTGGGCCGCCACACGCCCGAGGTCGTCGGGGACTACGTCGCCGGTCCCAACCACGTGCTGCCGACCGCCGGCACCGCGCGGTTCGCGTCGCCCCTCGGGACCGAGGACTTCGTGAAGCGGTCGAGCGTGATCGACTACTCGCCGGGCGGGTTGCGCGCCGCGGCGCCGCACCTGAAGACCCTGACGCGGGTCGAGGGTCTGGCCGGACACGGGAACGCCGCCGAGCTGCGGCTGCGCACGGACGAAAGGGGAAGGACATGAGCGCCGAGACAATCGGCCGGCAGGCGCGCGTCGAGCGCAAGACGAAGGAGACGGAGATCGCGCTTCACCTCAACATCGACGGCACCGGCGCGGCGAAGGTGCAGACGCCGATCCCGTTCTTCAGCCACATGCTGGAGGCATGGTCGAAACACGGCCTGATGGACCTGGCGCTCGACGCGCAGGGCGACGTCGAGGTCGATCAGCACCACACGGTGGAGGACGTCGGGATCGTGCTCGGGCAAGCGCTCCGCCAGGCGCTCGGCGACAAGAAGGGCATCGTCCGCTACGGGCTGGCGTCGATCCCGATGGACGAGGCGCTGGTGTCGTCGACGGTGGACCTGTCGGGTCGGCCCTTCCTGGTGTTCGGCGTGCCGGTCACGCGTGCGCGCGTGTCGAACTTCGACCTCGACCTGCTCCCGGAGTTCTTCCGGGCCTTCGCGTTCAACGCCGAGATGACGCTCCACGTGACGATGCACTACGGCCACAACCTCCATCACATCACCGAGGCGGTGTTCAAGGCCGTCGGCCGCGCGCTCGCCGAGGCGACGCGCCTCAATCCGCGAATCGCCGGCCTCCTCCCCTCGACGAAGGGTACGTTGTGATCGCCGCCGTGCGAGCCGCAGCCGGAGGCGAGGCGAGCCGATGATTGCCGCCGTGCGAGCCGCAGCCGGAGGCGAGGCGAGCCGATGATTGCCGTGATCGATTACGGGAGGGGGAATCTCGGCTCCGTCGAGAAGGCGTTTCGGCGAGTCGGCTGCCCCGCCGTGGTGACCCAGGATCCGCGCGCGGTCGACGACGCGCAGGCCGTGGTGCTGCCCGGTGACGGCGCGTTTCACGACGCCATGAGGAACCTCGACGCGCTCGGCCTCCTGCCCGCGCTGCGGCGAGCGCTCGACGGCACGCGGCCGTTCCTGGGGATCTGCCTCGGCTATCAGCTGCTGTTCTCCACGAGCGAGGAGTTCGGCGAGGGGCGCGGGCTCGACGTGGTTCCCGGCGCCGTGCGCCGTCTGCCGCCTGGACCCAAGATCCCGCACATGGGATGGAACCGCGTGGAGCACGCGGGAGACCTGAAGCTGTTCGACGGCATTCCGCCCGCAGCGAGATTTTATTTCGTGCATTCTTTTTATCCGGTTGTAGCGGGGACCGTGAGCACGGATCGTACCGAGGGTGGCCTGACACAGATGCGGGTGGCTCCGGCCGCCAGCTCCGACCGGCCGCAGATGCAGGTGGCTCCGGAGGCCCGCTCCGATCATCCGGAGATGCGGGTGGCTCCGGAGGTCCGGCCGTTGCGCATTGCTTGGTGTCAGTACGGGATCAGGTTCGCCGCGGCGATCGAGGTGGGGCGGATCTACGCGACCCAGTTCCATCCCGAGAAGAGCCAGCGGTGGGGGCTGCGCATGCTCGAGAACTTCGCCGCGATCGTGAAGGACGGCGCGTGATCGTCATCCCGGCCATCGATCTCCGGGACGGCCGGTGCGTGCGCCTCCGTCAGGGCCGCGGCGACCAGGAGACCGTCTTCTCGGACGACCCGCTGGAGGCCGCGCTCCGCTGGAAGAAGCTCGGCGCCGCTCGGCTTCACGTCGTCGACCTCGACGGCGCGTTCGCAGGAGAGCCTCGCCAGAGCGCGCTCATCACGAAGATCGTCGTCGCGATGGCCCCGATCCCGGTCGAGGTCGGTGGCGGCCTGCGCGACTTCCGCGCCGTCGAGTCGGTCCTCGAGACCGGCGCCCGGTGGGCCGTCGTCGGCACGAGGGCCACGCGCGATGCCGCGTTCCTGCGCGACGTCTGCCGACTCCATCCCGACCGGATCGTCGTGGCCGTCGACGCGCGCGGGCTGCGCGTCGCGGTCGAGGGCTGGACGGCCGTCGTCGACGACACGGTGATGCAGGTCGGCGCGCGGGCGCGCGACGCGGGCGCGGCGGCGCTGCTCTTCACCGACGTGAGCCGCGACGGCACCGAGCTCGGCCCCAACGTCGAGGACACCGCGGCGCTCGCGCGCGAGATCGGCATGCCCGTCCTCGCCTCGGGAGGCGTCGGCCGCGTCGAGGATCTCAAGAAGCTGGCGGCAATCCCCGGGGTCGTGGGGGTTGTCGTCGGCCGCGCCCTCTACACCGGCGCCATCGATCTCCGCGAAGCGCAGTCCGCGGTCGCCGCGAGCGCGTGACCGTGCTCGCCAAACGCGTCATCCCCTGCCTCGACGTCAAGGACGGCCGCGTCGTCAAGGGCGTGCAGTTCGTCGACCTGCGCGACGCCGGGGACCCCGTCGAGGCCGCGCTCGCGTATGACGCCCAGGGCGCCGACGAGCTGGTGTTCCTGGACATCACCGCCTCACACGAAGCGCGCGACATCATGCTGGACGTCGTCCGCCGGACCGCCGAAGGTATCTACATGCCGCTGACGGTCGGCGGGGGAATCCGCTCGGTCGACGACGTGCGGCGGCTGCTCCGGGCGGGAGCGGACAAGGTCTCGCTGAACACGGCCGCCCTGGATCGGCCGGAGGTGATCCGCGAGGCGGTCGAGCGCTTCGGCAGCCAGTGCATCGTCGTCGCGATCGACGCCCGGCAAGAGCAGAGCCGACCAGGCGAGCCGGCGCGGTGGGGTGTCTACACCCACGGCGGGCGCCGGCCGGCCGGGCGCGACGCGGTCGAATGGGCGCGCGAGGCGGTGGCCCGCGGCGCCGGCGAGATCCTCTTGACCAGCATGGATCGCGACGGAACCAAGGACGGTTACGATCTCGAGCTCACGCGCGCGGTCTCGCTGGCCGTGTCAGTGCCGGTGATCGCTTCGGGCGGCGCGGGCTCCCTCGAGCATCTCTACGAGGGGCTCGTTGAGGGTTGCGCCGACGCGGTGCTGGCGGCGTCGATCTTCCACTTCGGGACGCACACGATCGCCGAGGCGAAGGCCTACCTGCGCGAGCGCGGCGTCGAGATGCGGTGCGAGCCGTGACGCTCGACGAGCTCAAGTTCGACGACCAGGGGCTGATCCCCGCCGTTGTCCAGGAAGTCGATACCGGCGAGATCTTGATGGTCGCGTGGATGGACCGCCCGGCCGTCGAGGCGACGCTGGCCAGCGGTCTGTCTCACTTCTGGTCACGCTCGCGGGGGAAGCCCTGGCGGAAGGGCGAGACGTCCGGTCACGTGCAGCACGTGCAGTCGGTGTTCGCCGACTGCGACGCCGACGTATTACTCGTCCAGGCCCACCAGGAGGGCGTCGCCTGCCACACGGGACAGCGGACGTGCTTCTTCACGCCGCTGAAGGACGGCGCGAAGATCTCGCTGCGCCCCGCTCCGGCGGGGATGCTCGAGCGGCTCGAGCGTACGATCGAGGAGAGAAAGGTGAATCGGCCGGCCGGATCGTACGTCGCGAGCCTGCTGTCGGCGGGCGAGGCTGAAATGTGCCGGAAGATCGGCGAGGAGGCGACCGAAGTGATCACGGCGGCGCTAGGTGGTCAGGGAGACCGGCGTGTGGTGGAAGAGGTCGCCGACCTGTGGTTCCACACCCTCGTGCTGCTCGGAGCGCGGGGGATTCCGCTCCGCGAGGTCTTGAAAGAGCTGGCACGACGGCACGCGGGACGGACCATCCCGGACCGGTAGCGAACGCGTGTGCCGCGCTCAGGCGGCGCTCGTGCTCGTGGCGATGATCGCGCTGACAGCGTGTGCCGGTCGGCGGATCGAGAACGGCGTCTATCATTCCGCGAAGGGCTATCGCGTGACGCTCCCGAGCCCCGAATGGATCGTCGCTGATGAGAGCCGAGCGGACCTGGAGCTCCGTCACCATGGCGGCGGCGCGGCGATGCTGGCGAACGCCGAGTGCGATCAACAGGCGGCGGCTCGCAGTCGTGACCTGTTGCTGCGCCAGTTGTTGATCGGGCTCCGCGACCGGACGCCCATCACGCGGGAGGAGGTCTCGCTGAACGGGAGGCGCGCCGTTCACCGCGTGCTCGACGGACGGCTGGCCGCCAGCGACGAGTCGACGCGGATCGAGGCGTACGTGATGAAGGACGAGCGCTGCGTCTACGATTTCGTGTACGTCGCGCCACCCCCGTCGTTCGAGTCGTGGCGCCCAGACTTTCTCAGGTTCGTCGAGAGCTTCGAGAGGGAGCGAGCCGACTGATGGAGGTCTACCTGAGGCGCACCGCGGTGTGGTATGGCGGTGTCGGCCTGCTGACGGGCACGGTGTTCCGGAGCCTCGCGTTGCCGCCGAAGTATTTCCGCCTCGTGGTCCAGGAGATCGAGACCATGGGGGTGCGGTCGCTGGGTGTGGCGCTGACCGCCGCGACCTTCACCGGGATGGTCTTCACGATCCAGAGCGCGGTCAACATGGCCCGCTTCGGCGCCGAGAGCTACGTCGGCCCGATCGCCGCGCTCGCGATCCTCCGGGAGCTCGGCCCCGTCCTGACCGCGATTCTCGTTGGCGGGAAGGTCGCGTCGGGGATCACGGCCGAGCTCGGGTCGATGAAGGTGACCGAGCAGATCGACGCGCTCCGGACCCTCGGCGTGAACTACATCAAGCGCCTCGTGGTGCCCCGGGTCCTGGCGGCCCTCGTAGTCTTTCCGCTGCTCACGGTGCTGGCGGACGCGCTCGGCGTGCTCGGCGGTATGGTGATCATGTACCTCGAGCGCGGCGCCGATATGTACGCCTACTGGAACATCACGACGTACTGGGTCGTGCCGAAGGACTTCCTGACCGGCGTGGGTAAGTCCGTGTTCTTCGGCGCGCTCGTGACACTCATCGGCTGCTACAACGGCCTCAGCACAGAGGGCGGGACGGAGGGGCTCGGACGCGCGACCACGGCGACGGTCGTCCACGTGACCATGGCGGTCATCGTGTCCGACTTCTTCCTCACCAAGCTCTTCCTGACGCTGTTCTACTAGCACTATGGCGGACGCTATGGTCGAGGCGGTCGACCTGAGCAAGCGCTTCGACTCGACCGAAGTCCTGCGAGGCGTGTCATTCACGCTGGCCAAGGGCGAGACCCTCGTCATCATGGGCGGCAGCGGTGCCGGCAAGACCGTGCTGCTCCGCCTGGTGGCGGGCCTGATCCGTCCCGACGGCGGCCGGCTCCGGGTCTTCGGGCGCCATATCGAGCACCTCAAAGAGGAGGAGCTGCTCCCGCTCCGGCGGCGGATGGGCTACGTGTTCCAGGGGGCCGCGCTGTTCGATTCGCTGTCGGTCCGGGAGAACGTCGCGTATCCTCTGCGCGAGCACACCAGCCTCGGGGAGACGGAGATCGTCCACCGCGTCGTCCGCAACCTGTCGGTCGTGGGCCTCTCGAGCGAGGTGCTGCCGCTCTTGCCGTCCGAGCTGTCCGGCGGCATGCGGAAGCGGGTGGGGATCGCCCGCGCGCTCTCCGTCGAGCCGGAGATGCTGTTGTTCGACGAGCCGACGGCCGGTCTCGATCCGACGAACTCGAGGCTGGTGGCCGATCTCATTCTCCAGCTGCGTCACGGGGTGTGCGACACGACGATCGTCGTCACTCACGACATCGAGCTGGCGCGGACGGTCGCGGACCGCGTGGCCGTCCTCATCGACGGGCGGTTCGGCGCCCTCGGCCCGGCCGCGTCGGTGCTGTCCGGAGACGATCCGGCGGTCCGGGCCTTCCTGGCCGGAGCGGCTCACTAGGGCCACGAGAGGTATGCGCATGAGCAAGGCAGTGGCAGTGCGAGCCGCTGCCACAGGCGAGGCGAGCCAATGAATGAGGCAGTGCGAGCCGCTGCCGCAGGCGAGGCGAGCCAATGAATGAAGACAGGCGAGAGATCGGGCTGAAGCTTCGCGTCGGCGTCTTCGTCCTGGTCGCGCTCGCGGCCTTCCTCGGCATGGTCTACGCGCTCGGCGCCCGCGCGCGGCTGTTCGAGGCGCGTTACACGATCCATGCGGACTTCACCGAGGTGGGCGGGCTGGTGGAGGGCGCGACGGTACGGCTGGCCGGCGTGCAGATCGGGCGCGTCGTGGACGTGCGACTCGCCGGCGAGCCCGGCGGCAAGGTGCGTGTCGAGCTCAACATCGCCCGGCGCTACTCCGATCGAATTCGCAAGGACTCGGTCGCGCGCGTCGAGACCCAGGGACTGCTCGGCGATCGGATCGTGGAGATCACCGGCGGGACCACGACGGCGCCTCCGCTCGCGCCCGGCGAGGCGCTGGCCACGCGGGACCCATCCGATTTCGCCAAGGTGATGGCCGAAGGCGCCGAAACGGTGAAGGACGTCGGGGCGCTCGCGCATTCGCTGCGCGAGACGGTCGACCGGGTGAACAAATCGGGGCTCGTCGACGACGCCGCCAAGACGGTCCACAAGCTCGGGCGGGCGGTCGATCAGATCGAGCAGGGGCGCGGCTGGGCACACGTGCTGCTCTACGAGGAGCCGGTGGCGCTGCGACGGGTGAACGAGCTGGTGGCGACGGCGCAGACGCTGCTGGAGCGAGTCGAGAAGGGCCAGAGCGCCGCCGGTGTTCTCGTCTCACCCGAGAGCGCCGCGGCGGCGAAGCGGTTCGTCGCCGCGATGGACCGCATCAGCACCGTGGTCGAGCACCCGGAGCGCGAGGGCGGGCTGCTGCCCGGCCTCTTGTTCGATCCGAAGTACAAGCCGGTGCTGGAGGATCTCCGCGTGGTCTCGCACAACCTCCGCGAGGTGTCCGATCGGGTGGCGGGCGGGCGTGGCACGCTCGGCAGCCTGGTGGCCGACTCGGGCGACGGCGGCGACCTCAAGGTGGCGATGCAGGACCTGAAAGTTTCTGTCGCCAACCTCCGAGCGATCAGCGACAAGATCAATCAGGGTGAGGGCACCGTGGGAGCCTTGCTCGCCGACCCCACGATCTACGAGCGCCTGGTCTCGATCCTCGATGGCGCGCAGCGGAGCTTCCTGCTGCGATCGCTGATCCGCGGCCTCGGGGACGGAAAGGGAACGACGTCGAAGGATGACGGCGCGCGACGTTAGCGTCTATCGCTGCCAGCAGTGCGGGTACGCGAGCCCCAAGGCGGGCACGTGCCCGGACTGTCTGCGGGCCGGCGGCGGCTGGGTCCAGCTCGTCGAGGAGCGCCCGCGCCCGGTGCGCGGCACGCGCGGGAGCGTCGCCACCTCGGATGGCCCCCGGCCGCTCAAGGACATTTCCATGCAGCACGACAACCGCGTGCGCACCGGGATCGGCGAGCTCGACCGGGTGCTCGGCGGCGGCGTCGTGCAGGGATCGCTCGTGCTCATCGGCGGCGATCCCGGCGTCGGCAAGAGCACGCTTCTGCTGCAGGCCGCGTGCGCGCTCGCCCAGGTCGCCCCGCCGGTGCTCTACGTCACCGCCGAGGAGTCGGCGGCGCAGGTGAAGATGCGCGCCGACCGGCTCGGCGTCGTGAGCGATCGGCTGCTGCTCATGACGGAGACCGATCTGTCGGTCGTCCAGGCGAGCCTCGACGACGTGAAGCCGCGTGGCCTCGTCGTCGACTCGATCCAGACGGTCTTTCTCCCGGAGCTCGAGTCGGCGCCGGGCAGCGTGGCGCAGGTGCGTGAATGCGGAGCGCGCCTGATGACGCTGGCCAAGGGACGATCCATCGCGACGTTCCTGGTCGGTCACGTCACGAAGGACGGCGCGATCGCCGGGCCGCGCGTCCTCGAGCACCTCGTCGACACGGTGCTGTACTTCGAGGGAGAGCAGCACCACGCGTACCGCGTGCTGCGCGCGGTGAAGAACCGGTTCGGCTCCACGAACGAGATCGGCGTGTTCGAGATGGCGGAGGGCGGGCTGGTCGAGGTCACGAACCCCTCGGGATTCTTCCTCGCCGAGCGGCCGCAGGGCGCGCCGGGCTCGGTCGTCGTCTCGAGCCTCGAGGGAACGCGACCGGTGCTGCTCGAGCTCCAGGCCCTCGTCGCGCGGGCGTCCGCGGCCATGCCGCGGCGGACGGTCCTCGGCGCCGACTACAATCGCGTGTGCCTCCTGCTGGCGGTGCTGGAGAAGCGCGCCGGAGTCCCGCTCGGCAGCCAGGACGTGTTCGTGAACGTCGCGGGCGGCGGTCAGGTGACGGAGCCCGCCGCCGATCTCGGGATCGTGATCGCCGCGGCCTCGAGCTACATGGATCGCCCCGTGCCCGCTGATGTGCTCGTGCTCGGCGAGGTCGGGCTCACCGGGGAGGTCCGCGCGATCGCCGGGCTCGACCAGCGTCTGCGTGAGGCGGCGGCCCTCGGCTTCCGACGCGCCATCGTTCCCAGGAGCAACCTGCTGGAGCCGACCAAGGCGCCGATCAAGGTCCACGGCGTGGCCACCGTCGCCGACGCCCTGGCGGCGGTGCTGGGTGAGGGCGATCCCGCGTGAGCCGCGCGACGGTGACATCGTCGAACCGAATCGCGGTCGTCATCCCGGCCGGCGGGATCGGCACGCGCTTCGGGACGCGCACGCCGAAGCAGTTCATGAAGATCGGGCGAGTCCCGGTGGTGACGATGACGATCGGTCGCTTCACGCGCCATCCCGGCGTGGCGGCGATCGTGGTGGCGGCGCCGGCGTCGCACGTCGAGCGCACGCGCCAGGTCCTGGCGCCGCTGGGCCGCCGCGTGCGGCTCGCGGTCGTGGCCGGGGGCGGATCGCGCCAGGACTCGGTGTGGCTCGCGATGCAGGCGGTGCCCGAGAACGCCGAGATTATCGTCGTCCACGATGCGGTCCGTCCGCTGATCTCCGAGCGCCTCATCGCGGATATCGTGAACGCCGCCGCGGAATTCGGCGCCGCGATCTGCGCCCTGCCCGTCGTCGAGACCGTCAAGCGGGTGCGAAACGACGTGGTCGAAGCGACGCTCGATCGCTCGGAGCTCTGGGTGGTCCAGACGCCGCAGGCGTTCCGCGCCGATCTGCTCCGCGAGGCGCACGAGAAGGCGCGGCGCGACGGCGTGGTGGGAACCGACGACGCGATGCTCGTCGAGCGGCTCGGCCATCCGGTGCGCGTGGTACGCGGGCTCCCCGAGAACGTGAAG
>Ga0209157_1004798_pt1 | contig 10005 bp, 8 predicted proteins | sample GraSoiAngelo_135_FD_185892 | JGI IMG/M metagenome (GOLD analysis project Ga0209157, IMG submission 185892) | Grasslands soil microbial communities from the Angelo Coastal Reserve, California, USA - 14_0929_05_40cm (SPAdes) (version 2) | ecosystem: Environmental > Terrestrial > Soil > Grasslands ...
GATCCGGACCGCGCGCGCTCCCTGGAGGACCCGCTCAGGGGACCTGGGACGTGAAGGCGGGATCGTCCGGTCGAGCGCCGCCGAGCCGCCCACAGCAGATACACCGGCACTCCGATGAGCATGATCAGAAGACCCGGCCACGTCGTCTGGGTCCTGTACGCGATGAGGACCAGCATGATGAGCGTCGCGGCGGCGATGTAGAGCACCGGAATGACGGGGTAGCCGATCGCACGGTAGGGGCGCTCGGCATGGGGGCGCTTCCTGCGCAGGACGACGATGCCGGCGATGGTGAGAACATAGAACGCGAGCGCCGCGAAGATGACGTAGTTGAGCAGGTCGCTGTACAGGTTCCCGTAGGTCGCCATGCCGCTCGCGGGATCGAGGATCGGATTTCCGGTGGCGTCCCGCAGCCGCGTGCGGGGCAGGACCAGAAGCGCCGTCCAGACTCCCTGGATGAGCAGCGCCTTGCCCGGGACGTGCCGGTCGTTGAGGGCGCCCGTGGCACGGAAGAACAGGCCGTCGCGCGCCATGGCGTAGACCACGCGGGCGCCGGCGAGAATCAGGCCGTTGTTGCAGCCGAACGTCGAGATGACGATGGCCACCGCCATGATGGCGGCCCCGATGTCGCCGAAGATCGCCTGCAGCGCGGCGGTGGCGACGCGATCGTCGGGCGCGTGCTGGATGGCCGCGAGAGGCAGGACGCTGCAATACGCGACGCTCGCCAGAATGTAGAGCGTCATCACCAGACCGGTCCCCAGAGCCAGCGAGAGCGGGATGTTGCGCCGCGGCTCTTTCACCTCCCCGGCCGTGAATGTGATGTTGTTCCAGGCGTCGGCCGAGAACAGCGACCCGACCTGGGCGACCGAGAACGCCACGATGAGACCGAAGAATCCGCTCGCGGCGGAGACCGCCGGCAGAAATGAGAAGTCCGGCGTGATGGTGGCCGGGTCGCGCGGCGTGAAGGGGGCGGCGAAGTTAAGGGCGATGACCTCGGCGTTCCGCCCGACGAGGACGCCGAGGACGATGAGGAGCAGAAGCGAAAGGGTCTTGGCCGAGGTGAAGACGTTCTGGATCATCTTGCCAAGCTTCAGGCCGCGCGTGTTGATGAACGTCAGAAGGGAAATCATCAGGACGCCGACGAGCTGCTGGGTGGAAAGACTCAGGGCATACCCCGAGGACAGATTGAACGGTCTGACGATCCAATTGGTCGGGGAGATCCAGGGGACGAGGACGCCGAGATAGCGCGCGAAGCCGACCGCCACGGCCGCGATCGTGCCGCTCTGGATGACGAGAAAGAGCGTCCAGCCGTACAAGAAGCCCCACAGCGGCGAATACGCTTCTCGCAGATACACGTACTGTCCTCCGGCCGTCGGCATCATCGCCGCCAACTCGCCGTAGGACAGGGCCGCCGTGATGGTCAAAAGACCGGTGATGACCCAGGTCAGGATGAGGCCGCCCGCCGAGCCGACCTGCCGGGCGATGTCGGCCGAGACGATGAAGATGCCCGATCCGATCATCGACCCGGCGACGATCATCGTCGAGTCGAGCAGTCCGAGCTCCCGCAGAAACCCGGTGGACTTGTCTTCGACCAGGACGGCCGGCTGTGTCATACGTCTCGCACTTTGGGGCAGAGATGGATCGAACGAGAAGCGGGCGAAGCCTAGCCCAACTCCGCCCGACGCGCAAGGACCCCGACGCTTGACGGAAGAGAGGCAGGAAGGATACTCTCCCGCGCTCGCGGGGCGCCCCCGACCCACGATGAGTCTGTCCGGTCAGCCGGATGGGCGTTCGGATCCGCGGGGCCGTCCACGAGCGCCCAAGCGCGCCCCGAACCCGTACCCGGCCTAACGTCAGAAGGAGAGGTTCATGGACGTCGGTACCGTTCTGCCGCTGGTCCTCACCATCAGCGTGCTGTCCCTGGTTGTGGCGGGCTTTCTGGCCAGACACGTCCTGGCGGCCGACACCGGGAAACCCGAGATGCGTGCCATCTCGGACGCCATCCGCGAGGGGGCCGAGGCCTTCCTGAGGCGCCAGTATCGCACCATCGGCATCTTCGCCGTGGTCGCCGCCGCGATCATCTTCGCCTTCTACTTCGCCAACAGCGACGTCAAGAATATCGCCGAAATGGGCAGGGGGACCGCCTGGAAGATCACCCTGTCGTTCGTTGTGGGCGCTCTGTGCTCGGCGATCGCCGGCTACATCGGCATGTTCGTCTCCATCCGCGCCAACGTCCGATCCGCCGCGGCCGCCATGACCAGCCTGAACAAGGCCCTGCAGATCGCCCTGCGCGGGGGTGCTGTGAGCGGCCTGTCGGTCGTGGCCATGAGCCTTCTGGGCGTCGGGGGGTTGTTCTACCTCTTCGGCGGGATGCAGGACTACAGTCACGTGCCGCTGCAGATCGTCGGTTTCGGCTTCGGGGCGTCGTTCGTCGCCCTGTTCGCGCAGCTCGGCGGCGGGATCTACACCAAGGCGGCCGACGTCGGAGCCGATCTCGTCGGCAAGGTCGAGGCCGGCATCCCGGAAGACGATCCGCGCAACCCGGCGGTGATCGCCGATCTGGTGGGCGACAACGTCGGGGACTGCGCGGGACGCGGCGCGGATCTGTTCGAGTCGACGGCCGCCGAGAACGTCGGCGCCATGATCCTGGGGATCGCGCTCTATCCCGTCTTCGGCATGGGCGGCATCCTGTTCCCTCTCCTCGCCCGCGCCTTCGGTCTCATCGCCACCATCGTCGGGGTGTTCACGGTGCGCTGCCGCGAGGAGGAGGACCCGATGCGCGCCCTGAACCGCGGCTACATGGTGACGACGGTCATCGCCATGCTCGGCTTCGCCGCTGCGGTCTACATGCTGCTGCGGCCGGTCTCGACGTCCATCGGGACCGTCCACCAGGGGTATCTGCTCGGCGCCGGCATCATCGGCATCCTGACCGCCTTCGCCTTCGTGCTGATCACGCAGTACTACACCGAATACCGCTACCGGCCGGTGCGCGAGATCGCCGAGGCCTCGCGCACGGGTCCGGCGACCAACATCATCAGCGGCCTGGGGGTCGCATTCGAGTGCACGGGTCTTCCGGTGTTGACGGTCTCGGCGGCCTTGATGGGCGCTTACTGGTGCGGCAAACAGGCGCTGGGCGACATTCAGGGGGCCGGCCTGTACGGCACGGCGATCGCCACCATGGGGATGCTGGCGCCCTGCGCCTACATCCTGGCCATGGACACGTTCGGCCCCATCACCGACAACGCCGGCGGCATCATCGAGATGTCGAAGCAGCCGGAGGCGATCCGCCGCAAGACCGACCGCCTGGACGCCGTCGGCAACACCACCAAGGCGTTGACCAAGGGGTACGCCATCGGCTCGGCGGCCCTGGCCGCGTTCCTCCTGTTCCGGGCCTACCTCGACGAGGTCATGAAGATCACGGGCCAGGAGATCGGGGTCGATCTGACGCGCGTTCCGGTGTTCGTGGGCGGCCTTTTGGGCGCAACGCTCGTCTTCGTGTTCTCGGCCCTCGCCATCAAGGCGGTCGGCAAGGCGGCCCAGGTCGTGATCAAGGAAGTGCGCCGGCAGTTCAAGGCCAATCCCGGCATCATGAAGGGGACCGCCAAGCCGGACTATGCCCGCTGCGTCGACATCGTCACCGTGGCCGCGCTCAAGGAGATGGTGCTGCCGGGGCTTCTGGCCGTGCTCACGCCCGTCGCCGTCGGCTTCGGCTTCAAGTACCTTTCGCCCTATGGCCAGATCGGCGCCGAATCGGTGGCCGCGCTGCTCATGGTCGGCACCATCGCCGGCATCCTGATGGCCACCGTCATGAACAACGGCGGCGGCGCCTGGGACAACGCCAAGAAATTCATCGAGTCGGGGCTGTTCAGGGTGGACGGCCAGGTGGTCGGCAAGGGCTCGGAGCCGCACAAGGCCGCGGTCGTCGGCGACACGGTCGGCGATCCGTTCAAGGACACCGCCGGGCCGTCGCTGCACGTCCTGATCAAGCTCCTGTCGACGATCACGCTGGTCCTGGCGCCTCTGTTCATACTGTAGGGACGTGGGTACGGCGCCCCTGACATTCACGCTGTCGCCGGAAAGGTTCGCGGTCTGCCGTCTCGATCCAGGGACCCCCGTCCCGGCCTGGGCCGGCACGGCCCCCTTCAGCTCGATCACGCGCACGGCCGACGAACTGTCGGTCATCTGCCCCGAGGCGGCGGTCCCCGCCGGGATAAGCACCGCCACCGGCTGGCGCTGTCTGAAGCTCGAGGGGCCTTTCGATTTCTCGGTGACCGGGGATCGGGCGCTGAAGCACCGCGCCATGGAGGCATCTCATGCTGCAGGAGTTCAAGAAGTTCGCATTGCAGGGGAACGTTCTCGACATGGCCATCGGGATCATCATCGGGGCGGCCTTCGGCAAGATCGTCTCCTCCCTGGTCAACGATGTCCTGATGCCGCCCATCGGTCTTCTCGTCGGCAACCTCGACTTCTCCGGGCTGTTCGTCAATCTCTCGGGGCAGCCGTACGCCACGCTGGCCCAGGCGAAGGCCGCGAACGCCCCGACCCTCAACTACGGCCTGTTTCTCAATAACGTCATCGATTTTCTGATCGTGGCGCTCGTGGTGTTCCTGATGGTGAAGCAGATCAACCGCCTCAAGGCAAAGCCGGCGCCGGCGAGTGCACCCACCACCCGCGACTGCCCGCGCTGCCTGTCGGCCGTACCGCTCAAGGCGACCCGATGCGCCTTCTGCACCTCCGACCTGCAGCCGGCCGCCTCACGCTGAAAGCTCCGGGAACGTGTCTCCGAAGGGATCGCGCTACCTGCACGGCACCGATCCGCGTGAACAGGCGCGCCTCGCACGCCTGAATGACCTGATCAACCGGGCCTCGCTCGCCGAGCTCGGCCTGCGGGGCGGTGAACGCATCCTGGAAGTCGGCAGCGGCCTCGGCCAGTTCGCCCGCGCCATGGCGCGGCTGGCGGGACCCTCCGGTTACGTCCTCGGAATCGAGCGCAGCCCCGAGCAGCTGCGCGGCGCGATGCGCGCCGCCCGCGGCGCGGGCGAAGCGCGCCTCGTCGAATGGCGCCGCGGCGACGCCCTGGCGCTCCCGCTGCGACGGGGCGAATGGGGCTCGTTCGACGTGGCGCACGCCCGCTTCCTCCTCGAGCACGTCCCCGACCCGCTCGCCGTCGTGCGCGCCATGGCGCGGGCGGTGCGGCCGGGAGGCCGGATCGTCCTGGAGGATGATGACCACGACATCCTCCGTCTGTGGCCCGAGCCGGCCGGTCTCACGCCCCTGTGGCGGGCCTACATCCGGAGCTTCGACCGCCTGGGAAATGATCCGGCGGTCGGTCGCCGGCTGGTTTCGCTCCTGCACGAGGCCGGCGCACTCCCGGAGCGGAATACCTGGATCTTTTTTGGCAGCTGTTCCGGCTCGCCCGATTTCGCGGCCTATGTCGAGAATGCCGTCGGCCTGCTGCGGGGCGCGCGCCGGGCGATCGTCGGCGGCGGCCTCCTGCCGGCGGGCGAGTTCGACGCTGCGCTGACCGCCTTCGACGCCTGGAAAAGGAGACCCGACGCGGCCTTCTGGTTCGCCATCGCCTGGGCGGACGGGCGCCGTCGCGGCGGGAGGCGTATAGAATGAGCGCATGCACCGGGCAGGGATCGTCCACCCTTGGGCACGATGCGTGGCGCTGGCTGCCGGACTCCTCGCGTTCACGGACGTCCGGGCCCTCCAGCGGGACACCCTCAAGGAAATCCGCAGCCGCTACGAGGGGCGCTCCTTTAGGCTGCGCATCGATCTGAAAGCGGCCGGGCGGGCCACCGACCCGAACGTCGTCAGCCTGGACGGGGTGGGATATCCGAGCGAGCGCTCGCCGATCCTGTTCGGCAGCCTCGAGACCGTCTACCTCCAGAGGATCACGAACGAGGGCGCGACGCGGCTCGGCCTGACCGTCTACCGCAGCGTGGACGAGGCCAACCGGCTGCGCGCCAGCGCCATCCCCGGCCCCACCATCGCCAACCCGAACTTCGGCCGCACTCTCGCCACCTTCGCCCAGCAGGGCAGCACGAACGTGGTCCTCGAGTTGAAAGCGGGGAAGAAGGACCCCCAGGGACAGCTGGCGGAGATTGAGACCTTGCTCGACCGTGTCTTCTACCTGAAATCGGAGCCGACGCGCGACGATCTCGAGACGTTCGTGCGCCGCCACACCGGATGGTCGATCTCCCGGTTGCGGGCCGTTACGGGCCTTTCGGAAGAGGACATCCGCGCCCTCCTCAAGGAGTCGTCGGCGAGCGCTCCCGCCGAATAGGAGCGCGTCCAGGACGCCAGGGCGGGCGCTCAGTCGAATCGCACCCGGACGAAGTGCCGCTTCCCCACCTTGATCAGACAGGAGGATGACGGCGCGGCCGGGATCTCGTGCGACGGATCCGACAGCCGCTCGCCGTCGAGCGACACGCCCCCCTGCTCGATCAGCCGCCGCGCCTCGCCGTTCGATTTCGCCATCCCGAGGGTGACCAGAAGCTTCGGCACCCAGATCCGCTGATCGGCGGAGGGGAGGCGGACCTCGCGCACCTCCTCCGGCGTCTCCCTGCGGGCGAAAATCTTCTCGAACTCGGACGCCGCCTCCCGCGCCGCCTTCTCCCCGTGGTAGTCCGCGACGATGAGGCGGGCGAGATCGGACTTGGCCTGCTTGGGGTGGAGCTCCCCCGCCTCGACTCTCTGGCGCATCGCGGCGATCTCGGACAACGTGGCGTCGGTCAGGAGCTCCCAGTAGCGCCACATGAGCGCGTCGCTGAGCGACATCACCTTGCCGTAGATCTCGCGGGGCGGTTCGTTGATGCCGACGTAGTTGCCGAGAGACTTGCTCATCTTCTCGACGCCGTCGAGCCCCTCGAGGAGCGGCATCGTCAGGACGACCTGGGGCTCCAGGCCGTACTCACGCATCACCTCGCGCCCGACCAGAAGGTTGAAGGTCTGGTCGGTCCCGCCCATCTCGACGTCCGCTTTCAGGGCGACCGAGTCGTAGGCCTGGGCCAAGGGGTACAGGAACTCGTGCAGACCGATCGGCATGCCGCCCTTGTAGCGCTTCGCGAAGTCGTCGCGCTCCAGGATGCGGGCCACGGTGTACTTCGAGGCGAGCTGGATGAATCCGGCCGCCCCGAGCTTCCCCAGCCAGCGGCTGTTGAATTCGATCACCGTCTTCTTCGGGTGCAGGATCTTGAAGACCTGCTTCTTGTACGTCTCGGCGTTCTTCTTGACCTGCTCTTTCGTCAGGACCGGCCTCGTCTTCGACTGCCCCGTCGGGTCGCCGATCATCCCGGTGAAGTCGCCGATCACGAAGACGACGCGGTGACCCATGTCCTGGAAGTGTTTCATCTTCCGGATCACGACGGTGTGGCCCAGGTGCAGGTCGGGCGCGGAGGGATCGAAGCCGACCTTGACGGTCAGGGGAGCCTTCTCCTTGAAGGCCCGCTGCAGTTTGCCGAGCAGCTCCTCCCCGCGAATGATGTCCACCGCTCCCTTGCGCAGGTACTCGAGCTGCTCCTGCGGCGGCAGGAAGGATGTCCCGGTTCTGGAGGCGCTCTTCGGCATCGCCTGTCCTCGAAGGACGGCCCTCGGGCCGGCGGCCGCGAAGTCTATAACGATTCGACCGGTCCGTGGAGCCGCCTTCGCGGCGGGGCCCCGACCTCCCGCACCGGCTCAGAGGAGCCCGCGCTCCTTCAGGCTGACGAAGCCGCGCCGGCTGACGATGATGTGGTCGTACAGGCTGATCCCCATCAGCTCGCCGGCGCGCGCCATGGTGCGGGTGAACTCGACGTCGTCGCGGCTCGGATCGAGGCTGCCGCTCGGATGGTTGTGTACCAGGATGAACGCGAGCGCCGAATTGACGATGGCCGGCTGCAGGACCTCGCGCGGATGCGTGCGCGTGGTGTTCAGGCTGCCGATCGACACCGTCTCGCGGCAGATCAGACGGTTCTGGGCATCGAGGTACAGGGAGATCAGGTGCTCCTTGCGGGCCCGCTTTAGATCGCGCACCAGCGCGTAGGCCTCGGCCGGCGAGCTGATGCGCGGCTCCTCCGCCTGGGGAGCCAGAAGCCGCCGCCCCAGCTCGAACGCCGCCAGCATCCGCGCCGCCTTGACGCGGCCGACGCCTTTCTTTTGTGCCCACTCGTCGAGCGACAGGCCGAGGAGCCCCTGACCGCCGTGCTGCGCGACCAGATCTTCGGCGATCAGGTTGACGCTCCGCCCCTTCGTGCCGGTTCCGAGCAGGACGGCCACGAGCTCCGCCTGGCCCAGCACGGCGGCGCCGAAGCGCAGGAGTTTGTCGCGCGGCAGGAGAACCGTGGCCGGCGGCTCGCGCACTTTCTTCTGCCGGCGGGCCGGCTCGCCTGCCGGCGGCGCCTCGGCGGGATAGGGTGCGATCGGCGCGGGACGGATCGCGTCATCGGGCATCGCACCCGAATTGAGCAAGGACCGTGCCGCACGCCGCGCGCGGCCTTACGCGACGGACGCCGCCCCGGCGCGTCCGGCGCCGGACACTGTCCGCGGTCGCATCGAAGGGGACGGTCACGGCAGGGGGCGGGATGAGCCGTGGTTCAATCGACCCGCGGGTTCGTCCCGAGGACCCGGCGGCCGGCGACGCGCAGCCGGCCGTAGAAGTGGAGGGCGATGGCGCGGCAGTAGAGATCGTGCTCCTTCTCGAGGATGCGGGCCGCCAGCGTGTCCGGGTCATCATCGTCCAGGACCGGCACCGCCTCCTGCAGGACAATCGGCCCGGAGTCGACGCGGTCGTCCACGAAATGCACCGTGCAGCCGCTGATCTTGACGCCGGCCTCGATCGCCTGGCGCTGCGCGTCCCTGCCGGGAAACGACGGCAGGAGCGACGGGTGGATGTTCAGGACCCGCCCCTCGAAGCGCTCGATGAACCAGGGGGAGAGCAGCCGCATGTAGCCGGCCAGGCACACGAGCCGGACGCCCCTCGCCCCGAGCGCGTCGGCCATTTTTCGGTCGTGCTCCTCGCGCGTCAGGCTGTCCCGGTGATCGATGACGAGGGTCGGAACACCGCACTCGCGCGCCAACAGGAGGCCCGCCGCCTTCGGCTCATTGCTGATGACCAGAGCGGCGCGCGCGTCGAGATCGCCCGCGGAGATCCGGTCGAGGATCGCGCGCATGTTGGAGCCGCGGCCGGAGATGAGGATTCCGATCAGGTTCTTGGAAGCCTTCTTTTCAGGCATGGGCGGAATCTCGTCCGCCGGATCCCGTCACAGGAGCCGCCGGAAGAAATAGAAGCCTGCCGCCACAACACAGGACAGAACAGTGAGGCCCAGGTATACGGCGGCGCGCTGAAGCCTGAGACGCAGCGCCTGACCGAGGGCCACGAAGAACAGCACCCCGGAGCTCAGGCCGAAGAGGACGCACATCAGGCTGAGGTAGATGACGTAGACGCGCATGTCGCCGCTCCTAGCTCGCCGGAACCGCGCCAGCCCGCGCCGGCTCCACCGGGCTTCCCGGCGCATAGATCACCCTGCGATTGCCGCGCACGATTTCCCCGATGCGGTAGTGCTTCTCGCCCATCTTGTCGAGGTGGGCGGTCACTTCCTCCTCCCTGTGCAGGGGCACGACCAGGACCATGCCGATGCCCATGTTGAAGGTGCGGTACATCTCCTCGTCGCCGATCCGTCCCTCGCGCTGAAGGTAGCGAAACACCGGCAGCACCGGCCAGGTCCCCACATCGACGCGCGCCGAGAGTCCCCGCGGCAGGATGCGCGGGATGTTGTCGGTGAACCCGCCGCCGGTGATGTGCGCCATGCCGTAGAGAACGCCGGACGCGATCAGGCCGCGCAGCGCCGGCAGGTAGGAGCGATGGATCTGCAGCAGCTCCTCGGCGACCGTGCGGCCCAGCTCCGTCACGGGCGAGTCCGGTTTCAGGCTGCGCCTCTCGAAGAACACCTTGCGGGCCAGCGAATATCCATTCGTGTGCAGACCGGAGGACGGCAGGCCGATGAGAACGTCCCCCGAGGCGATGCG
>Ga0209157_1004802_pt1 | contig 9992 bp, 10 predicted proteins | sample GraSoiAngelo_135_FD_185892 | JGI IMG/M metagenome (GOLD analysis project Ga0209157, IMG submission 185892) | Grasslands soil microbial communities from the Angelo Coastal Reserve, California, USA - 14_0929_05_40cm (SPAdes) (version 2) | ecosystem: Environmental > Terrestrial > Soil > Grasslands ...
CATCGGTTCCGTAAAACTGCGTCCGCTTTCCGCCACGATCGGTTGATACGGAATCGGCGGCGAATTTAGATCGCGAATGGTAAACTCAACCGGAACGTCACCCATCACGCCTGCAAAGAATTCGGCCTGCTGCGTGGTGAATGGAAAGACGGGATGCATGGCGTAACCATTGATCCCATTGTTCAGCGCCGTTCGCGATACCGTTGAGGAGACCGAGAAAACGGCCGCGATCGTTTGATAGTTCCGCAAAAGATAAAGCTCAGCGGCTTCGCGATCATCTTCGATCCGAAAACCGTCGAGTTCTGCTCGGTCAGCTTCGTTCGTCTCGTTCGGGTGCGGACGATAAATTAAAGCGTGACCGCTGAAATTGCGCCGCAAATAATCGAGACACCGATTGAGTTGCTCGACGTAAACATCGGCTGACACGTTATGAATTAGCAGGAAAGGCGTGCCGAAAAAGATCACCCGGCGACTGATACCATCTCCATTTCTGTCGCTGACTTCCGGCAAATCCTGCAGCTCGGCCACACTGGGATATTTGGCCCCAATAATTTTCGGATTGTTCGAGACATCGGTCCCGCCATTACTCATGACCACGATTCGATGGTAGAGGAACTCCGGATTTTTTTGCAGACGCTCGACCCGGACGCCATCGCCACCTGGATTTATCCGCGGCTTGAAATGGAGGGTTCGGTTTAAACCCGCCATCGGTTCGACAATCCGATTTTGTAACCAGCCCGAAGTGGTAAATCGATAGCGGGTGCGCCCGCCGACACGGGTAAGATCGCGATAAACTTTTTCTGCGACGCAAAGCACCTTCTTCGCCTCCGGATGCGCCGAGATCGTCGCATTGGAAATGGTCAGAATTCCACCCACGCAAACAACGAGATCGCGTTTTTTACCGATCGGTTGCTGCGCGATTGCTTCGCGCCGCGCGGCGGATTCACGGTAGAGTCGCGACAAATCACGCAAACCACGGCACGTATTCACGCGTGGGAAAGCATGAATCTCGTCAAATTGTCCGCATACGGCCGCCATTGTGCGTGGTCCCACCATTTCGAATGCTCGCGCAACAAATGCACACCGCCTGGAAATTGTGCGCGAACCGCCTGCGCCACCGCAATCGCTGTCGGCAACCGGTCCGGTCGGGAAATTACAATCCAGACTCTGCTCTCGCCATTCATACGCCGCGCGTCGTGGGCGACCAGATGAATTTGTGCATCTGCAATTGAAAACGCGCTTTCAGATTGTCGGCCAACATCCACTCTACAATTTCGCGCGGTTCAATCCGGCCAAATATCGGTGAAAATAAAACGGCGTGACAGCGCTCGGAGAGATTGTGCTCGCGCATCTTTTCGCGTGACCATTCATAGTCTTCGCGCGAGCCAACAACGAATTTCACTTCGTCGCGCTTGGTCAAATGCTGAATGTTCGACCACAGATTCCTCTCGCATTCGCCGCTGCCGGGAGTTTTCAAGTCCATGATGCGATGCACCCGCAAATCGACCTTCGAAATATCGTGTGCGCCGCTTGTTTCCAGTAGCACTGTTTTTCCGGCATCAGCCAGCGCACTCATCAATGGAAGAACATTTTTTTGCAGGAGCGGCTCGCCGCCGGTGATTTCGACCAACGGACAATCGAATTTCAAAACTTCAGTCGTAATCTCGGGCAACGTTTTCTTTTCGCCTTCGTAAAAGGCATAGGCGGTGTCGCAATAAGTGCAGCGCAGGTCGCAGAAGGTCAGCCGCACAAACACGCATGGAAGTCCCGCCCAAGTGCTTTCACCCTGAATCGAGTAATAGATCTCGTTAACAGTCAGCGTTGTGGTGCGCGGTTCAGTGATCGCGTTCATTGGAAATGGAGGAGGAGCCGAATGGCGAACCATAACATAACCGCAGCGGTGATGGCTTCGGTACTGACCTGCCGGCTCGGATGGGAAAAAACATGCGCGCCCAATCTTACCGCCGTCCATAAAACTACGCCCCAGGTCACCGCACCGAGAACGACCGCGACCGCGATGCCGAGGGACTGTCGCACTCTTGCGTTTTGTGCGGGCTGGCTGCCGATAACGGTCAGCCAGAAAGTGACGCTCCACGGACTCATCAATACGATAAAGAGACCGAGCAAAAATCCGCCGCGCCTCTGGTTTTTTGGCGCTTGAAACTGAAGGCTGCGATGGGCGCGATAGATTTTCCACGCTCCAATAGCGAAGTGGGCCGCTAAAAATAAGAGCAATGCGAGACTTACGATCGCGAGCACACGCCGGATCTCGACCGAGTTGAGCAGGGCGCCTGCGCCGACGGAAACGCAAAAGGCCCAGATGAAATCGCCGGTGCACGCGCCAAGATCGATTGGCCAGGCCGACCAGAATCCACCGCCCCGGTCCTTTGGCAATAAACTGTGCCGGATCATTTCGGCATTAATTGGCCCTGGCGGCCACGCAACGGACCAGCCGAGAATGTAACCGTTAACCAAGGTGCTGAGGGTCATCGTTTCACGCGGACTAAATCTGCGCTAAGAATGCCAGCGATGTCCGAACGAATCGAACGTCTTTTTGCCCGGTGCCGCGACGAAGATCGTGCCGCCTTCATTCCCTACATTTGCGCGGGCGATCCAAATTTTGCCCGGACCGTTGAGATCGCACTGGCGTTGGAGAGAAACGGCGCGGATTTGCTCGAGCTCGGCTTGCCATTTTCTGATCCGCTGGCAGATGGCATTGTCAACCAACTGGCGGCGCAGCGCGCGCTGCAAGCCGGGGCAACTGCGCGCGGCGTGCTCGATTGTGTGCCCGAGATTCGGCGTGCCTCCGAGATCCCGATTGTGCTCTACACGTATCTGAATCCGATTTTCCGATTCGGCATTGATAAATTTCATCAGGCTGCGGCGGACGCCGGTGTGGATGGTTTCCTCATTCTCGATTTACCGCCCGAAGAAGATACGAAAACCAAACAGGTTGACTGCTTAAAGCAGTCAAGTTCGAGAATTGGGAATGGCGGAAATGTGGAAGATATAGTTTGGGTGCGATTAATTGCGCCGACTTCGCCGCCGGAGCGAATCGCCCTTATCGCGAAATCCGCCCGCGGATTTATTTATTACGTCTCGCGCGAAGGCGTAACCGGCGCACGCGATTCGGTCGCGCAGTCGCTCGAAGAAAAGCTAACGATGATCAGGCAATACACCGATCTGCCCATCGCAGTTGGCTTTGGTATTTCGAATCCGGAACAGGCTGCGCAAGTGGCGCGAATGGCTGATGCGGTCGTGATCGGAAGCGCGATTGTCGATTTGATTGGAAAAATTGGAGACATCGACGATCTGGCTAATCGCGTCGGCAGGTTCGTTGCGCCGATTGTGTCGGCGATCCGTCAAGCGCGCAAAGGCCAATAACGGTCATCCCGAGTCCGGCAGTTGCCGGATCGAGGGATCCCGATGCGAAGCTTTAAGATAACGCCACGGGATCCCTCGACTTCGCTCGGGATGACCGGTAGACGAACGGTTGGCATTGAGGCAGCCATGTGGTACACAAACACATGCTGCGATTCACCAAGATGAATGGTGCGGGGAACGACTTTGTCATGATCGACAATCGCGCTGCCAACGTGCACTTGAGCGCGCAGCAAATCGCGAAAATTTGCGATCGTCATCGCGGCGTTGGGGCGGATGGGGTTTTGTTGGTCGAGCCCGCGACCAATAGCGCTGACTTTCGGATGCGTTACTATAACAGCGACGGCGGCGAAGCAGAAATGTGCGGCAATGGCGCCCGTTGTTTTGCCCGCTTCGTAGAAAAAGTCGCCGATGCGACGAAAAAAGTTTCGTTTGAAACGCCCGCTGGAATCATTGCCGCACAACTTCAGGGCGAGCTTGTGACTCTGCACATGAGCGAGCCGACCGACTTGCAGCTAAATGTGACGCTCGCGGTCGGCTCCGAGAACAAAATCATTCACTTTGTTAACACCGGCGTGCCGCATGTTGTTATTCCAGCCGTTAACATCGAAGAGATTGATGTGTTGCACGAAGGCGCTGCCATTCGTCGGCACGAAATGTTTTCGCCCAAAGGCGCAAACGTGAATTTCCTGAAAAGACGCGGCGGAAACAAAATCGTAATCCGCACTTATGAGCGTGGAGTCGAGGGCGAAACGTTGGCCTGTGGTACTGGCGTCGTGGCAAGCGCGCTCATTTTTGCGGCCACGGAAAAAACCGACGGGCCCATTGGCGTGCTGGTGCGTGGCGGCAGCGAATTGAGTGTAGATTTTCGCCGCGACGGCGAGCGCTTCGCAGATGTCACACTCACCGGACCGGCCGAGTTTGTCTTCGAGGGCACAATCGAATTGTAATCGCGCTCTTCTGTAAGCGGCGGTCTATGACCGCCGGGCCGAACGAACTGGCGAAAAGGAAATGATCGGCGCTCATAGAGCGCCGCTACAGGAAAGAAATGTTTTGCGGAGGCACGGTTGAAGTGTGAGCGGTTGTTCTGTAGCGGCGGTCTATGACCGCCGGGCCGAACTTGGCGCACCCAATTTTAACTTTGTAATTTTGTAAATGTTTCGCGGCACTTTCACCGCCTTGGTTACGCCCTTTCGCGACGGCGCGATTGATTTCACTGCGCTGCAGAATTTAATCGAATCGCAGATCGCGGCTGGGATCGATGGAATTATTGCCGTTGGAACTACAGGCGAATCGCCCACGCTCACTCATGACGAACGAAAAGAGGTGATTCGGTTCGCCATTCAAACTGCCAACAGGCGTTGCCTGGTTCTTGCCGGAACCGGCTCCTATTCCACGCGCGAAGCAATTGCGGCTACCGAACAGGCAGAAAAACTTGGTGTTGATGGCGCACTCTTGGTTGCGCCCTATTACAACAAGCCGAGCCAGGAAGGATTGTTTCGTCACTTTTCCGCGATTGCCAAATCCACTCCGCTCCGTCTGATGCTCTACAATATTCCGGGACGCTGCGGCGTTGATATCGTCGCGGAAACGGTGGCACGAATCCAGAGCGATTGCCCGAATGTTGTGTCGATCAAGGAAGCCGGGGGGAATGTTGATCGGGTGAGTGAATTACGCACACGTTTGCCGGACGCATTCACGGTTTTGAGCGGCGACGATGGATTGACTCTTCCGTTTTTGGCGGCTGGCGCGGTCGGAGTGGTGAGTGTCGCGTCGAATTTATTGACGCGCGAAATGTGCGAACTGGTAAAGGCATTCACCAACGGCGACAGCAAGCGGGCGGAGCGATTGCACCGCAAACTTTATTGGTTGTTCAAAGACTTGTTTATCGAGCCAAATCCGGTGCCGATAAAAACGGCGTTGTCGTGGCGCGGGACCATCTCGGCGGAAGTGCGATTGCCGCTTTGCGAAATGAGTGCTGCAAATCAGGCGCGTTTGCGCAAGACCCTGGAGGAATTTGAACGCAAATAATGCTGTACTTGTAGCTGCCACCGTCACAGGTGGCAGAATTGCTGGTTCTGCCGCTGGAGATAGCGGCAGCTACAACAGCGACAGGTAAAACGAAGCCAATGACAAGACTTCGCATCGCACTTGTCGGCGCGGCCGGCCGCATGGGGCGGGCGGTCCTTGGTGTCGCCGAAAGCGAAGGCGTTGAGGTTGTGGCCCGGACTGATCTCGGTGATAAAATCGCGCTGGCTGATGCGGACGTGCTGATTGATTTCAGTCATCCAGATGCAAGCCGTTCGATTTGCGACGCAGCGATAAAATCGAAAATACCATTGGTGATCGGAACCACCGGGCATTCGACGAAACAGCGCGATGAAATTGCCGCGGTCGCCAAACAAATTGCCGTGGTCTTCGCCTCAAATTTTAGTGTCGGGGTGAATGCGCTCTTTGCCCTGACGGAGCAAGCCGCGAAAGTCCTCGGTGGCGACTTCGACCTCGAAATTGTGGAAACGCATCATCGAATGAAGAAAGACGCGCCCAGTGGAACGGCGAAAACGCTCGCAGAAATTTTGCAGCGCGCATGCAATACAAAAAAATTGCGGCATGGGCGCGAAGGAATGATTGGCGAGCGCGAGCGATCGGAGATTGGCATTCATTCCGTGCGCGGCGGCGATGTGGTGGGGGATCATAGCGTGATTTTTGCCGGACAAGGTGAGCGGGTCGAGCTGACGCATCGCGCGAGCAACCGCGAAACATTCGCGCGTGGTGCCTTGCGCGCGGCGCGGTGGATCATCGGAAAACCGGCGGGGCTTTATGACATGCGCGATGTGCTGGGCCTGTAGTGGCAGTCGTGTCCGCTGCACCAAACCTGAACCAATTGCACGCGACACGCGTGCCACCACAGAAAAAATAGACTCGGTACACGCGATCGATGATTCGTGCACCGCTCTCCCCTGTAGTGGCAGCCGTGTCGGCTGCTTTTTTGATTTGCAGGCGGCACTCCTGTCTCTACAGGGAATCTCAGCATGAGAGCGGCGATTGCGCTTGGGTCTAATCTGGGGGATCGGCTCGCGAATCTTCAGAGTGCGCGCGATCGAATTCGGGCACTCGATGGCGTCACGGAGCCAACGGTGCAGTCAGCGGTTTATGAAACCTCGCCGTTCGATTGCGAACCTGGCGCGCAAAATTTTTACAACGCGGTTATTGAGATTGGGTTCGAGAAATCGGCTGACGCGCTTTTTGAAGCGCTGCAAAAAATTGAGCGCGACCTCGGAAGAGAACGCAACCATGAGCGCAATGTCTCGCGCGCGATCGATCTCGATTTGTTGTATTTCGGTAGTGAACGTCGCTCCGATGCACAATTGCAATTGCCGCATCCGCGAATGACGGAGCGGAAATTCGTTCTGCAACCATTGTGCGATATCGCGCCGGATTTGCGTTTGCCGGGACAAACAAAAAATGTAGGCGAGCTACTCGCGCAGTTGCAGGATCAGGGTAAAATTACGCGCCTGACCGAGAACTGGTAGTATGAAACTCTGGCCGCGGTCTCGCGGAGCTCGACCCTCCATTCATTTGTGCAAATGAACGCGACAGAAAAATTTCGCGAAATGAAGCGGCGCGGACAACGCATCACCGCGCTGACCGCCTACGATTATCCGACCGCGCGTCTGCTCGATGAAAGCGGCCTCGATATTATCCTGATCGGCGATTCCCTTGGGATGGTGGTGTTGGGATACGAAGACACGACCCAGGTGACGCTGGACGAAATGTTGCATCACACTCGCGCCGTCGCCCGCGGGGTGAAACGCGCTCTGATTGTCGCGGACATGCCGATTCACAGCTACGACACTCCCGAGCAATCCGTTGAGACCGCGCGCTTGTTCACGAAAGCGGGGGCGCAGGCAGTGAAACTCGAGGGCGGTGTCAGTCACGTTCCACAAATTGAGGCGATCGTCTCGGCCGGGATTCCGTTCATGGGGCACATTGGGATGCTGCCGCAAAGCGTGCGCGAGGAAGGCGGTTACAAAGTGAAAGGTCGCACGCATGAGCAGGCAGAAGCGTTACTGCGGGATGCACGCGCGGTCGAGGCAGCCGGAGCATTCTCGGTGGTGCTGGAAATTGTAGTGCCGGAAACAGCGAAGACTATTTCGCAGGCAATCCAAATTCCAACCATCGGAATTGGTTCAGGTAAGGATTGCGATGGGCAAATCTTAGTCACGCATGATTTGATTGGTTTGTTTCCGTGGTTCACGCCGAAATTTGTCGCGCCCGAGGCAAACGTGGCCGAGCAGATTCGGCAGGCGGCGCGGCGCTTCGTGGAACAGGTTCGCGGACAGCGAAGCAATCAAGGAGCGGCGTTGTCCTAGTCGGCGATCTTTTGGATATGCTTGTTTAGCGTCGCTTGCTGTGATCTCTCCTCTCCTCTTCGATCGAGGAGAGGATTAAGGTGAGGAGTCGAAAGATCGCATGCTCTCGTTGGAATGGGCCAACCTTCGAAGAAGAAGATCCCTTACCTTGATCCTCTCCCTTTGCCAAAGGGAGAGGCAAAGCACTCTGCGGCCAACGCTAGACAGATACCGATTTGGAAACCGCCGTTCCTTGTGCCTCGAGACGGTTGACAAGGCCCGGGCGTTGCCGGTTTGTTTATCTAGAAATGGCTCTTCCGGATTCTGACTACAACGACGCCTTGTTAAACGCGACGGGCCAGCGAAACTGGCTCTTTTTGGGATTGGTGTTGTCGCTCGCGTTGCATCTGCTGCTCTGCCTTTATCTTTATCAAACGCGTTTAGTACCGGCGGACCTGGCTCTCGCTCCAAGAAGTGAGCCGCCCGTCTTCAAAGTGAAGCCGATTGATACCCAGGCGGCGCTGGACAAGGCGAGCCTGGACCAGACTAATCCGGCGGCGAAGCCGGAGCCGGACAAGACGAACGTGCAATTGCCGGATGAGAAGAAATCCTTCGACGCGCTGTTGCAGGAAGTGCAGGCCACGACGGCGATGCCGGACGACACCCAAGATGTTTTGCCGGACAAGCCAAGAGTCGATCCCGCGCCGGCGACGTCGATGTTAAACGAGATCGAGCGAAGTACCGCGCAAACGCTTTCAAAAAATCCGAACGCGACTCACGAACAATCGTTGTTGAACGACTCCGCCGTCTCGGGTCGTCCGCAACCGGCCCTGAGCGGGACCGAACTGGCGACAAGCACGAACATTAAGCGGCCGAACACGTTTACCAGCAAAGTCCAGGCGGACAGCGCCGGACCCAACAAAAATCGCGTCGCTGGCTTTAGCGATCTCGATTCGTTGCTGGCCCAAAAAGGTCCGCTGGGATCGGGGACGGCGATCCGAATGCCGGACGACCAGCTCTTTCAATATGATAGCGCGGAGCTGCAGGCGAGTTCGGTCGAGCAGTTGCAAAAGCTTGGCACGCTGATCCGGCGCAATCCGAGGGCGACGTTTTCAATCGAGGGTTACACGGATGCGTTTGGCAGCTACGAATACAATCTCGATCTGAGTCAGCGCCGTGCCGACAGCGTCAAGAATTATTTGGTTGGAGCGATGGGGATAAATTCCGAACAAATTCAGACGCGCGGTTACGGTGCGACGAAGATTTTGGTGCCGCCAAGGCCGGTGATGGATCCGGCGATGGAGCAAGCCGAGATTGCGCGTCAGCAACCGAATCGCAGAGTGGTGATCGTTGTTCACACGAGCGGCGAATAGTCTTAGCCTTTTTCTGTCATCCCGAGCGTAGCCGAGGGATCCAGATGAAATTACCTTTAAGGTAGCGCGGCGGGATCCTTCGACTTCGCTTCGCTCACGATGACGGAGTTACCAATTCTTGATCCAAGTGTTTTGAATCGGGCTGGGCGATGGGGTCCCGCTAGTGCCGCTTCCAACGGTGCTCCAAAGGTCAAATGTAGGGTTATAGCCACCAGCCGTGCTATAACCGGTCGGATTGGCTATCGGATTTTTCGATGTCGAGTAACCATAGCTGTTGCGGAAGGGATCGCGAAAATAAGTGTTTGCTCCAGGAGGATTAGGACCAAGCATGGATTGCTTTAACGATCCACCAAGGTAGTTGCGCGTGTCTGAACTACTTGTCGTAGTCGGATTGCCATCTGAATCGCCGGCGAGTTGGATATACAGATAACTTGAAGCTGAGACGTACGACGACGGATCTGTCATTGTCGTAGGATCAACCGAGTTCGTGGCATTATTCGCCGGATAAATCCCGTTATCCGCTTTGTAGCTTTCGAGGGCTGCGGAGATGGCGGCGATTTCGGTTTCGGCGCGAGCACGCTTGCCTTTGTTCTGCACATAACTGCTAATCGAGAGAACCAGACCAGCCAGAATGAAAATGATGATGATGACCACCAACAGCTCGATGATGGTCATCGCGCCTTCGACGTGAAATGAGGAATGACGAATGACGAATGACGAAATGAAGCCCGAATGACGGAGTCGAGACCGCCGGCAACTTCGGATTATGCGGATTTTATCATTCCTTCGTGCTTCGACATTTGTCATTCGTCATTCCAGCCGCCGGCTGGTCGTCACGTCTGCTGCTGCAGGGTGGTGATGATGCTGATGAGCGGCAGGAAAAGGG
>Ga0209157_1004807_pt1 | contig 9986 bp, 7 predicted proteins | sample GraSoiAngelo_135_FD_185892 | JGI IMG/M metagenome (GOLD analysis project Ga0209157, IMG submission 185892) | Grasslands soil microbial communities from the Angelo Coastal Reserve, California, USA - 14_0929_05_40cm (SPAdes) (version 2) | ecosystem: Environmental > Terrestrial > Soil > Grasslands ...
TGAGCCTGCGTCCGTTCTCGCTGCGGCGGGTGCTGGGCGCCGCGGTGGCGATGTGCGGACTCCATGCTCTGCTGGTCGCGGCGACGGGGGCCCTCTACACGATCTCGGACCTCCTGGACTTCGGGTCGGCGGTCGCGTTCGCGCTCTGGGGCTCGCCGGCGGTGACGCTGCTCCAGCTCACCGCCGCGCCCCTGGTGTTCGCGCGCCTGCGTCCGTTGCTGTCATCGCCCCGTCCGGCGCCACGTGCCGAGGCGCGCGCGACGCCACGGCGCCGCGCCGAGGTGCCTGGTGGCGCGGCGGGGCGGGCGCCGTCCATACCTCCTTTGCGGCGCGTGCCGGCCGTCTCATCGTCGGCGTTCGCGCGCGGCGTCGAACCCGTCGTGGCGTCACCATCGGTGCCCCAGCCCGTCGTGACGCCGGCGGCGCCGGCCCCGCCCGCGCCTCCGACCAGAGCGCTCGTGCGGCCCGAGACCGGGGAGCCGATGATCCGCATCTCCTTCGGCCGGATCGCGGATCAGCTGCCCCTCGAGATGTTCGCTCGTGGTCGCGAAGGCTTGCACGCCACGCTCCGTCCGGGGGTCTCTCTCCTCGTTCCCAGGCGTCTCTTGCTTCCGTATCTCGGCGAGGCGCTCGCGCCGGTGAAGTGGGAGGTCGTCGCCGATCAGTTCCCGCGCGACGAGCTCGCGCTGTCGCACGAGGAGATCGCCGGTCGGCTGCCTCACCGCTCGCTGCTGCTCCCGCTCGACGAGGTGGTGCCGCAGATCCCGGCAGAGCTGCTCGCGCTCTCGACGCCGGCCGCCGACGTCTTCGGCATCGAGGAGTTCCCGCCGCCGTTCCAGCCGCACGTGCCGCCACCGTCGGAGACTCCCGCGGTCGACACGAGGGCGCCGGCCGAGCCCGCGGCGGTAGCGGTTGCAGAACCCGAGCCTCCCCCAGTATCGGAGTCTCGCGAGGAGCCGGAGCCGCCGGCCGAGCCCGAAGCCTCGGCCGAGCCCGAGGGCCTCACGGAGCCGGAGCCGGTCGCGGAGCCGGAGCTCTTCGTGGAGCCCCTGGCCCCCGCGGAGCCCGAGCTGCCCGTGGAAGAGGAGCCTCCGCAGCCCGAGCGCGGAGCAGAAACGCTGGCGGATCGCGGCCGGACGGCCGAGGCGCGACGCATCGCCGCGCTGCTCGCGCCGCTGATGAACGGGCTCGAGATCGGCGAGCGCGACGGGGCCGGGACGACGCTCGTCACCGTCGTCGCGCCGACGCTCCGCGAAGATTCCGTCGCGCGGACGGCCGCGCGCGTCGTACCGTTCCTCGCGGACGCGCGGTTGTCCGACCCCGTGGCGCAGGCCACGCTCACGGGGGCCGAGGCGACGATCGTGCTGACCCCCTTCGGGTCGTCGGGTGCCGGCGGCGCGCTCCTAGTGACGGCGGTCCGCTCTCGCGCGTCGCTCGCATGGCTGGAGCGGCTCTCGCGTAGCGCCGCCGGTGAAGCTCGAGTACCCGCCGAAAATGGAGGTCACTCGAGCCCGGTCGGCAATCCCGCAGAAGAGATGGAGCTGCGCGCCACGAGCGTGCCCCAGTCGGTGCGCGAGCTGGCGGGTTCGTTGACGGCGTTCGGTCCGGTGGCACCGACCATGCTGCGCGACACGGCCGGCTCGCTCCGCGCCTGTCTCTTCCTTCCTCGCTCCCTCGAGGCCATGCCGCTGGCCCAGTTCGCGCGGGACCTTTACGCGGCGCTGGAAGAGGCCGAGATCGGCCAGGTGTCGTCGGTGATTCTGCGAGTAGGAGGGCACCGCCTCGTCGTGCGGGCCATGGATGGCGTGCCCGGGCGGGCGGCGATGCTCGTTGGCGGCGGGCCCATCGACCGGCCGGGCCTGGCGCGGATCGAGCTGGACCGCGCGGCGACGCGCCTGGGCGCGATCGTGCGGGGCTGAGCCGTGTCGGTCATCAACTACGCGAAGAAGATCATCGACTTCAAGATCGTGTACTACGGGCCGGGTCTCGCGGGGAAGACCGCCAACCTCCAGCACATCCACCGCTGCCTGCCCCACGACAACAAGGGCAACATGATCTCGCTGGCGACCGGCGACGACCGCACGATCTACTTCGACTTTCTCCCGGTGTCGGCGCTCACGGTTCGCGGGTTCGAAACCCGGTTCCAGCTCTACACCGTGCCGGGGCAGGTGCAGTACAACATGACGCGCCGGCTGGTCCTCCGCAGTGTCGACGGTCTCGTGTTCGTTGCCGACTCGCAGTTCGAGCGTCTCCGCGAAAACGTCGAGAGCCTGCGCAACCTCGAGGCCAACCTCCGCGAGTACGAGTGCACCCTCGACGAGATTCCGTACGTTCTGCAGTACAACAAGCGTGATCTGCCCAACGTCGCGCCGGTGGAGTATCTGGAGTTCGTCCTCAACCGCCGGGCCAAGCGAGTCCCGTTCTTCGAGGCGTCGGCCATCGAAGGGAAGGGAGTCTTCGACACGCTCAACACCGTCTCCCGCATGGCTCTCGCGAGCGAATTCGGGGGCGCCCGTGAGGGACGCAATGAAGCCTCGTGACAGGGTCATCCAGGAAGAGGACGCGACGCGCATCACCCAGATCCTCACGAGGTTCCTCGGTGATTCAGGCGCCGGGGAGGCGCTCCTGATCGACCGCGGGGGTCAGCTCCTGGCGATGGACGGCGGCGGCTCGCGGACCCTCGACACGGTGTCCATCTCGGCGCTCGCGGCCGCCGCCTTCAGCTCCACCGCCGCGATGGCCCAGCTGCTCGGCGAGACCGAGTTCACCATGCTGTTCCACGAGGGGGCGAAGTGGTCCATCCACGTCTCGACGGTCGACAAGGAGGCGATCCTGCTCGCCGTCTTCGACGAACGGACGACGGTCGGTATGGTGCGGGTTTTCGCCAAGGAAGCCGGTCGGGCGGTCGGCGCTGTGCTCGGCGAAGCCCGCGCCCGACCGAGACCGGCCGGCGAGTTCGCCGCCCCGCTGAATGCCGCAGAGTCCGGTCCCGCGTGGACGTCTCCATACTGACAATGGCGATACTGACAATGGCGATCAGCGCCCGCCCGCCGATCATCTCGGGCCTGGGCTGAGATGCGTCTGGTGCGGGTCGGCGGACGCTACCTGGGGGGCCGCGAACAGCGGTTGTGGATGGCGCTCGCCTCTCTGCTCGGGCTCGCGACGGCGGGGATCATCGTTGCCGTCGAGACTCCTGGGGGGCGGCCCCTGTATCTCGGAGCCGGGATGGTCGCCGTGCTGACGGCGCTCCGGCTCGGCCGACCCGTCACGCGTCGCTTGCGGAATGTCCGCAAGGGCCGCCTCGGCGAGCGTCTCGTCGTCGATCTGCTCCGCGGCCTGCCCGACGACTACTGGCTCGTCAATGACGTCACCCTGGGCCTAGCGCGAGGCAACATCGACCACGTGCTGATCGGCCCGTGCGGGGTGGTGGTCATCGAGACGAAGCGGTTCGCGGGGAACATCCGGTGCTGGGGCGACGATTGGTCCATCAACGGCTATCGGCGAAAGGGCGTCAGCCAGCAGGTCAACTCCGGAGCGTGCTCGGTGAGATACTTCCTGAGCGAGCGGCATCCCGACCTGGCGCCCACGGCCTTGCGGTGGGTGGAGTCCCTCATCGTCTTCACCCACCCACTCTGCCGCCTGGAGGTGAACCACGCGCGGGCGACGATCGTCCGCTACTCGCAGCTGTTCCAAGTGGTGCTCGAGCTCGGCAAGAAGCACCGCATGGCACCGACGACCGCGGCGCAGCTCGCCCAGACGCTGACCACCTCGCAGAAGCGGGGCGCCGACGAGGCGGGGCAGGGGTCCCTTACAGTCGCGTCTTGATCCGCTCGACGGCCTCTTCGGTTTGCGGGCGTGAACCAAACGCGGTGAGGCGAAAGTAGCCCTCGCCGCTCGGGCCGAACCCGGCGCCCGGCGCCCCGACCACGTGCGCCTCCGCCAGGACCTTGTCGAAGAAGTCCCACGACGAGACGGCGGGCGGCGTGCGGACCCAGAGGTATGGCGCGTTGCGCCCGCCATAGACGGTGAAGCCGGCGGCCGCGAGTCCCCCGCCGATGATTCGCGCGTTTTCCATGTAGAAGTCGATCAGCGCCCGGACTTGCTGCTGGCCCTCGGGCGTGTACACGGCGGCGGCGGCCTTCTGGATGATGTACGGCGGGCCGTTGGACTTGATCGCCGTGCGGCGCGCCCAGAGCGTGTTGAGGCTCATCGGCGTGCCGTCGACTCCGCGTCCGCGCATCTCCTTCGGCACGACCGTGTAGGCGAGCCGCATGCCCGTGAACCCGGCGTTCTTCGAGAAGCTCCGGCACTCGATCGCCACCTCGCGCGCTCCATCGATCTCGTAGATCGAGTGGGGCACTTCGGTATCGACGATGTAAGCCTCGTAGGCCGCATCGTACAGAATGACGGCGTCCTCGGCGCGTGCATACTCGACCCAGCGCGTGAGCGCCTCGCGCGTGACCACGGCACCGGTGGGGTTGTTGGGGTAGCAGAGGTAGATCAGATCGACGTGCCGGCGGGGCAGCGCCGGCTGGAAGTTGTTCTCCGCGGTGCAGGGGAGATACACGATGCCCGCGTAGCGGCCGCCCGCGTCCGCGCGCCCGGTGCGCCCGGCGACCACGTTGCTGTCGGCGTACACCGGGTAGACCGGATCCATCAGGGCGATCACGCAGTCCGGGGCGAAGATCTCCTGGAGGTTCGCGCTGTCGCTCTTGCCGCCGTCGCTCACGAAGACCTCGTCGACGCCGAGCGTGACGCCCCGGGAGCCGAAATCGTGCCTGGCGATCTCGGCGCGCAGGAATTCGTATCCGACGTACGGGCCGTAGCCCTTGAAGGTCTCGCGGCGCGCCATGTCGTCGGTGGCCTCGTGGATGGCGCGGATCACGGCAGGGGGCAGCGGCAGGGTGACGTCGCCGACCCCGAGGTCGATCACCCGGACGTCGGGATGGGCGTCGGTGAACACTTTCGTCCGGCGCCGGATCTCGGCGAAGAGGTAGCTCTGGTTGAGGTTCAGGTAGGACTCGTTGAATCTGGCCACAGCGTCTCCTCGTCGATGGCTGCGCGAATTCTAGCAGAGGTGAGGAACTCGAATCGCGTCCGTGCTCGAATCGCGTCCCGTGCCTTGCGCGCCCTCCTTCGATCGTATAAGTTGACGGCGCGATCGACTCTCGCTCTCCGGACGGAGGTGCACGATGCGCGTTGCAAGCGCGTGGCTCGCGGTAGCAGCGGTGATCTCCGCGGCCGGGGTTGCGTCGCCGGCGGCGGCGCAACCGGCGGGAACGCTCGTCGTGGGGCTGGTGGCCGAACCGGTGAACCTCGACCCGGCGCAGGTGACCGACCTCAACTCGAATCGCGTCGGTCGCCGCATCGTGGAGACGCTCGTCACGTTCCCCGAAGAGAGCACGCAGGTCGTGCCCGGGCTGGCCGAATCGTGGACGGTGTCGAAGGATGGTCTCCGCTACACGTTCAAGCTCCGCAAGGGCATCACGTTCCACGACGGCACGGCCTTCACGGCCGAGGCCGTGAAGTTCTCCATCGAGCGGCAGATCGACCCCGACCATCCCTTCAGCAAGCTGGGCAAGTATCCATTCGCCAACTACAACTTCGGCAACGTCAAGGCCGTGGAGGTCGTCGATCCGTCCACCGTCGAATTCGTGCTGAAGGAGCCGCGCGCGTCATTTTTGGCCGTCCTGACGGCCGGGGCGGCGTCGGTCGTGAGCCCGACGGCCGTGAAGAAGTTCGGCGCGGACTACGCGCTCCAGCCCGTCGGCACGGGGCCGTTCAAGTACGTGTCGTGGGATCGCGGCCAGCGGGTCGTGCTGGAGAAGAATGCGAGATACTGGCGCTATCCGGTCAAGATCGATCGCGTCGTCTACCGGCCGATCGTGGAGGATCAGGCGCGGCTCACCGAGCTCCTGACCGGCTCGCTCGATGTCATCGTCGGCGTGCCGCCCGACTTTGTGGGCCAGCTCGAGGCGAACGCCAGGGTGACGCTGCTCAAGCAGGTCGGTGCCCACGTCTGGTATCTCGGGATCAACAACCAGAAGAAGCCGTTCGACGACAAGCGCGTCCGGCAGGCGCTGAACTACGCGGTGAACAAGGACGCGATCGTGCGCGACGTCCTCAAGGGCACGGGCTCGCTCTCGAGGGGGCCGGTGTTGCCGGCCACGTGGGGCGCCGAACCCATGCTGAAGCCCTACCCCTTCGACCCCGAGCGCGCCCGAAAGCTCCTCGCCGAAGCGGGCTACCCGAACGGCTTCTCCACTTCCCTCTGGGTGCCGGAGTCGGGCTCGGGGATGCAGTCGCCGGTCGCGATGTCGACGGTGATCCAGTCCAACCTCAAGGCGGTGGGCGTCACCGTGGCGCTCCAGACGATGGAGTGGGGTGCCTATCTGGCCAAGCTACGGACGAAGGAGCAGGAACTGTTCGCGCTTTCATGGATGGCCGGCAACGAAGACCCGGACATGGTGATGTACCCACTGCTTCATTCGAGCCAGTGGACGCCCACCGGGCCGAACCGCGCCCTCTACAAGAACGCGCGCTTCGACGAGGTCTTGCACCAGGCGCGGCTCACGACCGACCAGGGCAAGCGCGCTGAGTTCTACCGCGAGGCCCAGCGGATCCTGGTCGACGATCCGCCCTGGATCTTCATCGACCACGAGATCCAGACCGCCGCGCACGCCAAGCGCGTTCAGGGTCTCAAGCTCCACCCGAGCTTCGACCTCCGCGTCGAGACGATCTCGCTGAAGTGAGGCTCTCTGAGCGGTGAGACGATACCTCGTCCGCCGCCTGTTGCTCCTGGTGCCGGTCCTCCTGGGCGTGTCGATCATCATCTTCATGGTCCTCCATCTGGCCCCGGGGGACCCGGCGGAGATCATGCTCGGCTCGCAGGCGACCCACGCAGATCTGGCTCGCCTGCGCGCCGACCTCGGCTTGACCGAGCCGCTCTATGTTCAATACGTCCGGTGGCTCGGACTGGTCGTGCGCGGCGACCTCGGCCGCTCGATCTGGATGAAGCGTCCGGTGCTGGCCGAGGTGCTCGGACGCTTCCAGGCGACCCTCGTCCTCACGGGCGCTGCGCTCTTGCTCTCGACCGTGGGCGGTGTCGCGCTCGGCGTCGCTTCCGCCACCCGGCCGAACTCGCTGCTCGACCGGCTCAGCGCCGTGGCCTCGCTCTTCGGCGCCAGCATGCCGGTCTTCTGGCTCGGTATCGTGCTGATGGTGGTCTTCGCGCTCTGGCTCGGCTGGCTGCCGGCCTCGGGCATGTTCTCTCCGTACGGCGGCGGAGACCTCGGCGACCTGCTCGTTCACCTGGTACTGCCCGCCGTCACGCTGGCCGCGGCCTCTGTCACCATCATCGCGCGACTCACGCGCAGCACGATGCTGGAGACGCTTGGCCAGGACTACATCCGGACGGCGCGGGCCAAGGGCGTCGTCGAGCGCGCGGTCGTGCTGCGCCATGGACTGAAGAACGCGCTGATTCCCATCGTCACGGTCGTCGGCGTCCAGGCCGGCTACCTGCTGGGCGGCGCCGTGCTGACCGAGACCGTCTTCGCCTGGCCGGGCGTCGGCACCTTGATGGTTCAGGGCATTCTCGCTCGCGACTTTCCGCTCGTGCAGGGCTGTGTGCTGGTGGTCGCGCTGAGCTTCGTCTTGATCAACCTCGCCGTGGACCTCCTCTACGCGTGGCTCGACCCGCGCATCCGGTACGAGTGAGGGTGGGGACGCCATGAGTGTGCGGGTCGCGACGGTCGCGGACGCGGTCGAGCGTGGCGCCGACGCCTCGGGTTGGTCGCGCGCGCTCGCTCGAATTTCGCGACGCAATCGCCTGGCGGTGCTGGCCGTGCTCACCCTGCTGGCCGCGGTGCTCCTGGCCTTGCTCGCGCCCTGGCTGCCGTTGCTCGACCCGGACACGGTGGACACGCCCAACCGCTTGCGACCGCCGCTGACGCCGGGCCATCGGCTCGGCACCGATGAGTTCGGGCGCGACCTGCTGGCGCGGCTGGTGTGGGGCGGGCGGGTGTCGCTGCTGGCGGGGATGGGCACGGCAGCGGCGGCGATGCTGATCGGGGTGACGCTGGGGATTCTCGGCGGCTTCTATACGGGCTGGATCGAGACGGCGGTGATGCGCCTGACCGACATCTTGATGGCGTTCCCGTACATCCTGCTCGCCATCGCCATCGTTGCCGGGCTCGGCCCCGGCCTCCGCAACGCGATGATCGCCATTGCGATCGTCGGCTTTCCGATCTACACACGCCTCGTGCGCGGCGTGGTCCTGTCGCTGCGCGAGCGCGAGTTCGTCGAGGCGGCCCGTGCGCTCGGCGCTACCGATTCGCTGATCCTCGGGCGCCACGTCCTGCCCCACCTGCTGTCGCCTGTCATCGTGGCGTTCAGCCTCGACGTCGGCGCCAAGATCCTGGCGACGGCCGGTCTGTCCTTCCTCGGGCTCGGCACCCAGCCACCGACCGCCGATTGGGGCAGCATGCTGGCGACGGGACGGCAATTCGTCATCCTGAGTCCCCATGTAGTGTTGTTGCCCGGGCTCGCGATCTTCGCCGTCGTCCTGGCGCTCAACCTGGCGGGTGATGCCCTGCGCGATCTGCTCGATCCCCGGACCCATGCGCGATGAAGACAACGGAGGAATCCGAATGATCCCTCGTTTTGGTCTCGCCCTCCTGGCCATGAGTCTCGGTGGCCTCGCCGGCGGCGCCGTCGTTCAAGGGGCGCTCGCCCAGCCGACCGCCCCGCCGCAGGGGGATCTCACATACGCCATGCACGTGACGGTCGCGCCCGCCTGGTTCGATCCCGCGGACAACACAGGCATCGCCACGCCGTTCATGGTGCAGGAGGCGCTCCACGACGCGCTCGTGAAGCCGATGCCGCAAAACCCCATGGCGCCGAGCCTCGCCGAGTCCTGGACGGAAAGCCCCGACGGACTCAGCTACGAGTTCGTGCTGCGCCGGGGCGCGGTCTTTCACAACGGCGAGCCGCTGACGGCGGACGACGTCCAGTTCAGCTTCGAGCGCTACCGGGGCGCCGGCGCCAAGATTCTCAAGGCAAAGGTGAAGACGATTCAGACCGTCGCGCCGAACCGCATTCGGTTCGTCCTGCACGAACCCTGGCCGGACTTCCTGAACTTCTACGCGACCCCGGCCACGGGGGCGGCGTGGATCGTGCCGCGGAAGTACGTCGAGAAGGTCGGTGACGACGGGTTCAAGAAGCACCCGGTCGGTGCCGGGCCGTACAGGCTGGTCAGCCACCAGCCGGGCGTCGAGATCGTCCTCGAGGCGCACGAGAAGTACTGGCGGAAGACGCCGTCGGTCAAGCGCCTGGTGATGAAGATGGTGCCGGAGGAATCCACCCGCCTGGCGATGCTGAAAAACGGCGAAGTGGACATCGCCTATTTGATCTCGGGACCGCTCGCCGAAGAGGCTCGCCGCACGCCGAACCTGCGTCTGATCGCCTCGGGCGGGCAGTGGGTCACGTCGATCTGCATGATGGACCAGTGGGACGCGAAATCCGCCTGGCACGACGTGCGCGTGCGACTCGCCGCCAGCCACGCCATCGACCGCAAGGCCATCACCGACAGCGAATCGCTCGGCGCCTCGAAACCGATCGGCTCGATCATCCCCGCGGTGCTCGAGTTCGCCCTGCTGACCGAGCCGCACGCCTACAACGCCGCGAAGGCCCGCCAGCTTCTCAAAGAGGCCGGCTACGCGAACGGCTTCGACGCTGGTGAAATGGTCGGCACGGTGCAGTTCGCGACCGCCGCCGAGGCGGTGCTCAACTATCTCGGGCAGGTGGGTATCCGGGCGCGCTTCCGCACCATGGAGCGCGCGGCGTACCTGACGGCGCAGCGGGAAAAGAAGCTGAAGAACCTCGTGTTCTGCGGTGCCGGCGGCTACGGCAACGCCGCGACGCGGGTCGAGAACTACCTGGTGTCGGGCGGGACCTTCGCCGCGGGCGGCTATCCCGACATCGACGAT
>Ga0209157_1004808_pt1 | contig 9984 bp, 12 predicted proteins | sample GraSoiAngelo_135_FD_185892 | JGI IMG/M metagenome (GOLD analysis project Ga0209157, IMG submission 185892) | Grasslands soil microbial communities from the Angelo Coastal Reserve, California, USA - 14_0929_05_40cm (SPAdes) (version 2) | ecosystem: Environmental > Terrestrial > Soil > Grasslands ...
CCCCGTTCAGGTACGCGGCGGAGAGGCTGTCACGACCTACAACGTGGTGGCGACCAGATGATCCAGGACCATATGAGCGACCTCCATCGCCTCGGCTACGGGCAGCAGGAGCACGAGCGATGAGCCGTCGCGATCTCACCTCTTAATGCAAAGGGAGGCCGTCCCCATGTCGAGTCAGGTGCTACGGTCTGCTCCGGCTCACCACAATGATCCTCGGTCAGCTGCACGAGCGCTCCCATGTCGGTCTACGTAGTGCGAAAATGGAGACGGTCTCTGAGGTTCTGCAGCTCCCGGTAATAATAGAGGGGAGCCGGCCGCTTTCGGCCGAATCTCAGTTTCTTCAGAAACGCGATTTCCTCCTCGGTCGCATCCCCGCTGAGGGACGGATCTTGAAGGAAGTCTTTGAGCCCCGGCTCTTCATCGAACGGTTGTTCGGGTTCCCGTTCCACAAACCCAAACTTCTTCGGGGGTCCCGGAGCCAGTCGGCGGTTTAAGACAACTTCCATGTCAAAAGTCGCGAGGTCGATGCCCCAGGATTCAATGAGCGGATCCAAGAAGGCGACGCAGTGTTCAATCGACAGGTTGAAGATATCCGTATCCAGAAACTCGAGCACCGTGACCCGCATCTGTTCGTAGCTTCGATCGCTGAGTCGAGCCACCGTGCGGAGCCAGTGCTCACTCTCCAATTCCTCTTTGGCAACTCTTTTGACCACGTCGAGAAGCTTTTGTGTGACGAGGCGTTCGAGTTCGCCGAAGGACTGCTTTTCAAAAATAACGCGTATTTCCGTTCGGTTGTCGGGGTTGGATTTGTGAAGAATCAATTCTCGAACTTCCTTAAACAAGGGTGTGAGTGGGTCCCCCAATCTTCGCTTCAGTTCCTCCTCGCGCTGAAGCGTGGCCAGCTTCGAGAGCTCACCGCGCTGGAGCTTCAAAAAGGTTTCCATCTTGTCGTAAATGTCCGTCCGGTTCGGTGCAGGGGGCGCTTTTTTGCGCGTCAGCAACTGTGAAATGTAGGACTCCGTCACTTGGGCGGCGGTTGCCAGAGCTCTCTGCTCCGCCCCCAATTCTTCTAGCCGCTGCCTGATCACTAACGGGACGTCCATCCTGAGCCTCCTCAGTCATTAACTTTATTTGCTTAAGTCTTTACCGGTTTAGTATCCATATCGTATCTTGCTTGACAACTAAAGTTAATAGACTTACGGTAGTGAACGGCTCGGGCGATTCTGCTCCTGCCTCCAGGTAGCCTGAACTAAGTCCGGTTATCTGAATAGCGCTCCTCTTAGTCCACCGAGGGGGTCGACATGTTTGCTCGTACCGTTCGCATGCAGCTGAAGCCCAATAGCGTCCCGGAGTTCACCCAGTTGATTGAGCGGGAAGTCATTCCCGTCCTTCGGAAACAGCAAGGCTTCAAGGACGAGATCACCTTCGTCCCCTCGGAAGGAAGGGAAGCGGTCGGAATCAGTCTGTGGGAGCAGAAGGAGAACGCGGAAGCCTATCACCGCGGAGCCTATCCAGAAGTGCTGAAGGCCATGGCGAAGGTGGTTGAAGGAACTCCTCAGGTCCAAGCCTCTGAGGTTTCCAACTCGACCTGGCACAAGATCGCCGCTCGGTAACCAGTCCGAAGCCGACAGGTCTTTGGTGGGGACGGCCAAGCCCGTCCCCACCATCGCCTGAGAATGCGAACCCGTGGCGGCCACCGCTTGAGCCAGGCGCACCGACGGAGGGCGGCGATCGCGATCGGAGGAGGCAAGTAAGCCTCGGGAGCGGGAGAACACGATGCGACAGATGACGGGCCTCAATGAGCTTCGCGAGCGAGGCCTGATGACGTGGATCGAACAGGAGCACGGATGGGTCGCGGCGCCGGAGGAGATCGTGAAGGCATTCTCAAGGGATGGCTTCGAAGAATGCAACCGCGAGACAACGACGAGCCGGCGTGATTGGCAGCCGCCCGGCGGCGTGTGGCAGGGGGTCGATACGCGCACGGGATCGGTGGCTTCGGCGACCTGGGTGAATCGGCCGCCTTGGCATCAAGCCATAATGGCGGGCGGCGTGTGGCAAGAAGCGCACACGAAATCCGTAGCATCGCCCGTCTGGGTGGACCGACCCGCATGGGATCAAGCCATCGTGTTCATCGCTGTCGATGGGGAGTCTTTTAGGGGCGTCTAGGGCCATGATGAAGGGGGCTCGTCGAATTCCGAAATCCGAAGGAGGGACCCGGCCGATGAAGATTCGTCCGTTGCACGATCGCCTTCTGGTGGAGCGGCTCGAGGAGAAGGAAGTCAAAAAGGGCGGGATCATCATCCCGGACACGGCCAAGGAGAAGCCCCAGGAGGGCAAGGTCGTCGCCGTGGGCAACGGCAAGGTCACCGACGAGGGCAAGAAGGTTCCGCTCGACGTCAAGGCCGGGGACAAGATCCTCTTCGGGAAGTATTCCGGCTCCGAGGTGAAGCTCGACGACAAGGAGTACCTGATCATGCGCGAGGAAGACGTCCTCGCCATTCTCGAGTAAGGAGGGACACGAGCGATGCCGAAGCAGCTGAAGTTCGACGAGGAGGCCCGGTCGAGCCTGCTCAAGGGCATCAACATTATGGCCGCGGCCGTCACGGCGACGCTGGGCCCCAAGGGCCGCAACGTCGTCATCGACAAGAAGTTCGGGAGCCCCACGATCACCAAGGACGGCGTGACGGTCGCCAAGGAGATCGAGCTGAAGGATCCGTACGAGGACATGGGCGCCCAGATGCTGAAGGAGGTCGCCTCGAAGACCTCGGACATCGCGGGCGACGGCACGACCACCGCGATCGTGCTCGCGCAGGCGATCTATCGGGAAGGGCTCAGGAACGTCACGGCCGGCGCCAACCCGATGGGGCTCAAACGGGGGATCGAGGCGGCGGTCGACGCGGTAACCCAGGAGCTCAAGAAGGTGTCGAAGTCGACCAAGGACAAGAAGGAGATCGCCCAGGTCGCGACGGTCGCCTCGAACAACGACAAGACGATCGGCAACCTGATCGCCGAGGCGATGGAGAAGGTCGGCAAGGACGGGGTCATCACGGTCGAGGAGTCGAAGTCGGCCGACACGGTCCTGGACGTAGTCGAAGGGATGCAGTTCGACCGCGGCTACCTCTCGCCGTACTTCGTGACGGACGCCGAGCGGATGGAGGTGGTGCTCGAGGACGCGATCGTGCTGATCAACGAGAAGAAGATCAGCGTCATGAAGGACATGCTCCCGCTGCTCGAGCAGGTGGCCCGGGCGGGCAAGCCGCTCCTGATCATCGCCGAGGACGTCGAGGGTGAGGCGCTGGCCACGCTCGTGGTCAACAAGCTCCGCGGCACGCTCCACACCTGCGCGGTGAAGGCGCCGGGCTTCGGCGACCGCCGCAAGGCGATGCTCGAGGACATCGCGGCCCTGACCGGCGGCAAGGCGATCACCGAGGACCTCGGGATCAAGCTGGAGAACATCAAGCTCGAGGATCTCGGGAAGGCCAAGAAGGTGGTCGTGGACAAGGACAACACCACGATCGTCGAGGGCGCGGGCAAGGCCAGTACGATCGAGGGGCGCATCAAGCAGATCCGCGCGCAGATCGAGGAGACGACCTCCGACTACGACCGGGAGAAGCTGCAGGAGCGGCTGGCGAAGCTGGCGGGCGGCGTGGCGGTGATCAAGGTCGGCGCCGCGACCGAGACGGCGATCAAGGAGAAGAAGGCGCGGGTGGAGGACGCGCTGAACGCGACCCGCGCGGCCGTGGAGGAGGGTATCGTGCCGGGCGGCGGCGTGGCGCTGCTGCGCGCTTCCAACGTTATCGACAAGCTGAAGGTCGAAGGTGACGAGAAGGTGGGCGCCCAGATCGTCAAGCGGGCGCTCGAGGAGCCGATCCGGCAGATCGTCGAGAACGCCGGCCTCGAGGGGAGCGTCGTGGTGGAGAAGGTCAAGGCCGAGACGGTGCCGACCCGGGGCTTCGACGCCGAGAGCATGGAGTTCGTGGACATGCTGCAGGTGGGCATCATCGACCCGACGAAGGTCGAGCGCGTGGCGCTGCAGAACGCGGCGGAGATCGCCTCGCTCCTGCTGACGACCGAGGCGCTGATCACGGACATCCCGGAGGAGAAGTCGGCGGCCGCGCCAGCGATGCCGCACGGCGACATGTATTAGCGAGGAGGGAGATCCCCTCAGACCGGTAACCCTCCGATGGCGGCCTTCCCTGCGGCCCGGGCCGAGTCGCGGCCTGGGCCGCTTCGCGTCCGGAGGGGCTGCGGCGGCAGAGCTCCACCACCGAAATCTTGGCGCGGATCCCTCCAAGAGAATCCGGATCTTTTCTTCGGCGGGAACCTCCGCCGGCTGAGCACAAAGAGTGTCACTGTAAATGTGGGACGCAGTCGGACGCGGCATACCGCGTTTTGCAGCATTCCGCAGGATCGCGTCACGTAAATTGGCTAGGAATCGAGGGTCGGGATCGTCGAATCCCTTACCCTCGCACACTGCGGAACGCCCACCAGTTTCACTCGCCGCTGCGGCGGTCCAGGCACGCCGTGGCCCTGCCAGGCCCGAGGGTGCGATTGAAATATCGAGAACTTCGGCGACGGACAGGAGCTTCCTAAACTGCGTGCCGGGTGTTCGAGTCACCCCGGGGGCACCAACTCCTTCACGGACTTGCGGCTCGGTGCAGGATCATCGCGCTCCCTCTCTTCCCCCTTCTTTCATGTGCTCGGCCAGGAAGCGCCGAACCTGATCCTCGGCGTCCTTCGCCGCATCGCGCTTGTACTGGAGCGTATGACCGCAGCAGTTTCTGGCAGCTACGTCATCAAAGTCGTGGTGGGCACCTTGATAGACCTGCACGCGCAGTGGCGGGGCGTCGGGGTTCACTGGTCCCAATCTCGCCTGCATATCCTCGCACTTCTTGGCCGGGGTCCAGTCGTCACTACCACCGATCAGCACGAGTACCGGAACGCGAAACGGTTCAGTGAGTGCGTCGCGGCACCAGGGGTAGAACGCGATAGCGGCGCGGAACTGGTCCGGTGAGCTACGGTAGGGCCGAGACGCGATCGCCTCCAACGTCGTCCAGCCGCCGTGGGACCATCCCATAAGGACCACGCGGTCACCGTCTACGAACGGCAGGCCCTTGAGGTGCCGTAGCGCCCCGTAAGCATCAGCCACTCGATCTCTCGTCATCGAGGCCATCGTCTGGCTGTTCGCGCAAATGCTACTGATCCCACGAGGCCGAAAGCTGTCTACGAGGAGCGCGACATAGCCCATGTCCCGAATGGCTCCAGCCCACTGCACAAAGTGTGGCCGGATTCCACCGCAACCGTGGAGCAGAACCACGGCGGGAAACGGCCCCGATCCATCCGGCTTGAACAGCGTGCCAGCGACCGTCGTGGTCTGGTCGGCGCTCTGGAAGCTGACGCTGGTGGCGCAGCCCGACAGGGTGAAGATGGCACTCATGAACGGGATCAGGCTCTTTCGCCACGATCTCCGATATGGACCCACTTTCCGAGTCCTCCTGGCGCTGAGACCCTACAACTCGGCGCCGAGCGCGACCTCGTGCGGCCCCACCACCGGGCTGAGGCTCCGGATGCGCTCGGGCACGGCGAGGCCCGACCTCGCGTAGAGCCGCTGCACGTCGGCGAACCCGTCGGCCGCCTGGGTGCGCTCGGCGATCTCGTCGACCAGCGCCAGGCTAGCGTCGGGCTCGGCCTGCATCAATCCCCAGACGTCCCACAGCAGCAGCTCCATCTTGTTCAGGCGGCGAGGTCCTGGATCACGTGACCGCGCACGAACCTGATCCCTCGCGGCTCCGGCAGGTCGGGCGCTAGCCCGAACGTCTTGGGATCAGCCGCGCCCGTCCGGCAGAGCTGCCAGGCGCGGCCGCCGACGATGAACTGGTTGCGAGGAACGTCGAACGGATCGAAGCCGATCTGATAATGCGCGACGTGCCGCTCGCTGAGCTCGGGGTCGACGAGCCGCCAGCGCCGCTCGCCGCTGTCCCACCACTCGACGATCTCGTGGTCGACGTGGAAGTCCGGGATGAAGTACCGGGCGAAGCCGACCCGGGCCCGGATCGGGATCCCGTGGTGGCGGGCCATCGCGCAGAGCAACACGGTGAAGTCGCGACAGCAATCGACCAGGCGTCGCTCCGGCGGCCTTGCCTCGGCGAGCGGGCGCGGGTCCAGGGCGGCCAGCCGCGCCAGCATCGCGCGCACACGGCGCGTGTCGATCTCGGGAAGGCGGTCCTTCGGCGGGCGCCAGCCGAAGATCTTCTCGTCGGCGAAGTAGTGGAAGACGAGGCCCTGCACCGCGCGCGTGAGGGCGCGGATGTCTGCCGGGAGGCCGGCGAATGCGGCCGCGTGCAGGGCGGGGTCGGTGATGGGGCCGTGACTCGCGTAGTACGCGAGTGATTCGCTCGCCCGGTCATCACTCATGTGGGTCCTCCTTTTAGGAGGAGCGTGAGGCGCGAGTGCGCCATTCCTCGACGACGCTATCGACGTCCAGAAGTCCCAGCCGGGTGGGAGGGCCTTCAGCCGTCCGCGCATTTACCTTCGCGATCTCGGCATTGAGGGCGTGGACCCGTGCCCGCACCTCGGCTTCATCGCGCGCCTTCCAGATCTTCTCGAACTCCGACTCGACCTGGCGGAGCAGCTCGAGCGCCGGCGGTAGCACCGAGACTTTCTCTCGACGAATGAGCTTCTTGACCCACCAGTCGGGGTCATACGATTCCTCGAGGTCGGGCAGAGGCTTCCCGGCGCCAGGGAGGTTTTCGAAGGCGCCCTCTTCCTGGGCCTGCCGAATCTGCTCCTCGAACCAGGATTCCCAACTGACTCCCGGTGGCTTGCGCTCGGTCATGTCTCCTCCGACGCGGCGAGGATCTCCACTACCCACGTCCGCTTGCTCGATGACGGCCAGGACGCCACGGTTTCCCTGTCACCCGCCGAATTCCTGGACTGGAGCGACCAATCGCGCGACGAAGATGAGCTCGCCGGGATACTGCGATCCGTACGGTGCGCGACTGAAGTCGGCGTAGACATGCTCGACCGTGAAGCCGGCGCGCGCCAGCAGGTGCTCGGCCTCGAATCGGAAGATGCACCGCATCTGGAGGCGGTGGACGAGGCGCTCCTGGCGGCCGTCGGGATGCGTCACGTAATAGACAAGCTCACTGGTGTTGACCTGCTTGATCAGGTCGCGCTCGAGGAACCGGTGCCGCCGGATGACGGCGCGCCCGTCCGGCAAGGTGAACGGCGGCTCCTCGTCAGTCTCATCACCGTCGGCCGGTTTGGCGAGGCGATGGATGGACGGGTTGAAGATGTCGAACACGAGCCGTCCATCGCGTTCCAGATGGCGTCGGACGGCGGAGAGGCAGGCGAGTTGTTCCGGCACCGTCACGAGGTGCTGAAACGGCCGGAACGGGATGGTCACGAGACGGAACGCGCGGCCGAGCTCGAAATCGCGCATGTCTCCCCGCTGGACGGTCGCTCGCCGCTGCACGTCCAGCGGCTCGGCTCGCAGGCGACGGCGGCAGGCCTCGAGCATCCCTTCGGACGCGTCGAGCCCCACGATCTCGATGCCGGCGCGCGCGGTGGGGACGAGGACGCGCCCCGTCCCACAGCCGAGCTCGAGGACGGGCCCCCCTGACTGGCATGCCGCCTCCACGTAGAACGCCACATCCTGGCGGGATGCATACGGAACGACGTGATCGTAGAACTCCGGAATAAACGAAGCCCCATCGTAGCCGCTGGCATCCACGTTCAGTGTCCTCGAGTGCGCTCCAGGCTAGATGCCCGGGGCTCCGTCGGCAAGGCTCTTGTCGCGAGCGCGCCCTCAGGAGAGGAGCGCGGCGCAGCCGAGGTCGTCCACGGCGGCGAGGATACGGTGGAGGTGGGGCCACCAGATGGCCGTGTGGAATCTAAGTGTCTGCTGCCAGACGGGTGTCGCCAGTTGGCCGATAACGGACAGCCGATAGTCCTCCCATAGACGATCGAGACCGTAGTCGGTGAGCCCGTGGGCGAGCAGGCCGGCATGGTAACGCTCGAGGAGCGGCGCCTCGAGCCGAGCGCGACGCTCGGGATACCAGTGGAGGGCCATCATGTAGGCGAGGTCGGAAGCGGCGCGCCCCACGCGCCAAGCGTCCCAGTCGATCAGACGGATGCCAGAAGAGGCGCTGTCGCGGGGATAGAGGAGGTTCCACACATGAGCGTCGCCGTGGGCGAGCGTGTAGGTCGCGTAGAGGCGCCCAGGCGTGAAGAGGCGGTCCCACGCGTCAAGCACGCGGGCGTAGATCGCCCGCGCCGCCGGCCACAGCCGGTCGCCGAGCGTCTCTGCGAAGCGCGCGTAGCGCGCGCGATACTCCGATGCGATCTTCGCCAGCGCCGCCTCATCCAGGAACGTGCCCACCTCCCGTCCGAGACTCGGGTGGCGCCACCAGAACGCGTGAAAGGCCGACCACGTATCTACGATCCGTTCGCACGCGTCGACGCTCGGCGGCAACGGCCACTCGGTGAGGATCATGTGTGTATCAGAAAGATCCTCGAGCAAGAGGTGGAAGCGTCCCGATGAGAACTCGGCGTCGTAGCAGCGCGGGAACGGCCCCCCGGGCATCAGCGGCGCCGCCCGGCGGTAGAACGCGACCTCGCGCTCGCCGACCGATTGGAGGCTGGCGTCGAGCCCGCTGCGCTTGGCTTTCAGGGGCCAGGTGTCACAGCCTGTTGGTCGCTGAGGTGCCAGCATCTCTTGGTCACTATGATGCTTGGGGAAAACCTTGGAGCAGGAAGCGATGGGTAAAAAGCCCTTGGGCGGCGGGAGGAGAAGCGGCGCACGATAGTCGCTGAGGTGCGGGCGGGCGCCTCGATGCGATCGGTAGCCCGGGCGCATGATGTGCGGCTCTTCACCGTGCAGTGGTGGTGCCGACGTGCCGGCAATTTGCCCCGGGACCGCGTCGATTGGAGGGATCGTTCTCCGATCCCTCGCCGCGTCCGGCGGACCGAATCGGCGGTCGAGGACCTCGTGCTGGTCTGGCGCCGCGAACTGAAGGCGACGAGCGATCTGGGCGAGTACGGCGCCCGGGCCATCCACCGCGAGCTCGTGGCGCGCGGCCATGTTGTCGTGCCGTCGGTGCGGACGATCGGCCGCATCCTCGAGCGACGAGGAGCCCTGGATGCCCGGCGCCGGATCCGCCGCCCGCCGCCGCCTCTGGGGTGGTACCTCCCCGAGGTGGGGGCAGGGCGAGCCGAACTCGACAGCTTCGACATCGTCGAGGGCCTGACGCTCACCGGGGGCCTCCGTCTCGAGGTCCTTAACGTCGTGTCCTTGCATGGCGGGTTGCCCGGTTCGTGGCCGCAACCGCTGGTGACTGCGAAGACCGCGGTGGAGGCGCTCATCGAGCACTGGCGGGAGTTCGGGCGGCCGGCTTACGCGCAGTTCGACAACGACACTATTTTCCAGGGCGGCCACCACGGTCGAGATGCCCTCGGTCGCGTCGTGCGGACCTGCTTGCGCCTCGACGTTATTCCGGTCTTCGCGCCGCCTCAGGAAAGCGGCTTTCAGGCCGCCATCGAAAACTTCAACGGCCGCTGGCAAGCCAAGGTTTGGGCGCGCTTCTATCACGATGCGCTCACTGACCTCCAAGAGCGATCCCGGCGGTATCTCCGTGCCTATCACCAGCGCGCCGCTGTCCGCATCGAGGCGGCCCCCCAACGGCGTCCGTTCCCAGCCTCGTGGCAACCGGATCTGCAAGCGCGACCCGACGGGATGGTGGTCTTCATCCGGCGCACCTCGGAGACTGGCGCCATCCGTTTGCTCGGCCGCACCTTCGAGGCCGATCCCCTCTGGCCCCACCGCCTGGTCCGGTGCGAGGTGGACCTCCGTGGCGACACGATCCGCTTCCATGCGCTTCGCCGCCGGGAGCCGCATCACCAGCCGCTCTTGCGCCTGGCGCCCTACGTCTTTCCCCGAAAACCCTTTCACGACTGACCGAGAGGCTATGGCACTTCCGTTCGAAT
>Ga0209157_1004811_pt1 | contig 9981 bp, 10 predicted proteins | sample GraSoiAngelo_135_FD_185892 | JGI IMG/M metagenome (GOLD analysis project Ga0209157, IMG submission 185892) | Grasslands soil microbial communities from the Angelo Coastal Reserve, California, USA - 14_0929_05_40cm (SPAdes) (version 2) | ecosystem: Environmental > Terrestrial > Soil > Grasslands ...
AGTGAAGTGGAACGGATGGCGATGGCGTCGACCGGCGAGGATGCCCGCGAAATCAAGAAAGAACTGAGCGTCTACGTGGATGACTCCCCCAAAGCCCCCGAGCCCGAAGCCGAGGACTAGGCGAAGGCGAGGGAGAACCATCATGCCGCCCGCAGCGAACCTCCGGTTTCTGGGAAAGCGGATCTTGCTCGGTGTGAGCGGGAGCATCGCCGCGTACAAGGCCGTTGGACTGGTCCGCGATCTGGTGCAGGAGGGGGCCGAGGTCACGGTGGTGATGACCGAGTCGGCCACGCGCTTCGTGCGCCCCCTCACCTTTGAGGTGCTTTCGGGGCACTCCGTCGCGACCGATCTGTTCGCTGCCAGTCAGGAGATGCTTCATTTGACCTTGCCGGAGCGAGCCGATGTGATGGTGATCGCACCTGCGACCGCGAACGTGCTCGCGAAATGCGCGCTTGGGCTGGCCGATGACCTGCTGAGCACGATCCTGCTCAGCGCCGGTTGTCCGCTCATTCTGGCCCCGGCGATGGACGGGGGCATGTGGGACCACGCCGCGGTCAAGGCCCACACGGAAACCTTGCGCGGTCGAGGCGTGACGGTGCTCGAACCGGAAGAGGGTCCCCTCGCCTCGGGGCGGGTGGGAAGGGGCCGTTTGACCGAGGAGCGCGTCATCCTCGCCGCGATCGAGGCGCGATTGAGTCCGCGGCGGGACTGGGTCGGCCAGCGAGTCCTGGTGTCGGCGGGACCGACGCAGGAAGCGATTGACCCGGTCCGGTACATTTCCAATCGTTCGTCCGGCAAGATGGGGTATGCGGTCGCGCAGGCTGCCCGTGAACGTGGAGCCGAGGTCGTGCTGGTGAGCGGGCCCACCGCGCTCGAGGTTCCCAGAGGCGTGGAGTATGTGCCGGTCTGCACGGCGGAGGAGATGGGGAAAGCGCTGATCTCCCGGTTTGCGTGGTCGACGGTGGTGATCATGGCCGCCGCGGTGGCCGATGTCCGTCCCAAACGGCCGTCGCCCGAGAAGATCAAAAAGGGTGCGACGTCTCTGCAGAGGTTGGAGATGGAGCCGACCGGCGATATTCTGGAGATGCTGGCCAAGCAGAGAACCAGCCAGGTCCTGGTGGGATTCGCGGCCGAGACCGGGCACGTCATAGAGCATGCGAAGGAGAAACTGGGACGAAAAGGGCTCGATCTCATCGTCGGAAATAATATCGCGGCTGAGGGCTCCGGGTTCGGGACGGATACCAACGCGGCGGTCCTGGTCGATCGCGACGGTCATGTGACCCAGCTCGACCTAATGCCGAAACGCGTCCTGGCTGATCGCATACTGGACGCCGTGCTGGGGCTGGCGTGGACGAGCAAGGGCCCCGCCCAGACGCGACCGCTCGGAAAGATGTAGACGCGCGGCATCGCCCAGCACAACTTGCGTGCTTCGTTTGACCCTTCCGTCTGAGGCTGCTAGAATGGCCATCGCTTCACCCACCAGACTGAATGTTCGGTTCCGGTCGTGAGTCGGCGTCCGGATGCGATGCCTATGTTCCGCGTTCTTGTCTTGCATGGCCCGAACCTCAACATGCTGGGGAAGCGCGAGCGGCCCGTGTACGGGGATGTCTCGCTCAAGGCGATCAATACCGCAATTACCAGGCTGGCCAAGCAAGAACGAGTGCAGGTCGAGATCAGGCATTCCAATCAGGAAGGGGAGCTCGTGACCTGGATTCAGGACGCGGGAGATCGATTCGATGCGATCGTGATCAATCCAGCCGGCTATACCCATACCAGCGTCGCCCTTCGTGATGCGATCGCGGGGGTGGCGCTCCCGACCATCGAGGTTCACCTGACGAATATCTACCGGCGCGAGGAGTTTCGGCATCGGTCCTACATCGCGGGGGTCGCGCTGGGCCAGATCTCCGGGTTCGGCCCGACAGGGTATCTGCTCGGAATCAAGGCCGCGGTCGAGCATCTCAAGGCGACGCGGGCGGCCGCAGCACAATGACGCCGGAGGACCTCGACGAGGGAAGGGAGGCAATGATTCGTGATTTCGACGGGGGATTTTCGCAACGGGGCTCGTCTCGAACTCGAGGGAGAGCCCTATTACATCGTCGAGTTTCAGCACGTCAAGCCCGGCAAGGGCGGAGCATTCGTGCGAACCAAATTGAAAAGCTACAAGACCGGCAATCTGCTTGATCGGACGTTCCGGTCCGGGGAGCGGTTTAAGGAGCCCGATCTGCAAGAGCGGGAGATGCAGTTCTTGTATGCGGCGGGAGACTCGTACACGTTCATGGACACCGAAAGTTTCGAGCAGTTTACCTACGAGAAGAAGCAATTGGGTGAGAACGCGGACCTCCTGAAAGAAAACATGGTGTCGACGATCCTCGTGTATGAGCACCAGCCGATCGCCGTCGAGTTGCCGATTTTCATCGAACTCAAAGTGGTTGACGCGGAACCCGGCGTCCGAGGAGATACCGCTTCGGGCGGGACCAAGCCTGCCGTGGTGGAAACCGGCGCGACCATCAAGGTCCCCCTGTACCTGGAAGTCGGCGAGGTCATCAAGATCGATACCAGAACCCGCGAATACGTGGAGCGTGTACGGTGAGCAAAGCCCGCGTCCCTCCTCGCCCGAGGAAAGAACCCGGCCAACTGGCTGCGGTGCCGAATCCCTTCCCCGACCTCTCATCGGGAAGCCAGGAGTTCATCGGCATGGGCGTTGACCGGCATCGGGAAATCCAAGAGCTGATCGACGTGCTGAAGCGGAACAACCTCGCGGAGCTGGAGTATGAACGGGATGGGTTCAGAATCTATGTGAAACGCGAGGCAGGTCCCGGCCAGGCCGCCGCAGCGAGGGACAGCGTTCCCGCCGGCTTGGAGAGGCACGCGGAGCGCCTCGCAGACTCGGGCCCGGCTGACACGGTCGGGAAGGTGACCATCACGTCCCCCATCGTCGGAACCTTTTACCGATCTCCGTCTCCGGACGCCGATCCGTACGTCGAGGAGGGCGATGTCGTCAAGAAGGGACAGGTCTTGTGCGTGGTGGAAGCGATGAAGCTGATGAATGAGATCGAATCCGAAGTGGACGGACGCATCGTCAAGATCCTTGCTGAAAGCACCAAGCCCGTAGAGTTCGGCCAGCCGTTGTTCCTGATCGATCCCGCACCAGCGCCCTGATCGTCTGATCCCGACGCAGGAGTCAGCCGATGTTCAAGAAGATTCTGATCGCGAATCGTGGGGAGATTGCCCTCCGGGTCATCCGAGCCTGCAAGGAGCTCGGTATCCGGACGGTCGCGATCCATTCCGACGTGGATACGAACGCGATGCATGTGCGGGCCGCGGATGAGCACGTCTGCATCGGTCCCGCCGAGGATGCCCTCAGCTACCGCAACATTCCGAACGTGCTGAGCGCCGCCGAGGTCACGGGCGCCGAGGCGATTCACCCGGGTTACGGGTTCCTGGCCGAGAACGCCCATTTTGCCGAGGTCTGCGAATCAATCGGGGTCAAATTCATCGGCCCGACCTCCGAGAACATCGCGGTGTTCGGGGACAAGGCGAAGGCGAGGGAGATCTTGGGGGGCCGCGGAATTCCGGTTCTTCCCGGCAGCCCCGGCGAGCTCCGCAGCGAGAGCGAGGCGCTCGAAGCCGCTCGCAAGATCGGGTTTCCCGTGATCATCAAGGCGTGTGCCGGCGGGGGTGGGCGCGGGATGCGGGTCGTGAACAAGGAGGAGGAGCTTGTCCGGGCGTTCCAGGCCGCTCAGACCGAAGCGAAATCCACGTTCGGGAACGAAGGGGTCTACCTGGAGCGCTACTTTCTCGAGCCCCGACACATCGAGGTTCAGGTGCTGGCCGATGAGCGTGGACGGGTCGTGTCCCTCGGAGAGCGCGACTGTTCCATCCAGCGGCGCTACCAGAAGCTGGTGGAGGAGACTCCCTCACCGGCGGTGGACGACCGGTTGCGGCGGGAGATCGGTCGGGTGGCGACCGAAGTGGTGAAGGCGGTTCATTATCGTAACGCCGGCACGGTCGAGTTCTTGCTGGACAAGGATCAGAACTTTTATTTCATGGAAGTGAATGCCCGCATCCAGGTCGAGCATCCGGTGACGGAGATGGTGACGGGCATTGATCTCATCAAGGAGCAGATCCGGATCGCCGCGGGGTTCCCGCTGGCATTCCGTCAGCAGGATGTCCGGCTGACGGGGCACAGTTTCGAGTGCCGGATCAACGCGGAATGTCCGGAGAAGTTCACCCCCTGTCCCGGTCTGGTGACGCGCTTCCGTCCCCCGGGAGGGTTCGGCGTCCGGGTGGATTCGGCGATGGAGTCCCAGAGCACGGTCGTGCCCAACTACGATTCGCTGATCGCGAAACTCATCACGCACGGCCAGAACCGCGAGGAGGCGATGGCCAGGATGAGACGAGCCCTCGACGAGTTCGTGATCGAAGGCATCAAGACCACGATCCCGCTGCACGTGCGAATTTTCAACGATGCCGAGTTTCAAAAAGGCCGGATCTCGACAGGCTTTCTGGAGCGGCTGCTCGCCCACGATTCCGTCTGAGACGGCCCCTAGTCTCCAACCCCCTGCGCATGATTACTTAGCCAGTGTCTGTTCCCTTCATCCATGCCTCCTCCCTCAAGGGCCTCTATGTGATTTTGGATGCGCAGGCGTTGCGAGACCGATCGCTCGTGGATGTGCTGAGGGAGGCCGCGTCCGGGGGGGCCCGGCTTTTTCAGTACCGTGACAAGACCTCCTCAGCGTTAGAGATGTACCGCCAGGCCCTCCTGCTCCGGCGGGCGGCAGCGGATGCGGGGGCGCTCTTGTTGGTCAACGACCGATGCGACCTCGCCTTGGCGGTGGATGCCGACGGAGTCCATCTGGGCCAGGACGACCTTCCCCTGTCCCTAGCCAGGAGCGTGCTGGGCTCCGGGAAAATCATCGGGGTTTCGACCCATGGGGCGGCCCAGGTCCGGGATGCGACCGAGGGTGGGGCCGATTACCTGGGGTTTGGGCCGATCTTTCCAACCGCCACCAAGCCTCGCCACGAACCGGTCATGGGCATAGAGGGGCTCCACCAGATTCGGCCGCTGACGCGGTTACCGATCTTTGCGATCGGCGGCTTGACTGTTGATACGGTGGAGGCGGTGATCGGGGCGGGAGCGAACGGAGTGGCCGTCGTCTCCGCGATCATGGACTCACTTGACATTGCGGGAGCAGTCCGGGCGTTCATGGCACGCCTTTCATGATCAGATCGGCAAGCGTGCGGACGGCGTCCTCCGCGGCCACCTTGCCCAATCCTGCGTCCCGTGCCTGAGCGAGCATGGGCTCATGGCGAAGTGGACCGAGCACCGGGACTCCGCTCAGCTCCTTCACCAGCTCGACCGTGGAATCTCCCTGTCTCGTGTCGATCGCATCCGGCCTCTTCCAGGATGGCTCCGAAGGGATCGCGGCGTGATTCAGCACGATCCCGAGAATGGCGATCCGGCGCTGTCTCAGCGCCTCGACCGTCAGCAAGGCGTGATTCACGCCACCCAGCGTGGCCCGTCCGACCACCACGGTCGGGAGCCCGAGCCGGGCGATGAGGTCGCGGACATTGAAGTGATGGCCGATCGGCACTAGTACCCCTCCGATGCCCTCCACCACCATCAGCGTATGACCGGCTGCAAGCCTTTCGTACGCCGTCAGGATGCGATCCATCTCAATGACGGTTCCCGCTTGCCTGGCGGCTGCCAGGGGAGCCAGCGGAGCCGCGAGACGGTAGGGACCAATGGCGTCCACAGGGTCCACCGCTCCTCCGGCGGCCCGTAAGTACTCAGCATCGGACAGGGTGGAGCCGCGTTCCCCGACGCCCGTTTCCACAGGCTTCATGACCCCCACGTTGAGGCCACGCTGCCTGAGGCAGATCGCCAGGGCTGCCGCCACCACGGTTTTTCCAACGCCGGTATCGGTGCCGGTGACGAAACAGCCACGAGTCATAGCAGGGAGCCAATAGCGAATAGCGAGCGGCCAAACGCGAGGATCGCCTTGAGCCGCAAGAGCGAGCGGTGCTGAGCTGCTGGCTACTTGCGACTCGCTCTTACCTGTTCTCTAAAGAATCCGGCTGTCCAGATTCCAGACCTGGCCTGACGCGTCCTTCATCAGCGCCAGATGATGGACGAACCGGGCGATTTCTTCCAGATCAGGGGAGCGTCCCAGCGCATGGTCGTGCAAGCGGGCCTTGTCCGGCATGGCAGCCTCTGACATGTCGGTGTTGTGCCAGCCCGGGAACAGGGCGTTCACTCTCACATTGTGGTGCCCCCATTCCCGGGCCGCAGTTTTCACCAATCCCAACAAGCCGGCTTTCGAGGCGGCATAGGCAGACTGCCCGCTCCTTCCCTGCACACCCGCGAACGAGCTCACCACGATCACCGCGCCATCCCTCCGTGACAGCATGAGCCTGCCCGCCGCCTTGAGGCAATGAAACGTCCCCGTCAGATTGGTGTCGATGATGGCCGCCCATTCGTCCGGACGCATGCGAAGCAGGAGCCCGCTGGAGGCCTGCCCCGCGTTGCAGACCATCACGTCCAGCCTCCCCCACCGGGCCCCGAGGGCTCGAACCATGGCGTCCACTTGCCGGGCGTCCCGGATGTCGGCGCAAAACGTGAACCCCTCGCCGCCGCGATCCTTGATCAAGGCGGCGGTTCGGTCGGCGTCCTGCCGGCGTTCCCGGTAGTGGACGCCGACCCGCCAACCGGCCTGCGCAAACTCCAGACAGATGGCGCGGCCGATCCCGCGAGAGCCGCCGGTGACGAGGACCGTGGGATGGGGGACTGGCGAGGATGAAGGGGAGATCCCGGCCAGCGACGATGTCGGCATGCGCGCCTCGCGGGCGGTATTATCATTGAATGCGCGACATAAAGGCAAGCTCAGCGGATGAGCGCGGCGAGGCACGCCTGCAGGGCAAAGAGCCGACGCCGCATGCGTGCGCCTCCCGCCGAAGCGGGCCGGCCGGAGAGGCGGTCAGGTCTCTGGTTCGGGCCTTGCTGCTCTTCAGGAGTTATGCTACGGTGGCGATCATCTGGTGCAAGAGAGAAGCGCGGGGGGGAACCACGGTGCAGAGGGTTCGGGTCCATGTCGGGGTGATAGGCTTCGTGGGGTTGAGTCTGACCCTGGGGCCGGGCCTGCATGACCCGGGGTCCGCCGCGCCGAGAGCCGAGACGGTCGCCAATGCGGACGATTATTTCCCGGATTCGATGGGCAGCCGATGGCGCTACCGGGGCCAGGTCGTCGATGTCCCCCTCCAGAAAATCGGCAATGGGTTCGTCAATGTGTCCACCGTGAAGGGAGCCGATTCGATCAAGGGCGTCAACGTGAAGGTGTTTCACGATACCAATCCGGGGAACCACGGTCCTTCAGACAGCTTTTATCGGCGTGATGCAGCCGGGATCGTGTACTACGGCTCCGAGCCGGGCACCGCGCTGGAAAAGCAGTTGGTTCCTTATCAGATCGTTCGATTTCCGCTCGAGTTCCCGTCCTCTTTTCAGCAATTCGACCGCAAGGGGCTCAATTTCGGCAGTGATCTCGATGGCGATGACAAGAACGAGCAGGCAGACGTGCAAGCGTCGGTCACCGTGGTCGGCAAGGAGACCGTGTCAGTCCCCTCCGGTTCCTACCCGGACGCCCTCCGGATCGAGGCTCGGATGACGATGCAGATCCATCTGTCCGGCGCTCAGCGCACCGCGGTTGGAACCGATACCATGACGGCGTGGTTCGCCAAGGGCGTGGGGCTGGTCAAGTATGTCGAGAGGCAGGAGATCCCCCCGTTTGCGTCGGACCGGGGTCTGGTCACCGAGATCACGGAGGAACTCGAGGAAGCGGAGGTCAAGACGGACACGGCTTCACTCCAACGGTGCGAACCCCCGGCGCAGCGTGTTCTCGCTCACGACGCGCGCCACCATGAATTGAGCCAGGTAGCCTTCGCCACCGGCCTTGGTCCCGACTCCGGACAGGCGATGTCCTCCAAAGGGCTGGCGGCCAACCAGCGCGCCGGTGATGGGTCGGTTGATGTAGAGGTTGCCCACGTCGAAGGTCTCGCGGGCTGTCTGGATATTCGCGGGACTCCGTGAATACACGCCGCCGGTCAGCGCATAGGGCGTGGCGTTCGCGAAACGGATCGCCTCGGTGAAGTCTCGCGCCCGCATCACCGCCAGCACGGGTCCGAAAATCTCCTCTTGCGCCAGCCGGTGAGACGGTTGGATGTCGGCGAAGATCGCCGGCCCGACGAAGAAGCCGTCCCCCGTGACCTGCCTCTCCAGCACCAGCCGGCCTTCGCGTTTGCCGATACCGATGTAGTCGCGCACTCTGGCGCGGGCCCGCTCGTCGATCAGGGGACCCATGCGATTGCTCGGATCCTCGGCAGGCCCGATCCGGAGGCTCATGACCGCGTCGGCGAGCCGCTGCAGGAAGACGTCATAGATCGAGTCATGGACGATCGCCCGTGAGCAGGCTGAGCACTTCTGTCCCTGGTACCCCGTGAAGGAGGTCACGACGCCCACCACCGCCTCGTCCCGCCCATCTCCGCGATGACGCGCTTGACCGACCGCCGGCCAGGGTCCACGCGCGCGGCCTGGGCCAGAATACGCAACCCGACATCCCTTGATCCGGTGAAGGCGATGACTTCCACCTCCGGATGGGCGACCAGCGCCTGCCCGACGTCCGGACCGCCGGGCGTGAACTGCAGGACCCCTTCCGGCACTCCCGCCTCGGCCAGCAGGTCGGCCAAGAGGTGTCCCATGACCGGCGCCCGTTCCGAAGGCTTGAAGAGCACCGCGTTGCCGGTCACCAACGCCGCGGCCACTAGGCCGGTCGGGATCGCCAGGGGGAAATTCCACGGTGAGATGACGGCCACCAGGCCCCGCGGGGAGAACGCCAACTGGTTCAACTCGCCGGGCTCCCGGCCCAGCCGGCGCGGCGCCCCGGTGCGGCGCATCTCGCGGGCGTAGAATTCGAGAAAGTCGATCGCCTCCGCCACGTCCGCGTCGGCCTCATGCCACGTTTTGCCGGTTTCAAAAATTTCCCACGCGGACAGTTCAACGCGCCGTAGCCGTATCGCGGCGGCCGCCTTAGTCATGATATCAGCCCGCTGTGCCGGCGACATCGCCGTCCAGACGGGCAGCCTTGAGAGGGCGTGTCGGGCTGCCACGGGGATCTCGTGAGGAGCGAAGCCGGGCACTCGGCCGACCACCTCTCCCGGCGAACTGGGGTTTCGTGAGACGAGATCCGCCCCGGACGGTGAGAGGCCGGGCGCCACCGGGTATTGAAGTCTACGGGCTAACTGGGCCCTGACCGAGGCGATCGCCTGGGCCATGGCCGCTCGGGCCGGCGCTTTCGAAAAATCCGTATGAGGTTCGTTGATGAACCGGTCGGTGAGATCGGGTTCCGATGGTTCTTCAATAAAACGGCTGGAGGTGGGAGGAGTCGGGACGTGCGGGGGAGCCAGGAGGAGATCGAGGGGCTGCGATTCAGCGTATTCTTTGCGCAGGAATGATTCGTTCGACGTGTTTTCCAGCAGGCGGCGCACCAGGTAGGCCATCCCCGGGAGGAGCTCCCCCACCGGGGTGTAAATCCTGACACGTCCTCCGGCCTGGGCGACGGCGGCCTGAAGCGGTTCGGCCATTCCGAAGATCATCTGGTATTCAGCGGCATCCGGCGGCAGCCCCGCCGCTTCCGCCGCAGCCTGGGCATGCGCCAGGCTGCGCAGGCTGTGCGTGCCGAACGCGGGTCGGATGAAGCCGGCGTGCTCGACCAGCGTCCGGCTGAGGAGTTCGTAGTGGTGATCCGTCTCCGCTTTGGTTTTAAAGACCGGGACCGGCCAACCCCGCTGCCGGTAACGGATCGAGTCGGAGTCCCAATACGCCCCCTTGACCAGCCGGACCGTGACCGGGGTGCCGCGTTGCCGCACCCATCGGATCAGGCCGTGGAGGTCGGCGGCCGACTCCGTCAGGTAAGCTTGCATGGCGATGCC
>Ga0209157_1004814_pt1 | contig 9975 bp, 11 predicted proteins | sample GraSoiAngelo_135_FD_185892 | JGI IMG/M metagenome (GOLD analysis project Ga0209157, IMG submission 185892) | Grasslands soil microbial communities from the Angelo Coastal Reserve, California, USA - 14_0929_05_40cm (SPAdes) (version 2) | ecosystem: Environmental > Terrestrial > Soil > Grasslands ...
AGATGTGCGACGTCGTGACCTACGTGGTCGAAGACCCCGACCCGAACGGCCCGTTTGGGGCCAAGGAGTGTGGCCAGGGTCCGCTGCTCCCCGTGCCGCCCGCGGTGGCGAACGCCGTGTACGACGCGGTCGGCGTGCGGATCGACGAAGTGCCCATCACCCCCGAAAAGGTGTTCAAGGCGCTGCGCCGCAAGGAAAAGGGCGAAGCGGGGCGGTTCGGACCGGCTCGGTTCCCCGACATACCCTGGCCCGAACCCACCCGGGTGGCAACCCCATGGGAAGGTGGTGATGGACGGGCGGCAGAGGGCGGCAAAGGCGGCAAAGGGCGGCACCGGGCAGCAAAGGCGGCAAGGCGCTAATGCTCAGGCTTCCTTCCTTCACCTACCGGCAGCCCAAGACGCTTAAGGAGGCGCTCGCCATGAAGGCCGACGCGGGCCCCGACGGGATGTACGTGGCCGGGGGCACAGATCTCTACCCCAACATGAAGCGGCGGCATCAGGAGCCGCGCACGGTCATCTCGCTCATGGGAGTTCCGGAGCTCGCAGAATGCGGAGTGCGGAATGCGGAATGCGGAATTGGGCCGTGTGTGACACTCACAGCGCTAGCCGACCATCCCACGATCCGCCGTGACTACGCCGCCGTGGCCCACGCGGCCGAGCTCGTCTCCACGCCTCTGCTCCGCAACATGGGCACGCTGGGCGGGAATCTCTGTCTCGACACGCGCTGCAACTACTACAATCAGTCGTATGAGTGGCGCAAAGCGATCGACTTCTGCACGAAGAAGGACGGGCACATCTGCTGGGTGGCGCCCTCGTCACCGCGGTGTTGGGCCGTCAACTCGTCTGATGTGGCTCCCGTGATGGTGGCCTTGGGCGCGGATTACGTGCTGGTCGGCCCCGGCGGCGAGCGTGTCGTGCCCGCGGCGCGATTCTATCACAACGACGGCATCAATTACCTTACGAAGCAGCCGGACGAGGTCCTCGCCGCCGTGCGGCTCCCCGCCCCCGATGGCTGGGACGCGGTGTATCACAAGCTGCGGCGTCGTGGGTCGTTCGACTTCCCGGTGCTGGGCGTGGCGGCGTGGACTAGATGGGAGCAGGGAGCGGGGAGCGGGGAGCGGGTGGTGGAGGCGCGGATCGTGCTCGGCGGAGTCGCGAGCTGGCCGCAGGAGGTCCCCGAGGCGGGCGCGGCGCTCGCCGGAACCGACCTATCGGACGAGGGCGTAGCGGCCGCGGCGGACGCGGCATACCGCCCCGCGAAGCCGATGGACAACACCGACTTCGATCTGTCGTGGCGAAAGCAGATGACGCGGGTGTACGTCGCGCGGGCGCTGGCGGAGCTGCGGCAGCGCCGGCGGGCCGCGAAGTAGACGATCCGATGCCAAGGATGCCCACAAACTCCGGAGAGCCGATGGAAGAATTGACTCCACTCGAGCCGTCTGTCGCGCCGCCCTACAACCTCATCGCCGAGCGGCTGTTTCGCGCGCGCACCGTGATCATCAGCGGTGAGATCACCCAGCGCGTCGCCGCGGGCGTGACGGCACAGCTGCTCGCCCTGGCCGGGGAGTCGAGTGAGGAGATCACGGTGTTCATCAACTCTCAGGGCGGCCACGTGGAGGCGGGGGACACGATTCACGACCTCGTGCGCTTTCTGAGCCCACGGGTGCGCATGGTCGGCACGGGCTGGGTGGCGAGCATCGCCGCCCTGATCTACGTCGCGGTGCCGCGCGAAGACCGCTACTGCCTCCCGAACACGCGCTTCCTGCTGCACCAACCGGCAGGCGGCTCCGGCGGGTCCGCCAGCGACATCGAGATCGAGGCGCGTGAGATTCTCAAGATGCGCGACCGGCTGAACCGCGTATTCGCGCAGCAGACCGGACAGCCCCTCGAGCGGATCGAGGAGGACACCCGGCGCAACTTCTGGCTGACCGCCGAAGAAGCGCGACGCTACGGCCTGGTCGGACGGGTCATCGAGCATCAAGCGGAGCTGGGCGCAGGTTGACGTGGATCCGGACGATTCCCTTATCTGAGGCGGGCGAGAAGCTGCGGCGCGCGCTCGACGCGCAGCGCGCACTGTACCCCCGTGAATACGCCACCCCGGTACAACCGACCGCCGACGGCACATCGGGCATTGTTGCGTCCCACAGCCTGATCCCGGATGCGCTGTTTCACGCCTTTGCGACCTTCGGCGTGCTCATGTCCCCGGAGCTTCCCCTGAAGCGGCGCCAGCACGAAATGATCACCACGCTGGTTTCCGTGGCCAACAGGTGCCGATACTGAATCACCTCTCACGCAGAGTTTCTGCGTCGGGTAACGTTGGATGACGCGCTGGTCAAAGCGCTGCAGGAGGATTACACTCGGGCCCCGCTCACCGACCAGGAGCGGGCGATGCTCGACTACGTGGTACAGGTGACGAAAGACGCCACCCGCATCCGCCCGTCCGATCACGAGCGCCTGCGGGCGGTCGGGTTCGACGACACGGCGATCTTGCAGATCACGCTCATCGCCAGTTGGTTCAACTACATCAACCGGGTCGCCGACGCGCTGGGCGTCGGTCGGGATTGACGGACCTGGCTCTCTGCGTGAGCCCGTCAGCTCACCACGCCTTCCACCTCACTCACCACCCGGTCGAGGATCGCTACCAGGCGCTGCCGCGTGGCCTCGTCACGCGCCTTCCAGCCGGCCCGATACACCGCCTTCACGAGCCGTCCCAGCGAGCGATTCACGTCGCCCATCGCCCCGCCGAGCGTGCGGTCCACCGCCTCGCGCACGCGGTCGAAGATGTCGTCCACCATGTCGCGGTGCTCGTCGAGAAACTTGCGCCCCGCGTCGGTGATCTCGTAGACCTTCTTTCCCTCCACGTCCTTCGCGACAACGAGCCCCTCGTCCTCGAGCCACTGCAGGGTCGGGTAGACCGTCCCCGGCGACGGCGAATAGCAGCCGTGCATCTGGTCTTCCAGCTCCTTCATCACCTCGTAGCCGTGGCGCGGCTTGTCCTTCACGAGCTTGAGGATCACGTACTTCATGTCCCCCGATTCGAACCACTGGCGGCGTCGACCCCCTCCTCGTGGGCCTCCCCAAAACCCCCGGGGTCCAAAGCCGAAGGCGAATGCGTTCCATCCGAAATGCCGAGTCATACTGCTTCCTTGTGTGCGATGTAACGCGAAGATATTGCTCGACGATATATCGTGTCAATGGGTCAAAGGCGCGGTGCGGTAATGACGCTCACAGCCACCCGGGCCGCCATCTCACAACTTGTAAGGCCGCATGAACTTGTGCAGATGAGCCGCGGCGCTACATTTGGAGCCCGCGCGAGACCCCTTTTTCCATAGCTCGAGCGCCCTGGGAGGAGACCCGATGTCCGTACAGGTGACCCCCCACCCAAAATGGGTGGCCGACCTGGATGCCGTTTTGGATCCGAGCCGCGAGGCTATCCTCGACACTCGCGTGATCGTGGACGCCTCCGAGAACCAACTGGTCGACGGCCGCATCCAGAATTTCCTCGTGAACTTCTACCCGATCATCCGCGACTTCCCGCAGTGGCTGCAGGTGCTGCTGGACCGTTCGCCGGAGGACGGCAAGGTCTTCTTCCGCGACAACATCCGCGTGGAAAAGCGTCACGATGCCATGTGGCGCGCGATGGGGGACGGCTTTAACGTCCCGAAAGAGCGCTTCCAGATTCCGGAGCCGATGATTCCGGAAGTGAAGGAATTCCACGGCTACCTGACCGAGATGTGCCGTGGCGCCACGTTCGGCTCGGCGGTGTCGGCGACGAACTACGCGGTCGAGGGCGTGGCGCAGAAGATCTCGGAGAAGGCGCTGCGCGGCCTCGCCAAGAACGAGAAGATCGGGCCGCGCGGGCGCTGGTGGCTCGAGGAGCATGCGAAGTACGACGACGAGCATCCGATCCACGCCCTCGAGATCATCAAGAGCTGCGTCCAGCGCGGGGAAGCGCCGCAGAGCGTCACCGACTCGGCGCTGAAGAGTCTCGGTCTGATGAAAGAAGCCATGGTGGCCTCGTACGGTTCATGAGTAAGGGCAGGCGTGCTTCGCCGACGCGGGGCATGCGGCCGCCGCCGCCCTCCCCGAACGCGACCCTCCAGCGCCGGGCGTTCGACCCGCTCCAGGTGGCAGTCGAAATCGTGGCCGCCCTCGCGGACGCGGTGGTGGTGACCGGGGTGGATCGGCATGTGCTCACCGCCAACCGCGCGGCGGCGGAGCTGTTCGGCCGGCCGCTCGAGGACCTCCCGGGGACGCCGATCGACGACCTCGTCGTCATCGCCGAGCGGCAACACGTGGCCGAGCGCGAGCACCGCGCGGTCGAGGGCGAAGAGCAGCGATACGAGACGACGATCGTCAGCGCGGCGGGGAACGAGCGCATCGTCGCCGTATCCACGACCCCTCTGATGGTCGACGGCGAGCTGCTCGGTACGGTGGCGACGCTGCGCGACGTCACCGAGGAGAAGCAAGCGCAGGACACGCTCGCGCGGTCGGAGGCGCGCTACCGCAACCTGTTCGAGTCGGCGTCGGATGCCATCGCGACCTTCGACGCGAACGGCCGCTTCACCACCTTCAACCACGCCGCCGAGATCATCTCCGGCTACCGCCGCGAAGAGCTGGTGGGCCAATGGTTCGCCCCCATGCTGCCCGACGACGAACTCCCCAAGGCGCTGGCGCACTTCCAGAAGGCGCTCGCCGGTGAGACCGGCCTGTTCGAAACGAGTTTCTATCGGAAGGACGGCGACGTCCGCACGATTCAGGTGACCTACTCGACGCCGCGGCTCGACGAGGAAGTGTTGTGCGTGATCCGCGACGTCACCGACCAAAAGATGCTGCAGGAGCAGTTGATCCAGTCCGAAAAGATGTCCGCGATCGGGCAGCTGGTATCGGGCGTGGCGCACGAGCTGAACAACCCGCTGGCCGGCATTTCCGCCTTCGCCCAGCTGCTGCTTTCCGAGAAACGCTTCCCGCCCGATCAGCGGACGGCCGCCGAGATGATCTACGCGGAGGCCCGGCGCGCGTCGCGCATCGTGCAGAACCTCCTGACCTTCGCCCGCCAGCACAAGCCGGAGCGCACCCCGACGTCCGTCAACCAGGTGCTCGACGACACCCTCGAGCTGCGCGGCTACGAGCTGCGGGTGCGCGGCATCGACGTGCAGCGGGACTACGATGAGCAGTCCCCTGAGACGATGGCCGATGCGCACCAGCTGCAACAGGTGTTCCTGAACCTGATCACGAACGCCGAGCAGGCGATGGAGCGGGCGGAGCGGGACCAGCAGCGCCTCACGATTCGCACCCGCCGCGCCGGCGACCTGATCCGGATCGAGGTCGAAGACACGGGCCCCGGCATCCCACCGAATCTGCTCGAGCGCATCTTCAACCCGTTCTTCACCACCAAACCCACGGGCTCGGGCACGGGGCTCGGGCTCTCCATTTCCCTGGGCATCGTGCGCGAGCACGAAGGGCGCATCTGGGCGGAGAACGCCACCCAGGGGGGCGCGCGGTTCGTGATCGAGCTGCCGATCGTGGCCCCGCGCCCGACCGGGGAATTCCCCAGCGCCCCGGCCTCGCAACCGGTCCCCGACCGGCTGCACGTGCTCGTGGTGGACGACGAGGCCTCGGTCCGGGTGGCGCTCCAGCGCTACCTCTCGAGCAAGGGCCATGAGGTGGAGACGACCGCCAGCGGCCGCGAGGCGCTCGCCCGCATGCGCGAGGATGCGTTCGATGCGGTCATCATCGACATGCGGATGCCGGATGTGTCGGGAGAGCAGCTGTTCGGCGAGCTCAAGGCCCGGGACCCGTCCTATGCGGAGCGCGTGATCTTCACGACCGGGCAGCTGGTGGACGACAGCGTGCGCACCTTCCTCGCGTCCACCGGCCGGCCCTGCGTGCCGAAACCGTTCGAATTCAGCGCCTTCGACCAGGTCCTGCCGGCGCGACGCGCGTCCTGAGCGGCCATCACGGGGCATGCACAACGGGGGCCGCGTCGTCCGCGGCCCCCGTGTCGTTCTACCGGCGAGCGTCCCTCAGGCGCGCTGCAGGTGCACCCGGCGCCTGAGCCGGAGGTGCCGCAGCCCGCTCTGATCCTCGTGCTCCTCGTGCATGCGCATCATGCGGTCCTCGCGCGCCGGAACCTTCCAGGACAAGGTCATGCGCTTCTGCTTGCGCAGTATCTCGATCGACACGGTTTCGCCCTTCTCGTACGAGCGCAGGATCCGCATCGCGTGCGACGGGTTCGTCGGCTTCCGCCCCCCGATGGACGTGATCACGTCGCCGCCCTTCAAGGGGAGCGTCGAGTCCGCGGGCGCCTTCACTACGAGGACACCGTCCTTCGTGCCGAAGTACTCGCCCAAGTCGGAGTTGAGACTCACGAGCTCGAGATCGCCCCAGGGCGAGCCGAACATCTCGAAGCGATCCATGCCGAGCATCGGGCCCCAGGCGATCTCCGGCGGTCCGGGCATCTCCATCTGGAACTTCCCGCCCATGTCCGCGGCGACGAGCGTCGTCTGCTTCGTGTCATTGCCCCGGCGAAACTCGACCTTCACCGTGTCGTCGGGCTCGAGCTTGCGGGCGAGCTCGACCAGCTTCCTCCCGGGGCCGGACTCGTCTTCGTCTTCCGGCTTCACCGCGGCGAGCGAGGTCCCGTCGAATTTCGTGATGATGTCGCCGACCTTGAGGCCCGCCTTGTCCGCGGGGCCCCCGGGCGTGACTCCTTCGATCTTGGCGCCGACTTTGTCGGTCTCGGGGCTCGCATCGGTCTTGACTACGACGCCGATCCGGCCGCGGTGGTCGCTCATCATGAACGCCCGGACGCGCGGCTCACGCGGCGGTCGCGGCGGGCGAGGTGTTCCCTGCGCCGTGAGTCCGGCCGGCCACGCGGCCAGTGCGACTGCGACGATGATCCAGTTCCGATGCATTTGAAATAACCCTCCGAGGCGCTAGAGCCCCACGTACGCGGCACGCGTTACGCGGACGCTCACGAGCTGCTCCATGAGATCCACCCGCTGCTGCCACAGGTTGACGAGGTCGGCGGAGTGAGCCTGGGCTGGAACGGGGCCCAGCTGTGCCAACTCGCCGTCGATGACGGCAATGCGGTCTTCCAGGGCGGCCGCGAGCGCTGCGGAGCGGCCGCTCGTCACCCGTCCGTCGGGATCGTAACGCCCCAGCTGCTGCTCCAGCGTCGCCGATTGCTGCTTCACGCGGGCGAGCTCGGCGGCGTCGACCGGCTTCGTCCAGAACGGCCGGAACACGAGGAGCCCGGCGAGCGCCGCCGCCGCGGCGAGGCCCGAGACGCCCCACCGCTCGCGGCGCCGGCGCCGCTCGGCCAGAACGGCGTCCCGCACCGCGGGCCAGCGGTCCCGCGCCGGCCGCCGCGCCGGCAGCGCCTTCAGCCGCGCGACGCGCTGGTACAGCGCCTCGAGCTCCGCCCGGCACGCCGCGCACCCCGCCACGTGCTGCCGCGCCCACGCGGACCCTTCCCCGGCCGCGAGCGCCAATACGTCATCCATCGTGCAGTGCATCATCGTGCGACTCCTTCATCGAGCATCCGCCGCAACCGGACGTGGGCGCGCGCCAGCTGCGACTTGGAAAAACTCACCGTCTTGCCCATCTGCTCCGCGATCTCCTCGTGCGTGTAGCCCTCGACATCGTGGAGCCATACCACCGCACGCGCGGTCTCGCTCAACCGCTCGAGTGCCCGTTCGAGATCGATCTGCGCAGGCACGGCGCCGGGGCTCATGCCCCCCGCCCCTCCCATCGCCCCTACTCCAGCCATGTCGCCTGCCCCTGCCCCCGGCCCCGCCCCCACCGCCGACTCCTCGTGGAACTCCTCCGTCTCGCGCACCCGGTCATGGCGAATCCGCATCAGGGCTTTTGATGTGGCGATCTGCCGGATCCAGCCCCACAGGTGTCCTTCCCCGCGGTACTGCTTGATGCTCCGGACCACTTCGAGGAACGTCTCCTGCAGCACATCCTCGGCGTCCTCGGGGCGGCGCAGCACGCGGAGCGCGAGATTGTACACGGGCGTCTCGAACGCCCGGTACAGCGCCTCAAGCGCCTCCAGGTCGCCCGACTGCGCCCGGGCTACGAGAATGTCGGGAACGGCGAGGGAAATCGTCATCTCCTGAACAACATAGATGCGTGAACTACGAAAGACGTCGCGCGAAGGCGTCAAGCAAAGACGTCGCGCGGCGTCGTTGTGCAACGTCGTCGTGCTACGTCGTCGCTTGACGTCTCTGCGAGACGTCGTTCTAAGCTGTTGCCATCCTGCAAGTTGCAGCTAGCTTCCAGTCATGCCCCTCGACCGAGCCACGCTGCACACCTGGCTGCACCATTGGCAGGACGAATACGAGGCCGCCTACCTCTACCTGGTGCTGGCCGGCCAGGAGCCGGACCCCAAGCGCAAGGATGTGTACATCAAGCTCGCCGGGGTGGAGGAGCGGCACGTACAGATGTGGGACGAGCTCCTCGCCCACCACGGCCACCGCGTCGGCCGGCCGCGCCCTTCCCTCAACGCGCGTCTCAGAGCCTGGTTCGGGCGCCGCTTCGGGCCCAACTACTTGCTGCCCCTGCTGCTACGCGAGGAGGGGCAGGAGGTGAAGGGGTACATGGACCTCCACAAGGAGGTCAGCTTCGACGACGCGCGGGAAGTGTCGCTCAAGCTCGCCAAGGAGTCGGCTGCACATGCCGAGACGCTGGCGGGTCTCGCCGGTCGGGCCGCGGAACCCTGGCACAAGACGGGGTCGGGGGGGTTCCTGCGCAACGTGGTTTACGGCTTTAACGACGGCCTGACGGCGAATTTCGGGCTGGTGGCGGGCGTGATCGGGGCCGATGTCGCGCCGCACATCGTGTTGGTCTCGGGGATCGCGGGGATGTTCGCCGACGCGCTGTCCATGGGCGCCTCGGGCTACCTCGCGGCGAAGAGCGAGCAGGAAGTGTACGACCACGAGATCGCGATGGAGAAGGAAGAGATCCGCATCATGCCCGAGGTAGAGGAGGAAGAGCTCGCGCTCGTGTATCAGACGAAGGGCATCGAGGCCGGCATCGCGCGCAAGATGGCGGCCGAAGTGATGCGCGATTCGCAGCGCGCCCTCGATGAGCAGGTGCGGGAAGAGCTGAAAATCGGTGAAGCCCACGCGACGCCGTTCAAGGAGGGGTGGCTGACCGGCGCGTCGACGGCGATCGGCGCGTTCATCCCCGTGGCGCCGTTCCTCGTGTTCAGCGGGCACACGGCCGCCTGGACCGCCTTCACGATTGCGATGTTCTCCCACTTCGCGGTCGGCGCCGCGCGCAGCGTTTTCACCGGGCGGGGCGTGCTCCGGAGTGGGATCGATATGTTCGCCGTGGGGCTGGGCGTCGCGGGGATCGGCTACGTCGTCGGAGATGTGGTCGCAAAGATCTTCTAGACCACGAAGTTCAACAGACGATCCTGCACGTAGACGGTCTTCCGGACCGGCTTACCGTTCACGAACTTCCGCACCGACTCGTCCTGCAGCGCCCGCGCGACGACTTCCGCCTCGCTCGCCCCCCGGCTCACCGTCACCCGCCCGCGGACCTTACCGTTCACCTGCACCACGACCTCCACGTCGCCGGCGGCTGCGAGCGTCGCGTCGTACTTCGGCCAGCTCGCGTAAAAGATCGACCGGTCGTGTCCCAGCGCGGCCCAAAGCTCCTCGGCGAGATGCGGAGCGTAGGACGCCAGCATGATGAGGAGCGGCTCGACCGCCGCCCTGCTCGCCACTCCCTGCTCACGCAGCAGGTTCACGTACTCCATCATCGCCGCGATCGCCGTGTTGTAGTCCAGGCCTTCGGTGTCGGCGGTGACGCGCTGGATCGTCTGGTGCAGCTTGCGGGCGACCTCCGAGGGCAACCCCGGGCTTGCGCCCGGGGTCAGTCCCGCGGCCTCGTGTGCCGAAGCCCATACTTTGTCCAGAAAACGCCGGATCCCGACGATACCGGTCTCCCGGAAGTCGCCGCC
>Ga0209157_1004816_pt1 | contig 9971 bp, 7 predicted proteins | sample GraSoiAngelo_135_FD_185892 | JGI IMG/M metagenome (GOLD analysis project Ga0209157, IMG submission 185892) | Grasslands soil microbial communities from the Angelo Coastal Reserve, California, USA - 14_0929_05_40cm (SPAdes) (version 2) | ecosystem: Environmental > Terrestrial > Soil > Grasslands ...
CTCGACCTCTTCCCCGCGTTCTACGCGCTGGTCCGTGGCCGCCAGCGGGCGCGCGACTACCGTGTGGAGTACCAGGCAGGGCGGCTGTCCCACACGGCCCGGCGGATCATGGACGCGATGATCCGCGAGCACCCCCAGTACACGCGCGAGCTGCGGGCCAACGTGTTCATGCTGGAGCCCGCGAAGACGCGCGGGTTCGAGCGCGCGATGGCCGAGCTCCAGCGAGGGTTATGGCTGGTCAAGAGCGAGGAGCGATACGAGCCGACCTTCTCGTATCGCTGGGACCTGCTCGAGGCGTGGCTGCCCGAGGAGGTCGCCCAGGGGCGGCGCCTGTCGCGCGAGACGGCCGTCGCGCGCGTGATCGAGCGGTATACGCGCGGTGCCGTGTTCACGACCGAGCGCGCGCTGGTTCGGCTGTTCGGGCTCACGTCCGACGAGGTCGCGCGGGCGGTGATGACGCTCCGGCGGACCAACGCGATGCGCACCGACTGCGCGGTCAAGGGCTGGCCCGGACGGTGGTTGATCCACGCGTGAGGGGAGAGGAAGATCGAAAAGGCGTCCCGCCTCCCAGCGACTTCACGTCGCAGGCGAAGGAGGCGTTTCGCCTCGTGATGATCCGCGAAGCGATCTTCGGCAAGAAGCTTCCCGCCTCGACGCTCGTCGCAGTGCCGGCGCTCGCGCACCCGGACTGGCTGATCGAGGTCGAGGCCATCGCAGTGATCTGACGAGCCGAGATCCAAATCTTCTGGTTCTCGGTCATCGTCGGGATCGCGTTCACTCTCGTTGCCTACTGCGGGCTTCGAAAACGGAGACCGCTGGCGGTGCTCCCGCCCGACTTGTTTGTTTTGCGGCGCTTGGATTTTACCTGACGCGGGTCAGGGCCAGGCGACCGTAGGGCCGATGATCACGTATCGGGACGCCCCGTCGTCACGGGTCGCTACAATCTCGATACGCTCCGCAATTCTTGCAGACGATCTTGCACTGCCGTTCCTCCATCTGCTCGCCGCAGCGCTCGCAATAGTGCACCCATTGGACGCCAGTGGCAGAGGCAACGTCGGGACGAGAGGGGCTCGAGGACAGACCGCGGCGCGGCTCCATACCGCTGGTACACTACCCCGCATGGCCGAAGGCTGGCAAGATCTAGAGTTCCTCCGCCACGTCTTCGAGGAAACCCGGGTGGTGCGAAAGCCGCTGACGGGCATCATCACCGGCTACCACGTGCTGCCCTACATCCTCGTCGGGCCCGAGCACGATCAGCCCGGCCATTCGGTGGAGGTCCGCGGACGCATCAAGGTGTCGCCCCGGCTCGTCATCGCCGCCGGGGACAGCGGTCCCACCTATGGCGAGATGTTCAAGGAGACCGAGCTGATGGACCAGCGCCTCGTCGCCCGTCTCTTCAGCTTCCGGTACGCTTCGCGGGTCGCGCTCGAGAGCGACGAGCTCCGCATCCGGCGGCAGGCGCGGGACGCGCATGGCCATCTCGAGCGCATCCTGGAGGAGTTGACGCAGCGCGAGGTGATCAACACCGGGGTAATCGTGTCCCCCGACGTCCGCTTCTATCCCGTCTCGATCGACCGCTTCATCCGGGAGATTCTCGATCAGGAGTTTCGCGACTAGCGTCACCGACCGTGCGCCATTGAAGCGCTCTTCGATCGCCGGCGTGCTCGTCATCCTGCCGCTGGCCGTCCTCGCGGGCGCACTCGCGTGGCGATCGCGCGGCTGGCCGCTGATCCACGACGCGCCCCTGATGCACTACATCGCCTGGCGCATCGGCGAGGGCGCGGTGCCGTACCGCGACCTCTTCGACATGAACTTTCCGGGCGTCTACCTCCTCCACATGGTCGCGCTCAGGCTCTTCGGCGCCGGCGACGGGGGGTGGCGCGCTTTCGACCTCACCTGGCTCGCCGGAACGTCACTGGCCGCCGCGGCGCTGGCCGCGCCGTGGGGGCGGCTCGCGGCGGTCGGCGCGGGACTGTTCTTCGCCGTCTACCATCTGGCGGGCGGTGCCTGGCAGGCGGGGCAGCGTGATTTCCTCCTCTGCCCGTTCGTGTTGCTGGGCGCGCTCGGCGTCGCCCGGTGGGCCGAACGGTCCCGGGAAAGGTCGAGCCTCGCATGGGGTGGTCTGGCGCTCGGCGCCGGCATCACTGTCAAACCCCACGCGAGCTTGTTCGCCGCGGCGCTGATCGTGCTCGTCGCCGTCGTCGCACGGCGTGACGACCGCTCGCCCGCGGCCCCGCTGGGGATCTTCGGGGCCACGATCGCGGTGGGGCCGCTGGCGGCCACGGCCTGGCTCACCGCCAAGGGCGCGCTCGCGGCGTGGCGCGAGATTGTTTTCGACTATCTCCTGCCGCTCTACTCGCGGCTGGGCCGACCCGACCGGTGGACGGTCCATTGGTGGCCGGTGTGGATCCCGATCGCCGCCGGCGTGGCGCTCTCGGTCGGCTCCGCGCTCGCGCGCCACCGCTTCACCGCGCGACACGCGGTGGTGACGCTCGGCCTCGGATACGGGATCGCCCAGTTCTTCGGCCAGGCCAAGGGCTGGGAATACCACCTCTACCCGCTCGCCGCGTTCGCCGCCGTGGTGCTCTTCGCCGAGGCCGGCCGGCTCCTCGAGTCCCGAAAGCTCGTGGCGGTGGCGCTCCTGGCGTGCATGGCGATCTCCGGCGTCCTGCTCGGGCTCAAGGGGGTCGAGGCGGCGGACGCCGCGTGGATTGCGGCGAAGGAGCATCGGGTGAGCGCGGTCGTGGCCGACCTCGGCGGTCGGCTCGGGCCGGAGGACTTCGTCCAGGTGCTGGACACGACCGAAGCGGGCGTTCACGCGTTGCTGCGGCTACACGTGGTCCAGCCGACGCGGTTCCTGTATGACTTCCACTTCTACCACGATCGCGAGTCGCGGATCGTCGAGAGGCTCCGCGCCGAGTTCATCGCGGGCTTCGACGCGCATCCGCCGAAATTCGTCGTGCTGCTCGAGCGGGGGTGGCCGGCCGGCGGCTACGAGCGGGTCGAGGGGTTCGCGGACCTTCGCGTCCGGCTTTCGGCCTATCGAGTGGACCGGCGACGGGACGGCTACATCGTGTATGCGCGCTGACATCATCCGACGCATCATCCGGGCGTATGACGATCCGATCGTGCGCGCGTACTGCTGGGCGCGGTTCTTGGTCCTGCGCCAGCGGTTCCTCGACGAGATCGGTCAGTATCTGCCCGAGTCGGGGCCCGTCCTCGACGTCGGCTGCGGCTTCGGGCTCTTCTCGCTCTACTACGCCGCGACGGGGACGGGCCGATTCGTTCGCGGCATCGACGTGAACGGAAGGCGGATCGCAATGGCGCGCCGGGCGGCGGCCCGGCTCACGATCGACAACGTCGCGTACGAAGAGGCGGATGCCCGCAACTTCAAGGGCGACGGCGAGGTGGTGGCCGCTTACATGCTCGACATCGTGCACCATATCCCACCGGACACCGTGCCCCCGCTCCTTGGCCGCCTGCACGGGTGCCTGCCGCCCGGCGGCGTCCTGCTGGTCAAGGACGTGGACACGCGCCCGGCGCCGAAGCGCTGGTTTACGTGGACGCTCGACAAGCTGATGGCGCCGGCAACGCCCGTGAGGTACTGGAGCGCCGACGAGCTCGGCGCGGCGCTTCGAGCGGCGGGGTTCGAAGTGCGGCGCCACGCCATGCTCGATTTCCTTCCGTATCCGCACATCCTCTATATCGCCACGAAGCGGCCGTAGCGCAGGTCGTCACAAGCCCGCCTGCACACTTTTTGCTCCCGTGGGGGAACAAGGTAGGCTGGAGACGAGATGACCTCCGTCCTCACTCTCGTTCTGCTCGCCGTCTTCCTCGCCGGATGGCCCGATTCGGTCGCCGCCCAGGGCGGTCAGCAGGTGAAGGTTCTCTTCGAGTTCCGACAGTCGGCCACACAGAGCCGCGACGCGGTCGAGGGAAGCGGGCGCGTGGTGATCACCGATCGCGGGGACACTCGCTCCTCCGGGCGTGTCGGCGTGGACAGCGCCCAGCGACGGACGCAGACATCGACCGGTATTTTCACGCTCGTCCAGGACGGCGGTGAATCGACGCTGCTCGTCTCGAGCCAGGTGCCGTATCCTCAGGTCGCGTTCTACCGGGACTACCTGACGGGCGCCGGGTATGTCGCCACCGGCGTGCAGTTCAAGGACATCGGTACCTCGCTGAAGGTGGGGGCCACGATTCTGGCTGGCAACCGGGTGAAAGTCCGCCTGGCGCCGACCATCAGCTGGCTTTCGGCCGACAAGTCGGGTGTGATCGACGTGAACGAGGCCTCCACCGAGCTGGTGGTGCCGAGCGGCCGGCCCGTTGTCCTTGGTGGGGCCACCACCCGGACCCACGAGCTCACCCGCCGGATTCTTGGCTATCGCGCCAGCGAAATCGGGACCGAGACGACGATGGTGCTGACCGCGACCATCCGGTAGCCGGTTACCGCCCGAGCGCCTCGTAGGGCAGTTCCGCCGTGTAACCTCTGCCAAAGCTGACAGCGTCGCTGTGTAATCTTGGCACAACCCGCGTCGGTCCGTTGACGGATTGATGCGGGAGAGTCGCCTAAGTGCCGATCACACCGTTGGTCCCAGGTCTGGCACGGGACGTGCCACTGGCAAATCCCAGAACGCAGGTTTGCGCTCAATGGAGGCCCTATGCGCGCGCTAGCAGTGCTGGCTCTGATTCCTCTCCTTGTTGCGTGCTCGACCGCCAAGCCGGGGGGACCACCCCTCGCCGAGAACCCCGCCACCGGGACTGACATCTCTGGTCGCTGGACGGGCTCATGGGTCGGCACGGGCCTCTTCAACGCCGTACGCCAGGAAAACCTCCTTCTGGAGGTGGCGCAGAGGGGTGATGCTGGCTACGGCCGCATGGTCATCGACGGGGCCGCCGCGGCCGAGTCGGTGCCCTGGCAGGTCCGGCAGCAGGGCCTCGGTGGCATTCGAGTCTTTGCGACGATCTCCGGATCGAAGGTGAAGCTCACGCACGAGCGGGACGATCGGATATTCTCCGCCGACCTCACCGTCATGGGCGATCAGATGGTGGGCCGCGTCAATGGCCGCGATGTCCGCCTGCTCCTCGCGCGTCAGTCACAGCCACAGAACGTCGCGCCGCAAGCCGCGCAGGCGGTACCCCAGATGCCGCCGCAGATTCCGGTGGCGAGCGAGCCCGTGACGCCGCAGCCGGAACTCGCCGCGCTCGCTCCACAGCCGCAGGAGTCAGACAAGCCGCAGTCGGGCGAGCCAGCCCAGAGACCTCGGAACGAAGATTTCGTGGCCGTGCCGGAGCTGAAGCCGATCTACTTCGACTTCGACAAGTCCGCGCTCAGACCCGATGCGGTCGATGCGCTGACGAACAACACGACGTGGCTGAAGGAGAACGCGGACGCGCTCGTGCTCATCGAAGGCAACTGCGACGAGCGCGGCACCGCCGAGTACAACCTGGCGCTCGGCGATCGGCGGGCGAAGTCGGCGATGGACTATCTCGAGGCCAACGGAATCGCGAAGGACCGCCTGTCGACGATCTCCTACGGGAAGGAGCGGCCGGTGTGTACCGAGAACACCGACGAGTGCAAGAATCAGAACCGGCGTGCCGAATTCCGGGTCAAGACCCGCTGAGCGCGTGATCGGAAGCGAGGAACCGGGGGGCCTCCATCGCCCTCCGGGTCCTGTCAGCCGACGCCCCGTGACCCGGTCAGTCCGGCCGGCGCTGGCCGCCCTTCTCGTCTTCGTCGTCGTCCAATTCGTGCTTTCTCCGACGCTCATGGCCAGAGCTCAGCCTGTCGGCGGTCAGGAAGGAATCTCCGGAGGCTTACGCGTCGTGCTCGGCAGCGATCCGAAGACCGGCCAACGCTACATCCAGCTGGCAGGCCAGACCGCCCCAACCTACCCGACGATCGATATGACGTGTGACGGGAGACGGTGGACCGTGCCGCTGACTCGCTCTGAGGACGGTTCCGTGTACGAGCTCTCACGGACCATCGCGGAGGGAATGCTCACCGCGATCGCGTGTCGGATGTTTCTTCCCGACCAGGAGATCGCCCTGGCCCGTCAGCAGCTGTGGGCAGCGTGGGCGAGCGCGGCCGGGGACTCAGGCGCTCCCCACATATTCGTCGGCCAGGTCGTCGAGGTGATCGACGGAAACACCATTCGGGTCAACCTCGGTGATCGTGCGGAGACCGTCCGCTACATCGGGATCAATACGAAAGAGACCAACCTGCCCACGAGAGGCCCCGAGCCGAGCAGGGGGGAAGCTGCGGAGGCGAATCGCGAACTGGTCGCGCGCCAGCAGATCCGTCTGGAGCTGGACGCACAGGAGCGGGACCGCGAGGGACGGCTCCTGGCCTATGTCTATGTCGCGGACAAGATGGTCAACGCCGAGCTTGTCCGTCGCGGCTCCGCCGAGATCATGACGGTCCAGCCGAACGTGAGACACCGTGATCTCTTCGTGACGCTCGAACAGGAGGCCAGGGACGAGAAGCGCGGGTTGTGGGCCGATCCGTCGGAGCCGACGACCCCGACCTCCGTAGCGCAGGCGGGTCCCACTACCGGGGAACGGCCCGGCGTGCCTCCGGAGAGCGCTTGGACGTGCCCGGTTTCCCAGCCCATCAAAGGTAATCGCAGCACCTACTCGAGCGGGCGATGCGTCTTCCACGTGCCCGACGGCGAGCTCTACGGCGCGACCAAGCCCGACCGATGCTACGCGACGATCGACAACGCTCGGCAGGACGGCTGCCAGGCGGCGAGGCGCTAGTCAGGGAACGCGGTCCTCCGCCGCTGCCGCCGCCCAGCCGCCCACGCGGGTGTCATCAATCCCACCTGCGGCGGCTCTCTGAGTCTCCGTCCCCCTCATGCTCGCCTCACCGCGACGCGCTCGTGGGCGCCCACGTTCGCACCTCTAGACGTGCTTCGGACTCAAACGATCATCCCTTAGAAACTGGGTTGTCTCGCGGCGGAAACCACCGACTATAGGGTTTACCAGGCAGAAATTCAGGGAATTCCCTGCTTGCCTGGGATCACTCCCGTCTGCATCCCATATAGTGAGGATGAGGGCCATTCGCCAGGTCCCCGCAGATCGCACGAGCCAGCCGACGGGTCTCCCGTGGTTCGGCATGTCCGCCTTCCGTCTCTCCGGTCGCGGCGTCTTCTGACCTCACCACGATTGGCCGGCGTGGTTTTTCAGGTCGGGGTCGCCCCAGGGGTGGCTTCCTTTTCCTCGAGTGAACCGGAGGTTGGAGTCCAGGCGGAGGCGATCGTGCCAGATTTAGTCTTCATCGTGTCGCGCACCGAGCCAAAGCGATACCTGTATCTCAAGCATGTATACGCGGACGAGGGTAGGGATGTGATTCTCGACCGTCGCACGGGCGAACGGCGCCGGAGCCTGAGGCCGCCGCCGGTCGAAAGACGCTGCGTGGAGCGGCGCCATCGTGACATCACGCGGGAACTCCAGTCATCGGGCTGGGCCCTGGTAAGGTGCCCGGCGACGTAACATGGTCGGCCGATGACTTCCCACTCACCAGTCTCGGCGACGAGACGGGCCGGGGCTTAGCCATCCGCGATGGACGCCGAAGCACTTCGTCTCCTAGCTCTCCGAATCCGGAAGAAGCTCCTGGACGGTCGCTTGCCGCGCGACAGCAGCCTGAGAGCCCGAGGAAGTCCTGGCGACGGCGCGACCTGCGACGCCTGCGGGGAGATCATCACAGCGGACCAGGTAATGATGGAGGTTGGTCCGTTTACGGGTGAAAGGCGGTCTCTGTGTTTGCACGCCGACTGCTTTCAGCTATGGAATGTGGAGAGGCACACGAAGCAGTCGTAGCCTCCATCGCGTTCACTCCGCTCTCTTCAGCGCGTCTCGCGCGGCGCCCTGGACGGCATGCCACGGCGTGCGTTCCCACGCCGATGCTGTCGCGCTCGTAATCGAGTGCTCCATCCCGGTCGTGTGTGGAAGGTCGCTCGCCGGCCCTTCTCGTCGTAGCGGGTCAGTTGGAGATCGTAGCCTTGCCGGGCCATGCCACGCTCGACGTCCCGGGTGCCCCGCCACGAGCCCAGCCACGAGCGGAGGGCCCCAAGCACGGCAGATCCGCGTTTACACGAGTGGCCTCCCGCGTGACCGAGGAGCAGGAGGCCGAGGCGGTCAGTCACGCGCTGAGGGTTCGAAGCTCTGCGGAGCCGCCCTCACCCTGATGCGCTCGTGAGCGCCCCACGTCCGATCCCGCACCGTGGCGGGCTGATCAACTCTCCGAACGCGAGCGTGGACACTCTTGCCGCCTGCTGTCGAGTACGGTCGGCTGGCGATTTCCCACTCACCGGTCTCGTCGGAGAAGCGGTCTCCGACCTGGAGGTGCAGAGGGAGGACGTGGTAGGACAGAAATCTGATCTGCTCCCTTTGGTGCTTGGTCGTTGTGCTGAGGGTCGGTGCCTGCCGCATGGTCTCCCGGAGCGCGTGGAGCGAGGCTTCGGCCTGTCGCTCCAGCCCTTCCGCAGTGCCACGCACCTGAAGGCTTTGCACCAGGCTTCGCGCCGCCTCACGCGCCGCCTGCGCCCTGCGTCGTACTTCCACTGGAAGCATCGCGCAGCCGTAAAGGTGCGCCCGGATGCTGTCGGTCAGGTCCGTGTGACACCAGGGGCACCCGGGTCGGCATCGGCGAGGGAACCGGACAACACCATGCCGACCCTCGGCACCTTCCGCGATTGCTGGGCCTCGGCGGCGCGCGGCGCGGCAAGGACGCAGGCCAGCGTGCCGATGAATGACCGTCTATCGATCACTGAATGACCTCATCGGCCCGCTGCAAGAGCGTCTGCGGGATCGTCAGCCCGAGCGCCTTATACTCCTCCGGATATTCCTCTGACCAGGGGACAGAACGGAGGAGGTAGAAGAGGGGAAGAGGCGGCCGCACATGGCGGCCAGGGGCTTGCTGACCAGAGGACCGCCGAGTGCGGAGCCCTCGGAGGCTCACGCGAAGAGTGTCCCAGTCGGCAAGAGAACGGTGCGGGAGGTTCAAGAGAAAGTCGCCCCTCGGAGGGCCGGTATAAGGCGAACCTGCCGTTCGCGCTCCTCGGCCGCGAGTCGATGAGGCCACCGAAAGGAGGACGAGTGCGCTACTACCTTGGAGTCGACTGGGCGGATCAGACGCATGCGGTCTGGGTCGTCGAGGAGCGAGGGACGAAGGTCACCATGCGGACAGTGCCGCACACGGCGGAGGGCCTGAGCGAGTGGGGCCGCGAGCTGGACGAGTGGCGCGCGCAGGGGATCGAGCTGTGGGCGGCGATCGAGCGGCCCGAGGGCCGGGTGGTCGATTTTCTGCTCGACCATGGCGTCGTGGTCTATCCCGTGAATCCCAAGGCGCTGGACCGGGCCCGGGATCGATTCCGGCAGAGTGAGGCCAAGAGTGATCCGTTTGACGCGCGGGTGCTGGCCGACTTCCTACGCACGGATCACTTGCACCTGCGCGCCTTGCAGCCCAGCTCGGACGCGGCCCAGGAGCTCAAACTGCTCACGGATGACTACCAGCGGCAGATCCGGCAGCAGACGCGCCTGGTCAATCAGCTGACGACAACGCTCAAGGCGTACTATCCGCGAGGCTTGGAGGTCGCCGAGTTGACGACGGCGCTGGCCCGGGAGTTCTTGCAGGCCTATCCGACGCCAGCGGCCCTGACCGCGCTGACGGAACGTCAGTGGCAGCGGTGGGCGCGCGCCCATCGGCTGAGCGAGGCCCGGGCGCGGGAGCTCTGGGCCGGGCTGCAGCGGCCGCAGCTGCCGGTGCCGGCGCACGTGGTCCGGGCCAAGGCCCGCTTGATGCACAGCCTGGTGGCGCAGCTGACGCTGGTCGTGGAGGTCGTCGGCGCCTACCGCGAGGCGATCGAAGATTTTTTCGCGCGCATCCCGGCGGCGCAGTGGATTCGGACGCTGCCGATCGGTGACCACGGCATCACGGCGCCCACGCTCTGGGCCCGCCTGGGGGACGC
>Ga0209157_1004821_pt1 | contig 9957 bp, 5 predicted proteins | sample GraSoiAngelo_135_FD_185892 | JGI IMG/M metagenome (GOLD analysis project Ga0209157, IMG submission 185892) | Grasslands soil microbial communities from the Angelo Coastal Reserve, California, USA - 14_0929_05_40cm (SPAdes) (version 2) | ecosystem: Environmental > Terrestrial > Soil > Grasslands ...
CGCGCCGCCGCGACGCCGTCGTAGGCGACGGCTGCCGGATCGCCGCCCCCCTGCTGTCTGACGACCTCCGCGCCGACGCGCCGTCCCCAGAGAGCCAGTTGCTCGCCGGCGGCCGCCCGGAAGGTGTCGGCCGCCACCAGCACGACGCGCTTGCCCTGCCGACCGTACAGGCCAGCCAGCTTGCCGGCTGTAGCGGTCTTGCCGACGCCGTTGACGCCAGCCAGCAGGATCACATGGGGCGAATTCAGGGCCGTGGCTACCTTCCCGCCGGTCCGTAAACGTTCGATCATAACCTCCTTGAGGACCGTCCGGACGGAGTCGGCATCCGCTTCGCCCGATTGCCGCACCAAGTCCCGCACCGCATCCATCAGGGCCGTCGCCGCCGCGATCCCCACGTCGGCGGCCAGTAACGCGCTTTCCAATTCCTCATACAGCTCCGGCGTGAGCTTGCGGCTACCGGGCAGAAGACGGCGGAGCGATCCCAGCAACCCTGCGCGGGTCTTTGCCAGCCCCAGTTGGCTCAAAACACCCATCGTTACTCTTGTACCCCCACCCGCACCCCTCCCCCGAGCGCTTTCAGGATTGCCTGCTCCTTCCGCGCCATGAGGGCCGCGTCACGAGGGCCCCGTTCGTGATCGTATCCCATCAGGTGAAGGACTGCATGGACCAGAAGGCGCCGGAGTTCCTCGCGAAGCCCGTGCCCAAGTTCAGCCGCCTGACGCCTGGCCGTCGGCACCGAGATGACCACATCGCCCAAAAGCATCGGAGGGCTACTGGGGCGCGTCCCCTCACCCTTCCCTCCCCCGCGAGGGGGGAGGGTATAGGAGGGGGTGAGGGGGAAGGCCAACACATCAGTAGCCCGGTCCTTCTTCCGATACCGGCGATTGAGGGCGCGCATGCGCCGATCGGAAACCAGCACCAGGCTAAGCTCCGCGTCGTCAGCTCGTGCGGCCGACAGGACGGCCTCGGCTGTCCGGCGCAGCCACACCCGATCGAGCGCCACCACGCGTTGCCGGTTCTGCAGGACGACGGGCACGGCGATCAGGGAACGCGGCGGGACGTCTTCGGGCGGGAGCTCTTCTCAGAATGGCGTTCGTAGGCCTTGATGATATCCTGCACCAGCCGGTGTCGCACTACGTCCTTCTCTGTGAAGTAGACGAAGGCAATGCCGGGGATCTCCGCGAGGATGTCCCGCACTTCGATCAAGCCCGAGACCCGGTCGCGCGGCAGGTCCACCTGCGTGATGTCGCCGGTCACCACGGCCTTCGAGTTGAACCCCAACCGGGTGAGGAACATCTTCATCTGTTCCGAGGTGGCGTTCTGGGCTTCGTCCAGGATCACGAATGAATCGTTGAGCGTGCGCCCCCGCATGAACGCCAGCGGGGCGATTTCGATCTCGCCGCGCTCGATCAAGCGATTGGCCCGCTCGAGGTCCAACATGTCGTAGAGCGCATCGTAGAGGGGCCGCAGGTAGGGATTGACCTTCGCGATCATGTCGCCGGGGAGGTATCCGAGCTTCTCGCCCGCCTCCACGGCGGGCCGCGCCAGGATGATCCGGCTCACCTCGCGCCGGCACAGGCTGGCCACCGCCATCGCCATGGCCAGATACGTCTTGCCGGTCCCCGCCGGGCCGATGGCCAAGACCAGGTCGTGCGCGCGGATGGCCTCAAGATACTGTTTCTGCATGGGAGACTTCGGGACGATGACCCGCTTGGACGTATTGATCTCGAAGTTCCCGCGCACGCTGTCCTTCGAGGCGTAGGCGCCTTCCCCTCCCTGGAAGGTCCGGATCGCAAACTCGACATCGTCGGGGCGCAGCACCATCCCTTCTTTCATCAGAGAGGTCAGCCCCCCGATGAGACGCTCCCCTCCGCGCACACCCTCAATCGGCCCTTCGAGAAGAACTTCCTCCCCGCGGGCCGACACTCGGATGCCAAACGCATCCTCGATCATTTTCAGATGAACGTCCCGGCTGCCGAAAAGGTTGGAGGTATCGATGCCTTCTTGGAGTTTGACTTTGAGGAGAGCCACCTTGGACAAGCGCGCCGACTGACTCCTTGCTGAGGACGTGAAAACGTTAACCCGTCAGACGTTAAACGATTAATCGTTATACGTTAATCGTGGATCGTTGCCACGTTTAACGTATAACGGTTAACGAGGCAACGCCGTGACGCATTGTAGCAAGCAGGGGGCGAAAGAGACAAGGGCAGGTTATGGCTGAGTGGCCTGGGCGGGAGGCTGCGCATTGAGCTCGAACTCCTGCTGGGTGGCCCCATTATCATTATCCTTCGCCACAAGAACCACCTGGTGTTTCCCCAGATTTTCCGGGGTGAGCTTCCATGAGAGTTGCTTGGTGGCCGGGTCGAGCGTCATACCCGGAGGGCCCTGCTTGAGTTCGAGCGTGACAGGATCCTCGTCTGGATCCGTCACGGCGACTTGATAGAGATACTGGCCGTCCTTGATCTCCGTCGGCGGCGTCGAGGTGAACCGGGGGGGCGAATTCTCGATCAGCATCTGCACGCCTTGCCCCTCGCGCGTGGATTTTCCATCCGACGGCGTTACCAGGACCTCCAGGATATCTTTCTTCTGAAACTCCTTGGTGTCCAGCGTGTCGCTCTTCGCACCTGGGATCGCCTTGTTGTTGCGAAACCACTTGTAGGTCAGGGAGACCGGATCGCCGTCGGGATCTGACGCGACGACCCTGACTTTAATCAGCTTGCCTCGTTGCAGTGGCAAGGGCTCCACGTAAATTTCGCGGATGCTGGGCGCCGTGTTTCCAATCGTCACGGGACCGGTCGTGAAGACCTCGCCGTCCGCCTTCCCATCGGTGGGCACGATTTCGGCTGTGACCCGATCCCCCTTCTTCAGCCGTTCGGGCCTGAACACCGGCACCGTCGCGCCCGCCGCAGGGACCTCGTTGACGACCCATTGGTAGCGGTAGGTGATCCGGTCGCCGTCCAGGTCTTCACCGTGGAGGTCAACGCGGAGTTCTGTATCGAGTGTCACGTCTTCGGGGTAGATCCTGGCTGACAGGACGGAGGGAGGATGGTTACCAGGAGGTCCGGCCGCGGGAGCGACCGGTGTCGCGGTGGCCTGCGAGCCGGCAGGCGTCGCAGGCGGTTCCGCCGTGCAACTGCACAGAGCGGAGGCGATGATAAGGACCACGACGGGTAGGAAGGGTCGTGCGCTTCCCACGGTTTTGTGTATCGCCGTGCCACTCCCTCGGAGTATCCACTGCGAGGCACGATGCAGTGAGACTGGGCGTGAACGCGGGTGAGGGTAACTTCCTGGCATCTGCCTCGTAGTGTACCCTCACCCGGCCTGCTCCACAAGCCGAATGTCCGTGTTACAAGTCACGCCACGAGATCAGATGGCTCCAGACCGAGCCCGCCGATGTGCCGCAGATCTGGCCCAACACGCCGGTGCTGGCCTGGATGAAGCCGGTAATCCGTCCGGTGCACCCCGCACTGCTCGCGGACCCTGACGTACCGCTCCCTTGAGCGCCGATCTGAACTGCCATCTGCGACGGTAACCCCTGGCCCAGCGAGATGGCCTTGCTTGCGAGCACATTAGTCCCCGATGGGACAGCCCCGACGGCCGAGGCTGTGTACGGGCCGCCGGTCAGGTAATACACCGCATAGAGCTGTCCTGTCCCTGTAGCCTGGCAGATATCAGTGGATGGGACGAAGGTCGTGAAGAATACGCTCCCGCCGAGCAGCGTGGCCGATGAGACGTTCCGTTCTCCGGTGGTCAGGCACGTAGGCGGACATCCTGCTGGTGGACTGGGTAATAGCCCCTTGGTCGGGTCGTTGAAGGTCGTGAACCAGCCGTCCATATTCTGGATATTATTCACTAGGTTGCCGCCTCCAGAACTAAACCCGATGGTAAAGCTAGACGTGCTGCCCGTCGTGCTCACGTTGCTGCCTGACGCGCAGCTTGTGCAGGTCACGACGTTGGAGGAATTGAACAGGTTGTTCCGTTCGACGCCCTGGTTCGTGCACGACCCGTTGATAATGCAGTCCTTCACCCCGAAGAAGTGCTGGGTGTCCACATTGCTCTTGTCGCCGGTAGAATAGTACCGGCCGGAACCGAAGAAGAGCCAGGTGTTCTGGGTATCATCCTGCGTCAGCGCCGGTGCCGTCGTGATCGGTCCGACATTGCAGGGAGACGGGCTGGGACAGGTGGTCGCCTGCGGCGAGGTGTACGCGAACGTGCTGATCAGCGACGAGGGACAACGCAGGCCCCCTGCCGCGCATGAGGGAATCCCCCCTGCCACGACTCCCCAGTTATCCGGATTGGTGCTGCCTCCGTTCGTAGTCAGGCGCCACATCGCGCCTCTCCACACAGGCCCGGTGCCGGTACAGCCCGTACTTGTCGTGGAGCCATTACAGATGGCGCTCCCGGCGTAGATCACATCCGTTCGGAAATCCAGCTCGAAATCGAGCGTGACCGCATCCGCCATAAAGGCGCCGGTCACCCCTGTCGAATAGGCACGCAACTGGCCACTTGCCGCACTCTTGTTGGTCGCAATACAAGGGTTGGTCGTCGAGCAGCTCGTGCTGCCGGAGGTACCGCTCGTCTTATTAATGTCGGCGTAGGCCGGGCCCTGCTTCAGATCCACCACAAACATCTGCGCGGTCTGGGTGCTGAAGGCATCGTGGTGCGTGGGGCCGGTGCCGAAGACCACGTACCATTTCTCGTTCGTACTGGAGGTCTTGGCGTCGGTCGAGGGATTGACCCGCAAGACAGCGGGCTTGGCCGTGGTCAGCCCCAGATCCTTGTCACGGAAGACCCAAAGCAGCCTCGGCTCCTTTTCCGGGTTCGTGATGTCCATCACGAAATAAGAAGAGAGGAACACGCGATAATCACTACCACTTGTTCCATTGCCGGTATCGGTGGTGGTCCCGTTATAGTTGAAGTCGGCCTGCACCACCCGCGGCGTACCCTTGCCGGACGTGCAATTGGTGCAGCTCCCGCCGAGCCGGAATCCCCCGATCAGGATGGTCCCCCAACCACCGGGGTGATCGGCATCCGCAGTGAAAATCCGCGCATCCGTGACCTTGGGCGTCAGGTCCACGTAATAGGCGTGGTCATAGTTTGGCACCGTCAACCACCGGAGCTGAGGCAGGAGGTCCTGCGGAATAAACGCCCAGAGCTCGGCCCCCAGGAGCGGCGCGTCGGTCCGGAACGCATACTGCGTCACGGCCGCGTCGCACGGCAGACCCGCGCAGTCCGTAGAACCATGGAGCTGCTTCGGTGTGGTCGTGAACCGGACCTGCACCGTGGGGCCGGTCCCATCGATCGGTGACTCGTCTGTCTTGAAGAATCCCGCGTTGAACGCGTGCAGCATGCCGTCATTGGCGCCCATGTAGGCCACCTGCCGGCGGTCCTTGTACCGCTGGAAGAATTGCGCGTAGGTCGTATCGCCGTACAGCACGTCGTACCGCTCGCGCGGTGCGCCGACGATCACCGGTGAGGAGTTGATCACGTCCCCCAGCTTCCACTGAGCTTGGACGATGGCGCCAGCGTCGTTCACCACGTTGAAGGTCCGGTCCCGTAGGCCTGACACGGCTGAGCCACGGCTCCAGGTGATGATACTGGTCGCCTCGTTCTGGGCGCATTGCCGGCGAGTGATGCCGAGACAGCCTGCCAGATTCGGATCGGTGCTGATATCGGCGGGGGTTATGGCGGCGACGTTATCACCGTTGCAGTACAGCACGGCTTTGCCGCCCAGGAAGGGACACAGGGTAAACGCATTGGCGGTGCTGAACTCGAGCGTCTCGTTGCCGGCACCGCCTCCGATGCCGCCGCCGTTGCTCACGTCCGCCCAGGTCAGGATGCGCCGACAGGTGTTCCCCCCCTGTGACATGTTGCCTGCTATAGGCCACGTGGTCGAACTCTCACAGGTCGTCCCGGGACTCAGCAGAGCCAGCCGCCGGCCGCCTTCCCAAAGCGGTTGCACATTACTCACCCCACCGGTGCTCAGGGCCACAGTCTGGAACGGGGTTGTCGTGTCGGCCACGCCGTCCCCCGCCGTGCTGCCAGGTGCCGTTCCATCATCCTTGAAGCGGTCCACCACGACGCTGTTAAAATTGGGGCTTGAGGGGTCCGTCTCGAGTCGGACTTTGATAATACAGTCGTGAATGAGCACTAGTTTGCCGTCCGGAGGTCCCGCACAGCCCGGGGCGGAGTAGTCCTCACGAAGGTTCCCGAATTTGTCGAGGAACAGCCCCTGCGTGAACCCCGTCCACAGCACCTGGTTAGTGTTGGATGCGATGTTCACAAACGTGACGGGAAAGAAATAGGCCTGGTAGATCGCGCCATCACCGGTGGATGACGTCGCCAGCACCGAGACCGAGGTCCCGGACGATGTCTTCTGGAGCATGCTGACGAGAGCAGCCAGCATCTTGTCCTTCATGTCGTTGGCATTCTGCGACTCGAAATAGGTGTCGGGAACACCGTCGGGGACCAGCAGACCAGTCACATTGTCCACCTGGTCCCATTCGGACTGGAGGTCAGGCACGTTGTTCCCGTTCTCGTCGATGAACCCGCCATTCTTGCCGGCCTGCATCAGGATCTCGCGCCCGGAGATGTTCCCGAACGCGAAGACCGGATAGATCGTCACGTTCTGGAAGCCGGTCAGGTCATGCCCGGTCTCGGTGGTGCCGTTGGGATACGTGACCGTGGCCTGCCGCAGGTCGGTCGTGTGGCCCCAGTAGGCAATCTCGTCGAGGTAGTGGTTCCTCGTGCTAAAGGGGTAATCCGTCTTGTGCTTTTTCAGGAGGGTGGCCGGCGCTATGGTATTGGCCGCACCGGCGTTGGTGGGATCGACACTGACGGTGTCGAAGCACCCGCTCTGAGCCACGTAAGCGGCCTGGTCCGCGGCTGATCCGGTGAGGGAGGCCGGCGTGCCAGTATAATCGCCCGTGCAGGTGGAGCCGTGGATGGCGGTGGCGGTGGCTGAGGGGTAGATGAACCTATCCAGTTCGGTGTTGTCGTCTATGTTCGGCTCGCCGTCCGTCAGGAACATGATGAAGGTCTTGCAGCAGGGGACCACCTTCGAAGAGGACGCCCAGACGGGGTTGGCGCTGCTAAAGAAATACGGGTCCCGGCCGGCCGTACAGTTGGAAAACGACGAGCCTTGATACCCGGACGGACAGGTCTCACCCGACACCAGCGAGACGCTTTCTCCCGTCCCTAACCCTCCCGCGGTCTGGGAGGATCCGAACGCCGGCCCGCACGCCGAGAACGCGCAGGGATAGAGGAACGTCGTCGTTGCCCCGAACGGCTGGGGCAACTGGGCAATGTACCTGATGCCGGTGTAGAGCGTCTCGGAGAGCGGCGTGCCGGTGGCCGCAAACGTGCTTTGGATCTGGCCGAGCATCGCCGCCTTATTGGACGTATAGGTCGTGATGGTGGTCGAGTTGTAGGGGATCCCCTGGGTCGAGCCGATCGGCACGAGGACTTTGCCGCCGTCGCCGGAGTTCCTGAACTCGATCAGGCCGAACCGGGCCTTGTCGCCAAGGTCCTGGATCACGCCCGTCGGTTCGGTCGCGGCGGACACCTGGATCATAAACTCCCCAGTCGTAGGCGGGGTTGCAGCCCCAACAATCCCACAGGCGGTGGCTCCGGAAGACGGTTCCGCCACATTACTTGCGCCGACGCAGAACCCGCCCGACGTCATGGCAGTGCTAGCCATGAGATGGAGGACCAGACTGGTAGGGGATCCCGCCGCCGCACTCACCAGCGTCTGAATTGCGGTCGGCACCCGCCCATTGGCCCCGTTGGGCCCGGCCCCCAACGCGATAGGCGCGGTCGCCTCGTTCGCGCAACAGAAGCTGAGTGCGCCGTCCGCCCCCTTGATCGTGATCTTGGCCGGAGACCCGCTCGCCGGACAGGTGCCGTCCGCCGCGCGGGCGACCACACATTGCCCCCCTATCAGCGCCTTTTTCAGCGCGTCCTGCCGCCGGAAGGTGGCCCAGTTCAGAAAATTTCCGTCCCATTCAGTCGCTCCGCAGGCTGAATTGATCGTCGCCTTCGTCGAGGACGGATCGAAGCGGGTATTGGTGCTGTCATAGGTATAGCAACTCAACAAATCGAAATTGCCCGAGAAGGTCACCGTTTCCCTGAACGGGGCGCCGTCCGGCGTGCCAGCGGGATACAACGCCGTGGAGGTCGGACACTGGCCATAGACGTTGGGAGCAGGAAGGCCCACGCGCGGGTTGCCTGGAGGTCCTGCGATGACAAGTTGAGGGTTGCCAGGCGCGGGAGTGGTTCCTGGCTGAGCGGCCATTTGATAAGTAAGTGTGGTGGCCGAGGGCACAGAAGCGATCGTAAACGTCCCGTTGTAGTTCGCGTTGCTGGCGATCGTCGTCGTCACACCGGAGATGGTGATTTGGGTCACCCCCACGTCGGCCGCGGTAAACCCATGCTGGCTAGCGTACGTCACCGTCGCGGTTAGATTCCCCGATCCACCCTTCCTGATCGAGGTGAGCGCAAAGAACTGGTTCGTCGTGTTGTCGCAGACCGCCCGGTATCCCATGCTTCCGGAGTTGTCCAGCATGATGAGCACGTTCGGTGTGACAATGGTGGAGATGAAGGGAGGCATGCCGGAGTAATCGGCATTCGAGACGACGGCCGTCGCCGAGTCCGACCAGAAAACAAGTCCGATCGCGACCAACACAACAAATGACGGGATCAGCAAGAAACCTAACCGTTTCATAGTCGCGACTCCTTCTCCTCTACGCCTTCATTCCGGGAAGTTGATGACCGTCTGGGTGATCTGGTTACCATCCAGCCAGTACTCCACGCCGAACTGGACGTCATCCAGTCTGAGACCCTTTACCTGAAGACGTCTTCCGGTTCTGTTTTCAACCAACGCGTCGACGGCAAGGGTGTAGGCCTTCCCGTCGATCCAGACAGTCCCGTCCTGGGCCTTCGTGAGCACTCCCTTCCGTATTCCCTCAAGGCTGCGGTCCATCGAGCGGGGCTCGACTTGCAGGCCTGAAGAAGCGCCCTCCCCCCAGGCTACCGGGGTCCACAGCAGCGCCGCCGCTCCTAGCAGGATCCCGACGCAGGAGGCCCCCAGCATGCTCGTGCGAGCGATCTTCCCTGTCATGGCCTGGCCTCCTTTCCTAGATCTTTCGCCGAAACGACTCGCCCGTGGCTTCGAGATAGCGCTTCTGCCTCGACATCGTCGGCGCGCAGTAACATACCTAAATGAAGAGGCAATATTGGTACCGCTCTCTTTCATGCCAAGCGGTGTGCCATGCTCAAAAACCTGTCCACATTTTGACCAAAATGGGGACACTTGGGCACCCCTTGTCGCATGCTGGAAGCGGGGCGATGTATGGATAAAGATAGCCAAGTGGAACCTCAGGTAATAGGTTCGCGGATTAACGGAAATGTTCTACCTAGAAGCGCCCGAGAGGTATCGTGGATGGTGGGACTTATGGCTTCGGGGGCAGCGCGTCGAGATCGAACTCCACCTGGGTGGCCCCATTATCATTATCCTTCGCCACAAGAACCACGTGGTGTTTCCCCAGATTTTCCGGGGTGAGCTTCCATGAGAGTTGCTTGGTGGCGGGGTCGAGCGTCATACCCGGGGGGCCCTGCTTGAGTTCAAGCGTGACGGGATCCTCGTCTGGATCCGTCACGACGACTTGATACAGGTACTGGCCGTCCTTGATCTCCGTCGGAGGCGTCGAGGTGAACCGGGGGGGCGAATTCGCGATCGTCACCGGCAGGCCCTGCCCCTCGCGCGTGGATTTTCCATCCGACGGCGTCACCAAGACCTCCAGGACATCTTTCTTCTGAAACTCCTTGGTGTCCAGCGTGTCGGTCTTCGCGCCAGCGATCTCCTTGTTGTTGCGAAACCACTTGTAGGTCAGAGTGACCGGATCGCCGTCGGGATCTGCCACGACGACCTTTACTTTAAGGGTCTCGACTCGGTGCAGC
>Ga0209157_1004822_pt1 | contig 9957 bp, 9 predicted proteins | sample GraSoiAngelo_135_FD_185892 | JGI IMG/M metagenome (GOLD analysis project Ga0209157, IMG submission 185892) | Grasslands soil microbial communities from the Angelo Coastal Reserve, California, USA - 14_0929_05_40cm (SPAdes) (version 2) | ecosystem: Environmental > Terrestrial > Soil > Grasslands ...
TGCGCGAGCGGCGCGAAGCCCACGAAGCCGGGCGGCACGGGCGTTCGCCCGAAGGAGCCCAGCCCGAAGAGCGTGAACTGGACGCGGAACAGACGCTCGTCCGGGTTCGTCTTGTCGGAGACCCCGGCCTGGAGCACCCAGCAGTTGCAGCGCGAGATGAGGCGCAGGAGATAGTCGCGCTCGAGGAAGTGGGGGCCGAGCGTCGACGTCGTCCCCGTGGTCGTCGTGCTCAGATCGTAGCGCGAGAGGAAGGTGAAGCCGAGGTAGTCCCCGAGCCGCAGGTAGAACGAGCCGTCGAGCTCGTTCACGCCGGCGCTGTTGAAGAGCGGCGACTCGACTGCAGGCGACGGTGCGCTCCGGTTCACGTCGCTCTGGACGAAGCGGTACGAGAGGCCGATGCTGGTCGGGCTCTGGAAGTTGCGCACGATGTTGGGCGGCGTCCACCAGGGCTCGCGCATGAAGATCCCGGTCGAGAGACCGCGGATCTCGCGCTGCTCGACGCTGACCGTCGTGTTGTAGGTGAGCCCGAGGTAGTCGAGCGGCGTCAGGCGAACCCCCACGTCGATGTCGCTCGCGTGGCTGTTGCCGACCAGGGGCCGCGAGAGGTCGTAGCCGTGCAGGATCGAGGCGCGCACCAGCTCGCGCGGCGCGGCGGCGGCGGGGGGCGCCCCGCCGGCCGCCGCGGGCGGCGTCGGCGGGCCCACGAAGTCCGGCAGCGCGCCGGCGGACAGGCCCTGCGGCAGCGTCTCGGGATCGATCGGGACGGGCGCGGGCGCCGCCGCGGCGGTGCTCTCGGACGACGTCGGACCCCGGCCGAGCAGCCGCGTGGTGAGGCCGTAGGAGAGGAAGTTCCGCCGGTTGATCGCGTCGCGATTGTCGAAGAGGAAGCCCTCGCTGAAGAGCGTGGCGTCGCAGTTGTTGCCGGGCTTCTCGCCGGACGCCCCTGTGCATTTTGGCAGCGGCGCGTCGAAGATCGGCCGTCCCACCTGCGGCACGAAGAGGTACTGCAGCTCGGGCTCGATCGTGTGCCGGAGCTTCTCCAGGCCGAGGTGCCGGAAGGTGAACACGCGCGCGAGCTCGGTGCCCACCTGGCCGTGGACCTCCCCGAGCTCGCGCGTGTGGTCGGTGTCGAGGCGCGGCAGCTCGGGCGCCGCCCGGAAGAACGACGCGGCGCCGCTATTCGGCACCACGCGCGCCACCTGCACGTCGTTGGTCAGGTGGTACGCCGTCTCGCGCACTTGACCGGAGAGCGAGCCGTGCAGCGCCCGCCCCAGATGGAAGGGCAGCAGCAGCTCGGGCGCCAGGTCGGCGCGCAGGCCGTCGTAGCCCTGCTCGCGCTGGTAGTCGATCCCCTGGCCGGCCAGGTGCGCGACCAGGCGGTCGCCGAGGAGCGGGAGGGAGTGCTCGGCCTCGATGCGCGGCAGCTTCTGCAGGGCCACCTCCTGCGGGTCGATCAGGTCCTGGTAGTAGGCGGTCTCAACCGACGCGTAGCCCTCCCCACGTCTTCACGACGCCCGTGCGCGAGGTGGTGAAGCGCGTGCTGCGCAAGGCGAGGTCGCTCCGGCTCGAGAATGCGAAGCTGTTGATCTCGCGCAGGAAGAGGTTGTCGCTCACCGCGAACATGTCCAGGTAGAACTTGCTCCCGCCGACGAAGGGCGAGACGTGGTGCCCGGCGAGCGCGAAGCGGTTCTCGGGGATGTCGGCGGGGGTGCCGTCCGGCTCGAGCGTGCCCTTGGTGTTGCCGCGGATGTTCTCGTTGTAGTAGGCGGCGGTGAAGGAGCCGCGCGCCTCGCGCGAGAGCATGTAACGGTACTCGCCGATCAGGCCGACACGCGCCGCGCTCTCCAGGTCGGTGGCGATGGTGGCGTCGGTGCTCTTGCTGATCGCCCAGAAGAACGGCTGCTCGTACTGCAAGCCGCGCCGGTTCGAGTAGCCGATGCGCGGGATCAAGAAGCCGCTCTCGCGCTGCGTGTTGGCCGGGAAGACGAAGTAGGGGAAGTAGAAGACGGGCACGTCCTTCACGCGGAAGGTCATGTGGCGGACGATGCCCTTGCCCTGCAGCGTGATGTCCGTCCGCCGGCCGGCGATGCTCCACGACGGCGTTTCGAGACCGCCGCACTGGCAGGTGGTGAAGACGCCGTTCGCGACGCTGTACTGGGGGCCGCCCTTCTTGTCGAGGCGGCCGGCGCGCAGGAAGTAGTCGCTCGGGTGCATGTCGGCGTCGGCGTTCTCGATCCAGCCCGACTCGTCGTCGAGGTTGAGATGCGCAAAATCGCCGTGCGTCGTAGTCTCCGGATCGCTCAGGACGACGTGCCCCCGCGCCTCGGCGACCTGGTTGGTGCGGTCGAAGACTACCTCGTCGGCGGTGAGGGTGGTGTCGCCGCGCGTGAGCGTCACGCCGCCGCGCGCCGTGAGCGTGTTGCTCGCCTGGTCGTAGGCGAGCGACTCCGCGTCCACCGCGACCTCGTTCTCGCCCGTCGGCGTCGGCTTCTTGATCCGCGGGCGGCCGCGCGGGGTGACGCCCACGACGGTGAGCGGACGCGTCTTGGTGCGCACCTCGATGCGGACCTCGCCGAGCGCCGAGGGGCGCGACACGCTGTAGGTGACCGGCTGGCGCACGAACACCGTGACGGTCGTGCCGCCGGGCTCGGGGAAGAGGCGCACGGTGCTCACCACCGGATCGGCGACCTCGATGGCGGCGGGGCGCGGGACGGTGAAGCCGGAGAGGAAGAGCGTGATGTCCCCGGTGAAGGTCTCGCCCGTGCTCGCCGGGCCGCTCGGCGCCCCGGCCGGCTTGGCGCCCGGCGTGCGGTCCGCGATCGTGATCCCGGGCTCGGCGGCGACGGTCACCGTCGTGGCCGCCCCCGGCCCCGAGAGGACGCGGACCTCGGCCGTCGGCGCCGCGAGCAGGACGAGCGGGAGGCCGAGCGCGAAAGCGCTCACGCGTGGCCGACGGGGTCTGGGGCGCGCGGCGGGAGCCGCGCGGACGTTGGACCGGAGCGCACGCAGCGCGCGAGCAGCGGACGGGCCCCCAGAGTCGTCAGGGAGGCCGAGCACGACATGACGCGCGTGCCGCACCGCCCGCCCGGCCCTCATGAGGCCGCCTCTGTAGCATCCGCTCCCGGGGGCTGCCAGGGCTCGAAGAGCGCGCCCGGCCCGCCCAGCTCGGCGTACGCCTCGCCGGCGAGGAAGAGCGAGCCGGTCACGAGCACGGCCCCGCCGGCGCCGGTGCGAGCGAGCGCGGCGCGCAGCGCCGCGCGTGGGTCGTCCACCGCCAGAGCGGGCACGCGTCCGCGGAGCGCGGCGGCCAGCGCGTGCGGGTCCGCCGCGCGGCGGCCGACGCGGGTCACGATCACGCCCGCGGCGTGCGCGAGGAGCGGCGCCAGCATCGCGCGCCAGTCCTTGTCCGCCATCACCGCGAACACCAGCTCGACGCGCCGGTCCCCGACCACCCCCGGCAGCTCCGCGGCGAGCGTCGCAGCGCCGGCGGGGTTGTGGGCGCCGTCGACGACGACCAGCGGCCGCTCGCAGAGCACGGCCAGCCGCCCGGGCCAGCGGACCGCGGCGAGGCCCGTGCGCACCGCCTCCGGCGCGCACGGGAAGCGCTCGCGCACGAGCGCGAGCGCCGTCAAGGCCACGGCGGCGTTGCCCTGCTGGAAGGTCCCGCGCAGCGCCAGGCGCAGGCCGTCCCAGGTGACGCCCGGGCCGCGGAAGACGAGCCCATCGGGGGTCTCGGCGAGCGTGGCGTCGACGCCCACGCGCATGACCGGCGCGCCCGCCGCCGCCGCGTGCGCGGCGACGACGCGCTCCGCCTCCGCCGGAAGCTGCCCGAGCGCGAGCGGCACGCCGGGCTTCACGATGCCGGCCTTCTCGGCCGCGATCGCGGCCAGGTCGTGCCCGAGCCAGGCCTCGTGATCGAGCGCGATCGAGGTGATCGCCGTGACCGCCGGCCCGACCAGGTTGGTCGCGTCGAGGCGGCCGCCGAGCCCGACCTCGATCACGCCGACGTCGATGCCCAGGCGCGCGAACCACTCGAACGCGATCAGCGTCGCGAACTCGAAGTGGGTGAGCGCGATGCCCGCCGCCTCGAGGTCGGCGCGCAGCTCGGCGACCAGCGAGACCACCGCCGCGCGCGGGATGGTGCGCCCGCCGACGCGGATGCGCTCCGTGAAGTCGACCAGGTGGGGCGAGGTGTAGAGGCCACTCCGGTACCCGGCGGCGGTGAGAACCGCATCCAGCATGGCCGCGGTCGAGCCCTTGCCATTCGTGCCGGCGACGTGGAGGGCCGGCCAACGCGCCTCGGGGTGCCCGCGGCGCGCGAGCGCGGCGCGCATGCGCTCGAGCTTCAGGTCCCAGCCCGCCGACACCTCGAGACCGGCCAGGTAGGCGACCGTCTCCTCGTAGGTCACCCGCAGCCTCAGCGCGCGCGCCGCCGCTTGGGCGCGACGGCGGGGCCCGCGAGCAGGTCGAGCAGCCGCGCGAGCGTGGTGCGCAGCTCGGCGCGCGGCACGATCGCGTCGACCATGCCGTGCTCGAGCAGGAACTCGGCGCGCTGGAAGCCGCGCGGCAGCTTCTGGTGGATGGTCTGCTCGATGACGCGCGGCCCGGCGAAGCCGATGAGCGCACCCGGCTCGGCCAGGTTCACGTCGCCCAGGAGGGCGAGCGAGGCCGCCACGCCGCCGGTGGTGGGATCGGTCATCAGCGAGATGAACGGGACGCCGCGCGTCCGCAGCCGGGCCAGCGCCGCGCCGACCTTCGCCATCTGGAGGAGCGAGAAGATGCCCTCCTGCATGCGCGCACCCCCCGAGGCCGAGACCACGACCAGGGGGAGCCGCTTCGCGGCGGCGTGCTCGATGAGGCGCGTCAGGCGCTCGCCGACGCCGCTCCCCATGCTGCCGCCGAGGAAGGCGAAGTCGAACACGCCGAGCGCGACCGCATGGCCGCCGATGCGCGCCGTGCCGGTGACGACCGCCTCCTTCCGTCCCGTCTCGCGCCGGACCGCCGCCAGCCGCTCCGCATACGAGCGTCGGTCGCGGAAGCCGAGCGGGTCGGCCGCGCCCACCTCGGCATCGCGCTCGCGGAAGGAGCCCCGGTCGACGGTGATCAGGAGGCGCTGCTCGAGGGTCAGGCGCAGGTGGTGGCCGCAGCGTGGGCAGACGGAGAGCCGCCGCTCGACGAGCTTCTTGTAGTTGATCTCCCCGCAGCTCGGGCACTTCTCCCAGATCGCGGGAGCGCCCGTCCCGGGCGTGGCGCGCTCGACCTCGCTCATGCCGTGCGGGCCGCCGCCGCGGCGCCGATCGCCCTTCTCAGCCCGCCGAGGAAGCCCGCGACGCGCGCCGGCGCCTCCCGCTCACCCTCCTCGACCAGGCGCGCGAGCGCGCTCCCCACGATGACCGCGTCGGCGAAGCCCGCGATCCAGGCGGCCTGCTCGGGGCGGGAGACGCCGAAGCCGACGCCCAGCGGGAGGGCGGTGACGGCGCGCGCTCTCCGCACCAGCGCCGGCAGCTCCGCGGGCAGCTCCGCGCGCGCCCCCGTCACCCCGAGCACCGACACGAAGTAGAGGAAGCCGCTCGCCGCGCGCGCGATGGTGCGCACGCGCGCGACGGGCGTGGTGGGCGCGAGCAGCGCGATCAGGTCGAGGCCGGCGCCGCGCGCCGCCGCGCGCAGGTCGCCGGCCTCCTCGGGCGGCAGATCGACGCACAGGAAGCCGTCCGCGCCGGCAGCCGCCGCGTCGGCCGCGATGCGCTCCACGCCGTAGCGGAAGAACGGGTTGTAGTAGCCGAAGAGGATGATCGGCTGCGCGCTCTCGCTGCGCAGCTTCGCCACCAGCTCGAGGATGCGGGGCAGCGTCGTCCCGGCGGCGAGCGCGCGCGCCGCCGAGCGCTGGAGGACGGGGCCGTCGGCCATCGGGTCGGAGAACGGCACGCCGAGCTCGATCGCGTCGGCGCCCTCGGCGAGCGCGGCACGCACCAGGTCGTGCGTGGTGGGGAGGTCCGGATCGCCCGCCGTGAAGTACGGCACCAGCGCCGCCTCGCCGCGTGCGCCGAGCGCCGCGAAGGTCCCGGCGATGCGGCTCACGTGAGCTTGACCCCGAGGTAGTCGGCGACCGTCCCCATGTCCTTGTCGCCGCGGCCGGAGAGGTTGACGAGCAGGATGCGCCGGCGGTCGAGGCGCGGCGCCAGGCGGGCCGCGTGCGCCACCGCGTGCGCGCTCTCGAGCGCCGGGATGATGCCCTCGGTGGCGGTGAGGAGCCGGAGCCCCTCGACCGCCTCGTCGTCGGTCACGGTAACGTAGGTCGCGCGCCCGCTGTCGCGGAGATAGGCGTGCTCGGGGCCGACGCCGGGGTAGTCGAGGCCGGCGGAGATCGAGTGCGCGCTCCGGATCTGCCCGGTCTCGTCCTGCAGGAGATAGGTCTTGTTGCCGTGCAGCACGCCCACCTGCCCGGCCGTGAGCGAAGCCGCGTGCGCGCCCGTCTCGAGTCCGCGCCCCGCCGCCTCGACGCCGATCAGCTCGACGCGCCGATCGCGGCGGAAGGCGTCGAAGAGCCCCAGGGCGTTGCTCCCGCCGCCCACGCACGCGATGCACGCGTCGGGCAGCCGCCCGCAGGTGCGCAGCACCTGGCGGCGGGCCTCGTCGCCGATCACGGCCTGGAACTCGCGCACCATGAGCGGGTAGGGGTGCGGGCCGGCGACCGAGCCGATCACGTAGAAGGTGTCGCGCACGGTCGCGATCCAGTCGCGCAGCGCCTCGTTCATGGCGTCCTTGAGCGTGCGGCTGCCCGATTCGACCACCGTCACGGTGGCGCCGAGGAGCTTCATGCGAAAGACGTTGAGGCTCTGGCGGCGCACGTCCTCGGCGCCCATGAAGATCTCGCAGCGCATGCCGAAGAGCGCCGCTACGGTCGCCGTCGCGACCCCGTGCTGCCCCGCGCCCGTCTCGGCGATGAGGCGGGTCTTCCCGAGCCGGCGCGCGAGGAGTGCCTGGCCGATCGTGTTGTTGATCTTGTGCGCGCCGGTGTGGAGGAGGTCCTCGCGCTTGAGATAGATGCGCGCGCCGCCGAGACGGCGCGAGAGGTGGCGTGCGAAGTAGAGGAGCGTCGGGCGCCCCGCATACTCGCGCAGCCAGCCGGCGAGCTCACGCCGGAAGCCCGGCTCGCGCCGGAGACGCTGGTAGGCGCGTTCCAGCTCGATCAGCGCCGGCATCAGCGTCTCGGAGACGTAGCGGCCCCCGTAGACGCCGAAGTGCCCAGCGGCGTCAGGCAGCTTTGGCGCGGCGGATGAACTCTTCGACCTTGGCATGGTCCTTCCTTCCGGGGCTGGCCTCCACCCCGGACGCGACGTCGACGGCGAAGGGTCGCAGCGCGCGCACCACCTCGGCCACCGTGTCGGGGCGGAGGCCGCCCGCCACGAACAGGCGGGCGGCGGGCAGTCCGGCCACCCGAGCGGGGTCGAGCGCGACGCCGGTGCCGCCCGCCTGGCCGGCGACGAAGCTGTCGAGCAGAAGATAGTCGGTCGGATAGCGCGCGGCGAGGGCGGCGAGATCGGCGCCCGGGCGCGCGCGGATCGCCTTGATCGTCCGCCAGCCCCAGCCGCGGCAGTAGTCGGCGTCCTCGTCGCCGTGGAACTGGAGCGCGGAGAGGCCGACCCGCCCCGCGATCTCCTCGACGCTCGCGCGCGGCGCGTCGACGAAGACGCCGACCAGCGCCGTGCCGGGTACCGCCTGCGCGATCTCACGCGCCGCCTCGGGGGTCACGTGGCGCGGGCTTGCGGGGTGGAAGTTGAGCCCCACGAAGTCGGCGCCGGCGGCGATGGCGGCGCGGGCGTCTTCGAGCGTGCACACGCCGCAGATCTTTACCCTCACGGACACCGGAGCCACTCCGCGAGGGCCGCGCCCGGGTCGGGCCGATCCATGAACGCCTCGCCGACCAGCACGGCGTGCGCGCCGGCCGCCGTCATGCGGCGCACGTCGGCGGCCGAGCGCAGTCCGCTCTCGGCCACCACCAGCGCGCCGGACGGCGCGCGCGGGGCGAGGCGCTCGGCCGTCGCGAGGGAGACGTCGAAGGTCGCGAGGTCGCGGTTGTTGATGCCGATGAGCGTCGCGCCGAGCCCGGCCGCGCGCTCGAGCTCGGCCTCGCTGTGCACCTCGACCAGCACGTCGAGGCCGGCCGCGCGAGCGGCGGCGAGTAGGTCGGCGCCCTGCCTCGCCGTCACCCCGCCGACGACGAGCAGCACGGCGTCCGCACCGAAGGCGCGCGCCTCGTCGATCTGGTACGGGTCGATGAGGAAGTCCTTGCGCAGGCAGGGCAGCCCCGAGGCCACGCGCGCCGCGGCCAGGTGCTCGAGCGCGCCGCCGAAGAAGGGACCGTCGGTCAGCACGGAGAGCGCCGCCGCCCCCGCCGCGGCGTAGCCGCGCGCGATCGCGGCGGGGTCGTACGCCGCGCGGATCTCGCCGCGCGAGGGCGAGGCGCGCTTCAGCTCCGCGATGACGGCCGGCGCGGGGCGCGCCGCGAGGACGGCGCGGAAGCCGCGGCGCGCCTCGGCGTAGAGCGGCCGCTCGCGGAGGGCCGACAGCGGCGTGGCGGCGCGGCGCGCGGCCACCTCGTCGCGCTTGGCGGCGAGGATGTCGTCGAGCACGGTCATCGCTTTCGCGGATCGCTCCCCTCTTCGTCGTCGGGAGCGAACAGATGCTGGAAATACCGCTCGGGACAGGCGAGGAAGTCCTTGGTGAGCCGGTAGTGCTCGGTGTCCGTGTACTCGACCCGCGTTATTCCCGCCTCGTCCAGGCTGAGCAACACCGCGCCGGGGTAGGAAAGGAGGATGGGCGAGTGCGAGGAGATGCCCTGGCTCACGACGCCCGCTCCGCGTGCGTGGTCGTGAACGCGATCAGCCGTTCGAGCAACGCCGACACCCGCCCCTGGTCGATCGCCGCCGCCGCGAGCCCCGTCCCTTCGCGCACATCCGCCGCCCGGCCCGCCACCACCAGCGCCGCGGCGGCATTCAGGCACACCACGTCCCGCCCCGGCCCGCGCTCGCCGGCGAGGACGGCGCGCAGGCGCTCGGCCGCGTCCGCCAGCGAGGCGATGCGCAAGGTCGCGAGCGGGGCGGATGCGAGCCCCGCCTCGGCCGCCGTCACGGTGTGCAGGCGGATCGACCCGCCGGCGACCTCGGCCACGACGCTCTCGCCCTCGAGCGAGAGCTCATCGAGGCCACCGGCCCCGTGCACCACCCACGCGCGCTCGGTCCCGAGGCGCACGAGGACGTGCGCCACCGGCTCGAGCCAGCGCCGGTCGAACACGCCGATCACCTGGCGGCGCACGCGCGCCGGGTTGGCGAGCGGGCCGAGCAGGTTGAAGAGCGTGCGGATGCCGAGCTCGCGGCGCGGCGCGGCCGCGTGCCGGAGCGCCGGCTGGAGCGCCGGCGCGTAGAGGAAGGCGAAGCCCACCGTGCCGAGACACGCCGAGAGCGCCGCCGGCGAAAGCGTGAGCGCGACCCCGAGCGCCTCGAGCACGTCCGCGCCGCCGACCGCGCCCGACACGGCGCGGTTGCCGTGCTTGGCGACCGGCACGCCGGCGGCCGCGGCGACCAGGCCGGCGGCGGTCGAGACGTTGAGCGTCCCGGCGCCGTCACCCCCGGTGCCGCAGGTGTCGATCGCGTCGGCCGGCACGTCGGGGATGGAGACGGCGTGGGCGCGAAGTACGCGCGCCGCGCCCGCCAGCTCGGCGACCGCCTCGCCCTTCATGCGGAGCGCGACCAGCAGGCCGGCCACCAGCGCCGCGCTCGCCGCGCCCGAGAGGATCTCCTCCACGCACGCCGCCATCTCGATCTCGGAGAGGTCGTGGCCGTCGACCACGCGCGCGATCGCCTCGCGGAGCGGCACCGCGCTCCCGTCAGGCGGCGCGCGCCGGCCGGCCGCCGCGCAGGCGGGCGAGGAAGTTGCCGAGCAGCCGCTTCCCCTCGG